>JABAOE010006911.1_pt4 | contig 14948 bp, 14 predicted proteins | sample 7062141 | NCBI WGS metagenome assembly JABAOE01 (sample SAMN14538627, study PRJNA623070) | marine sediment metagenome | biome: marine biome [ENVO:00000428]; feature: marine pelagic biome [ENVO:01000023]; material: deep marine sediment [ENVO:00002113] | place: India: Gulf of Khambhat ... | reverse complement strand
CATCTGGGAGAAATGGTCCGTATGATCGATGAGGGTAAAATCAGCGGCAAAATAGCCAAAACACTTTTTGAAGAAATGCTGGCAAAACCCGTGTCCCCCGCGACACTGGTGAAGGAAAAGGGACTTGAACAGGTATCGGATCTGTCAAGCATTGAAACCGACGTAGATCAAGTGCTGGCTGCCCATCCGGAACAAGTGGAGGAGTTCCGATCCGGCAAGGACAAGGTTTTTGGCTTCTTGGTGGGTCAGGTGATGAAAGCCACCAAAGGCAAGGCTAACCCGAAGATTGTAAATGAGATCCTACGGAAGAAAATCGCATCGTAAAGCTTTTAGTTTTCAGCCTTCAGCTCTCAGCCGAATAAAAAAGAAATTTCAACTGTGGGTTTGTATTCTGTGCACTAGCTGAATACTGATAGCTGATTGCTGACGACTAATTTACGTGCGGTAAGCTGAATTGATACGGACGTACTGGTAGCTCAGGTCCGAAGTCCACACCGAAGCGGATCGATTTCCCTGCCCCAGTTTGATCGTCACTCTGAAAGTTGGGTGCCGCATCACGTGGGCGGCCTTTCTTTCTGCCGAGGGTGACACGATCCCGCCACGAACCACCCGAACATCATCCAGATAGACATTGATCCTTTCCAGACGCACGGGCTCACCCGCATAACCGATGGCAACCATGATTCGGCCGAGGTTGGGGTTCTCCCCAAAGAATGCCGTCTTGACCAAGGTCGAATTGGCTACGGAGAAAGCAATTTTTTTTGCCCCATCGGATGTGCGCGCTCCCTCTACCCTTATCTCGGCTACCTTGGTCCCTCCTTCGGCATCCTCTACCAGCTTCAGGGCCAGTTCCTTCATAACCCTGTGAATCACTCGCTCCAGGGACTTCTCCTCCCGGGTGCCCTTTCGGACAGGCAAATTGCCGGCGACCCCATTGGCGAGGATCAGAACCGTATCGTTGGTGCTGCTATCTCCGTCCACCGTGACCGAGTTGAACGTCGTATCCGCCGACCGGACGAGCATATTCTTCAGGGCTGACAGTTCTACTGCCGCATCGGTGAAGATATAGGCCAACATGGTGGCCATGTTTGGGGCAATCATTCCCGCACCTTTGGCCATGCCAGCCACAACGGCTCTCTTTCCCCCGATCCGACAACTGCCCGAAGCAATCTTGACGAATCGATCTGTCGTGAGAATGGCCTCGGCGGCCTGAAGCAAGGATTTCGCGGAGAGCTTTCCCGCTGCCTGTTTGATCCCCCGCCTCACCTTGTCCACGGGGAGTGGGACACCCACCACACCGGTGGATGAGGGAAACACGTGGGCGGAACGAATGGCCAATTGGCTCGCCACCGCATCGCACACCGTCTCAGCGTCCCGTTCGCCTCTCTTTCCCGTACACGAATTCGCATTTCCGCTGTTCACAACAACCGCCTGGATCCGTCCTGACCTGATCTTCTTCATTCCGCTCAGCACGGCAGCGGCTTTAATTCTGCTGTTGGTAAAAATGGCAGCTGCNNGATCCGTCCTGACCTGATCTTCTTCATGCCGGCCAGCACGGCAGCGGCCTTGATTCTGCTGTTGGTAAAAATGGCAGCTGTGGTGGCAGGACGTTCGGAGAGAATTAACGCCAGGTCACGTTTCTTGCTTTTTTTGATACCACAACTGACCCCTGCGAAGCGGAACCCCGGGACATAGATGGTCATTTGCCGTGACATCGTTTGTACTTTTTTCCACTACCGCAAGGACAGGGATCGTTTCGCCCCACTTTACCGCCCTCCCGTTTCACCGTCGCGACCCGGGCAGGCCCCTCCTCTCCATCGCCGTGGCTCATCACCATTCTCGTGGGACGTCGCTGGGCCTCCAACTCTTCCACCGCTTCTTCCTGGGCGACTTCAATGGTAAAGAGCTTTTGGACCATATCCTGCTGGATGGTTTGCACCATGTCTTCGAACATCCCAAAGGCTTCCTTCTGATACTCCTGCAGCGGATTTTTCTGGCCGTATCCCCTCAGACCGATCCCTTCTTTCAAATGATCCATGGCCAGCAGGTGATCCTTCCAGAGGCTATCAATGGTCTGGAGCATGATGATTTTTTCCAGCTGTCGAAGGAGCTGTGGGTTGATTCTCTCTTCCTTCGCATCGTAGGTCTTCCTCACCATATCCAATACCTTTTCTTCGAGATCTTCCGGTGTCAGCTCTCCTACCTCTTCGTGATTTAATTGAAATCGGAAGTTGAACTGGTGGAACAAGGCCTCCGCCAGGCCATTGAAATCCCACTCCTCCGGTGACACGTGGGAATCCGCGACCCGCTTGCAGGTATCCTCCGCCAGGCCTTCGGCCATGGCCAGGACCTCATCCTTTAAATTTTCGCCCCCGAGGACTTCCTTCCGTTGCGTGTAAATGACCTCCCGTTGCTTGTTCATGACGTCATCGTATTCCAGGAGGTGTTTTCTGATATCAAAATTGTGCGCTTCAACTTTCTTCTGAGCGTTCTCGATCGCTCGAGTGACCAATCCGTGTTCGATGGGGACCCCTTCCTCCATCCCCAGCCGCGTCATGATTTTCTGGATCCGCTCCGCACCGAAGATTCTCATGAGGTCATCTTCCAGAGAAAGGAAAAACCGGGAGGAACCCGGATCCCCCTGACGGCCCGCACGGCCCCGTAGCTGATTGTCGATGCGTCGGCTTTCATGCCGCTCCGTGCCGATGATGTGCACTCCGCCGGCCTGGATAACTTTTTCCCTCTCCTCCGCCGAGACCTTTGTGTAGTTGTCCAGGATTTCTCCATACCGCTCCCGATAAGTGTCCGGGGCCTTTTCCAGGTCCTCACGGATCTTATCCACTGCCTGAGCATACTCCAGACGCTTGGACTCATAGTTCTCTTGAGCCGCTCGAACGGCTTCTTCATAGGGGACCCGCACCTCCTCACAACGTTGCTCCGCCTCATCGAAGGAACGGCGCGCCTCATCGTATTGTTGCACGAGGGAGGCGTGCTCACCCTGCGACAGCTTTGTCTTCGTCACAAGAAACTCGTATTGATCCAGCAGTTCCTCATAGCTGCGCCGCTTCTCATCCACGACTTCAACCAACTCCTGTCTTTTCCCATCAGAGTCCTGCCATTGGTCCAGGTAATTCCCAAGCGTCGAACGCGCCCCCTCGAAGTTCTTTCGAACCTCGGCGGCATCGGTTTGTTCCGCATCCAGGAGCGCTGTTTCCAGGCTCGTTTTTACTTCCAGATAGTGTTCGGGAATACTGCGCTGAGAATGGAGAGCATCGATGAGTTCCGTCGTGGAGACCTCTTCATACTCCCTGCGCATCTCTCGAAACGGTGAAAGGCTTTGAATGCGGCGGTGGATGTCCGTGGACGCTTTCAGTGCCTCGCTCCTCTCTTGCTCAAAGGTTTCCCCCGCTTCCCGGTAGCGCTTTTCCGCCTGCTGCATATCCTCTTCGTATTTTTCCCTGAGCTCCCTCAAGGCATCTTCGTACCGTTTGGTTCCCTGAAAAGGGAGTTTCGCCGCCCGGCTCATCCACTCATTTTCCATGTCCGAGCGAGCCAAGAATTCCGGATTGCCTCCCAGCAAGATATCCGTTCCGCGGCCCGCCATATTCGTCGCAATGGTCACGGCCCCAAACCTGCCCGCCTGTGCAACAATGGATGCTTCGGCTTCGTGGTTGACTGCGTTGAGCACGTTGTGTTTGACTTCATGCTTCTTGAGCATGCGTGACAGCCGCTCGGATTTTTCCACCGAGACGGTGCCCACCAAAACGGGTTGGCCCCGCTCGTGGCAATCGGCAATCTCCTCGACCACCGCCTCGAATTTTTCCTTGTCCGTCCGATAGACCACGTCCGGGAGGTCCTTCCGAACCATGTTCCTGTGAGTGGGAACGACCATGACGTCGAGCTTGTAGATTTTCTTGAACTCCGGAGCTTCCGTATCCGCAGTACCCGTCATCCCCGCAAGCTTTTTGTACATACGAAAATAGTTTTGAATGGTTATGGTGGCGAGGGTCTGGTTCTCCTCGCGAATTCGTACCCGCTCCTTGGCCTCAACCGCCTGGTGAAGTCCGTCAGACCATCGACGGCCTGGCATCAGTCGCCCGGTGAATTCGTCTACGATGATCACTTCACCTTCTTTGACGACGTAGTCCACGTCCCGTTTGAAGATGCTGTGCGCCTTCAAGGCCTGGTTCACATGATGAAGGGTATCGATATGCCTAGGATCGTAGAGGTTGTGAATACCCAGCAAACGTTCCACCTTTGCCATTCCCGTTTCGGTCAAGGTGGAGGTTCGGCTCTTTTCATCGACGGTGTAGTCCCCCTGGGCCTCAATGGCTGCACGGTTTTCTTGAGAAGGATCCCCCTGGATCACGGCCCCACGCTGTAGCTTCGGGATGATTCTGTCGATCGTATAATACTTATCCGTAGATTCTTCCGCCGGGCCGGAAATGATCAGTGGCGTCCTCGCCTCATCCACCAGAATATTATCCACCTCGTCCACCACGGCGAAGTTCAACTCCCGCTGCACGTATTCTTCCAGCGAGAACTTCATATTGTCCCGCAGGTAATCAAATCCGAACTCGTTATTGGTTCCGTAGGTGATATCCGCGAGATAGGCCTCTTTGCGGGTAACCGGCCGGAGGCTCATAAACCGATAATCCTTGGTCACATATGTTGGATCGAAGATATAGCTTGAATCGTGGACGATGGAGGCCACCGTCAGACCTAGTCGATGGTAAACCGGGCCCATCCACTGGACATCCCGACGAGCCAGGTAATCGTTGACGGTGATGAGGTGGACCCCCTTACCCTCCAGAGCATTCAGGTAAAAGGGAAGAGTCGCCACCAGGGTTTTTCCTTCGCCGGTTTTCATTTCGGCGATTTTCCCCTCGTGGAGCACGATGCCACCGATCATCTGTACGTCGAAGTGGCGCAACCCAATGGTGCGCTTCGAGGACTCGCGCACGGCGGCAAACGCCTCCGGCAAAAGGTCATCGAGGGCGGCACCGTCACCTAATCGACGCCTGAATTCGTCGGTTTTTGCCGTGAGCTCTGCATCGGTCAGCTTTTCAAACGAAGGCTCCAGGCTTCGGATCTTTTCCACCCGAGGCTGAATCCGCTTAAGCTCACGATCGTTTTTTGTGCCGACTATTTTTTTGATCAAGTCAAGCATGGATCAATTTAAAATACCGTTTCCACGTGATTTCTACAAGCCTTGGGACTGCTATTCGTATAATCCTATATTCGTCTATTCGTTAAATCATTGATACATTGATCTGAGCAATTCTTTACGAATAACGAGTATACGAGTAACGATTAACGAAATTCGGTGCTCGCCATCTGGTTTCCCAGTTCCTTCTCGCAGGTGGGAGCAAAGCCGAAGACCTGTTCCCACACTTCCCGGGACTCCATGCAAAGGTAGACGAATACCGTGGGTGACACCTCGCGAATCCACTGCAGCATCTGACGATACATGTTAACCCGCAAGGGATGAAAATAACGCAGTTTACCATCCGGGCAGAGAATCTGCTCGCCGGTCAAGATTTGGCTGTGCGGGAACCTGCCGCGCATGATGCGTTTGAGATTCGGCGTGTTGCGAAGCACTCCCATGCTGATCCACGCAATTCTTCGGTCATCAAGTACGGCAAAGATCCTTTCGATCATATTGCGATAGTCTTCATTCCAGCCTTCGTACTCGATGATGGGATCCAGGTGGAATCCCAGCTTGTAACCCGCCTGCTGGCAATCGTAGGCGGCGGCCAATCGTTCCTCGAATGTAGCCGTTAAATGCTCCTCCTGTTCGATGATCCTCGGTGGATTCATGGACCAGGAGACCACCACTTTCTCCTTGGGATTTAGACGGAGCAGTCGGTCCACACAGTTGCTCTTGGTCTTGAGCTCCAAAAACGCGTTGGGTTGTTCTGCAAAGAAGGGAACCAGCAGCTCGGAGAATCCGACATAGGAATCAAGGGCGAGACTATCCGTAATCTCCCCGGTGCCCACCCGAAAAAAGAAACCTCGTTGACGGCTAAAGAGCTCCCGGGCCTCGCCCAGAAGATCTTCAATGTTCCCAAAGACCTTTAATGCAGCGTTGTGCGCCAGGTAGTCCTGGAGGTAACAGTAGCTGCAATCCATCGGGCAATTGCTGGCAAAGTTGATGACAAAGTAGTTGCAGCATACCGATCCTTCGGTCCCTGGGCACTTCTTGAGGAATTCCCCCTTGTGGCGTGTCAACAACAACCGCTTCTTTCCTTCTCCCAAGGGGTTCGGGGACGAGTGAAGTTTGGAAGTGTAGAGCTGCGAATCCTTTATCAATGTAAAAGGCGTGTCCGGTAGGCTCATCTTCAGGTTGTTGAACACGATGCCGTGTTCCAGCCCTGTTTCGACGATGACTTCTTGCGGTTGGTATAATTGCATTCGATGGCAGGAAAGATCCGCCGGAGAAATGCCCCGGCTTGAGACTCTATTGCATGGCCCGCCCGTTGAGGCAATCAAATATATCTACGATCTCGGATCTTTCCAATACCTCATTCAGTTCAGCGGATAGTTTGCGCAGGTCTGCCACACTAGTGGCAGTGAGCTGGATTGTAAGGGCACCACCCTCCAGGCCCTGGGGTACGGAAAGTTGGATCTGGGAGCCGAGTCCCAGGGATCGAATCCTGTTTTGAACATCCCTTTCCAGCTTCACAAGGCGTGGGAACCTCAAGCGGCGCATCTCTTCTTTGATTCGCCTCAGTTTATCGGCTCGACCCAACCGCGGGTCCGACCAGATGGGCTCAATGCGCGGCCCTTTAATCAAACCATACAGGCCCACACCATCCCGCAGGGAAATTTCCTCCGCCCAATCCAGGAGTTCCCGTAAATGGTTCTCTCCGATATTTAAACCACGCGCCAGTTCCAGGAGTGCAAACCGATCCGCCTCCGGCAACCCGGACCAACGTTCCAGTATCTGCTTTCGAATTCCCTTTTCCTTACCATACTCGACTATCGTCTGATCGGTCATAACCTGTCTCCTCAGTCAAGGCTTCGAGAATCGCCTCGTACTTTCGGGCTTCGCCTTCGCGCCCTCTCTTTCGGGATCCCTGGGCCAGAACGGATACTTTCACCGCCAGAGCTTCCAGAGCCCAACTCCTTTTCAAACCCGGTAACCCCGACCGAAGCAGCTTTTCGATGGTAAGGACCCGAAACCGATCCAATCCCCACATGGAACGGGACAGCTGGTCCGGGTGGCCTCCCCTTTTCACCACCAGGGGGTCGGGGATCAGCATCACCGGATGCTCTACCGCAATGCGAAGCCACAAGTCGTAGTCTTCACACACCGTAAAGGACTCGTCAAATCCGCCCATTCGGGCAAAAAGGCTTCGCTTCATCATGACGCTGGATGGACTCACCAAGCAGAGCTCGAGACTAGGACGAAAAATATCACCCGAGGGTTTTTGGTGCCTTTTTTTAGGGTTCACCCTGATTCCATTACGAATCCAGATCTCCTCCGTCTGGCAAATATGAATTTCGGGATGGGCCTGCATGTAATCCAGTTGCTGCTCAAGTTTTGTGGGCTTCCACAGATCATCGGAATCCAGAAAACTGAGGTAACGACCACTTGAGCGACGAACGCCAAAATTACGCGCCGCCGCGACGCCGCGCCTAGGCTGAGTTAGCAGAATAACCCGCGACCCGAACTTGAGAATCTCCTCAACTGTTTCGTCCGTTGACCCATCATCCACGACGATAAGTTCGAAATACTTGAAACTCTGGCACAGCACGGACTCGATGGCCTCTCCGATCATTGGCCATCGGTTGTAGGTAGGGATGATAACGGATGCGGGAAGCATGGAGGTTACGTTTTAACAAAAGGTATCATTTNNCCCGACGGTGAAGACGAAACAATCCCCGGGAGTCTGCTCTCCGCATTGCGCCGGATTCAATCCCCCATCCCCCGTTTTACCTAACTCGGACCCTACCGCTGGAATCCGATTCCGAGCTCTGGATTGGTGCCGGCACGGATTACAGGCACGCCCGCCATTATCAGATAAGTCGCTGATTTTACATACTTTTATGTGCCTACGGACCGCGGATTTTGTCCTCAAGATTACGTATTGACATTCGGAAAATATTGTATAAAGTATGGCTATTAAAAAATTGAGTAATTGTAGAGGATACCTCCCTCTTCGAAGCACACGGGGCCACTTTAACGCCCCTACGAGTTCCCAGAACTCGCTTTTGCTACCTGTTACCTCTTGGTGAGTTAAAAAAAAGGATTCAAACGCTGGCCTGTGCTTCAGCAGTTACCGGCAGTCGAATCCTTTTACTAAAAGCGACTTGAATACTTACTGCGGACCACAGGCCCAGCAGCCTGTAATTTAGGGAGAAGGGAAATCACTCTTTAAATTGGAGTAGAGGTTTAGCCAATGGATAAGTTCTTAGCGGATCCCATCAACGAGACAGAGAATATCGCAATGGAAGAGATGGAGGAGGGTAGCGAGCTCCTCCTTCCCGAAGAAATCGATCAGGAGATCGAAGAAGAGGCCAAATCAGAGCCGGAGGGCCTGGAGAAGGGCACGGACCCTGTTGGGCTCTACTTTCGCGATATTTCCACGATTCCCCTGCTTACGAGAGAGCAGGAGGTGGAGTTGGGCAAACAGATGGAAGAAGGGCAAACCGAGTTCATGGAAAAGGTCCTTTCCACTCCCATCGCCCTGCCCTACGCCCTCGAGGTCGGCACCAGAATCAAAAACAATGAACTGGAATTGAGCGACGTCTTGATGGGACCGGACGGTGAAGAAGAGTACAAGGAGAATGGCAAGGACCGGAAACGATTCTTAGATGGGATCATGAAACTGCGCCGGCTGGCGAGATCCTTTGAGCAGATTGAAAGAGAGTTAGCGAAAAAGCGCGTGTCCAAAAAGAGACGGGCTCACCTCGAGCAACGCCGCGAGGTAAAAAACCAGGAAATTAAGGCGGTCCTTTCGGACCTACGCCTTTCCAGGTCGCGCATCGAGGACCTCGCGGACCAGCTCAAGACTTCGGCTCAACAGCTCAATGAGTTGAGGCAAAGGGTCAAGGCCAAACCACGTCAGAGGAAGGAATACGACAACCTCCAGGAAAAGATTCGCCGGATTGAAGATGAAACCATGCTTTCACCGGATGAACTCGACCGCCAGGTGGGATCCATCCTGCAAGCGGAATCCAAGACGAGATCCGCCAGGAAAGGGCTGGTTGAAGCCAACCTGCGACTCGTGGTGAGCCTGGCGAAGAAATATGGCAACCGCGGATTACAATTTCTCGACCTGATTCAGGAGGGCAACGTAGGCCTCATGCGGGCGGCAGAAAAGTTCGATTACCGGTTAGGATACCGTTTTTCGACCTACGCGGGTTGGTGGATTCGCCAGGCCATTACGCGCGGGATCATTGATTCGGCACCCACGATTCGAATCCCGGTCCACATGATCGAGACCCGAAACAAGTTGATCCGTACCCACCGGTCGCTCCATAGAAAACTGGGCCGGGACCCCTTACCGGAAGAGATCGCCTCGGAAATGGATGTCTCCAAAGAGGAAATCCGTAAACTCACCAGGATTGCCAGGGAGCCCGTTTCCCTTGAGACACCCATCGGAGACGATGGCGAAAGCCGCTTGGGGGATTTTGTTGAAGACAAAATTATTCCGAATCCGATGGAAGCGACTTTAAAGTCCAACCTCAACTTGCAGGTTAAAAAGGCTCTCGCCACTTTGACACCACGCGAGGAAACCGTGCTCCGTTTTCGCTTTGGCATCGGCCAGGCTCGGAATTACACTCTCGAGGAATTGGGAGAGAAGTTTTCCATCACTCGAGAGCGTATCCGGCAGATTGAGCAAAAGGCGCTACGAAAGCTAAGGTTTCCCATGACCCGGTTGGACATCCAAGATTGATTCGACCCATCAGTCCGGTTCTATAACGGCGCCCCTGTCCGCCCAACGGGTAAAATCAGGCATGCCCCTATCCTTTGCAATCCGTAGGCGGCGGATCCAAAAGGGCCTACTTCCTTTGCAAGGCGGCTAACCGGTCCCGCGCTTTTTTGGCCCATTCGCTGTCGGGGTCCGCCTCGATGATGCGTTGATAGAGCTCTCGGGCATGGCCTTGATTGTTTTGCAACTCTTCAAACTGCGCGGTTTCAAACATCTGTTTTGGATCATCACCGCAACCGATTACACTCAGACCCAACAGCAATAGACCGATCGCTAGTGAGCTACGGCCATCACCCCTAAGACTTTTCCACATGTTTTCATCGCTCCTTTTCCTGCTGATCCGTTCTTTCTACCGTTTCATCCACCGACACCTTAGAAGAAATCGCGGCGACTAACACAGAACAAAGACTTCTGCTATGCTTCAACGTCAGTTTATCAGAACGCTGCCAATCGTCATACCCGTTGGCATTCATACTGGGTCCCTTTACTCTAAGGCTTGCAATGCCATTGAACCCGATCTTTCGTGGTCTCATCGTATTGTACACACCAGCTCTTTTAGCTGGTGTCGGGTGGGGCATGGTGATTCCCACCATTCCGGTGCTGAGTGTCCATTTCCATGTTTCGCCGGGCGTCGCGGCACAGATCGTAACGGCTTTCGCTTTAGGTCGGTTTAGCGGGACCGCCATGAGCGGCATCATCCTAGACCATCTTGGTGCCCGCGCCTCTTTGATTGCAGGGACTGCAACGGCAGCCGTTGCCGCCCTTTCCTGCCTGGCCACTCCGTGGTTTGGCCTCCTTCTCGGGCTGATATTCATCATCGGCGTAGGGGATAGCCTCTGGTTGTTAGGGCTTGAGATTGTCGGAATTGACCTCGTCCGTCAGGACCAGAGGGGACGAGTCATCAGCGGCTTCCACGGGATGACCAATGGCGGGTTAACGCTGGGACCGTTGCTAGGGGGTGTGCTGACGGAAGTCGTGGGCTTCAAGACCGTTTTTCTCGGTTATGCCGTCTGTGCCTGCGTCGGACTCGTCTTTGGAATTTTTCCGAGAACGGTCCGCTCATGGCAAAAGCCGTCGCACCCTACAACTCTTCAACGGGCGTTCGGAATCAAGGAGAGCCTCAGCTCCTTTAGAGTTCTTTTCAAACGAATCGAACCCCACCTCCGACCCACCTACCTCGTCCTCGTTGTCGCTACCACAACGAGTATCATGTTTCGGTTGACCACCCAGAGCATGCTTCCGGTCTACGCCGGATCCTATTTAGGATTCTCCCCTGCCGAGGTGGGACTCCTTTTCAGTATCTCGGGAGTGTTTATTTTTGCCATGATCCTCCCGGCGGGCTTTATCCTGGATAAAATAGGGAGGAAATGGGCCACCGTACCCAGCACGGGACTCCCGGCTTTCGTTTTCTTGCTGATCCCCTTGTCAGACTCCTTCCTGGAGCTCACGGTGCTGGCGTCCCTCATAGGCATGTCCTTTGGTCTATCGCTAGGTTGCATTGCCACGTCCACCTATGATGTCGTTCCCGGCGCAGTGCGCGGCCGCTTGCAGGCAATTCGCCGGACCGTGGCTGAGGTTGGCGGGATCGGTGGTCCCATGGTCGCAGGGTATTTGGCGAATACGTTCAATCCCGGCGTTCCTTTCCTCGTCTATGCTCCCCTACTGCTTTCTTCCGCCTTGCTTTTAGCCTTTGTGGGCCGGGAGACACTCATCAAATAAGAAATCTAAGGGTGAGACTGCTAGAAAATTTTCTTTGCACCAAACAGGGTTAGTGTTACAATTAAAGTTTGGTACAACACACACCAAAGTAACTTAAACCATTAACTCCAAGATAGGCCGCTTACCCAACCAAAGGAGATATCGAAATGTTCGGAGAAAAATCACAAGGCACCGGAAACAGAGGCAACCAACTTCTCATCGTAACGGGAGATGCCGCCCGTCTGGAAGGGAAATTCAACATCGGCGAATCCATTCAGATTGAATGCGAAGTGATTGGGGAAATCAACGTTGAAGGCCGCTTGGTCATCGGCGAGAAGGGAGTGGTCCGGGCCGACGTGCAAACCGTGGACGCTCTCATTCAGGGCCACTACGACGGCAAAATGGTAGCCACAGGAAACGTCGAGATCACCGAAACCGGCCGAGTGTCAGGCAATATCGAAACGGACTCGTTGGTCATCTCCAAGGGTGCCCTGTTCAACGGAACCGTCGCCAAGATGCGCCACTCACCCGAGGTTGCAGCGGAACATCGACGCGGCTTCGCCGTCGTTGATTCCGGAGGCACAGAGAAAAAACCCGCGTAAATCTGCGTAACCTGTCCTCACTTCACGGCGGTGATCCGCCCCAGCTCCCGTGTGGCAGCCGTTTCACGTAGGATTAAAACCGCCGCGAGAACGAGCCCCAACACGTCCAACAAGATCGCCCCCGGATAGATCCCGTAGGGAACCAACAGTAAAATCCCCGCGAGGGTCAGTGCCACACGAGCGGTTGGGGCAAGCGCCCTCCGAAAATAACCGACCACCGATGCCGAGATCAGCCATACGCCTCCCAGGGCCGTAGCAAAGGTCCAGGCCATGGAGGTCAGTGTACCCTGCATCAACAGGCTCGGCGACGCGACAAAGAGAAACGGGATGACATACGCCATCCAGCCAAATTTCAGCGCCGCGAACCCCGTGCGCATGGCCTCAGCACCCGTGAGACTCGCAGCCGCAAAGGCAGCAATGGCCACCGGCGGAGTGATCATCGACATCATGCCGAAATATAGAATGAACAGATGTGCCGCGATTGGCTGGATTCCCACTTCCACGAGGGAAGGCGCAACGAGAGCAGCCAGCAGAACGTATACACCTGCCGTGGGCATTCCCATGCCGAGCAAAATGCATATGAAGGCGGATAAGAGGAGTAAGGCGAAAAGACTGCTTCCGCTTAATTCGATGAGACCAAGGGTCAGTCCAAAACCCAGACCTGAAACATTCAATACTCCTATGACGACTCCTGCAGCCGCCGCGATCATGACGATGTCAAGCACGCCATAGCCTGTCTCGCGCAATGCGTCCACAATGTCCTTCCAGGACATCCGTCGGCCTTTGTAGCCCACGGTGAAGCCTGCCAACAGAATCACTCCTACGGAAAGCAGCGCGGAGAATTCGGGAGAACGGTTCCAGACAAACAAAGCCAGAACCAACACGGCGAATGGGAGAGGGAAAAACCATCCGGACTTCAGCACCGGCCAAAAAGCGGGTATCTCGGACTCACGCACTCGGGTAATTCCCGCGCGCGCGGCCTCCAGATCCGCGAGAATAAACAGCGCCGCATAGTAGAGGACTGAGGGCAGAATGGCCGCAACGACGACTTCTGTGTATTGCATTTCGAGAAATTCTGCCATGAGGAACGCCGCTGCACCCATGATCGGCGGCATGAGTTGTCCCCCCGTCGATGCCACGGCTTCAATGGCCCCTGCCAGTTCGGGCCGGTACCCCGCACGACGCATCAGCGGGATGGTAATCACACCGGTGGAAACCACGTTGGATACGGCGCTCCCGGATATCGAACCAAACAGGCCCGATGCGGTGACGGAAACCTTGGCTGGTCCACCGCGAAAGCGCCCCATCAATACGGTTGACACTTCGGTAAAAAATGAAGATCCACCGGACTTGAACAGAATCTGCCCGAAAAACACAAATGCCAAAACAATGGTGGATACCACCTTCAACGGTAGGCCCAGGACCGCGGTAGGATCCCAGGCCAGATAGTAGACAAGGTGGAGGAACTCCACCTTGCGACCCGCAAGAACACCGGAGATCCAATGGCCCGTCAACGCGTAAACAAGAAAGAATACAACCATACCGGTCAATACGTTACCGACGGTCCGTCGCAGGCCCTCCAATAGAAGCAAAATCAATACTGCTCCGGAGAGGATTCCTTGAAGTGGGCGGTTTGCGATCAACTCGGATAGAACGGGAAAGCGTATGGCAAGAAAACCTGCACTTGCGAATCCCAAAGTCGCAGCTACTCCATCATACCAGGGAATCCGTGAGCGGGTGGATCCCCTCTTTGCCGGAATGCTCAAAAATACCAGCGGGAGAGCAAGCGCAAGGATAAGCCCCAAAAGCTGTTCCGGGAAAAGCAGCAGCCCAACCAAACGATACAAGTCCAGGGCCCAGGCTAACCCGGTCACGGTTAGGCACACCGCGATCACGGCGGTAAAAGCCCCTCCCGGCTTTCTCTCGTCAGTGGGAGTCTGGGACCCCTGAGATTCGGCCAATTAGCTTCCCACTACTTTGGGGGCCACTGATTGATTTCCCTGTAAAACTTGATGGCACCCGCATGGAATTGAACGCCGGGGACGTTCTTTGTCATGCGGGATGGTGAGAACATTCTCATACCCTGGAATGCAGCCACAAGCCCCTTCTTATTTTGGTGCATCGTTTTCACCACATTGTAGACAACTTCCTTGGGTGCCTTGGCATGGGTCAACATCAGGTAGTCGTAGGCCATCACGTTGACCGGCTCATGGACCCCAAGGATATTTTTCGATGGTTTGACCAAAAGCGCATAGGAGGGTCCAACATGCTGGCGCATCCGTGCCACCGCTTCCGGTGATGGATCAATACTCACGACTCGAATTCCACCTACCTTCGCGTGCGTCTCTTTGACTTTACCGGCTCCAAACACAAAGAAGAAAACATCCGTCTTTCCCGCGGCGAAGTCGTTGGCACCACCCACAACGTTCGGGGTAGGGACTTTTTTGACGTCATCATAGGTAAGTCCCGCATTGGCCAGCTGGCCATTGATCAGTATTCCGATAATCTTTTGGCTTACCCAACCGGATGGGACTCGCTTTCCTTTGAGATCTTTGACGGTACGAATACTCGAATCTTTCCTCGTATAAAAGGCAACACGGAACGGCTGCAACAAAGCGGCGATTTGTAGATCCGGTTGCGGACGTCCCTTGTAGATCCCGGTACCGGCAACCGCAGAGGCGGCTTCGATTTCGTTGGCGAGGGCAAA
>JABAOE010010338.1_pt1 | contig 14963 bp, 13 predicted proteins | sample 7062141 | NCBI WGS metagenome assembly JABAOE01 (sample SAMN14538627, study PRJNA623070) | marine sediment metagenome | biome: marine biome [ENVO:00000428]; feature: marine pelagic biome [ENVO:01000023]; material: deep marine sediment [ENVO:00002113] | place: India: Gulf of Khambhat ... | reverse complement strand
TCTCCCGGAGATCGTCCGTCTCGTCGCGTCCTCGGGACGAACCGGGGTTCTGAAGGTCGACTCGTTCCGGCTCAAAGGGCGCGTCTTCATCGCCGACGGCTCCATCACCTACGCGACCACCCGAGGCGAGGACGGCAACATCGACGATCTCAAACACATGACGACGTCGACGCGCCGCCCGCTCCGGGAGCGGCGGGGGCGGAGGGAGTCGTCCGCCGCGCACAGCGTCGACGATCTCATCGAGCAGCAGATCGTCGAGGTCTTCGTTCGCCTCATGCGACTCGAGAGGGGCAACTTCGGGTTCGAGGAGGGTGCCCGCACGCGGGCTTACGGAGATCGCGCTGCGCTCGCCCTCGGTGTCGACAAGATCATCGAGCAAGCCCACGAGCGGATCGCCGAGTGGGAGTCGATCGAGTCGCTCGTGCCATCCGCGTCGACCCGCTTCCGGCTCAACCCCGACATCGGCAACGACGACTTCGAGGTCACCCTCGATGCGAGGAGCTGGTCGTTCCTCGCATCCGTCGGGGACGCGGCGTCGGTGGGGGACCTCGCCGAGCGCCTCCGCATCTTCGAGTTCCCGGCCGCTCGCAAGGTGGCCGAGTTCGTCCGCAAAGGGCTGCTCGTCCCGGTCCAGACGAAGAAGGAGCCCGCGACGCCCGCCCCAGTCGCCCGGAAGCCCGAACGCGAGCCGCCGACCGCAGGCCCGGTGGGGGAAGACGTCGCCGGTAGCGAGGCGCACCCCGCGCCACCGCAGATGGACCACGGTGAGCCGGAGCACTCCGAAGCGGACCACGGTGAGCCGGAGCACGGGGAGCCGGATCGCCCGGCCTACGAGAGCTGAGCCTTCTGCGGATCAGCCGGCCCGGGCCCCGGCCCTCAAGTATGCGAGCACCGCACGCTGGCAGATCGAGCGGTAGCGGTGATGGGTTCCCCTCCAGTCGCTCTCCTGGAGCCATTGGACGAACACGCCGTCGACGATCGCCCTGACGGTCGTCGCCGCCTCTGCGACGTCGTCGACCGTGAACTCGCCTTCCGCGATCCCCCGCTCGATCACGGTTGCGTACGCCGTGTTCACGATGGAGCGGAACGTGGCGGCCAGCCTCTCGAACTCGTCGAGACGAGCGGCGTGGTCGAGCAGGTCGAGGTAGGTGAGGTAGAACCTGCGGTTGGCATCCGGGCCGAGGAAGATGACGTCGACCATCGCCGCCACCTGCTCGCGGGCGCCCGGCACTGCAGCGATCGCCGCCCCGATCCTCGCCGCAGTGCGCGAGAGGACCCACTGCATCGTCTGCAGGATCAGGTTCTCCTTCGTCTGGAAGTAGTAGAGGATGACCCCCTTGCTCACGCGAGCCCGATCGGCGATCTGCTGCAGGGAGACGCGGTGCACCCCCTTGTCGCTGATGACGTCGTACGTGGCGCGAATGAGGTGCGCCTGCTTGGGAGGGAGCTCCTCCCACAGCGCGGCTTCGGTGCCAGCCGTCGTCACCAGCTCCTCCCCCCGGTCGGCGAGATGGGGATCCCGCCCATCTAGTTCATCACCAGCCCGCCGGCGACCCCGAGCGTCTGCCCGGTGATGAACGCCGCCCGGTCCGAGGCCATGAAGAGAATGGCCTCGGCGATCTCCTCGGGCGTTCCCAACCGTCGGATCGGCGTCGCCCGAACGATCGCCTCGATGAGCTTCTCGTTGCCGTCGTCGATCATCTTCTGCAACAGCGGGGTCTCGGTGAGGCCCGGTGCGACGACGTTCGCCCGGATCCCGTAGCGGGCGACCTCGCGGGCGAGCGACTTCGTGAACGCGATAACGCCGCCTTTCGCCCCCGAGTAGACGGCTTCTCCGGAGCTTCCCGACCGACCCGCCTCGGATGCGGTGTTGACGATGACGCCGGATCCCTGTTCCCGCATGTGGGGGAGCACGGCGCGGCACGTGGCGAGGACGCCGCGGAAATTGATCCCGATGACCCGGTCCCACAGTTCCTCGTCGGTCTCGATGAACGGGACGATCGTGTCCCAGCCGGCGACGTTGACGAGCACGTCGATCCGGCCCCAGGTGCCGATGACCTCCTCGACGCCCATGCCGACCGATGCCGTGTCGGTCACGTCCATCGTGACCGCGAGCCGCTCCCCGCCCTCCGCGGCCACCTTCTCCGCGCCCGCGGAGTCGANNTGGCGCCTTCCCGGCTGAGCGCCTGGACGACGGCGCGGCCGATTCCGCTGGCGCCTCCGGTGACGAGGGTCACCCGATCATCGAATTCCATGTCGTACTCCTATCCGGAAAGCAGCCCGCCGGGATCGAGCCGGCGGAGCAACGTGAGCTCTTGTTCGCTGGGTGGAGGGGTTTCCGAGACGGGGGGCCCGGGCGCCGGCTCGAACCCCGTGGCGGCAATGGCGTCGTCCTCGGTCACGCCCGGGTGGACGGAGCGAAGCCGCATCCGGTGCGATCCGGGGTCGAAGTCGAGCGTCGCCAACGGGGTGACGACGAGTGAGGGGCCCTCGCCCCGATAGGGACGGTCCTCGTCGGGGCTTGCCGGATGCCCGGGTCCGCTCACGAAGTCGACCCGCTCCACGAACGTGCGGGGACTGTGGTCCATCGCGTAGATGACGGACCGCTTCGTCGCGGGGAGGAAGGGAAGACCGACCGTTCCCGGGCCCCGCAACGCCGGCGCCGCCCAGTCACCCACGGCGATGAGGTTGCAGTTGCCGTGCGCATCGATTTGGAGTCCACCGGCGCAGAAGACGTCGAGAGCGTCGCCCCTGCCCTCGAGAAGCACCACCTCGGGCAGCGGCAGCGCTGAGGGGGCCGGGGCGAGGGCGGCGTCGCACGACAGCGTGGTGAGGCCGGCCGGGGTCGCGTTGACGGTGCCGCTGCCGCCGACGATGTACGACAGAGAGGGCGCATGGGTCGACTTCGCCAGCATGGCGGCGGCGAGGGGCAACGCCGGCACCGCGCCCATGACGACGACCTCGCCGTCGCGGAACTCGCGGGCCATCACCACCGCCATGAGCTCGGAGGCGCTGTACGCGTCCGTCACGTGCCATCCCCTCCTCCACTTGGACCCGCACCGGTCGCCTCGGCGAGCCAGGCATCGAGGGTCTCCGGGGCGCGGGCGGCCTTCAGGTACGCCCGGATCGCGGCCTCGTCGCGGTCGTAGAACCCCGGGTAGGACGTCGGCAGGCAGCCCCCGGGAGCGACGACGACGGCCGACACGAGGAACCCCGGGATGGTGTCGCCGGGTGCCCGCTCCGCCAGTGCCGTGGTGTCGACGATGCGTTCGACCTGGACGACGAGGTGGTGGGCGGCGAGGGCCATGAGCCGATCGGTGAACGGGAACCGGGCGAGGGCGACGTTGCCTTCCTCGTCGGCCTCGGCGGCGGCGAGCAGCGTCACGTCGGGGCGGAGCCCGGCGACGGCCCAACCCTCGTCGCCGGTGAAGGGGTCTGTGACCCGGCGGAACAGGCCCGGGCTCACCCGGGGAATGTCCGTGAGATCGACCCCGGGAGGGCATGCGAGAAAGGGAATCCCGCCGGCACCGGCGTAGAGCGCATGGGTGAGCGAGCCCTCGTCGATCTCGGCGACCCGTAGCTCGCCGCTCTCCACCGCTTTGCGGAACCGGGGGGCAAGCCCGAGGTCCTCGAAGCCCACATACGGGCTCATGATCTCGTCGACGAGGCCGGCAGCGATCGGCAGCTCCGCCTGGAGGGACGCCGAGGGGCTCGTCACGAGCGTGCCGGCCCGCACCCCCGCTCGCACCATCTCGGTGACGAGGGCCATGGGGGCGGCCGTCATGTGCATGCCGCCGACGGCGATCGTCCCGCCGGACGGCACGAACTCGGCCACCGCCTCCCCGGCCTCGAGGAAGCGTGCCACCACGGCGCTCAGCGCCTCCCGCGACGCCGGCGGCAAGCCGCCGGCGGCCGCATCGCTCGAACGGCCACCGTGTCGGAGTCGTCCTCGATGGCTCTCGCGAACACCGTCATTGTGCCGATGCGCTCACCTTCATCTTCTCGAGCCGCTGCTGNNGCTGGTACGCCGACTCCCGCGCCAGCAGCGCCGCGCCGTAGGCGCCGGCGTAGGCCCCGAGCCCGTCCGGAGGAACGAGGAACGGCGATCCCAGGATCTCCTCGAGCTGGCGGGAGAGCAGCTTCACCGTCGCCAGGCCGCCGGTGAGGGCAAACGGCGGCTCCGCCTTCACCCGTTTCACGAGCTGCGCCGCCCGGTCGGTGAGGGCGATGACGGCCCCGGCGCAGACGTCCTCGATGCTTCGGTCGGCGGCGAGATGGTTGATGATCTCCGACTCGGCGAAGACGGTGCAGACGCTCGACACCGTGACCGGGTCGGTCGCCGCCTCCGAAAGCGGGGCGATATCGGTGACGTCGTACCCGAGGTACTTCACCGTCTTCTGGAGAAACGCGCCTGCACCGGCCGCGCACTTGTCGTTGAGCCGGAACCCGAGCACTCGCCCGTTCTCGTCCATGCGCAGTGCCTTGACCGTCTGGCCGCCGGCATCGAGGACCGTACGGACCTCGGGGAGCCAGCGATGGGTGGCGACGGCGTGACACGTGAGCTCGGTGATCGACAGGTCGCTGATCTCCGCGGCGTAGCGGCCAAAGCCCGTCGAGGCGATGTACTCGAGGTCGTCCCGCTCAACGTCGGAGCCGTCGAGCGCGGCGACGAGGCCTTTCTCGGCCGCTTTGGCGAAGTGGAACCCGGTCGGGCCCATCGACTTGCCCTTGATGTCGCCCTCGGCGTCGGCGATGACGACCTTCGTGTAGCTCGACCCGAGATCGATCCCGGCGGTGTACGTCATGCCGGTGCCCCCCTCTCTGCGAACGCCCCGGTTCGGACCTGATCGAGCGCATACAGGGCGNNCTGGTGTTGACCTGGACGCCGGCCATCTCCGAGATCAGCTCGACCATGGCCGTGTTCCTGGTCACCCCGCCGGTGAAAGTCACCTCGGGCTCGATGCCTGCCCGCCGCAGCAGCGACATCGATCTGGAAGCGATGGCGACGTGCACGCCCATCACGACGTCCTCGATGCGGCGCCCCTTGGCGAGCCAGCCGAGGATCTCCGATTCGGCGAACACGGTGCACGTCGTCGTCATCTTCACCGGGTTCTTCGCCGTCTGGGCGAGCGGGCCGAGGTCACCGAGCGGCATCTCGAGGGCGTCGGAGGCGGCGCCGAGGAACCGACCGGTCCCCGCGGCGCACTTGTCGTTCATGTTGAAGTCGATGACTTGGCCGTCGGCGCCGACCTTGATCGCCTTCGTGTCCTGGCCCCCGATGTCGAGGACGCTCCTCGTGTTCGGGAACAGGTGGACCGCCCCCCGGCCGTGGCAGGAGATCTCGGTGACCTGGGCGTCGCCGAACTGGATGCGGAACCGGCCGTAGCCGGTGCCGACGACGAATGCGACGTCCGTCTCCGAGTACGGCGTCTCGGCAAGCGCCAGGTTGAACGCCGTCTGCCCGGCTTCGTCGAGCTTGGCCCCGGTGGGGCACAGCCCGTGGCCGAGCATCTCGTGCGTGTCCGACATGATGACGGCCTTGGTCTGGGTCGACCCTACGTCTACGCCTGCTACCAGCATGTGATCACGCTCCTACCTGCACGCGCCTGCTCTGCAGGGCCTCGAAGAATGCATCGATCCTGTTCTTCAGCTGCGCCTCGGCCCACAGCCGTGAGTCGACGAGGTCGGACTGGATGAACAGCCCGGGGATGTCCTCGTTGCGCATGAGCCACTCCCGGGCGTCGGGAAGCCCTGCCGAGGTCGTCCGGCACGACTTCACCCCGTGATAGGCGATCCCGTCGATGGAGTAGTCCCGCACCATGTCCGCCTGCCACTCGTGGGAGTAGAAGATCCCGCTCATCGACGGTTGGGCGGTGATGAGGATCTGCTCGGCGAGACTCTCTACGGGCCTGGAGAGGTCGTAGTGGATGCCGCGGTCGATCCCGCCGCCGGCATACGACATGTACTCGCTGGCGACGAAGACCCCGTTCCACTGCTCGAAGAGGCCGACGAAGTCCCGGAAGTTCGTGTAACACGCGGTGCCGACGAGGAGGAGGCGGAACTGCTCCGGTGACACGGCACCCACGCCCTTGTCGACCCGTTCCTCGAGCTCGGCGAGCGCCGTCTCCATGAAGCGCACCCCGTCCTCGCGGCCCCTGAGGATGTTGGCGATCCCCATGTAGTTGATCCCCTCGGTGAGGGCGTTGAACGGCGCCGGCCGGTGCTTGTTCATGGCGAGGATCGCCCGGTACAGCTCGGACATCTGGTTGACGTTGTCGAGGATCTCCCGCAGCTTGTCGATGTCGAACGTCTTGCCGGTCACCTCCTCACAGAGCGCGATGAGCTCCCGGAGCTGGCCCTCGACGAACTTGACGTCGTTCTTGAACGTCTCGCTGCCCATGTCGTAGGTGAAGCCGGTGCCCCGCCAGCCGGGCAGGTCGAGGACGAACACCGGGCATTCGTACTGGCGTTCCCAGATCTCCGACCACTTGATGTATGTGTTGCACATGTTGGTGGCGACGACCATGCCGGGCTTGGGGTAGCGGCCGAGCGGGTGCTGGCGGCCGGTGAGGTGCAGCCCGACGTCGACCTTGACATAGCCGCAGATGTCCGGGGAGTACCCGGCGTCCTCGGCTGCGAGGAGGTAGTCCATCGCCTTGCCCTTGACCGCCGTCTGCAGCGAGGCGATCTCCGGGAAGCTCATCGGGATGTCGAACGTGTTGAGGATCTCGGCGATCGAACCCATGACGAAGACGTTGGCGACGAGGGAATCCTCCTCGGCCGCCTGGTCGAGCTGGGTCCACCACCGGTCCATGAGCCGGCGGCTCTCGCCCCTGGTGTCTCCCGCCCGCTCCAGGGGCGGTCGTATGGCAACTCTGTGCTCTTTCACTGCCGCCTCCTATGCGAACTCGAACAAGAGCGACTCGGCGAAGGTCTCGATCTCCATCCGAACCTGCTCGAAGTTGGCCGTCTTCTCCTCGAACTCCATGACGAGGTGGGGGATCCCCGCCTCGGTGAGGGCGTCGTCGTAGGCGACCTGCTCCTCGAGGCCGGGCTCACACATCTTGGCGGCGGCGACGATGGCCGCCTGGGCGCCGGAGTTCTGGATGCGCTGCAAGAGCATGTGCTCCTTCGGCTTGCGTGGGTCGCGCTGCACCGGGCTGTAGCTCGACGCCTCGAGGTAGGCGACGGCCAGGTTCTGCATCGGGTCGCCGTCGGTCGGGACGTCCTCGAGGATCCAGCGGAGCCCGATGAGGAAGTCGTCGTCGACGATGTAGGCGACGTCCTGGAGGACGGAGAGCATTTCGATGGGCGGTTGCTCGCAGAAGCCGCCCTCGAAGACGAGGCGGATCTTGTCCTGCGGCTTGTTCGTCCGCTCCCTGATCTGGGGGAGCGCCTGGCGCAGGAGCTCGTTGTGGCGCTCCCGGGGCATGACGCCTGCGGCCCTCGTGAGCACGTAGCCCTCGACGAGGCTCAGCAGCCAAGGTGTGTCCTTGCGGATCTCGTAGAGCTCGCGCAGCAGCCGCCGGTTTTCGTTGAAGAGGTCGATGCTCGACCGCAGGGCCTCGTCGGTGATCTCGCGACCCGCGATCTCCTCGATGAGTCCGGCGATCCTCCGGTACTCGTCGAGCAGATATGTCGCGGCGTGTGGCGAGGCGGCGTTGTGGGGGTAGTAGAGGATCTGGCAGCTCACGTCGGGGAACTTCCTCGTCCAGATCCCGTTGACGTGGCGGGCAGCGTCACAGATGGGATGGGTGACGTACATGGAGAGGAAGTCGAGTTTGTCCGAGAGTGCCTGTTCGAGCGCGCTCCTCAGGATCGAGCACACGAAGGCGGCGATGTGGGCGTCGGCCTCGCGGATCTGGACGCTGCTGTCGGCCCCCATCGTCTTGATGGGGAGCATCCCGGCGGCGTGGGCCAGCTCCTCGGGGAAGTAGACCTGGAAGTGACCGAGGACCTTCCCGTCGGGGTTCGCGTCGAGCCACTCATGAACGGCCGGGAAGTCGGGGTCCTCCACCGCGTTCCGGCACTCCTCAATGATGTCGCCGAGCTCGGTCATACGCCCTCCGCCCTCGAGATCGCGATCCTGACTAAACGGTCAGTCAAATTCTCACATGGAGCTCTGGTCGCGACAATCCCCCGTTCGCATCACATTCCTGATGCACATGCATCATGCGAAGGTGATGCGAGAGGGGCGCGGGCGTCCCCGGGGCCTACGCGGGGCGCGCCGAGCGATCGAGCACCCGGATGAAGCGGTCCGATCGGACGAGATCGCGGAACCGGCGGGCGAGCCGGACGTGGTCGGCGATGCCGCCCGCGATCTCGAGTGTGATCCCATGGACGCCCTCCCTCGCCACACAGCCGTGGGCCAACGGGCACGCACCGACCGGGTGGGACCCGAAGCAGACGAAGACCGGCTCGCCGAGCGTGCCGAAGATGCCGGCGTCGGCGATGCCGTCCCAATCCGTCACGTCGACGATGAGCGTTCCCTCGGTGTACTCGTCGAGGAGCACCTCGGCCGGTCGCATCGACTCGACCTCGGCTTCGTCGACCGGGGGAAGCGTGATCCGCACGCACCCACACGAGTCACTGTGTGGTGCTGTGTCGACTCGATCCGTCACGGCACGACCTCCCCGGGCCCGGGCACGCCGGCCGGGCCTTCATCGTGTCAGCGTACGGTGCGGTCTACGGGCGACAAGTCGTCTTTTTGGCTCTCGGCCATCGTCCTTTCGGTGGCCGAGACGAGTCTTCGGAGCGCCCGACCACGGGGAGACGCCCTCAGGCTCGGGGAGGCTCCGTCCACGAGGGTCATACACCGGGACGGTCATCGAGAGCTCCCAGCTCCCGGGCCCTCTCAACTGCCCGAGTCCTGTCCGAGGCATCGAGCTTCCTGATCACTGCCGAGACGTGGTGCTCGGCGGTTCTGGGGGACACGAACAACTCTTCGGCGATCTGGATGTTGGAAAGACCCTTCGCCATCAGACCGAGGACCTCAGCCTGTCGGCGTGTCAGGCCCGCCGGGTGTCGGCGGGTCTGCACCCTGGGGCCTCTCGGGACACCCTGCACACCGGCCCGCCTGAGGTCCGAGCGAAGGCGGGAGGCCATCGGCCGTGCATCGAGTCCGTCGAAGATCCGCAGCCCTTCGAGTTTGGCATCGGTGTCGCCGTCAGCGAGCGCGATAGCTCGCATGTACGGGTCGCCGAGCTCGTCCCACATTCGAGCGGCTTCATTCCATTGCCCCTCGATCTGGAGTCGATGAGGGTCGACCGAGAGTTCTAGCGGGCCGGACAGTACCCCGTGCTTCCAGAGCCAGAATCCGAGCTCGCTCGCGTCCCAGGGCCATACCTCAGCGACGACGTCGATCGCCGCGATCGCGGCAGCCTCGTCCTCCAAAGAGCGACCTGCGAGCCAGTACGCCTCGGCGACGATTCTCCATTTCTCGGCTTGCACCTCGGGACCGAGCGTCGAGGCTGCCTCGATTCCTTTCTCGAGGGTCGGCTCCCACGGGCTCCCGCGTCTGGCGAGAATCCGGGCGAGGGCCATGAGGGGCTCGTCAATGAAGGGGTGCCGGTTGGCGATCAGAATCTCGAGAGCGGTCTCGGCGTCCTCTTCGGCCTCAGTCCATCGGCCCTGATCGACACGGAGCCAGGCGCGAGCCGTGAGAGCTGCGGCCTCGGCGTTGGTGCTCCCCAGGTCGCGCGCCATGAGCATCGCCTCCTCGATCTTGCGTTCCGCAGTCCGGTCGTTGCGATACATGTGAGCGACGATCCCGGCGAACAGGACAGCGTCGAACGCCGTCTCGGGACTCCCGCCCTCCTCCCCGGCCTTGATGCTCTTCTCCAGCAGGGCGAGCGTGCCCGGGAAGTCGGTGCGCATGAGCGTGGACGCCTTGACCCTCAGAGCGTGAGACCTTGCCAGGAGATCCGCTTCTTCCGTAGCCAAGGCGATGGCGCGATCGGCGAGCTCATCCGCCCTCGCGAAATCTCGGTCGAAGCTCACCATGACGGCGTAGAAGCTGTAGGCCAAGGCCAGTCCAGGCTGTCCGGAAGGGTCGCTGAGGAGGTCGACCGCTTCAACGATCGCCGCCTCGGCCAGATCCTTGTGTCCGAGACGCCTTTCGCAGAGGGCGACCTTCGTCAGCACGCTTGCGACCCCAGCCGGGTTGTGGACCGATCGGTACAGATCGATCGCCTCCTTCCCCAGATGGGGGATGGCAGCGAGGGTTCCCGAGTGCGACTCCTCGGAGATTCTGGCTTCGAGGAGCTCCGCCCGCAGAGACGGCTCCAGCCGGTGGAGCAGCGGCTCCAACAGGAGGTGATGAGCCATCGCCTCCCGATGGTTCCCCGCCTCGGCCGCCGCCAAGGCAGCTTGGGGCCCGAACCGGACAATGGCGTCGTTGTCGCCTGCGGCGTGGGCGTGGTGCAGGATGCGGGGAGCTGCTCCCTTCCCGGCAGCAAGAGCGTCGACCACCACCTGGTTGTTGTGCCGTCGTTCCTCTTCGGTGAGGGACGTCTCCGCTGCGAGACGGGCCAGTTCGTGGCGGAACCTCACCTCGTCGCCTGAGATCTCCAGGACCCGACGCTGCTCACACTCGGCCAACGGTACGGCCGCCTCGCCCATGGCCTCCGCCAGCAGCCAACGCTCCATCTGCGAGGGGACGACGGACACCAACCCTGCCACCATTCGGGCCTCAGGGGTCAACCGCGCGAGCCGGGCGAGGTACACGCTCTGGATCGAGGCGGGAACGGGCCTGGTCGGGTCGGCGAGCAGCTCGGTGACCAGCAGAGGGTTGCCGCCGGCCAAAGCAAGGGAGGGGTCATCTGTCATGTCTCGCTCGGCAGCCAGGTGCGATACCGCCTCCGGTGAGAGTGGCCCGAGCCGGATTCTCTCGACCGTGTCGCTCGGCAGATCGCCCAGCACCGCCCGCAAGCCCCCCTCCGTCGGGGCGTCCTCATCCCGATACGTCAGCAGCAACACCCCATGCGCGTCGGGCATGCGGCGTCCGACATAGCGGATCACATCCAAGGTCGCCTCATCGGCCCAATGGGTATCCTCGATGACCACCACCGTCGGGCGCAGTCGGCGGGCGAGCAGATCGACCACCGCCCGGAACACTCCGATCCGCTCACCCCGTTGCAGGGCGTCGAGCAACGCTGCGTCGTCGTGGGCCATATCCCACAGCGGTCCCAACGGAGCCGGGGTGAACAGATCGTCGCAGCCACCCCACAACACGTGCGCGTCAGCTCCGACCTCCGACACGAACCGTCGCGTCAACGCGGTCTTTCCGATCCCGGCCTCGCCACGAACCAGGGCAACGGAGCCCGCGCCGTCTCGGGCGCGCTCCCACGCGTCCCGGAGCTGCTGCAGCTCGCCCTCACGCTCGAGAAGCTCCATCACAGGCAAAGCTACCCGTAGAGGCGCTCCCCGTTCCTCGACCGATCGCAGAGCACGCGGGCTCACCGTACCCATGCGAAGACCTCGAGCCGTGTCCCTGCTTCGGCTCAGGCGAGGCTGTGGAGGGCCCGGCTCACCTCGACGGGGACCATGCGCTTGCGGTAGCGCGAGTTGAGGTCGGTGTTGTCCTGGGGGCGGGCTGCGGTGCCGGCGAGGCGGGCGGTCTCCTCGATGACCTCGTCGTTCAGGTGCTTGCCGACGAGAAACGCCTCGGCGTCGGCCGCCCGCACAGGTGCCGAGGCGATGGCGCCGAGCACGATCCGGGCCGAGGTGCACTCGCCGCCCCCGTCGACGTCGACGGCCGCGGCGACTCCGAGGATGGGGAAGTCGATCGTGCCCCGCCTTCGCACCTTGCGGTAGGTCGCCCTCACCCCGTTGGCGGAGGGTACGACGATCTCGGTGAGGATCTCGTCGGGGGCCCGGGTGAGGTACTCGATGCCGTCGTCGTTGTAGAGCGCTTCGGCGGGGATCGCCCGCTCTCCCCGAACGCTCGCGAGCCGGATCTCGGCGTCGAGCGCGATGGCCACCGGGGCGATGTCGGTGGACGACACCGCCCAGCAGTGCGCGCTGCGAGGCGCCACCCAGCAGATCTCGCCGCGGTCCTTGAGGCAGAAGTCCACCGCCCTGCGCCACTCCTCGTTCTGGTTGATGTAGTCGCACCGGGTGTCGACGCAGAGGTTCCCGCCGATCGTGCCGACGTTGCGGATCTGCGGGGAGGAGACGTACCCGGCCGCGTCCCGAATGGCGCCGGGGAGCGCTTCGGCGGCGGCGACCTCGCTGAGCGTCGTCGTCGCACCGACGGCGGTCCCGGATCCGCTACCGCGGATCCCCCGCAGTCCGTCGACACGGCGGAGCGACACGAGCGTCTTCGGGGAGGACTGGCGGCGCTTGAGATTGGGATAGAGGTCGGTGCCGCCGGCGACGGTGGTAGCGGTCGGCCCGTGGTCGGCGAGCATCTTCGTCGCCTCCTCGAGCGTCGCCGGCTCGAGGAACGTGAACGGGGGCAGGCGCATCATGGTGCGGCCACCTCCTGCCACTGCTGCGGCAGCTCGACCCGCAGCGGCTCCCGGAACGGGACGTCGGGCAGACCGTCGGGGCCGACCCGGCCGTCGCCGCCGCGCTCGAGGTCGCGGAGGGCCTGGAGCACCTTCCACGGCGTGATCGGGAGCTCGTCTACCCGGATGCCGAGGGCGTCGTGGATCGCGTTGGCGATCGCCGGCAGCACCGGCAACAGCGGCCCCTGGCCGGCCTCCTTGGCGCCGAACGGCCCCTCCGGGTCCACCGTCTCGATGAGGATCGACTCGACGGGCGGCATCTCGAGGATCGAGGGGATCTTGTAGTCGAGGAGCGAAGGGCCGATGTGCATGCCGCCGCGGAAGGCCTGTTCCTCGGAGAACACCTCGCCGAGCGCCATGTGGACGCTGCCCTCGATCTGGCCCTCGACGAGGAGGGGGTTGATCGACTTCCCGACGTCGTGGGCCAGCCACACCTTGTCGACGGTGACGACCCCGGTCTCGGGATCGCAGGTCACCGCGGCGACACATGCCGAGTAGCTGTACGCCGGTGACGGCCCCACGCCCGACCCCTTGTAGGGGCCGGCGAGGTCGGGCGGGGTATAGGCCCCGGAGGTCGCCAGCGGGCCGAACGCGGCGGCGGTGAGGCGCACCGCCTCGCTCCACGGCACCGACCGCTCCGGATCACCGTCGACGCCGACCCGTCGCTCGGCGGCGACGAGCGACTCGGCCGGGACCTCGAGGTGGGCGGAGACGGCGTCGAAGACCATGGCCCGCAGCTTTGTTGCCGCCTCGAGAGCAGCGTTGCCGGCCATGAACGTCACCCGGCTCGAGTAGCTGCCGAGGTCGATCGGGGTCAGGTCGGTGTCGGCGGTGACGAGGCTGAGATCGGCAGCCTCGAGCCCGAGCACGTCGGCGACGATGGCGGCGAGGACCGATGTCGAGCCTTGGCCGACGTCGGCCGCCATCGAGTACACGGTGACTCCGCCGCCCCGGTCCACCTTGAGCTGGACCTCGGACTGGGGCATGTCGTTCCAGTAGATCGGCAGCCCGGCGCCGGACATGTACGCGCCGATGGCGAAGCCGACGCCGCGGCCCCTCGGGAGCTTCCCGCGCTGTTCCAGGAAACCGGACGCCTTCGTGACCTCATCGATGCATTCGCGCAGGCCGCAGCTCGTGATCCGGAGGTGGTTGATCGTCTCAGAGAAGGGCTCGACGGCGTTGCGCAGCCGCAACTCGACGGGGTCGATTCCGAGGTCGTCGGCCGCCTTGTCGAGGTGCACCTCGAGGGCGAACCGCGGCTGCGGTGTCCCGTGGCCGCGTTTGGGACCACACGGCGGCTTGTTGGTGAACACCCGCACCCCCTCGAACCGGTACGCCGGGATGCGATACGTCGTCGTCTGCAGCGCCCCGGTGTACAGCGTCGTGGCGGCGCCATAGCTCCCGTAGGCGCCGCCGTCGAGGAGGGAGCGGAAGTGCATCGCGGTGATGCGCCCGTCGGAGGTGAACCCGGTCTTCACCCACATGAGCACCGGGTGGCGGCCGCGATGGCAGTAGAAGACCTCTTCGCGGGTGAGGGTGATCTTGACCGGACGTCCCGTGATCATGGCCAGCTTGGACGCGGTGATCTCGTGGGAGAACGGGTCGGTCTTGCCGCCGAAGCCGCCGCCGACCGCCGGGGCGATGACGCGGATGTGCCCGGCGGGCATCTCGAGGACCTTCTCCAGGGTGCGGTGCACGTAGTGGGGGACCTGGGTCGAGGTCCACAGGGTCAGCCGGCCGTCGCCGCCCATCTCGGCGACGGCGGCGTGCTGCTCCATGGCGGCATGGTTGTTGCCGCTGTAGAAGAGGACGTCCTCGCGCACGTGGTCGGCGACGGAGAAGCCCTCGGCGACGTCGCCGAACTCGAAGGCGTTGGAGCGGTGGATGTTGGGCCCGGTTCCCTCCCCGTGGAGCCGTGGTCGGTCTTCGGCCAGCGCCGCCTCGTACGTCGTCACCTCGTTCAGCGGCTCGTAGTCGACCTCGACGAGGGCGAGCGCCCGCTCCGCCGTCTCCTCGTCGACGGCGGCGACGGCGACCACCGGCTCGCCCACGTAGCGAACCTTCTCGACGGCGAGGGCGTGCTCGTCCTGGCTGACGGGGAGGATCCCGTAGGCGATCGGCAGGTCGGCTCCGGTGATCACGGCGTGGACGCCGTCCATGGCCTCGGCTCGCGAGGTGTCGATGCTCCGGATGAGGGCGTGGGCGTGGATGCTGTGGAGCTGCTTGCCGATGAGCATCCCCGGCAGCGCCATGTCGTCGGCATAGACGGCGCGGCCGGTGGCGCTGCCGAGCGAGTCGACCTTGCGCCACGGCCGCCCGACGACGTCGCGTGGGGTCAGCGCCGTCACGAGGCGTCCCCGGTGCCGGGCGCCGAGGCGGCGGCTGCGCGATCCGCAGCGAGGTGGACCGCTTCGATGATCTTGATGTAGCCGGTGCAGCGGCAGAGGTTGCCGG
>JABAOE010011710.1_pt1 | contig 14965 bp, 18 predicted proteins | sample 7062141 | NCBI WGS metagenome assembly JABAOE01 (sample SAMN14538627, study PRJNA623070) | marine sediment metagenome | biome: marine biome [ENVO:00000428]; feature: marine pelagic biome [ENVO:01000023]; material: deep marine sediment [ENVO:00002113] | place: India: Gulf of Khambhat ... | reverse complement strand
TTGCGCTGCTTGTCATTCATGATGTCGTACACCATGCTATTGACGTCCTTGTGGGTCAGCGCAGGCATGTTGACGCGCTTGATGTCGCCATCCACGCGAATCATCGGCGGTACGCCACCGGAAAGGTGCAGGTCGGATGCGTTGTTCTTCACCGTGAACGACAACAGCTGAGCAACGTCGACGGCCATAGTTCTCCCTCTGGATGTGAAGGCCCGACTTACCATAACCCGGACCAGTTTGCCGCCTAGTATAGCGAAGCAATCGGAGTAAAACGTGATTAGAGTCACGGAAAACTTTCGGAAAATCCAAGATTTGCTGGCGAAAGCTGCGGTAGATGCGGGAAGAGCGCCGGAAGAGATCCGGCTCCTCGCGGTCAGCAAGACAAAATCGGTCGAGGCGGTCCTCGAAGCCTATGCCGCCGGGCAGCGCGACTTCGGTGAAAACTTCGTCCAGGAAGGCCTGGAGAAGATTGCCGCGGTCGGCAAGAAAGACGCTATCTGGCACTTCATCGGGCACCTGCAGGCCAACAAGACCAAGGCCGTGGCAGCGCATTTTCAATGGGTGCATACGATCGACCGGCTGAAGATCGCGCGCCGGCTCAGCGAGCAGCGGCCCGACGACGCGGGGCCGCTCGATGTCTGCATCGAGGTCAACATCGACGAGGAAGCCAGTAAATCCGGGGTGTCGCCGAGCGAGGTAGCCGACCTTGCGGCGGCGGTCGCCGAACTACCGCGCCTGCGACTTCGCGGGCTCATGTGCCTGCCGGCGATCCGCGAGGGGTTCGAGGAGCAGCGGCAGCCGTTTGCCCGGCTTCGCGAGATCAGGGATTCGCTGAACGAATCCGGACTCTCTATGGACACACTTTCAATGGGAATGACAGCCGACTATGCTGCTGCGATCCATGAAGGGTCGACCATCGTGCGCATCGGCACCGCTATTTTCGGCGCCAGGTAACGGCTTTGCATGAACTACGGACGCGTATTGCGTCGATCGGAGCAACAGCGTGATTAACAACAAGTTAGGGATTATCGGCGGTGGCAACATGGGGCGGGCGATTGCAGGCGGCCTGCTACGGGGCGGGATGCATGCGACGGACCTGATGGTCGCCGAGCCGCTGCCAGAGCAATGCGAAATTCTGCGTCAGGAGTTCTTCGGCATCATGGTGAGCGATGACAACCATAGAGTCGCCGCTGACGCCGAAATTCTGCTGTTCGCCGTCAAGCCGCAAATCCTGAAACCCGTTTGCGAGAATCTTGCGCAGGTCGTGCAGAAGACGCGACCACTGATCATGTCCATCGCCGCGGGGCCTACAACGAACGACATCGACCAATGGCTCGATGGCGGCCTGTCGGTTGTCCGCGTCATGCCCAATCAACCGGCATTGATCGACCAGGGAATTTCCGCACTCGTCGCCAACGAACGCACCGATGACGCAGGCCGAGACATGGCCGAAAAAATCATGACGGCCGTCGGCCACGTCGTCTGGCTGGACAGCGAATCCAAAATGGACGGTGTCACCGCGGTCTCGGGCACAGGCCCGTCGTATTTCTATCTGTTGATCGATTGCATGATCGAGGCCGGCATCAAGTACGGCATCGATCCGGACACGGCCCGAACGCTCGCCGTGGAGACGGCGCGTGGAGCTACTTCGCTCGCCTCTGCCGAAACGGAATCAATGTCCTCTCTGATCGAACGCGTACGCTCGCCCGGTGGCACAACGACCGCGGCGTTTCACATCCTCGATGCGGCAGACGTTCGTGGTATCTTTGCGAAGGCGATCGACGCTGCTGAAAAACGCGCTGCGGAGCTGGCCAAAGAAGCCAGCGCAGGCTAGAAACACGATTCCTAATGACCCAGGCACTCTACTTCATCGTAAAAACACTGGCACAGCTGTACCTGCTGTTACTGCTACTGCGATTCTGGTTACCCATGTTGCGGGCCGATTTCCGCAATCCGATCGCCCAGGGCATCCTGCGATTTACATCCCCGCTGGTAATACCCGTCAGGCGGTTCGTGCCGCCAATCGGTCGCCTCGATACATCGACGATCATGGTGGCGTACGTGCTCGAGTTCCTGCTCGTCCTGGTGCTACTCGCGATCAGGGGTTTCAGTGCCGATACGCTGTCGATTGCGATCACGGCGTTTCTTGAGCTCGCCATCCTGAGTCTCAACCTGTTCTTCTTCGTGATCCTGATCAAGGTCATCCTGAGCTGGGTCGCACCACACAATTACAATCCGATAACCGCGTTACTGAACACGATGGCCGAACCGGTACTGCGCCCGTTTCGTCGCGTCATTCCGGCTGTCGGTGGCATCGACATTTCGCCGATCTTCGCGATCATCCTCCTGAAAGCCGCCGAGATCGTGCTGCAAACGTATAAACCCATTCCTGTCTGACACCGCAGGGGAAAATTACGTGGCAACCGGCAATGATCGGACGTCGACCGTAATCGTCGCCGTTCGCGTCCATGCGAGGGCCAGCCGCAGCCAGATCCAGGGGGTGCGTGACGGGCGATTGCGGGTTAGAACCACAGCGCCACCCGTCGACGGCAAGGCAAACAAGGACGTGGCCCGGCAGCTCGCCAGGGAATTCGGCGTGCCACCCTCGAGCGTTTCCTTGAAGAGCGGCGCTGCCGGGCGGGACAAGATTTTCTCGATATCAAATCCGGTGGTTTTGCCGCCATGGACCGCGGATGTGAAACAGAACCCCTAACAAATCATAGGACAAGCGCTGCCGATGGGCTATAGTCTACGGGTGGCTTGCTTTACCGGGCGGGGGATGCAACGCATGAGAATCACCAGAACAATCTTCGCTCTGTCATGGCTGCAATTGCTTGTGGCTTGCGGCGGTCCACCCCCCGACGCGACGGTGCCCGAGGCGGCGCCCGCCGGCGAGACCTCGGTGGATATCGGCGATCACGTCGTCCATTTCAACGCACAATCCACGGACCAGTTGCCACCGGATGTAGCCCGGGCCTATAACTTCGTGCGCAGCAAGAACCGGGCAATGTTGACGGTATCTGTGCTCGAGGAAGGTACCAACAAGTCGATGAATGCCGAGATCTCGGTCAAGACCCGGAACCTTACCGGTCAACTCAAGAACATCGCGATGCGCAGGATTACGGAAGGGGACGCCATTTATTTCATCGGCGAGACCCCTGTCGCCAATCGCGAAGTCCTGATCTTCGATATCACGGTTACCCCGGAAGGCACCGACAGACCGGTCGATGTCCGCTTCAAGCGCGAATTTTTCACAAACTGATCTATAAGGCGGCAGTTCAGGCGATTTTGTGATATCGTCGCGCCGCTTTTGACTACCTAAGCGATACAGCGATCCGCTTGCCGGAAGCTCTTCCAGCCGCGGCGTATCATCGAACGGGTCCCAAATTTACAGGAGATACTTTTCATGGCAGCCAATCCCAAGAAAGCGCCGACCAAGTCTGAGATTTACACGAACATCGCCGAGGAAACCGGCCTGACGAAAAAAGACGTCGCCGCAGTTTTTGATTCACTGGCAGGACAGATCAAGAAAAACCTCGGCGGCCGCGGCGCGGTTGGCTTGTTTACGATTCCCGGCCTTATGAAGATAAAAGTCGTACACAAGCCGGCGAGGCCTGCAAGAAAGGGTGTTAATCCGTTCACCGGTGAGGAAATGATGTTCAAGGCCAAACCGGCTTCGAAGGGCGTCAAGGTTCTCGCGCTGAAAGGCTTGAAGGATATGGTCTGAACCATAACGAATGACTTTCGAAAAACCGGGCTTCACGCCCGGTTTTTTTATGCCTGGTCGAGACGCAAGCTTACAAAACTCTCCAGCGCTTCCCTGAGCAGGACTAGCTTGCCATGAAAGAAATGTTCGGCGCCTTCGAGAATTTGCAGCTCGGGCCCGGGCTCGAGGCGGTTTACCCACGCGATTATTTCGTCGACGTCGACGAGTTCGTCACGATCGCCTTGCAGAATTAGCCACGGGCAGGACGGCTGACGAGGCAGCGTGTGGGCAAACCGCGACACCGCCGGAGCAATGCTGATCAGCCCGGCTGGCTCACGCTCGGCGGCGGCAAGGATAGTCATCGCGGCGCCAAACGAAAAACCCGCGAGCCACAGGGGTAAGTCCGGGTACTGCGCCGCAAGATAATCCATGGCAGCGAAGACATCTTCGCGTTCTCCATTGCCGTCATCGAACTTGCCCTCGCTTTGGCCAACGCCCCGGAAATTGAAGCGCAACGCGACGAATTTCTGCGCGACGAAACTCCGTGCCAGCATGTGGGTAACTTTGTTTTGCATCGTGCCGCCGTGCAGCGGATGTGGATGACAAACGACGGCACAGGCAACAATTTTCGATTCATCGGCGGCTTCGATGAGGCCCTCCAGTTGGCCCGCCGGTCCCGTGAACTCCAGCTGTTTTGACAATGCGATCCTGGCCATTTACCGACACGCAGATTTGCGTGGATTACCAGGCGACCATCCTATCCTGCACGCTTTTGCTTGTCGTGGCGCTTGTGTAGCAACGCTTTTCGGCCGTCGCAAATGAGAACTGGATAGCTGGCGACTCGGCCCGATATTACTGTAAAATTATGGGCTTATGCGGCGCCCGTCGGTGCCGTGGCAGCAATTTTGTTGGTTCATTAAGTCTATGTCATCGACTATCGATCTCGAAAACCGCTTTTGCGCGCACAACTACGAACCGCTTCCCGTTGTGCTGTCGCGCGGCGAAGGCGTATTCGTCTGGGATGAGGACGGCAAGAAATACCTCGACATGATGAGTGCGTACTCCGCCGTGAGTCACGGCCACGCGAACCCGCGGCTCGTCGAGGTGGCCAGGAAGCAGCTCGAAACGCTCACTATTGTTTCGCGGGCGTATTACACCGACCAGCTCGGCAAATTCCTGCAGCGAGCGTGCGAATTAACCGGACAGGAAATGGCCTTGCCGATGAACACCGGCGCGGAAGCCGTGGAAACTGCCATCAAGGCAGCGCGCAAATGGGGATATGAGGTCAAGGGCATCGGCAAGGACAAGGCAGAAATCATTGCGTGCACCGGCAATTTTCACGGGCGCACGACGATGATCGTCGGCTTTTCCGACGAACCGCAATATAGATACGGGTTCGGCCCGTTTCCCGCCGGATTCAAGCTGGCCCGCTACGGCGATGTCGAGTCACTCGAAAGCCTGATCACGCCGAACACCGCGGCATTCCTTGTCGAACCGATCCAGGGCGAGGGCGGCATCGTCATACCGCCGGACGGCTACCTCAAAGCCTGCGCCGAAATCTGTCGCAAACACAATGTGCTGTTGATCGCTGACGAGATTCAGACCGGGCTTGGGCGCACTGGCAGCCTGCTTGCCTGTGACCACGAAAATGTCGTGCCCGACGGCCTGATCCTGGGTAAGGCCCTGGGCGGTGGCATCGTGCCGGTCTCCATGTTCCTGTCGAAGCGCGAGGTCATGGACATGTTCACGCCCGGCGACCACGGCAGCACTTTCGGCGGTAACCCGCTGGCGGCCGCTGTCGGGCTCGAGGCACTGAACATACTGGTCGAGGAAAAGCTCGCGGACAGAAGCCGGGAAATGGGCGACTACTTGCTCGGCAAGCTGCGCGAACTCGAGAGCCCGTTCATTAGCGACATCCGCGGGCGTGGCCTGTTTGTGGGCATCGAGATCGACCCGGCGCATGGCACCGCAAGGGAAATATGTGAAGCGCTCATGGACCGTGGACTGCTGAGCAAGGAAACTCATGAAACAGTCGTGAGACTTGCGCCGCCACTCGTGATAAAACGCGAGGAAATCGACTGGGCGGTCGACCAGATCCGCGAAGTACTGGATGAAATGGACCGGATCCGACTGGCTTCCTGAGGCGACAATTGAGGTGCATCGGGGTCTATGGAACTGACAATACCTGAGTTGACGGTTGTACATATCGGATTGCTGGCGCTCGCGCTGGTCGTCGGCCTCGTGCTGGGCTGGGTTTTCCGTGGCGACAGGGCCGGAAAGGAAAAGATCGCGATCAATGCCGGATGGCAGGATCAGCTCGAATCGCAGCAATCGGAGCAGGACCGGCTTGCGGAACAAAACAAGAGCCTCATGGAGCAGATCAGCCAGTACCAGGGCTCGCACCAGGAGTCGATCAACCGCGCCAAGGAATTGTCGGAGTCATTGCGAGAATCCTTCAAGGCACGTGATGAACTGCAAAAACAAGTTGGCGAATTTCGCGCCAAACTCGAGGCGACAGTCGCGCAGCGCGACAAATTGCAGACCGTGGTCGAAAACCAGGAGTCGCAAAACAGGAATACGGTCAGCGGCCTCAAGGAAAAGGATGACAAGATTTTCCATTTGAGTCGCGAATTGAACAGTTGGCAAAGCCGGGTACCGCCGCTGGTCGAGAAATTCCAGGAGCGTGACAGGCAGGCCAAGGAACTCGAGGCCGAGCTGGCGAAAGCCCAGGAAAGAATTGCCTCCTTCGAGGAGATGGCACAAACGAACCAGACCCGCATCGAGCCCGTTGACGCAGGGTCACTCGATAGCCTGGATGCGTCGAACGAGCCACACACGGACACGCTGGCGCCAACAGTGTCGGATCTGCAGGACCAGATCGACAATGAAACAGGCGAACAGCCGATCGCTGACAATATCGTGGCAGAAACCGAAGCGGCTCCTGAGCTTGACGAGTCAGAGACTGTGTCCGACGAGCTGATCGCCGCCGATGAGTTCGTCGAAGAAGACGACAAGCAGGAAGTCGCGGCCGAACCACAAACGCGACAGATATTTGCCGAGGAACCGGCCGAAGCCGAAGCAGAGGACAAGGACGACCTGAAGCGGATTAAAGGGGTTGGTCCGGCGATCGAAAAAACGCTCAACGAACTCGGGATCTACTCCTTCAACCAGATCGCCGAGATGAGTGAATACGAGATCGATCGTGTCGCTCAGCGGCTCAAGGGATTTCGCAGCCGGATTTATCGCCAGGACTGGATAGGCCAGGCCCGCGACCTGCGTTACCAAAAGAACAGTAACCTGACCTGAGCCGCTCTCAAGGCGTGGCAGCCTGATCGTCGAGACCTTTGAGGTCCGCGAGTTCGACTTCGAATATCAGGGTCGAACCGGCTGGGATCAGGTTGCCGACCTGGCGATCGCCGTATGCCAGCTCAGGCGCAATAGTCAATTCGCGAATCTCTCCGATCTTCATGCCGGCAACGCCTTCGTCCCAGCCACGAATCACCCTGCCCGCGCCGAGCGGAAATTCGAAGTGCACGCCGCGGTCGACCGAACTGTCGAACTTGTTGCCACGATTCAGTTCCGCCGTATCGTCATAGAGCCATCCCGTGTAATGCACTACGGCCGTGTGCCCTGGCTCTGCAACCGTGCCGCTGCCCTCCCGCAACATACGCATCGACAGTCCCGGCATGATCTCGACCGACTCGACGACAACTTCTTCGGTGACCGCAGCCGCCGTTGCCGGCTCCGCGTTCGTTGCCTCATTTCCCGCAGTCCCGGAATCACTACAAGCGGCCAGCGTCATGCCGATCGAAAGCAAAGCAAGTTGTCGAGTGAATTTCATCTTTATTGCCCTTTTTGGTTCGTGGTTGGTGCCGTCAGTCCGGCTGGTCAAAATTCAGCGATGCGGAATTGATGCAATAGCGCAAACCGCTGGGCTCCGGCCCGTCTTCGAAGACGTGACCGAGGTGCGCATCGCAATTGGCGCAGACAACTTCCTCCCTGACCATGCCATGGCTCAGGTCACGCACCGTACGTACCCGGTCCCCGGCGAGTGGCAACCAGAAACTGGGCCAGCCGGTCCCGGAGTCGAACTTGTGGTCGGAGCTGAAAAGCTCGGCGCCACAGCAGACGCACTGGTAAACGCCATCTTCCTTGTGATCCACATACTTGCCGCTGAACGGTCGTTCCGTGCCCTTCATTTGCGTGACCTGGTATTGCTCCTCGGTCAGGCGTGAACGGAGATCTGTATCAGTTTCCTTGCTCATGTGAGGTATGCCGCGTCGTCGGTTAGGTACGCGAGGGTACCCGTAAATGACGCCGGCTGCATCAGGCCGGCTTTTCCGTTTCCATGTCCAGCAGCAGCTGGTTCACGCGGCGCACGTATTCGGCCGGGTTTGTGAGCTGTGCGCCCTCCGCCAGCAACGCGTGATCGAGCACGACATTCGATAACTCACGAAAGCGCGTGTCGTCCGCCTCGGCGGAGAGCCTGGCAATCAGTGGATGTTCGATGTTGATTTCAAGTATCGGTTTCGTTTCCGGCAACGCCTGGCCGGTCGCCTCGAGCATACGCCTGATCTGCGGCGACAGGTCCTGCTCGCCGGTAACGACGCAGGCCGGCGAATCTACGAGCCGCTGACTGATATTGACGGCCTCGACCCTGTCTTGCAGCGACCTCTTGATCTTTTTCAGAAGCGGTTTCGCCTCTTCGTTCAGCGTTTTCTGCGTAAGCTCCCCGTCGCCCTCGGGCAATGCCAGCTGCCCCCGACCAACATCCTGGAAACTCTTGCCTTCGAACTCCTGTAAGTGATCCACCATCCACGGGTCGATGCGGTCCGAGAGCAGCAATACCTCGAGACCTTTCTCGCGCAATTGCTCGAGTTGCGGGCTCCTGCTGACGGCTTCGAAACTGTCTCCAACGAGGTAGTAAATCCTGTCCTGTCCTTCGGCTGTACGAGAGACGTAATCTTCGAGTGATTGGTCCTGTGCTGCGGAGTCGGTGTGAGTCGAGGCGAATCGCAAAAGACCCATGAGTTTATCGGCATTCGATCTGTCTTCGATCACGCCTTCCTTGATCACTGCTCCGAACTCGGCCCAGAATTTTTGGTAATCGTCCGCTTCATTCGATGCCATCTTGTGCAACATATCCAGGACACGCCGGGTCAGCGCACCACGCATTGCATCGAGATCGGGATTCTGTTGCAGGAGTTCGCGGGAAATGTTCAGGGGCAGGTCGGACGAATCGACGACTCCCTTGACGAAGCGCAAGTACAAGGGCAGGAACTGCTCGGCATCGTCCATGATGAATACACGTTGTACATAGAGCTTGAGTCCCCTCGGTGCTTCCCTGTTCCACAGGTCGAACGGTGCCCTCGACGGTATGTACAGGAGGCTCGTGTATTCCCTCTTTCCCTCGACCCGGTTATGGCTCCAGCAAAGCGGCTCCACAAAATCGTGCGCGATGTGCTTGTAGAACTCCTTGTATTCATCGTCGCTGATCTCCGTGCGTGAGCGGGTCCACAAAGCGGTTGCAGAATTCACCGTTTTGGGTTCACTGTCCGCATCGGCCAGGTTCTTCAGCAATACCGGGAACCCGATGTGGTCGGAGTACTTTCTGATCAGCGAATCGAGACGGACCTCGTCCGCGAACTCCGCCTCGTCGTCCTTCAGGTGCAGGGTAACCGTGGTGCCGCGTTTCTCGACATCAGCCGACTCGATCGTAAACTCCCCCTGTCCGTCGGACTCCCAACGGACGCCGTCACCAGTTTCCAGCCCGGCCCGCCGTGTCAGGACCTCGACTTTGTCCGCAACGATAAACGAGGAGTAGAAGCCGACACCGAATTGGCCAATGAGACCGGCGTCCTTTTTGGCGTCCCCCGTCATCCGTTGCAGAAATTCGGCGGTGCCCGATTTTGCGATGGTCCCGAGGTTCTCGGTCAGCTCGTCGCGCGACATGCCGATACCGTTGTCCGTCACCGAAATCATCCTGGCTTCGGGTTCGAATACCACGTCTATTCGCAGCTCGGGGCTGTCTTCCAGCATTTCGGGAGTCGCGAGCGCCTCGAACCTGAGCTTGTCCGCAGCATCCGAGGCATTCGAAATCAGCTCCCTCAGGAATATCTCCTTGTTGCTGTACAGCGAATGGATCATCAGGTGCAGCAGCTGCCGAACCTCGGTCTGGAATCCCAGCGTCTCACGGCCTTTCTTGTTGCTCACCTGGTCTCACTCCTGCATGAACTCGAGCCGGCCACGACATACGCGTCCGGCGCGGACAGACACGATAGTGCCTGCACAGGGATTTTCAAGCCTCGATCAGGCCGCTCGGATTGAAGTTTTTTGGGCGTAGGCTTTAGGTGACTGTCCGACAACGGCGTCGAACAATACGGATACGGTAAGCAGCGCTGCGATAGCGAGTGCGATCGGAGGGTGTCTCAATGCTATCAGGACGCAGGCAACTTGCAGCGTTGCCGCGGTGACCATGAACAGGAAGAAGCTTATCGCCATGCGGATTCGCTCGGCTTTAAGCGCAATAGCGAAAATCAGGTCTTCGAGATCGTCAAGGTATTGAACCAGGCGTTCCATTGGCGGCGGGCTCTCAGCGCGTTATCGTGCGATCGACAGGGTCGGGCGCGGGCGTTCTGTTTCACTCGCGTCTGCGTCCGAATCTTGCAGTGCACTGAAGTTTGACTGTTTGGCGTGTGCTATTGCGCGGTGGAAATATTCCCAACGCTGTCGCGCCGTGTCGTCTTTGAGCGTCGCTACCGGTGATTCTTTGGCTACGGACTTGTTTGACATACTTCCGTGTTCAAGGGTGTTGTCCATTAGCGGGAACTATAATCCTGTCGTTCTTTGGTCACCGTGAGATGCATCACAGCTTGCTTTACAAGCATCTAATCTTAGGTAACTAATTTACGAAATAGAGAACTCGTTCGAACTTTTTGCCGATTTTATTTCGTTCGATCGAATACATGAAAATGAAACGCACAGAATCATACGTGATATGAATCACATCGCGGAATGGTGGGGTGGGTTCAGAGTCGGGTCTAGCCGAAGGGACTAGTTGTCAGACCAGTTACGCTTGACCTGTTCGGTCCAGTTGCGATAACCCTTCCATGTGTAAAGCGACGAATCGATCCCGGCTCTTCGGCTGCGGGGTGCGGGCGCTTTGGAAATCCACCTGCGATACTTTTGCCAGCCATCCTCATCGGACTTGTCCCCGGCGTGCACGTTGACTTCGCGATCATTTACTTTCGAATCGCCTTCCTCATCCGCGCTGTAATCGCTTGCCCAGGTAATCTCTTTGCTGTCCTGCATAAGCGTCTGCTCTATTAATCCTTTGAGCAGATGCTACGTGGCAGGGAAGCCTGGGCACAGGAACTACATCACAATGCAGAAAGCCATTTTTTACATAAATTTCAAAGTTTTATCGCGTATTTTTACTTAATGAAGAGCGCCTGCCGGGCAGCCTCCAGGGCCTTTTTTACTAAATGCAAAACGATCGAGGAAACCCGACTCGGCCTACCGTCAAAGCTATTTCGCGACCCGATAGCAGGGTGCGTAAGCTTCGCTCGCGAGCTTCATGCGTCCGTGTTTGACAAAATCCGTCAACAAATTATCGAGTAGATCCATCAGCTGACGCGACCCGCCGATTTCGAAAGGACCGCGTTTTTCGATGTCTGCCATGGTGTCGTCGCGCACATTTCCAGACACGATGCCCGAGAATACCCGTCGCAGGTTGACGGCAAGATCATGCGCCGGCAGGTCGGTCGTCAACTCGAGCGCGCGCATCGATTCGTGTGTAGCCTTGAACGGTGACTGGAATTCTTCGTCGATGTTCAATCGCCAGTTGAAATAATAAGCTTCGCCGTGCCTCTTGCGGAACCGCCGGACCTCGTCGACCCCATCCGAAATTCGTCTCGCTACTCGCTCCGGATCATCGATGATGATCTTGTACCGCTTCCTGGCGTCGGGCCCGAGCGTTTCCGAAACGAACTCGTCGATTTGCCGAAAATACGATTCAGACTCCCGCGGTCCTGTCATGATCAGCGGCAATGGAAGCTCGCGATTGTCCGGATGCAGTAATATTCCCAGCAGATACAGCACTTCCTCGGTCGTGCCAACACCGCCGGGAAACACGACTACACCATGCGCAATCCTGACGAACGCTTCAAGGCGCTTTTCCATGTCCGGCATGATGACGAGGGAATTGACGATCGGGTTTGGTGACTCGGCCGCGATAATGCCGGGTTCCGTAATACCGATGTAGCGGCCGTCGTGGATGCGTTGCTTGGCATGGCCGATAGTCGCGCCTTTCATCGGTCCCTTCATCGCGCCCGGGCCACATCCCGTACATACGTTCAACCCGCGCAAGCCGACCTCGTAGCCGACCTTCTTGGTGTAGTCGTATTCTTCCCTGCTTATGGCGTGACCCCCCCAGCAGATGACGAGGTTCGGCCGGCTGGGCGATTCGAGGACCCGCGCATTGCGCAGGATGTGAAAAATCGCGTTGCTTATGTTGGGCGAGGTCTTCAGGTGAAAGCGACCGCCTTCGTGCAACTCGTGGTTCGTATACACGATATCGCGCAGCACGGCGAACAGCAGTTCGCGAATACCACGAATCATCTTGCCGTCGACAAATGCGGTTGCCGGCGCGCCCTTCAGCGTTACCTGCAGACCGCGATCCTGTTGCAGGAATCCGACCTCGAAGTCCTTGTACTTTTCAAGTACCGCCCGCGTGTCGTCGAGATCCGAGCCGGTATTCAATACCGCCAGGATGGAACGCCGCAACACCTCGTGCAGCCCGCCTTCGCCATGCTGGCGAAGCTGCTCCATTTCCACTTGTGAGAGAACCTCGAGACTGCCTTCCGGCCAGACTTCGGCGTCGACCGTTTCATCACTGTCTGCCCGCAGGGACGTGCCTGTGACTGTCTTAGCCTGTTGCAAAATTCTTCCTTGCTGATCGGCGCTCAGGGGAGGATTTCAATCGGCGTATCTTTTTTCGTCATGAGCCAGATATCGATCATGTCGGAGTTCGACAGCGCGATGCAGCCGTTGGTCCAGTCCTGTGTCCGGTAATATGCGGCCGAGTAGGTCGGCGCGTTTGGCTGACCGTGAATCATGATCTGGCCGCCCGGATCGAACCCCCGGTACCTGGCGTATGCGCGGTCCTCCGAATTGGGATACGAGATGTGAATCGCCAGGAAGAAATCGCTTTCCGCATATCGGACATCCAGCATGTACTGGCCTTCCGGCGTCTTCTGATCTCCCTCTCGTTCCTTGTCACCCACTGGTTCGATGCCGAGCGCGATATCGAAGGTGCGAAATGCCTCGCCATCCTTCAACAGGTGCAACTTGCGATTGGCCTTTTCGACGACAACCTTGTCCGCTATTGGAAAATCCGCAGCGGCGACGGGAAACGCGACAAGCCCCAGGCCTCCGAGCAATGCGGCCACACCCATCCAAAACGCAAGATTTCTACCCGAGCTCATCGGCATCTCCGGAATTTCGGGCAGATTACCAAACCGCGCGGAGCAAGAAAACGGAATTGCGCACGGTGTGGCGTCCCGGCTAGATGTTTCGACCGGCTATCCAGCCTATCGCAAAACCTATCGCCCCGGCGACGATCGTGTAGGCGGGCAGGAATCGAAACAGCTGCAATGGATACACGGCATCGTCGAATAAGCCTTCGAGATTCGCCGCATAGGCGTAGTGAAGGTAAAGCGACAGCCCGAGCGCCGGAATGGCGAAGCCCAGCGTACCGAGTGGCCACCGCCATCCGGCGCCAGTCCAGCTGCCGCGTCCCTTGTATAAAGTCAGCGCCGACAACGCAATGACGATCAGCATCGGCGTGATATTCCTGACCACGTATGCGTCGCGGCCCTCGACGTTGGCCACGTATGCCATAGAGGCGATCGTCAGGAGTAAGACAGGAAGCAGCCGAATGACGTAGAGACCCGGCCGCACAATTTTCATCCCGGCGTGTTGCTCACGAGGACCGGGAAACTAAGGCGCGTGCCACGCTGCACATTATGCAGATCGAGTTCCGGATTGTACTGGCGAAACAACCACACGGGGACGTCGTATTTTCTAAGCGCGAGTATCCACACCGACTCACCGCTTCTCACGATATGTTCGGTTACGCCGGTGATTGTGTAATTGCGGAAAAAAGTATCCTGTTGTTCCTTGTGGTAGGCAGCGCGAAGATTTTCGAACGACTGTGCATCAACCTCGCTGAGATCGAGCTTGATGCGCTGGCCCACCTCGACAGGAGTCCTGAACGCGAGCCCGTTGATATCGCGCAAACGTTGTGTCTTGATGCCGAGCCAGTCGGCGTAGTGGCCAAGCGTTTCCAGCGGGTGAACCTCGATCGTCTTATCCGGCGCGATGGTGTAGTCGCTCGGATCAGAGAGCAGCGACGCTTGCAGGCCGCCGATCAGCTGACCGACCTGGTCGGCAAGCACGAACGGCACCTCGACTTCTTCGACTGCTTCTGCGGCTGCGGCGGCGACGACCGGCGCCGGCGCTTCAGCGATCGCAGGCGCATCCGCGATCACATCTTCTGGCGGCGGCGGCGTTGCGGGGGCCGGGGCGGCGGCTACCTGAACGGGTGCTGGCCCTGCCGCCGGCAAACGCAATTGCTGGCCTGCCCTGATGCGATTCCTGTTGCGCAAATTGTTCAAGGCAACCAGGGTCGATACCCGCGTGTCATACTCGTCCGCAATTTCCGACAAGGTTTCGCCGCGCCTGATCGTGTGAAAAAGGTCCGGCAGCTGTTTGTCGAACAGGGCATCGCTAGAGAGATTCGCCAGCAGGTCCGGCAACTCCGCACTCAGCATCTCGTTCGGCATCCTGAGGACATAGTTTCTCGGCAAATGCTTGGTGCCTTGCCACACGGTTACCTGCACGGCCGGGTTGTGCCTCGCCAGGTCACGTTGTCGAACGTTCAGGGTCGCCGCGATATTTTCGGCGGGTATATAGGCCGGCAGCGGCATCGTCGCATAATCGATCGGGCTGTCCGGTACCAGCCCGGGGAAATAACGCTGCGGGTCCTGATCAACGTGCATCGCCGCCAGGAACGCGACGTAAAAGTTCCGCGAAGCAAATCCGAAAGTGCGACCCTTGTAATTGCGCATGATCTCCGCGTACGCGTTGTCGCCGAACTGTCGCATTGCACGCCGGGCTCCCGACAGGCCGTGATTGTAGGCCGTAATCGCCATCGGCCAGTTGCCGGTAATCGAATAGTTGTAGGCGAGAAGCTTGCCG
>JABAOE010003762.1_pt4 | contig 14965 bp, 20 predicted proteins | sample 7062141 | NCBI WGS metagenome assembly JABAOE01 (sample SAMN14538627, study PRJNA623070) | marine sediment metagenome | biome: marine biome [ENVO:00000428]; feature: marine pelagic biome [ENVO:01000023]; material: deep marine sediment [ENVO:00002113] | place: India: Gulf of Khambhat ... | reverse complement strand
GCAGGTGCTATGATTGGTGTCTTCCACGGTGTCGCCTTTTCATTTCTTCTGGTCATAATGGTTGCCGAGCATCACCCGATAGAGCGGTTTAGAAACGCGGGTTTTGAAGTAGCAATAGCCCACTTTGTGGGACATGTCATATACGGACTTCTAGTTGGTCTGGTAGTAGGTCTTACAGGCACAAGGCTCTATTTACTCGCATAGCTCAGCATGCAACTATGAAAGAGTTAGGCTAAAATTTTATCAATAGCCGAAAAGAGGTTGCCAATTTCTTCCTCTGTATTGTAGAAATGAGGAGCAATCCTTAGCGCTCCCCCTCTATAGTTAACAACTATTTTCATCTTGAGAAGCTGCTCAGTCACCTCACCTGGATCAAAGTTGCCGGAGAATGAGACAATCCCCCCTCTCTGGGTTCTATCCTTAGGAGTTTTTACAAACAATCCTCTCTTTTCTGCTTCACCTATAATCATATCGCCTAGTTCGTGAACCCGATTCTCTATTTTATCGACCCCAACCTCTAGGAGTAGATCCACTGCGGCACCAAGACCATAGATCCCCATAGTATTAAAAGTTCCTTCTTCAAACCTAAGAGCGTTATCCTTTAAATCAAAATCTATATTTTCAAAATCATGGTCATTCCGGACACTCTTCCACCCTATAAGATTTGGATTAATTTTGGAGGCAAGCTCCCCTCGACAGTAAAATATACCTATACCTTCTGGAGCAAGCAGCCATTTATGTCCGTCGGCAGATAGGAAATCGGCATTACACTCTCTCACATCCATCGGTACTGCTCCAAGGCTTTGAATGGCATCTACAAAAAACAGTATCCCCTTGCTCTTACATAAATCCCCCAGCTTGTTCAGATCGATCATAAAACCGTTTACCGACTGAACCGAGCTCATAGTTATGAGCCGAGTTCTGGAATCGATCAGATCTTCAATGTCAGAAAATAATATCCTCTCGTCTTTCAAGGGAATGAACCGCACCTCGACCCCCCTCTCCTTTAGGTTTAACCAAGGATATATATTTGAGGAAAACTCTTTCTCAAAAACAAGCAGATTATCGCCCTTTTGCCAATCAAGTCCTGATGCAACAATAGAGATTCCATGAGAAGTATTCTTTACAAATGCGATCTCTTCTGGAGTACATCCAAGCAGTCTTGCGCAAGATGCCCTTACTTCCTCGATCCTCTCACCCCAGGAGCTGTAATCTAATGGTGTCTCACCAGCCGCATTCTGCATAAATTTCGCTACAGCATCCTTAACCCTGAGTGACACAGGGGATACACCAGCGTGATCCAGGTATATAAAATGATTCTTAATTGGGAATTCTCCCCTATATTTATCCACTGAAAAGTTAGTCATAAATAGAAGTTTATTTTAGAAATTTAAATATAACCCTATCGTAAACTCCTGTTTGTATCAAATATCTCAAGATATTCTCATCATAATCGCATTAATAAAGAATTATATTGACAAACACAATAAAAAGTGCGATATTAGCTTTTTAGTTGATTTCTAGGAGGATTTTATTTATATGCAGGGTACAGTTAAATGGTTTAACAGTTCCAAGGGATACGGATTTATCCAGTCAGATGAGATAGATAAAGACGTATTTGTTCATTACAGTGTTATCGAAGGCGAAGGTTATAAGAGCCTAGCAGAAGGTGAAGCTGTAGAATTTGAGATAACGGAAGGACCAAAAGGGCCTCAAGCAACCAAGGTTGTTAAATCTGGTTCTGAGTAAACTTCTTCTATTTTGATTTAAGAAGTTTCCGCTTGGTATTTCATTTCATTTATTCCCCACTTTTGCTATTAGGTAAATAGTGCAGGCATTGTTTACTTTATAGCATCCTAGTTTCTATATTTTCTTGACAGTTTGCCTGATTCCCATCAAAATTTAATACATTGTTTATGAGAAGAAATTTTGCAAAAAAGACGTTTCTATGCGCTCTAGTATTATTAACCCTGCCACTCTTGGGACTCTATGAAGGCTCTCAGTTTCAGTTTGCGCAAGTTATATACGATGGCAACTGGGACCCGAGACCAAGAGCATATAAGCGGCTAATGAGCTCGCTTGAGCTTAGAACCAGCGTTAATAGCTCCGACCAAAGAAAGAGTATAGAGCTAAGCGATCCGGATCTATTTAACTATCCTTTTCTCTACATGGCTGGAGACAGCAGCTTTGAATCCTTTAGTTCTGAGGAGAGAAGAAAACTTAGAAAATTCCTCAAACTTGGCGGAACGCTAATAATTGATGATGTGTCCGGTACTGAGAACTCAAACTTTGATACACAAATTCGTAAAGAGCTTTCAGATATCATCCCCGAAGTTCCTCTTACTCCCATATCTCACGACCATGTTGTTTACAAATCGTTTTATATAATAAACTCTCCTAGTGGAAGGAAAATCGTACAGCCTTATCTGGAAGGCATAACCTTCAGAGATGAGGACAGGACTTCTGTTATATATTCTAGAAATGATTTAGGAGGCGCTTGGTCAGAGGATGAGTTTGGCAAATGGGAGTTTGCTGTTATCCCCGGAGGAGAGGTCCAAAGAGAAAGAGCTATGAGACTTGGCATAAATATGATTCTATATGCACTTACAGGAAACTATAAAAAAGACCAGGTTCATACTCCCTTTATTAAAAGACGTCTCATGAACTAACTTACTACTCTGTGGCTATAATAATAAAATGGATCTAAATGACGACTGCCCGCTATGCAAGCGACCGCTTCCTGAGAAACCAAGCAAGCACCACCTCATTCCTAAAACATTTAAAGGCAAAGAAACTGTTCTTCTGCATAGAATATGCCATAGGCAGATCCATGCTACATTCACTGAGCGTGAGCTGCTTAACCACTACAACACAATAGAGCGCATACTGGAACACGACAACATCAGGAGATTTGTCGAGTGGATCAAGAACAAACCTCCCGATTTTCATGTAAGAACCAGAAATACCGCGAGGAAAAGGTCTCAATAATCAGAGTATATATCGAGCATTAATTCATGTGAGAGAATGCAATTATGTCCTCAGTCTGGCTGCTTGATAAGCTTAATTACTGCAAATACAGCACCTTGAGGATACGACAAAAAAGAGAATCTGCCTACATCCGGTATATCATTAGGAGGAACTACTACCTCACCCCCGAGTGACTGGGCTTCTTCCACGCTCGAGTCGCAATCATTAACAGCAAAATACACCGACCAGGAAGAAGGCATATCTCCCTTGTTGCCGCTGATAGCCATCATACCTGCAGCCGGTCTGTCCCCATTCATAAACACAGTATATATTGATCCGCCCATATCCATATCATCTTTACCCCATCCGAATAATTCGGTATAAAACTCCCCAGCTTTTCCAGTATCGTTAGTTGTTAGCTCATTCCAGCAAAGTGCACCGTGTTCATTAACAACCTCAGCGACGATATGCTTCATCGGCTGCCATAACGAAAACACAGCGCCTGTGGGATCAATTATCGCGGCCATACGACCTGCATCAAAAACATCCGTAGGCTGCATAATAATAGCCGCAACTAAAGACTCCGCTTTCTCTACAGTATCATCTACGTTTGCTACTGATACGTAACTGGCCCAATGGGTTGGAACGCCTTGTTCCAGCTGCTCACCCCACATCTGATAAAGGCCTCCCGCTTCTTTACCGCCTATATTGGCCATCGAATAAACCATGTCGTTGCCCATAGGATTGTCTCTTATATCCCAGCCAAAAAGCTTAGAGTAAAACTCTTTAGCCTTATCCACATCAGAGGCAACTAATTCAGGCCAGCAAAAAGTGCCGGGCCTATATTCTGTCATCTCACTCATTTTGTTTCTCCTCTTAATGCAATAGTTATTTAATAACTGCTACCAAGACTAACACAAAAGGGTCAAGATATGATGAAATATTTGCTGTTAAGCAGCATAAAAAAGGCTGAGGGTGATTTTTCAATCACCCTCAGTAGCAAGAGGGACCCAAGATATGGGAGTGTTACGGATCGGATAAGAGGTGGCATTCTTATTACAACACTCATTAATGAAGACGGTATTCAGGAATAGTTAAAAGCATGTTAATGTTTCTTTGCGGACTGGGGATAATTCCTAAACTCAAAAGGAGAAAAATATGGCAGACAGATGGTTTATTGTAATATTGCTTGCGATAGTATGTTTTTCTTTAGGAAGCTTCTTTGGCAAATTGGCTTCATTAAAAGACATACCGTACAGGGTTTATTTCTTTGAAGCTGTGGGAACTCTCACAGTTTTCACAACATTTGTGATCTATAATAGAAATACAATCTTTACCAATTTCTCAGTTAACTACTACGGTTTATTGATGGGACTCTCATGGGGAATTGGCACAGTTCTGTTTATCATTGCTCTAAAATATGCAAAGCTTTCGATAGTAGCCCCGTTGTCAGCAGCTTATCCGGCCCTGACTGTAGTGCTTGCTTTGGTATTCTTGGGAGAGAAATTAGATATAAGAGAAATGGCTGGAATCGGTTTTGCTATTGTATCGGTAGCTCTATTAGCAAGGTAAATGTGTCTATATAATATCCGGCTTATTTGTGACAATACCGCATACGCCTTTTTCCTTCAGGCTATGGGCATTTAGGGTCTCATCCACAGTCCAAGTGAAGGTATGTAAGCCACTTTGTCTTGCACGCTCGACTAATTCTTTGGTGATAAACCATCTATACGGCGCTACAAAATCAGCACCGCACTTATCGGCTAGTCCAACAGGATTAAAGGATGCAAATATAATAAGACCTGTCCTCACTTTGGGCTCCAGCTCTTTTATCATCTTAAGCCTTTTGGGTTTAAACGAAACAACAAATACATCATCTAAAAGGCCGTTTGTATTTAGGATTGAGGCGACCTTGTCCTCAATTCCATCCTCCTTTATCTCAAGAACAAACTTTGCCCTATCTTTGCCTAGCTCGAGAACTTCCTGAACAGTAGGTATTTGCTCCCCTTTTCCCGCATCAAGCTCCTTAAGCTCACTTAATGTTTTTAAAGCAACCAGTCCTGTACCGCTTGTTGTTCTATCTACCGTTTTATCATGAAAAACTACAAGATGCCCGTCAATAGTCTGTCTCACATCGAACTCTATCATGTCAGATCCCAGCTCTATCGCTCTCTCGAAAGACCTGATGGTATTCTCAGGTTCATAGGCGCTTGCTCCGCGGTGGGCTATTTTAATGAATGTTTTTTCCAAATCAAGCATGATCTATTAACATCCTCTAGCGAAATAGGTCTTCCTCCGGGTCCCTGATAAGCTCTTTTGCCCCAACTCCTTCGGTATCGTATTCATAACCCCTTATCATAATCACCGGAACGGAGTCAGCTTTCCCCATAAGGAGTCCCGCTGCAGAAGCTATCTCATCAGCTACAGCCATGACAGTAGCGTTTAATTCAAAGCCTTTAGAATCGCTCTCGCCCCTGTAGTCTTTGAGCGCTCTTATGCCTGAGCACCCTATTGCTATGTCCACTAGTCCATCGCGCCATGGCCTTCCGACAGTATCGGTAATAATAACAGCCATATCGAATCCCAGGCTTTGATTAAATCCCTTTGCCAATCTGTCAGCCGATTCATCAGAGTCAATCGGGAGGAGAGTTACCATATCACCTCCAGACACATTCGAAGCATCCACACCGGCATTGGCGGAAATCACACCTCCCCTTGTCTCAACAATCAGCCTTCCTTTTTCAGGCTTTCTTTGATCCATCTTAATTATCTTTGTGGTCTCGCTCAATATGACTTCAATTAACCGCGGGTCCTTGCTTACTTCCTTGGACAGTGTATGCGCATAGGCAGAAGGTTGAACCTTGCCTAAATCGATGATTCTGTCCTCTGCTTTGGATACGATCTTTTGGGCGAATACGAGAATATCCCCCTTCTCAATACTAAGGGCGCTTTCCGATATAGCATTCAAAACTAAACCCACAAGATCATCGCCGGGCTTTATCTCTGGGATTCCCTCTATAGGTATTAGTGATATAGATTTCTTTGTATCTGCCATAGTCTCTCTGATAACTTAACTTAATACTCCGCAATGATAATAGTCTACTATTGCGCTATTTCAAGAATATCTGGATATAATTTAGTGGAAATTTACATCCCTTCTATTTTTATAACTCTTTTTAGACTATCCTTTTCATAGGATATGCTCAGTGAAAGCTACTAAACTAATAGATGCTATTGAGAAGCTTGTAAAATTGGCTGATAAGGAATTTTACTATAACGATCACAACTTACAGCTGCGGTTTGCTTCTCAAGATTCAACATATGTAATAGGAACAAAAGAAAACGGAACCATTTACCTATCAGTCTATTTCGGCATGGAGATGGATTTTAAATTTTATCTGCAAAGAGACGGCACAGTGCTTATGGATGAGGGCAGCAGTGCAAATCTGGTGGAATACTACGGCCCGGAGTATGTAGTTAGCCTTGTGAACAATGCCGGCGAGGCACTCTTAATTTTTGGTAAAGGTGCAATTGAGGCTGGAAATTACGAGTTTAAAACCATGGAGCAAGTAATTGAGGAGTTTAAAACATTAAGACAGCCGGCAAAACAAGAACCTGAAAAACACTAATCTTCGGTTTCTCTATTTCCACTTAATATTACAACCTATACTAGGGATCTGGTCTTCACTTACCGGCTCGTCTGCTAATATCTTATCCAAAGCCTCTCTTAAGTGCTCACCTGTAACGGGCTTTCCGTTGCCGGGCCGCGAGTGATCCATCTGTCCTCTGTAAACACAAAGCAGCTCTTTATCAAATATGTAGAAATCTGGAGTACATGCCGCATCATAAGCCCTGGCTACTTCTTGGGTTTCATCAAAGAGGTATGGGAAAGGATAACCGAGCCTGAGGGCATCTTCCTTCATTCTATCCGGATGATCATCAGGGTAATTCTCTATGTCATTTGAGTTTATAGCCACAAATGAGATCCCGTGGATTATATAGTCATTTGCTAGCTCGACTATGCCAATCTGCACATGCTTTACATACGGACAGTGATTGCATATGAACATTATCACTGTTGCTTTATCGGATTTTAGATCATTTAGATGATAGTGTCTCTCATTAACAACGCACCAGAGCTTAAACTCAGGCGCTCTTGTCCCCAATGGAAGCATAGTTGATGGTGTTAGAGCCATTTTTAAATTCTCCTAATATTGTTGATTTATATTATTCGTCTGAAAAATTTATCCTCTTATGCGATCCGTCACAAAAGGGCTTATTCTCCGATGCCCCGCATCTGCATAGATAATAAGGATCATCGTTTGAAAGACCCATTTCGTCATTGATGTTAAGCTGTATGTCACCAGATACTTCGTATGGGCCGTTTGTATGCACCTTTATCGCCCTTCTTCCCTCCTGCTTTTCTTGATCGCTTTCTGATTTTTCAATTTTGCTCTCAAATCCGATTTTTTTATGCGATCCGTCACAAAAAGGTTTGTTCTCCGACGCCCCGCATCTGCACAGCGCAATTCTGCTCTTTATATCAAGCTCCTCTCCTGAAGCGTTAGTCAATGACTCTAGCTCTTCCACTCCCAATGGACCGTCATCAAATACGTTTATGCAGCACTTATCGCTCATAGCAACCTCCTTCACAATGTTCAGTCATCGTAGTTAAGTCTACATAGCCTCTCCAAATTTTAAAAATCCACTGGGAAATTTGTCAGAAAAGTTTAAACTTTGATTTTAGATCTAACCATATTTTCGGAGGGGAAATTAGATGAGCGATAATCAATTTGATGAAGCCAAATCAGATAAGTTTGCTGACAAGCTTGTTACAATGCTAAACCATGGAGCTGTCAATTTAATGATCTCTATAGGCCACCGTACAGCTCTATTTGATGTCATGAGCGGGCTTCCACCGTCTACCAGTCATGAGATTGCAGAGGCCTCAAATTTAAATGAACGCTACGTAAGGGAGTGGCTTGGAGCAATGGTTACAGGAGAAATCATTGACTATAACCCCGAGAGCAAAACCTATTTTCTTCCCAAAGAACATGCAGCTTGGGTTACTAGAGACGCCACACCTAACAATATTGCTGTAACTGCTCAGTGGATTGCCGTGCTGGGCTCGGTCGAAGACAAGATTGTGGACTGTTTTAGCGAAGGCGGCGGGGTTCCTTATGAAGCTTTTGAACGCTTCCATGAAGTGATGTCCGATGAGAGTCATCAAACAGTAATTGTTCCTCTTCTAGACCAAACACTACCATTGATACCGGGATTGAAAGAGAGGCTTGATGAGGGAATAGCGGTTATGGACGTGGGGTGCGGAAGCGGGTTTGCTCTTGTGCATATGGCAAAAGAATTTCCCAATAGCAGATTTACAGGATACGACATTTCCCGGGAGGCTGTAGAGAGGGGAAATACCCTCGCTTCAGAACAGGGGTTATCAAATGTTAATTTGATCGCCAAAGATGTAGCTGAAATAGACGAAGAGCGAATATACGATTTTATTACGACATTCGATGCTGTGCACGACCAGGCTGATCCACAAAGAGTGTTGTCCAATATAAGCAAAGCACTAAAAGATGACGGGGTCTACTTGATGCAGGATATAGCCGGATCAAGCCACGTGCATAACAATATGGATCATCCCTTAGCTCCGCTGCTATATACGACTTCGTGTATGCACTGTATGACTGTATCACTCTCACAGAACGGAAAAGGTCTTGGGGCTATGTGGGGAAAAGAGCTTGCGACTGAAATGCTAAATGACGCGGGGTTCACTCAAGTCGAGATAAAACAGCTAGAGCACGACCCGATAAACTACTATTATATTATAAGGAAATAGACGGAGTTCTACTTTTGATCAAAACGCGGGAATATACTTTCGCCTTTTTCTACCTTCTGTCCCGCCTGCACCAGTCCCCACTCTTTGGCATTAGATAAGGTCATGGAGCTAAGTGAATCAGACGAGCCCAATCGGGACCAAATTTTGGATGCTGCCTCGGGCATGAAAGGATAGATTAGAATTGTCACAACCCCTATTGCCTGGGCTATTGTCCATAGAACAGCCGCAAGCCTCTTTGCATTGTTCTCTTTTGCCAGTGTCCATGGAGCCGAATCATCAACGTATTTATTAACGTCTGCTATGTAATCCCATAGAGCAACCAATGCCTTATTAAATTCAACCTCGTCCATATCCTTTTCGAATATCTCAACCGTTGAGAATGCCTTTTCTCTTATTGCTTCGTCATCGGCTGTTAAGGCTGCGGGTTCAGGCACACTGGCATCAAAATACTTCTCTACCATGCCTAGAGTACGGCTAACCAGGTTCCCTAGACCATTTGCAAGCTCCCCGTTCACCCTCGCAATAATTGCGCTCTTGGAATAATCACCATCTTGCCCAAATGGAATCTCTCTTAGTAAAAAATACCTAAATACATCAGCGCCAAACTCGTCAACAACCTGATAAGGATCAACAACATTTCCCAGTGATTTAGACATCTTCTCCCCTTCAACTGTCCACCATCCATGGGCAAACACGGTTTTAGGAAGCGCAAGATCGGCAGACATCAGAAAAGCAGGCCAGTATACCGCATGGAACCTTAGTATGTCCTTTCCCACTAGGTGTATGTCTGCAGGCCAGTTATCTTCAAACATCTTCTCATCCGTAGGGAATCCTACTCCTGTTATATAGTTAGTTAGGGCATCAAACCAAACGTATATAACGTGCTTAGGATTGCCCGGGACGGGTATGCCCCAGTTAAAAGTGGTACGGCTTACACTTAAGTCTTTTAGACCCCCTTCCACAAACTTGACTACCTCGTTTAATCTATAGGCAGGCTTAACAAATTCAGGATTTTCTTTGTAATGCCTAAGAAGCGGCTCTTGATATTTCGAGAGTCTGAAGAAATAGCTCTCCTCCTTTACTTTTTCAATCACCGGTCTCTTTTCTTCAGGCATACTCTGAATTTCCTCATACTGTGTATCAGTGATAAATGCCTCCTCCCTCACATCGTACCAGCCCTCATATTCACTGAGGTATATGTCCCCCGCAGCCTCAACCCTCTTGAATATCTCTTCAACTGCGATCCGGTGTCTTTCTTCTGTTGTCCTTATAAAGTCATCGTTTGTGATATTTAAGACATTTGATAGATCTTGGAATCTTTTAACAACTCTGTTTGCAAGCTCTATCGGCTTCTCGCCGTTTGCCTCAGCGGTTCTTTCGATCTTCTGTCCATGCTCATCCGTGCCTGTTAGAAAATAGACTTTGTTGCCCTTGAGCCTATTGAAACGTGCTATTACATCTGCAGCTATAGTAGTGTAGGCATGTCCTATGTGAGGCACGTCATTTACATAATATATCGGGGTCGTTACATAAAAAGATTTAGACATTCCTATTTAATCTCCGTAATATTTCTTCTGCAGTATGTTCCAAAAGAGCTAAGATAATACCTAACTTGCTATTTTAATAAAAAGATTTTCTAATGAAAGTTGTTTATTGGCATTGAGATTATATACGTCATACCATGTTTTCTCCAAAGCGCTCATCTTATCTGTGATGTTGCTCAAATCCCACATACGCGCAATCTCAGTGCTAGGCTCTATCAAATCTACATTTGTAATATCTGTTTTATCTGAATCAGTCTTAATCAAAACGAGATCCCTCAGCCAAAGTGAAATAAATTCAAACGCAAGGGCCAACCTCTCCGTATCTTCAGGCGTTGATCCAACGGGCAAATACTCTGCAAGGCCAATTACCCTCATGGCTGAGCTGGGTTCTAGATGAATCAAATATTCTATGAGCTCCCGTCTCCATTCTATCAGGGCTGAGTCCATCATAAGGGCTTTTCCCAAACTGCCGCCAGCCAGCTTGGAGCATATCTGAGCCTGCTCCCCGGTTAAATCCTCACGCCTCTTAAGCTCCTCATATATAAGCTCTTGTGGCAGGGCGTTAAACCTAATAAGCTGACACCTGGAGCGAATTGTAGGCAAGAGAGTATCGGGCGCAGAAGTAATGAGAATTATCACAGAGTTTGGCGGCGGCTCCTCAAGAGTTTTTAAGAACGCATTTTGAGCTCCGCTGCTCATTCTATGAGCTTCATCAACAATTACGACTTTGAACTTTCCCTCAAAGGATTTGAGAAACAGTCTGTCTTCAACACCCTCTCTAATCTGCTCTACCTTTATGCTCTTCACACCTTCATACTGAACATAGACCACATCAGGATGAATTCCTTTGTCTACCTTGGAACATGAAGCACACTCACACTTCTCCGTTGAATCAGCTTCTATATCAATAGACCTGTCGGACTGACAGTTTATAAGTTTTGCAAACTCTAGTGCCACTAACTTTTTGCCTATCCCATCTGGACCCGCAAACAAATACGAATGAGATATCACGCTGTCTTGCACTGCGCGCCTTAAAATAGTTTTCTGAAAATCATGACCTATTATTTGATTGTTAGACATTTCTGTTCTTATTAAAGCAGCTCTGAAACTATGCTCCTTATTTCGGCATGGACCTCTGAGATATCTCTATCAGAATTAATTTTTCTGATCCTATTGGGCTCTCTTTTTGCAATAAGCATATATCCTTGCCTTATGAGCTCATGAAACTCTACCGGCTCATCATCCATCTTGGTTGTATCGCCCCTGGCCGCAAGCCTTTTAAGGCCTGTTCTTACGGGAAGGTTTAACAAGAAGGTAATATCCGGTATCAGCTCAAGCGTAGAGGCTTTTGCAATCCTGTTAACAAGCCTTTTATCAAGCCTTCTACCGTAGCCTTGGTATACCACGGTGGAATCGAAATATCTGTCACAGATCACAATCTCGCCGGAGCTGAGCTTGGGCTTAATGAAATCCCTAACGTGCTGAGCCCTATCAGCACAGAAAAGACATAACTCTGAGAAGGCATCAAGATTAAGCTCTCTGTTGTCTAGAATAACTTTTCTTATTAGCTCGCCCAGCTGTCCCCATCCGGGCTCTCTCGTCAGCGTCACTTTATGCCCTGCTAGCGAAATGTACTCCGCCAAAAGCTTTGCTTGTGTACTCTTTCCACTTCCTTCCACGCCTTCAAATGTTATGAACATAAATGGAGTTACCTTTGGAAATATGAATTGGGGTATTTCTTAATTACCAAAGAATCTTACCATATTACAGTTTTGGGATACAGGGCAAAGTTAATCCTCAATACCTAACTCTTTCTTTAAATTTATTAGCTCTATATCAGTTAGATCTCTCCATCGTCCCTTTTTAAGATCACCCAAGCCAATGGGGCCAACCGAGATTCTCTTAAGCTCACTTACAGGATTTCCAAACCCTTCAAAAAATCTTTTAACCAGATGGTTCCTTCCTTCATGAAACGAGACGTTGAGCGTACTTGAGTCCTTATCCGACCCAAGAAGCTCAATGGAGTCAGGCTTTGCAAAACCGTCTTCAAGCTCAACCCCCATTGCCATTCTATCACACTTTGCCTTGCTCACCTTGCCCTTAACTACCGCTCTATATGTTTTTGATAACTCAAAACTAGGATGAAGAACTCTGTTTGCAAGCTCGCCGTCATTGGTACAGATGATCAGACCCTCAACATCGTAGTCCAGTCTGCCGACAGGGTAAACCCTTTGAGGAATATCTGACAGTAAATGCTGAACTGTCTTTTTGTCGTCCTGTCCCTCGCCAAGAGCAGTGATATATAGCTTAGGTTTGTTCAAAATCACGTATCTGAAAGGTTGTGGCTTTATTGTAACCCCGCGTACTTGAACCGTATCGCTCTCGGGATCTACAGTGACACCAAGGTTATGCTCAACCTCGCCGTTTATGCTTACTTCTCCGTTCTTTATGAGTTCATCGGCGCCTCTTCTGGAGGAGACACCGCACATGGATAGATATTTATTAAGTCTTATCTTCAAGAAAGATCCCTGATACCGCTTAGAAAATACTATCTTGCAAAGAGCGCTTCATTTTTTGCCCAGAAGGTAACATCTCTGCCCCTAATACCAAAATTGGCATATCCTCCGCTTCTACCCTGCAAAAACGCCTTCTCATTCCCTGACAATTTAATGCATTTTTTGTCATCTGAAACTATCTGCTCTGCAAGATCGAGTTTGTTCTCGTCCACGAATTGATAATATTTCACTATATCTATTCTCTTATAGCAAGCAGGGTAGCCCGCTTCCGTGAAACACTCTCTATGCTGAAAGTCACATGTGCTCTTCACCGCGTGAGAATATTTAAGCGGTGCTAGAAATAAAAATAGCAATAAAACTACCGACATTATCACAATTGATGGTTTCATATTTGGTGCTCCTTGTCACGAGATAAAAGCATAGACTATTGCAGGCCCATATTCTGCTGTGTATATCCGGCAGGGGGCTCAAGATCTGCAGCATTTATAGTTGTTTTCTTTGAAGATACGAGTTGAGTCTCGCTCTCCACCTCCCCCGCTTTATAATCAATAGACTGAACAGGGAAGCCGTCGAGCTTTCTTAGCTGGGTAAACACGTTGTTTTCAAACTGTATTTGCCTGCCCATAAACCCTTTGCTCTGAGAAAAAGACTTGGCCATCTGATCCATGAACCCGGCCATCTCCAGCATAACGGTTTTCATCTCTTCTCCGCCCTCAATGCTGCTCCATGGGGCAACGCAATGCTGACTGGTTTTCTGATCCCCTCTGTAAACATCATATAGAGTACAGCTGTAATTATTAACTTTTGAAGAGCCCGCTTTTTTAATTACCGGCTCAACATTTTCATTGCCATCCATTCCCGGCAACCTTCCCTTCATCATTTCCTCCATCATTTCTCTCTCTTCGGGAGTAGCATCTTTCATAGCCTCTTCAAACTGGGCCATTGCCTCAGACATCACGCCTATGAGCTCTTTCATAGTAGCCTCATCCAGAACAACATAACTCTTGTCCTGGTGGCTAACCATGATCATCTCTTTTGTGTCGCCGCGGTATATCATCGCGCCGTCTAATTTTTGTCCGTTCTCATAAAAATCCATTTTGAAATTATTCCCCTTCACCATGCCTTTAGTCTTATGTGTGGCCTGGGGGTTAATCTGTTTTTGATCCAATTCGAATATGACATCTGCAAAAGAAGTAATTCCAAGACTCATAGCGAGAAGTAAGACAGAGATAATCTTTATCATGACTTTTCCTCCACATCTTTTTGTGATTAAGTCTAACATATAACTTACTCTAATCTCACTCTTGAATAGAGAGATTCAAGCAGTTTTATTGCTTGACAATTCATACATTCCACATAACATAATTCTGTGCTTTACGACTATATACCAATCCTGCTCATTTTAATATTTGCAATAGGGTTAGCCTGCATTATGATTGGGCTTTCAGCCAGTCTGGGCCCCAGAAAAGAGGCCAAGGGCAAGCTTTCTCCTTATGAATCCGGGATACCCCCAACCGGGGATACCAGAGGGAAATTTTCAATAAAATACTATTTAGTCGGAGCGCTATTTATACTTTTTGATGTTGAGGCGGTATTCCTTTTCGCTTGGGCTGTGGTGTTTAAAGACCTGGGAATGCTTGCATTTGTTGAAATTATAGTTTTCCTTATAATCATTATGGCTGGATATTTTTATGTTGTTAAAAAAGGAGCCCTAGATTGGGAGTAAATTCAGATCCACTTCTCGGAGGAGAAGGTTTTTTAACTACAACTATTGAGGCTTTTGCCAACTGGGGAAGGAAAAACAGCCTCTGGCCAATGCCGTTTGGCACAGCCTGCTGTGCTATTGAAATGATGGGAGTATTCGCATCCAGATACGATTTGTCCCGCTTTGGCGCTGAGGTTGCAAGATTCTCACCAAGGCAAGCAGACTTAATGATCGTATCGGGAACAATTACATATAAAATGGCCTCTGTGTGCAGAAGAATCTACGATCAGATGCCCGAGCCGAAATGGGTTATTGCAATGGGTTCATGCACATGCGGCGGCGGGCCTTTTGACAGCTACGCTGTAGTGCAGGGCATAGATGAGTT
>JABAOE010006519.1_pt1 | contig 14976 bp, 16 predicted proteins | sample 7062141 | NCBI WGS metagenome assembly JABAOE01 (sample SAMN14538627, study PRJNA623070) | marine sediment metagenome | biome: marine biome [ENVO:00000428]; feature: marine pelagic biome [ENVO:01000023]; material: deep marine sediment [ENVO:00002113] | place: India: Gulf of Khambhat ... | reverse complement strand
CAGCACTCTGTGCATTTGTGCTGTTGAATATTCCAGACTCGGAGACATCATAGGATAGACCAGCTGCATAAGTGTTTGTAAACTGTGCTGATAGTACTACTTTAGCAGAATTTGTGCCGTCAGAATATGTCTTTGTATATGTACTAATTGCATCATCTCTTTCGAGACCATTTGTTGCACCAGTAACATTGTGTTCACTTGCTAGTTGGGTATCTCCTGCAACAGCTAAATCTGTACCATTACCTATAGCAATTACATCAAACACACCTGGGTCAGATCCTAAGTTTGCTCCACAATCATCAGTTAAGCCACCGTCAGTTGGATCTTCATTTCCTGGACCGCCGCTATGACCGAAGATTTGTTTTAAGACACATGATTCTCCTCTATCTACAATGATGTTATCACTCTGTTGATAGCTTAGAATGTTACCATCTGCATCAGTGTGTATCATTGTTACATGGCCTAACATTTGTGCTGCAGCAAAACCAGATTCATTTTCGGATAATTCAGGTAAGCCATATGCACTTATTAGACCAGCAGCAATTGCTACTACTGTACCGAATAAGGCGTAGTTTAGTCCTTGTTTCATTAACCTTCTGTTCGTATCTAAGTTATTAGAGATAGTGGAAATTTAATTGGACCATGAGCTCCAAATTGGATCTTTTACTGAATTTTAATCCTATAGCGAAAACGATTTTAAGAATACTTAGAAAAACTATTGAGAATTATGCGAATTTTCACTATTCTGATTATTGCACTTTTAGTCCCCTTTGTCTACTCACAGTATGCCTTTGCACAAGAAATCTGGATTACAATCTCTGATACTATGGATGATGTTAGATTTGATGGAAAATGGTCCACTCATACAGAATGGAAGCGCTCTAGTCTTAATTCCATGAATTTTGACGGTATGCAACTCCACCTACGTCATGCCCACCAAGGAAATTTCATCTATTTTTTGATAGATTTTGAAGGTGACACAAACTTAGAGAATGGAAAAGACAAAGCCATGATATGCCTTAACCCAAAAGAAAATGAGAATCCTAATGAGCAATTCTGCTTTATTACAATCCTTGAAGACCCAAACTCTTCTGTATTAATGAGAACTTCAAACTCTGAAAATTTTCAAGAAATTGACAAGCCTGATGGTTTTATTGCATTAAGTGCGGCATCTGATGAAAATGATAGATACAGCAAAATTCCGCATTCATCATATGAATTTAAGATTCCCACTGACCTAGTAGGAAGAAGTAGTGAATATGGATTTTATCTAGCAGTACATGAAGCAAACTCTGACAAAACTTTTACATTTCCTTCTCAAGTTGAACCAATAACTTTTGATGTTATACCTGATTCAAATAATTGGGCAAAATTAGTTTCCCCTGATAAATCACTACCAGAATTTCATTGGATGATTTTTATTATAACTTGTTCATTTACTCTTGTAATATTTTTATCACGATATAGAATTGTAAATAATTTCTAAAAGATAATTTTTAAAAATGAATTCGGATCTATTTAAAAAAATCAATCAAGAAATCATAAATTGTAAAAAATGTTCACGACTTTCTAAATATATCAATGAAGTTTCTAAAAATAAAGTAAAACGTTTTCAAAATGAAAATTATTGGGGTAAACCTCTTACTGGATTCGGAGATCTAAAAGCTGAAGTACTAATTATTGGTCTTGCTCCTGCAGCTCATGGGGGTAATAGAACTGGAAGAATGTTTACTGGTGATAGCTCAGGTGATTGGTTAGCAAAAGTACTTTATGAAAATGATTTTGCAAATCAGCCAACAAGTAAAACTACTAAAGACAATTTCACTTTAAAAAATACCTACATTACTGCGGCAGTAAGATGTGCTCCCCCTCAAAATAAACCGCTAAAACAGGAATTTGAAAATTGTTTTCCATATTTGGAACAAGAGTTCAAGTTATTATCAAATGTTAAAATTATAATCTGCTTAGGAAGAATTGCTTATGATACCTGCTGCAAATTATTGGAAATAAAAGGAGAAAAATTCTCTCATGGAAAAATTATAAAGCAAAAAAAATATCAAATAATTTGCTCGTATCATCCAAGCAGGCAAAATACCAATACTGGAAGATTAACCTGGAAACAATGGAATTCTGTGTTTTTAATAGCTAAAAAAATTCTCATTTCTTAGAGTATTTGCCTTATATGGTTTGATTAAAAAATTAATAACCACTAGAATATCTCATGAGATAAAATGAGTCTGGCTAAAAATAAACATGGGCAAACACAAGTCTCAATTCTTATTCCAACATATAATGAATCTCAAAATATTATCAATATTCTAAAATCTATTGGTGAGCATATACCAAAAAATATTCTAACTCAGACAATTGTTATTGATGATAACTCCCCTGATGGAACTGGAAATCTTGTTGATGAATACATTACTAATGTGAAAAAAATTGCTAACAATACAATTGATGTTATTCACCGAAGGGCAAAACATGGACTAAGCTCTGCAATTTTAAATGGAATTCAAAAGGCTACAGGTGACACAATAGTCGTTATGGATAGTGACTTTTCACATCCTCCCAATATAATTCCAAAAATGATTGATGCCCTCAAACAATCCCAATGTGATATTGTCATTGCATCAAGATATGTTACTGGTGGAGGAATTAATGGGTGGTCACTCAAAAGAAGACTAATCAGTAAAGTAGCGACAAAAATAGCAAATAAGGGATTAGGTGTTAAAGAAAAAGATCCAATGTCGGGATTTTTTGCATTTAAACGCAATATAATCAATGGATTAAAGTTTGATGCAATAGGTTACAAAATGCTCTTAGAAATATTGGTAAAAACAAAAGGCGCTAAAGTCCAAGAAATTCCCTATACTTTTACTGATAGGAAACTTGGTTCAAGTAAGCTTGGCCTTTCAACTATTATTGATTATACTAAAGCTGTTTTGAAATTATATCGATCTGGAAATAATGCAGCTAATCAAGAGAAAAGAACATCCATTAGATTTCTTTCAAAGGCTGCTCGATTTTACACTGTAGGAGCTTCTGGATTAGGGGTAAATTATCTAATGTCATTACTATTTGCTAGTGGTGTTACAGAGTTATGGTATATTCATGCAAACCTAGTTGGCATTTTTGCTTCAATGTCATCTAACTTTTTCTTAAACAAATTATGGACTTTTGAAGACAAAGATTTCAAACCTAAAAAAACTGCATCACAATATCTAAAGTTTATTGCATTTAGCTCCCTTGGAGCACTAGTTCAACTAGGAATGGTTTATTCATTAGTTGAAAACTATCAAATTGATTACCCGTTAGCACTCGTCTTAGCTGTTATAACAGCAGCATTTGGAAACTATATTCTAAATAAAAAATGGACGTTTAAAGAAAAACTTTGGTCTTAATTTTATAAAATAAACAAAAAGAGTGAACGTTTCGTCAACTGTAAATCTACTCAAAGGTAGATGATGAAGTTTCGGACGAAAGTCCCGATGGGGATGGTACAGATGGGAATTTGTCTCCAATCTGTTGTTCTGCAACTGCAGATGCCTCTTGTAGAATCTTTTCAGTTTCTTCGTTTGAAACATCAGATTCTAGGTTGAATGAGTCTCCTGCTAAGGAATCCATCATGAGACCATTGAGTGTTTGCGTCATGGAATTCAATTCTGAATCTGCTTCTGGCATAAATCTTCCTAATGATGATTTCAATCCCTTCATAGTTGACATTGCTGGTCCAATTGCTACCATTGCATCACCGAGGTCATGAATAGTTGTCAATCTTAACTGAACCTGCTCTAATGACATTCTTGCGTTGCCTAGCATTCTAGTAACTTTACGAATTTCTGCTAATTCGTTTGACAAAACTTTGCTAGCACTGGTATCGTGTTGTTGCATTGCAGTTACGATTCTCTGAAAGAGTTGCGCATCTCTTTCTCGCAGTTTTGTGAGCATAGAGTCCATTTTAGAAATTTGGACTTGTAGCTTGTTTACTGCGTTTTGAATTCGTGGCTTTAATGCACCCTGTGGTTTTACTGCATCACGAAGTTTGCCTGTTACGCTTTGGGTCTCTTGACGAGCCCAATTCTTATCAAAGCCTGGCATGAGCGATACTTTAGAATTCGGCTCTTAATGAGAGGTGTATATTTAGATCAACTTTGAACTAAATTTAGCTAACAAAGGCTGAATTCAGGTATGGATGATTATGGCAAAAATAGTAGTTTTTGATTCAGGCATGGGATCTTTATCCATAATTAGACCTCTCCAAAAATCCACAAAATCTGAAATAATCTATTTTGCAGATAGAAAAAACTTTCCATACGGCAAAAAAACAAAATCACAACTAAGAAAAATCATAAAAAATTCAATATCTTTGCTAACCAAACAATTTAATCCAGATCTTATAATAATTGGTTCAAACACACCAACTTTATTATTAAAAAATCTAACAACAAAAAAAATCATTGGCGTTTTTCCACCATTAAAAAAAGCTGCAAAGAATTCTAAAACGAAAAACATTGCCATACTTACAACTCAATCTGTTTGTAAAAGTAGAGAACTTTCAAATTATATTAAACAAAATAATTTATCTAAAAAAATTAAAATTTTTAAAATTAATGCTTCCCCCTTAATAGAATTAGTAGAATCAGGAAAATTTATTTCGCAAAAAAATTACTGCATTAAAATAATCAAAAAGAATCTAAATAAAATTTTATTAGAAAATAATATCGATGTAGTAACATTATCTAGTACTCATTTGCCATTCTTAAAAGAAATTTTACAAAAAGAATACCCCAAAATTAATTTTCTAGATCCTGGACATGAAATATCATTGCATATTGCTCAACTTGTTACAAAATCTAAAAAGAACAGTCTGAAAATTTTTACTTCAGGAAACACAGTTCAATTTCAAAAACAACTACACAAAATTTGTATAAACAATAAAGTTAATTCTTTGATTTTATCTTAGCTTTCCTATATCCATGACTAAATGATTTATCATAAAGTTTTGAAAACTCATATGATTTTGGTTTTATAACATCACCAATAATCACAATAGCTGTTCGTGTGATCTTTTCTGATTGAACTTTTTTTGTAATGTCTTTTAATGTTCCAACAATAATTTTTTGATCTGGCCAACTTGCTCGGTATACGACTGCAACTGGGGTAGATTTTTTGTATCCGCCCTCAATAGCTTTTTTTGTCAAATCTGATAACAAATGGACACTAAGATAGAATACCATTGTAGCTTTGTGTTTTGCAAGCTCTGAGATCCTTTCACGCTTAGGAACTTTTGTGCGTGATTCTGCTCTAGTAATGATAATGCTTTGAGTTACTCCAGGAAGTGTTAGCTGTGTTCCTAAGGCAGCTGAAGAGGCCAAAAATGATGTTACTCCGGGAATTACAATACATTCTATTCCTGCTTTTTGTAAATTGTCAATTTGTTCACGAATTGCACCATAAATTGTTGGATCGCCATCATGAAGTCGAATGACATCCTTGTCTTTCTTGGCATTATTTTTTAACAAATCAAAAATTTCTTCTCTTACAAGTTTAGAAGCATCATATAATTTTCCTTTTTTACAAAGCTTTAAGATTTCAGAAGGAATTAACGAACCAGAGTAAACTACAATATCGGCTTTTTGAATTAACTTTTTTGCTTTAATTGTAATGAGTTCAGGATCTCCAGGACCGCATCCCACAAAAAAAACCTTAGACACGTTTTACCACCATGATTGAGAAATATTTTGTAGTCATAGTATCTTTTGTTACCTGACCCAAAGTTAATTTCCTTACAATTTCATTTTCAGTATCTAGGTCTTGCCCTATAGCAAAAATTGAATCATTAGAGAATCCTGCTTCTTTTAAAAGTTCTATAACTTTATCAAAATATTTTCCATCTTTAAGGAAAACCATTGTATCTGAATTCTTTGCTAATTCTTTTACTTGTGTCAAATCGTAGCAGGAAGGTATCACTGTCATTTTTTCAGCACCTTCTGCAAGACTAATTCCTACTTTCGATGCAAATGTAAACATTGAAACTATTCCAGGAATTACTGTAATTTTCACTTCTGGATGTTTTTCTTGTAATTCTTTATGTAAATATATCCAAGTACTATACAGATATGGATCACCAACTGTAATATACACTGTTTTTTTTCCAGAAAGTACTGTATCAGAAAGTCTTTTTGCATTTTTTTCCCAAGTATTCTCGAGAATATCTCTATCTTTTGTCATGGGAAAAACAAGATTAACAATTTCTTGGTTTTTAGTTTTATCAATTAATGATGATATTACTGATAATGCTATGCTTGGTTTTTCTTCTTTAGCAGTAGGACACATTATTACATCTGCATTTTGAATTGCTTTTACAGCCTTCACAGTTAGTAATTCAGGATCTCCAGGACCGCATCCAACTGCTATTAATTCAGGCATGAAAAAATCTGATTTTTGTTCCTAATTAAAAGCTAGACTGGTTTTACTATGTTTTTGTTGCAGAAATAACAGTAACTGGATTTCTTGCTAGCATCATTGTTCCAGTATTTGTTTTGCGACTTTTTCCAATTGTTATTTGAGTAATATCGATATCAGTAAAATTTAGATCTTCTAAAATCTTCAAAACTGAATACAGAGTTTCAATAAGAATAATTCCAATGACTATTCTTCCTCCAGACTTTAATTTACTTTGACATAATTCAACTATATCTTTTGTATCCCCCCCTGTACCTCCAATAAAAATTGAATTTGCTTTAGGAAGATCTAAAATCTTCTCTTTTGCATCACCTAAAATTACTGAAACATTATTTATTCCAAATTTTTCTAAATTCTTCTTTGTTAATTCAACTGCAGTAGGATTTTTATCTATTGCATAAACCGTACCTTCTGACTCTATTTGTAATCCAGCCTCTACTGAAATCGACCCACTCCCACATCCTATATCGTAGACAATATTTCCTAGATTTAGTCTAGCTTTACCAATTTGAACCGTACGAACTTCTTCTTTTGTTATTGGGACTTTATCAATTCTCTCAAATTCTCCATCGGGAATTCCAGGAGTTTTGTAATCCCACATATGTCAAACCTTTAATGATTTAAGAAACAGGTGAAAGAAATGATCCTTCATTTCCTGCAACATTTACAATTGTATATGATATAATCCACATGAATAAGTAAATGAAGATATAACTTCCAATAGCTTGTGTAACTAATTTTTTTCTATCAGAAGAAGGAAGATTCATTTTCATTCCTTTGCCTATTCCAATTGTTACAATAAAGAGAATTATCATAAATCCAATTGATGCCCATCTTCTTTCTTCTCCTTCAATGGGTTCAAAGATGAAAGTAGCTGCAATTCCTCCAATTACTGCAAAGGCTATACGAATCCAAAATAATTTGTCCAGTTTTCTTTTATATTCAGTTGTTTCTGCTTCGCTTTTTACAGGTTCGGGAGCAGGGACATCTACATTTTCAGTAGGTGGAATATCTTCTTTTTTAGTCTCAATCTCCTCTTTTTTAGAATCTTTAGGATCAGGAGTAGGTGGAGATTTTTTCTTTTTATGCTTAGCCAAGGAAATTTCTAGGATGTCTGAGATTCGCCTTGTTTAAAATCTTTGGCTACAATCATGTGTTTGAAGGAGTAAGAGTATAATTTTAGACACATAATATTTTCTTATGACACTTGCTGGAATTGAATTACGTTATCTAGTAAATCACTTATCAGAAGCAACAAAAGGATACTATGTTAGTAATATCTATGGAATTACAAGAGAAAGTATTCTTTTCAAATTACATCATCCTGAAAAACCTGATATCTTCTTAATGTTATCGACATTCGGATTATGGACAAGCTCGGTAAAAATAGATCAAATAGAACAAAATAGATTGATTAAACGATTAAGAAGTGACTTAATTCGTTTAAAATTAACTAAGATAGAACAATTAGGTGCTGAAAGAATTGCTTATCTAACATTTAGTGGATTTGATAAAGAATTCATTATTGTTGGTGAGTTTTTTGGTGATGGAAATATTATTTTATGTAACAAAGACAAGAAAATTCTTGCTTTACTTCATTCTATTGATGTAAGACATAGAAAACTTCAAGTTGGATTAACATATGAACCTCCTCCTCAAAACGGATTAAACATTTTTGAAATTAGTCAAAACGATCTTGAAGAGATAAAAAATTCACCATTAGTATGTACTAAATGGATTGGAAGAAACTTAGGCCTTCCGACAAAGTATGTTGAAGAAATTATAAGACTTGCAAATGTTGATCCAAAATTACCCAGTGAACAATTAACTACAGATGATGTTAAACAAATTTTTGATTCAATAAATGATGTTGTTAGTAGAGTTGTAAATGGTCAACATGAACCAATACTTGTAAAAAAAGATGACAAATCTGATGTATATCCAATAAAATTAGGTAAAAATTTAGAGAATGCTTCTGAAATTCCCAGTTTTACTGAAGGATTAGATATTATGTTCTCACAATCCATAATGCAAAAAGGAGAATCTATTCAATCAAGTGATTCTAATAAGAAAATTTCTGAATTAGAAAATAAGCTAGAAGAACAAACCAAGGCTATTACACTAGTCAAAGAAAAATCTGATTCTATTTCAAAAGTTGCAAAATCCCTATTTGAACTCGTTTCCAAAGGCGTTTCATCAATAGAAGAACCACTAGTAAAAGAAATGTTAACTCAAAACAATTCTGAAATAATAACAGAAAAAGGAATTTCTCTTATGAAAATAGGTGAGACAAAAATTAAGATTAAACTAGATGCTTCTATTCCTGCAATTGCATCTAGTTTATTTGATGAGGCAAAGCATCAATCATCAGCTATCAAGTCTATTGAAGCACTAAAGAAAAAAACAGAACAAAGTCTTGAAAAACAGAAAAATAAAGCTGAAACTGCAAAAGAATCAGTAACATTTTCAGAAATTAGAAAAAAGAATTGGTATGAAAGATACAGATGGTTCTTTACTTCTGATGGGTTATTGGCAATTGGTGGTAGAGACGCTTCTTCAAATTCTTCCATTATTAGAAAACATTTGGACAAAAATGACAAAGTATTTCATGCAGAGATTTTTGGTTCTCCATTCTTTATTCTCAAAGAAAGTGAAGATACTCCTATGGCAAGTTTAAACGAAGTTGCTCATGCAACTGTTTGCTTTAGCAGAGCATGGAGAGAAGCAATGTATGGTCTTAGTGCATATTGGGTTAATCCTGAACAAATTAAAAAAGCAGCACCAAGTGGACAATTTTTACCAAAAGGATCTTTTACAATCGACGGACAAAGAAACTTTGTTAAAATTTCAACATTAAAGCTTGCAATTGGATTAATAAAACAAAATGATAACTATCTTCTTTCATGTGGACCACTTGATCCAATTAAAAAAAATAGTATACTTTATGCAGTCATCGAACCATCAGGATTAGATGCAGTTGATGCAGCAAAAAAAATCAAAATAGAGTTTTCTAAAACCAGTGAAAAAATAGTGAAACAAATCAGCATAGATGAATTTGTTCGTGTTTTACCTGCTGGAAAAAGTCATGTTACTAAAATTAGTGCTGGTGAAGCACAAAATGAGTAAACCAACTTTTCTTGTTGATGCAATGCTTGGGAATCTAGCGAAAAAACTACGACTAATGGGATATGATTCATTTTATTCTTCTAATATTGAAGATAAAAAACTTCTAAACAAAGCCAAATTAGAAAATAGAATTATCATATCAAAAGATGAACAACTAGTAAATTCTGCAAAGAAGATGGGAATTCAACTAATACATATAACATCAAATAACGAGATAGATCAAATTCTCGAGATTAATAAAATAGTAAAAATTGAAAAATGTATAATTGATGGAGATACTTCAAGATGTACTGCATGTAATGGTGTACTACAAAAAACTGATAAAAATTTAATTTTAGAGAAACTTCCACCAGGTGTTATAGATAACAATGAAGAATTTTGGAAATGTAAAGATTGTAATAAGATCTATTGGGAAGGGAGTCATATAGAAAACCTACAAAAATTTGTGGTGGAATTAAATGAAAGATTATAAAGAATTATCTGACGAAGATGGTAAATTACTTGTAAAAACTGCAAGAGCTGTAGTTACAGAATTTCTAGAAAATAATACCAAATTAAAATTAGATCAGAGTTTTGAATCAAATTATTCTTTTAACTCAGGAGTATTTGTAACACTTAATGATCCTTCTGGTTTGAGAGGATGTATTGGTTTTCCATTACCTGATAAAAAATTGTTTAAAGCTTTAGAAGATGCAGCAATTTCTGCAGCTACTCAAGATCCTAGATTCTCTCCAGTAAAAGCTAATGAACTTGGGCAAATAACTTTTGAAGTTACAGTTCTTACTCCTCCTGAAAAAATTATAGTTAAAGATCCATTGGAATATCCTTCAAAAATTAAAGTTGGAAGAGACGGATTAATTGTAAAGCATTCATTTTATTCAGGATTATTACTCCCCCAAGTTCCAGTAGAATATCATTGGACAGAAGAAGAATTTCTTGGTTATACATGTGAAAAAGCTGGAATTCCAAGAGATTATTGGAAAAAAAGAGATACAGAAATTCTAAAGTTTGAAGGTATAGTTTTCAAAGAAGAATCTCCTAATGGAAAAGTCATCCGAGAAAAATTATAGGATTTTGCCAGATTCTGTATCTAAAGTAATCTCATTTCCTTCCTGAAATGAGTCAAATTCATCCTGATTTACTATGACAAATGGGATGTTTGCAAGCGCACACCCTGATGCTACGGTAAGGTCGGCTTTGAGACAAATCATTGCTAGTGGTGCCGAATTATTTGATTTGAGAGAATAAATCGTGTATGCCCCAACACTACTACCTATTCCATGAGGAAAAACAAGAATTGAATTCTTAATTGATTTTTGATACAGATCATGATTTTCATCTCTAACAATTCCAGTTTTTTTATCAACGGCACCAAGAAAATTTATTGGATTATTACATTTCATAATTTTTCCATGAGCCTTTCCTTTAACAATTACTTTTTGCGTCATTTTGTTTCTTCCTCAATAATTTTAGAAAGAGGTTTAAGATTTACACCAACACCATTAGAATTTTTTAGATAGTAAGCACCTTTAATGCTATTAGTTGTAACCGAATCAATATCTTTTTTATCAATTAGAGGAGTTAAACATGTACAACAGTCAGAAAGAATTTCACAACCTGCTCTTTCTAATTCATTAGCATGTCCAATCTTTCTAGCTTGTTCTTGTACTGCCCTAGGGCAAAAAACTAAACACCGTTTTTTAAAAGAACGACCCTTTAGCATAGAAGCTAAATCAGAAATTTCTTCTAAACCTAATTGCGGACTTCCAAGTGTAATGATGTCACCTTTATCAGTAGTATTCAATTCATCATGAATTTTATCTAATTCTTTTTTATCAAAATCTATTTTTTCAGAATCAGAACTACCTTCACCAAGAACAAATTTTCCACAAGTTCCAGACGTACCCATTCCTCCACAAAGTGATTTACAACTACGCTTGTCTAATTGATCTACACCAGAAATATTCACAGAATTATTTGCAACCTTTCCAGCAAAATATCCTAGTAATCCATAAGTTAATTCATTTGGATTATCCACTTTCATTCTTATTGTCATGTTGGGTTCAGAATCTTTTCGAAGATCCGAATAAGGACTCTTACCAGTTAATGCACTTGCAAGTGCACTAAACGCACTTTCTTTATTTGTCTTAATATGACCTATAGAATTTGCATAAATTGCTGCATTGCTTTCAGCAAAAGATACTTGTGTATCTTGTCCTGGAAGATCATAGATTTCATAAGGAATACATGAAAAAGATGGAGTCACACCCATCCTCTCATAGGATTTTCGAATACTCTCTTGCTTCTCAATAAAACTGTCATCAAGACCATATTTTGATACATTATCAATGTCATAACCCATGGGGTTTAGGGTGGTTTTTACTTGAACTCGTGCATTCTGACTTAAACTGGAGAGAAACTCCTCTCCAGCATCTCCAATAGTATTATAATTTACACCTGAAAGATGGGCCCACTTTATAGGCACAAGCCTATCTGCGTTAACTGCTTCACCAGTAGCAACAAGAATTCTATAAGCTAACTCTAAAGTTTCACCTTTTTCTCCCTTTAGAGCAAGCTCTTCTTCCTTAGTTAATTCCATAATTTCCTACTCCGTTGTGTGAGATATAATACTTGTATAATCAAACTTTAGAAAAATTCTGTTTTAGGCACAAGGTAGACTCATAGGGTCTACCTTTTGATATAATTACTCTTCATACAATTGTTGTTACATGAAAAAAATTCTTGATGGTATGATCAAAACAATGAATGATGTTAATCCTCCACGCATGACTGCCTTAAGAGAACTACATGAGGCAGAGGTAGGAGACCCATTCATGATACTAATAGGTACAATTCTTTCTGCACGAACAAAAGATGAAAACACGGCTAAGGTTGTAAAAAAATTATTTTCAAAGTACAAAAATGCACGCTCACTTGCGCGTGCAAACCTAAAAGATGTTGAACGAATAATAAAATCAATTGGATTCTATCATGTCAAGGCTAAAAGAATAATCGAAGTTGCATCAATTATAGATTCTAAATTTAAGAGTAAAGTACCTGCTAATCTTGATGAGTTGGTAGACCTTCCAGGAGTTGGAAGAAAAACTGCTAATTGTGTTTTAGTTTATGCATTTGACAAGCCCGCAATTCCAGTAGACATTCATGTTCATAGAATTTCAAATCGTTTAGGATTGGTAGACACTAAAAATCCAGAAGAAACTGAATTTGCTTTAATGAAAAAAATTCCAAAAAAATTTTGGCTTGACATTAATGATACATTTGTTATGTATGGTCAAAACATATGCAAACCAATATCTCCAATGTGTACTGTTTGTAAAATAAAAAAAATGTGTAAATATTATAAAAATAAAAGTTAAGAACGTTTTTTAGTCAAGTAGAGAGCACCAGCCAATGCTCCAACACCAGCAGTTACAAAAAATGGCATTAGATGAAAAATATTTTGTGAAGGATCTCCTGAAAGAAATTCAACAATCATTTCTCCAGCATACACTGCAGGTGGATCAGTGGAGCCCTCCATACCATGAACAGAATATCCTTTGATCGCAAATTTTTCAATATCCAAATTTGTTACAACGATTCTTTCACCATTATTTACTGTCATTCCAGCTTTATCGGTGTATGAAACAATAATCTTAGCTTGCGGTATCCAGCCATTTTCTAGATCACGTTTGATAACAACATAACCTTCTTTTGGAAGCTGAGCTGCAACCCAAAACTTTTCATCTGGAGGACTACCCATCCCAACCTCAACAAATTTGTCCTCAATTTCTGCATCATATATTCGTAAAACTGCATTACCATAAGGATTTGCATAAAGTAAATTATTATCAATAGTTACTTGCCAACTTTGATCATGAATTTCATCAAATTCTATTATTACTGCATCTCGAGCAACTAAATTAAATTCACTCCAAGGAATCTCTAATGTTTCAATAAGTAATGAAGGATTTTTTGATTCTTGAGCATAAGCTGGTAAAAATAAAACTGTTGCAAATAACATTAGAAAAAAATATTTTTTCACTACAAAAAAGTTTTTTTAGAAAGATAAAAACCTAAGCAAATATTTTTTCTCGATCATATCGTAAACTATTTTGGTGAATATCACAACATCAATTTTTTAATTACATTAAATTTTAAGCAATTTTTTCACAATTCATGAAAATAATCATATTATCATATTTTAAGATAAAAAATGAGCAAATTTTTGCTCTTCCATTTTGGCATATTAAAAATTTCTTAATTCCAGATTGGAGCTAGGTAATTTTTGAAATTTCCACTCAGCTTAATGTTTTTTCTGTACAACAAAAATTGGCATGGTGGAAATTCTTTCTACTACTCTTAGAGTATCATATCTACTGAAAAGTAGGGAGAATCAATTTTTAATGGAAACAAGAAAATTTTTTCAGTTTCTAAATCCGAAGTCTTTACTACCACCGTGCCAAAATCACGGGGGCAGTTTTTTTGGATTACAATAAACTATTTTCAGTATTATTTGTATTACTAATTAGCACATCTACAATTTCAGTAGCAAGTGGCCAACTTATTTCATTAGATTTACAAGAACAAAACGTTCTTGATTTCAAAAAAATAGAAGAACAGCACCAACAAACAAAATTAAGTTATAAAATTGGTTTAACAGAACAATTTCAACTTGCATCTCCTGGTGAGAATATAAAAGAAAATAATTACATTCCCCCAAAATTTTCAAAGAAGATTTCTATCTCAGAACGAATGAATCTAGGACCCAATAACCCCCATGCTGATTCATTTGTACGACTGATAAAGCATAATGATGATAGGAAAGCAGTTATTGAAAGAATCTCTTCAAATGAAAGAACAAGACCTATTCAAAAAATTATGGAAGAATTTTTAGGTAAATTCTCAGAATCAACTGAAAATTCTTTCCAAAAAAACCAAGAGACAGCATCAAATTCTATTGATCCTATTTTATTGGTTCACCATGCCAACAAAATTTCTGATCTCAATAAAATAGGAAATGAGATAGGTTTTGATGCACTAACTTTTGGTCTCATAACTTTACCACCAAATCAATTACAGTCTTTTAATAAATTACATGAAGATCTTACTAAACAAGTATTTTTTTCAGCTGAAATTCTAGTTGATACTAAAAATCCAACTTTACTCCTGATTTTGATACCTTTTGCAAGTATTGTTCTTATTCGTTTTGAGCATGATGAAATTAAAATTCATTCTGTAAACAGATTCTTTACATTTTCTTTCTTAATACTAATTATCTTCTCAGCAATTAGTACTCCAATTTCTATAGGTTCAAGTTACTGGGGAATAGCTTTTGCAGAAGAATTTACAAATTCTACTGAGCCTGTTGAAGACAACTCGACTACC
>JABAOE010003904.1_pt4 | contig 14980 bp, 13 predicted proteins | sample 7062141 | NCBI WGS metagenome assembly JABAOE01 (sample SAMN14538627, study PRJNA623070) | marine sediment metagenome | biome: marine biome [ENVO:00000428]; feature: marine pelagic biome [ENVO:01000023]; material: deep marine sediment [ENVO:00002113] | place: India: Gulf of Khambhat ... | reverse complement strand
TATACCGCCGATCAGTTAGATTTTCACCGTTAAGGAAGAGTCGAATCCCCTTAACAAGCGTCCGCTGGAGGGATGCATCAATTACGACGAAATCGGCTATCGGCTGCGTATTGGCAACATCCGCGTATTGACGCGAAAGATAGCGAGCCTGGATCGTGAGATCTGCCCATAAGGGGTGGCTCCACGACACCCCGGCTGCAACTTGATGAGGAGAGACGTTGGGGACAAACTTACCTTCTCGGGCGGAATTACCGGGGAATTCAGTGATCACGGAGTGAACATAGGCATACCCGAGCTGGAAAGAAAGGGAGGTGAGAGGGTGCCATGTGAGCGACACTTCTCCACCGACCGTTCTCGTCTGCCCCACATTCTGGCGTTGAGCTACAAGAGGGCCCTGCGTGACAAAAAGGATCTGATCCTTCACCCAGTCAACGTGCCCGGATATTCTCCAACTGAGACCCAAGCCCCGCGTTTTGCCTCCTTCAATCTTGGCATCTATGCCGCTAAGTCGTTCAGGTGCTAACTGGTCATTTGCTGCAAATGTGAAACCACCAAATGCAAAGCTTCGGTAGAGCTCGTTCAAGGTTGGGGCGCGGAACGCTTGGTAGGCAGAAGTCCCAATGCGAACCCATTCTCCCACGCGATACAGGACAGCCAGCTTGGGATTCACCACACTGATAGTGCGAGCATCTGGTAACGTTACCGTCCCGTTTGTTGATTCAATTCTAGCATTGAATTGCGTCCACCAATCCGAACGTACGCTCGGAGTGATAGTCAATGGGTCAATTGGCCGGTAGATCCATTCGGCAAAAGCCCCACCTCCTAGTTGCTGGCCTCGGGCGAGGGTATTGCCCACGGGACCTGTGAATGTAAACAGTGTGTCACGTGATTGAGCGATGATTGTCCGAACGTCAGCTCCCAGCACAAGCTTATGCTGGGGTGACAAAAGCCTGCTCCATTGCAGTGACCCCCCAAAATCATTACTGGGAATGGTTTGAATGCGGTCTCGGAACTCGCTGAGGCGAAGCGTGGCGCTAGGCGTAACTTGTGAGGTCAGATTCTGGAATGTTTGCCATTGACCAAACAAGGACAGTTCATAACGATCCCCTCCGGTGGACTCTCGCAGAAGCGTGAGCGTGGCGGTCCCGATCGTGCGGGTAGCGAGGCGCAAGGGAGTGCCAAAGGATCGGTTCTCGTCAAACCATGTTCCGCTGACACGGAGGAGGGTATTGGTGGCTACCCGTGCGGCAATGGACCCTGAAAAGTGATGGTGGTGAGCATCATTAGGACGGTCTATGGGGCCCCGCTGGTCGGTCGGTGAAGGAATGAAGCCGTCACTGTGATACCAACGATAGCCGAGTGTCATCCCAATTCGATTAGTTCCGAAGTGGGCTGAGACTGCTTGGGTGTAGGTGTTGTAATTTCCAATTTGGCTGTCGAGTTTGAACATTGAACCCCTAAGAGGAGATTCAGAAAACAACTGAACCACCCCGCCCATCGCCCAGGTTCCGTACAGATTCGATGCCCCGCCTTGAACAATCTCTATCCGTTGGAGGCGGTCGGGAACAAGTCCCCAATTGATCCATCCGCCGAATCCGTCGTTGAGTGGAGCACCGTCTAGCAATACCAAGGCTCTGCGGGTGCCGAGCCCCCTCAGGGTCAGAGCCTGAGCTGTGGGATGATTGTATCGGCTGCTCAAAAGGCTGGGTTGGACGCCAGGAACTGCGCGTAAGAGATCGTCGGTCTGGTGTCCTCCGAAAAATGGCGAGCGGTCCATTTGCTCTCTCGTGAGCACGGTCACGGTCTGAGCGATCGACTCCAGCGGCTCTGGTGTCCTAGTTGCGGAAACGATCACATTCGCCGTAATGGGGTCAATTGTTTCAGTTTCTCCGGACGCGGACAGAGCAGAAACGAGAACCCAACAACAGGCAAGGGCTCGGAAGAAGATGATAGGATGCGCACCCATAAGGTCCCTAAGCCTATTCGCGAGTCGGACTTGATGCATACATTGAGATATTATTCATCCAGCGAAGAATGTGTTGATGCCGGCGCGTCAGGGACGTAGTTTTGTAGATGGGATCGTTGCGAAGCGGAGAAGGGAGGATGGCGGCCAACCAGGCGGCCTCGTCCGCATTAAGTTCCTGCGCAGATTTGGCAAAATGATGATGAGCAGCTGCTTCTGCTCCGTAGACCCCATGGCCCCATTCTGCCACGTTCAAATACAGTTCCAGGATGCGCTCCTTCGTCAGGTGCCGTTCGAGTAGTCGGGTAATCAGGGCTTCGCGAGCTTTGCGGAGCAGTGAGCGCTTGGAAGACAGATAGAGATTCTTGGCCAATTGCTGCGTGATGGTGCTCCCCCCTCGCTTCATTTCTCCTGCTTTGAGATTGTCGAGCGTGGCGTCTCGGATGCCTTTCCAATCGAATCCCTTGTGGATAAAAAACGAAGCGTCTTCCGCGGCGATCACGGCGCGTTGTAGGTTAGAAGAAATCTGTGCAAGAGGCACCCACGTCCATTGTCTCTGGACCGTCCTCCCCTCATCCGCAAGACGACTGTCTATGAGGGCTGTCGTTGTCGGATTATGCCGCACGAGCGTCCCCACGTCTGGAAGGGTCGCAAGCCCCGTCAGAGCTAGGAGGCCAAGCGGAAGTCCCACGAACAGGATGCCCAACAAGAGTAAGCGGGCGAATTTCCTGCGAGAGGTTGACTTGGGCATACGAGGTACGTATGTGTACCGGCAGAAGCGGATCAGGAAGCGATCCGCTTCTGCCACGAATCCCTCCTGCTCAGGCTTGTAGTGATATGAAAGTCCTCGCAGCTGAGTTTATCAGAAGTTGTGTTGCTCCAGAACAATTTCCTCGTGGCGATCTGCCAGAGATCGCTTTTGTGGGGCGATCCAATGTGGGGAAATCTTCATTGATCAATTCGCTCCTGAATCGACAGCATCTGACAAAGGTCAGCCGGACACCGGGGAAAACGAGGGCGGTGAACCTGTTTCGGATCTTAACCTCTGATCGAAGTCTGGGCGACTTCTATCTTGTGGACCTCCCAGGTTATGGGTTTGCCAAAGTCCCCCGCTCGGTCCGCGCTCAGTGGGGACCTTTAATCGAAGCCTATCTCACAGGCAGGTCCGCGCTGCGCAGCGTCGTGCTACTAATTGAAAGCCAGAGGGCAACTGTCCAGGATCGACAAACCCTCGCCTGGCTCCGTTCGATCGGCCACAACCCCCTGGTGGTTGCGACCAAGGCCGACAAACTCAAACCAAGCGAACGAGTACGCATCCTGAGGCAGACTCATCTGGACTTAGGACTGGTGGAAGGCGAAATGTTGATTCCCTATTCGTCGGTAACCGGAGACGGACGGGAACGCGTCTGGGGCGCTTTGCAAGAACGAGTTAGAATTTGATCTCGATATAGGCTTTGTTCTTCAGATCGGCGAGCCAAGACTGATACATATCTTCGCTTTTTTGCTCAAAAACTAATCCTCTAATCTCACGCTTCACCTCCTCAAATGGGCGAAACTGCCGGGGCTTCTTTTCCTCCAAGCGAATGATATGAAACCCTTCGGAGCTCTGAACAACATCTGAGATACCTCCCGGTACGAGGGGTGTGATCGCTCGCTCGATAACCGGCATGAGGTCGCCTTGCCGCACCCAACCGAGTCGACCGCCATGCGAAGCATTGGGCCCATCTGAAAATTCCAGCGCCACATCCTCAAACTTCTCACCGCGCTTCAACTCTTCGGAGGCTCGGCGCACCTTGGTCAACGCATCGGCGATTTCGTCTGAACCACGCGGCAGGATGAGGATTTGGCTCAACATGTACTCTTCCGGAAGGGCGAAGCGGTTGAGATGTTCTTCGTAGTAGCGCTTCATTTCGGATTCTCCAACCATGATGACGCTGCGCACTTCACGGTCGACGACCTTCATGAGTATCAACTGGTCTCGTACGGTTCGAGCATACTGGGGGTTCGATAGTTCGCTCGCTAAGCCTTCCTGTTTCATCTGCTCGACGGCTTGCTTTACTTCTTGCTCGGAGACTTCAACCTTCTTTGCCTTGGCCTCCTGCAGCTGCAATCTCCGTTCAATCATCTTGGTGAGTGCCATATACTCTGCCGTCTTCAGTCGCTGGGCCAATTCGTCCCCCTCGTGTTGTCGGGAGAGACGGGCTTGCTCTGCCTCGAACTCGCGTTTCATGTCCGAAAGCATAATCAGGTCGGAATTCACCACGGCGACGATCCGATCTTCCAAATGGGCCACCGAGAAGGTTGGCGCCATCGCCAGAATTCCGACGAGACCTGCACCAGCCATGAAGCGGGTTGTACGTTCGCGACTGAGGGAAATGGGTTTGATGATCCTGTGCATCCTTCGACGACCAGCTGAAAAGCGATTATTGGTTCATTTTACATGAAATGAACAGGTCATAGGGACAGTGAAGACTGACTAGGGCGTGCCTGTGTCTTCCGTCACAAAGCGGGATGCATCGGCGAGGCGAATCCTGGCTTTCGCTCGAATATCAGCGATGACTTCTTCGAACCGCTTGCGCCGCTTGTCGGCCAGCAGTTCCTGGCGGAGTCGCTCTCGTGTGGCCAGGTCGGCCTGGATGATTTCCTTGTCGAGCGATGTGATCTTGACCAGGTAATACCCACCTTCCGCCTTGATTGGAGCGCTGACCATTCCTGGCTTGAGGGTATGGATGACAGTGTCGACCTCTGGGATGACCAGGCCCTTCCGGTAGGGACCGAGATCGCCTCCCTTCGCGCTGGTCTTCTCGTCGATCGAATAGCGTTGCGCATATCTCCCAAAGTCTCCTCCCCGGTTGACCTGCGTTTCGAGGTCTTTCGCAGCTGGATAATTCTGCAGCAGCATCTGCGAAACTCGGACTTTCAACGGATCCAAGAGTTCGTGAGCATGGCGTTCATAGTGGGCAGTGAGTTCGGCTTCGGTGATCTCCACTGTGGATTGGAGCCTGTCCTTCAACAGTTCATCTAAGATCAATTGTTCCTTGTATCGGTGGGCCTTGTCTCGGATAGCGCTCTTTTGATCGAGACCTTGACGCCGGGCCTCCTGAATGAGTAATTCTCGCGTGATCAGTTCGTCGAGAAACCGCCGCTTGCCTCCCTCTTTGACATACCGAGCGCGCGTGGCTTCGGAGAGTTCGTTCCAGCGGACGTCGAACTCCATTTGAGTAATAGCTCGCCCATTCACCAGTGCTACAACTGGTTCTTCCGGTTGCGTCGTGCAACTCGAGAGCGTTGGTCCAAAACCGACTAGAATGCCGACAAGAAACAGAGAGAGACGGGAGGAGCCATCATGGGCGATGAAGAAGCGGAATTGTGTCATGAGGGACGGGGCATGACAATCTCGATCATGAACACGGTGCATCCTGTTTAATTGTGTTGGTATCACAGCGGCTGAGGCTTTGCAAGGTTGTGTTGAGTTCCGAAAAGATTGCTGGCCAGGCTTCGTCCCCGACGTGGATCTCGAACGAAAGGGGACTGAGAAACCGCAAGCGCTTTTTGAACCGGTCCATCAATCGGTGGATGGCGGGATCAGGTACAGCCGCTTTCGGACCGAATGTGATGATGACCGATTGATGACACACCTCGATTGAGGCAAGACGCAGCCGTTTGCTGTGAATTCGCAGCTGCATGACTTCCAGAAGTCGTTCGACTGGCTCCGGCGGACGGCCGTACCGATCCTGAATTTCTCCGTGCAGCAGTGCCAACTCGCCAACTCGACCGCAGACCGTGAGCCGTTTGTAGAGCGACAAGCGCTGGTGCGGATCGGCCACGTACTGCTCGGGGATGTATGCTGATACCGGAAGCTGAAGGGTGGGGTCCGGTTCGTCCTCTACAGTGTGCCCTTTCAAGCGCTGAACCGCTTGCTCAACCATCTGCATGTAGAGATCGAGACCAATGGCGGCAATATGCCCGGATTGCTGTTTGCCGAGCAGATTTCCGGCGCCCCGGATTTCAAGGTCTGCTGCAGCGATGCGGAATCCCGATCCTAGCTCAGTAAACTGTTGAATCGCGATCAAGCGCTTTTGAGCATCTCCCGTGAGCAGACCTTCGTCGGGAATCAAGAAATAAGCGTAGGCTTGCTCGCCCCCGCGACCGACACGCCCGCGAAGTTGATACAGCTGCGCGACACCGAATAGATCAGCTCGATTCACGATGATCGTATTTGCGTTTGGGACGTCGAGGCCCGACTGGATGATGGCCGAGGCAATCAAGACATCTGCCTCACGCTTAACGAACTTCAACATCACTGCTTCCAGTAGCGCGGCATTCATCTGGCCGTGTGCCATTACCATGTGGGCCTCTGGAACTAGCCCGCGTAGCCATGCTCCAATCTGTTCCATCGTTTCGACTCGGTTATGCACGAAATACACTTGCCCACTCCGGCTCAGCTCACGCAGGATCACATCGCGGACCACCTTGTCACTAGCACGGATCACCTCCGTCTTGATTGCTAACCTGCCGGCTGGGGGTGTGTCGATGATGGAGAGGTCTCGCACGCTCGACATGGCCATTTGTAATGTGCGCGGGATGGGAGTAGCAGTCAGTGTTAGCACGTCGACCTCGGTGCGGAGCTGTTTGAGTCGCTCTTTGTGCTTGACGCCAAACCATTGCTCCTCATCGATGATGACCAATCCGAGATGACGGAACGTCACATCTTTCTGAAGGAGGCGGTGAGTGCCGATCGCGACGTCTATGATACCGGCAGCAACATCCTTCAGGATCGCCTCTGTTTCTTTGCGCGACTGGAATCGTGAGAGCAGCGCTACGCGGGCGGGAAATGGGGCGAATCGTTCGGTGAAGTTGTCATAGTGCTGCTGGGCCAGGAGAGTCGTCGGAGCGAGCACCGCGACCTGGCGGTCATATTCCAAGGCTTTGAAGGCCGCGCGCATTGCAACTTCCGTTTTGCCGTATCCGACGTCTCCACAGATGAGTCGGTCCATGGGTTTCGTTGATTCCATGTCGCGGATGAGGTCCTCGATGGCTTTAAGTTGGTCTGGCGTTTCCTCATATTCGAAGGCCGCCTCGAATTCGTGAAAAAGCGTACTTGCCTTTCCGTACGCGGTCCGTTGCACGAGTTCGCGGTTGGCATAGAGATCAATCAATTCCTGGGCCATCTCCTCGACGTCTTTCTTTACTCTGGCCGTCGTCTTGGCCCAACTGGCGCCGCCGAGTCTATCGAGCCGCGGAATATGGCCTTCAGCTCCGCTGTAGCGTTGGACTTGATTCAATCGATCGAGCGGAACATAGAGGGTGTCTCCGCCAGCAAATTCTAATATCAAATAGTCGCTCTCGAAATCTTGGACGGAAAGACGTTTGAGCCCTCGATACTTGGCAATTCCATGTTGAACGTGGACCACATAGTCGCCCACGCTGAGGTCTTCCAAAGAGGAAAGGAAGGTAGCCGTTCGGCTTTTCGGCTGCGGCTTGTGACGCGTCCCTTTCGCGAAGAGTTCTTCTTCCGTCAGGAGCGCGAGCCGGAGATCGGCGGAGAGGAATCCCGTCGACAGCTCCCCATGCAAGACATAGAAGGGGATCCTGTCCACACTCTGGAGCGACCAGGTTGATGGGTTCCATTCGTCAGCGGGAAGATCATGTTCTCGGAGGAGAGCCAGCAGACGATCAACTTGGCCACGGCTCCGCGCTACCAGCACGACCCGATGCTCCTCACGAAGGCGCTCCAGGAGATTGAGGGTTTGACCAAAAGGTGTGCCTCTGATACCCAGCCCGATACTGGCTGGATATTGTGCCGAGAACGAAAATGTATGGCCACAGAAACCCTCCTGCGCTACCAAGGGCTCCAATGCCAGCATCGGCCATGCGTGGGCGAGCAGTTCAATCTCGTTCCAGGTCAGAAAGAGTTGTTTTGGAGAAGGATAGGGGTGAGCAGCGTTGGAGTTGGTCTGACGGGGGTATCCGTCGTCGATCTTCTTCCACACGGCTTCGCAGGCTTTCTTCACCGCGTCTGGCTGATCGAAGGCCAGGTAAGGTGGCGTAGCGAGATAGTCGAACAGTGTATCCATACAAGGATAGATGTCTGGGGCGCGCCACTCGGCATCCGGAGGAATGGGTGTTAGGGCGTCCAGAGCACTGGCTGGGCGGACATACTCCCGTGCAGGTAAGACCCATCCTTCGCTCAGTTTCGTAATCGAGGTTTGCGTCGAGGGATCGAAGAGTCGAATCGATTCAACCTGGTCTCCCAGAAACTCAACACGAATGGGGTCACTGTAGGCGGTTGAGAAAATATCGACAATGCCGCCGCGGATGCTGAATTCGCCCGGAATTTCTACGACTGACACACGTCGGTATCCCAGGCAAAACAAGCCCTCCGTGAGTGGTTCCCGATCGCAGCTTCTGCCTGTCTCGAATCGAAGGACGGCCTCGTCGAACATTGTGCGGGGAATCAAACGATGCATGGCAGCAACCACGGAAGTGACCACCACGGTGGGCGGACTCCTGCGTAACTGATGGAGTGTCTTCATACGCCGCGCGATCAACCCTACGTGTGGCGTTGTGGCTTCGTACGGCAGCGTTCCCCATTCAGGGAACCACGCGAGGCGGTTGAGGGGCAAACCCATGAGTTCGTGGAAAAATCGAAGATCGTGGAATAGTCGTTCAGCAGCTTCCTCGCTGGGCGTTATGGTGATCCAGGGACGAGACTGGTTCGGAGTGCCTGTTTGAGTCTGGGCGAGCAACGTCAGCGCGCAAGCTGCCATCGATCCGTACGATCCGGAAAGACAAGCGCGGGCATGATCTTGGTCAAGTATCGTGCGAAGAGGGGAGAGCCATGCGAGGTATGGGGCGGTAGGCGCAGACACGAATCACGTAGCGGTTGACCGTATGCGCTGCAGGAGTGCGGTGGTGGAGATATCGGGAACCAGCGGTATTGTTCGGACGATACCACCGCGAGCTTCAACGACATTCCGGCCGATAATCTTGTCTGACGCCCAATCGCCTCCCTTTACCAACACGTCTGGCTGAATGGCAGCAACGAGACGCCCAGGATCTGGGTCTGCGAACAAAACAACGAAATCCACGCAGCCCAAGGAAGCTAACACTTCGGCCCGCTGCTCATCCGGAACCATCGGCCGTTCCGGTGCTTTCTCCAGACTGCGAACAGAGGCATCAGTATTGACTCCGACGACGAGAAGATCCCCCAGCGATTTCGCAGCCTGCAGATACCGCGTATGACCGACATGCAGGAGGTCGAAGCAGCCGTTTGTGAAAACAATGCGCTTGCCGGTGGCTCGTTCTCTCGCGAGAATGAAGATGAGCTGGTCTTCCGATAGAACCTTCGTAATCATGGCTCCCATCATACCTGGCTACTCATTCCAGGGAAAGAGCAGGAATAATGATCTGACCCCTCCTTATAGAGGGAGGGAAAGTTGTTTATAGGGCTTGCGGCGTATATTTTGCCGAAGGGGTCTACCTGGATATCGAGGTGGAAGCTCTTTTCGATGAGAGCCTCGATACAACGGCGAAGATGCCAGAGGCATGAGTTCTTGCAAGGGGCCACTGCAGGTTCCGCAATGATGAAGTGCCGGGGAAATCGTCTTCCGTTGCCGTCGGTAGATATGCCCGCAGTTTTTGCAGCGCCAGGCAAATCGTGCCAAGGAAAGTACCTCATTTCGCAGCGAATGCTGAATAGTGATAGCCACCTCACCCGTGCGATTCATTTCTGTCATCTTCCTCAGAAAATCGAAGCCATGGTCGGGTCGTCGCTTGAGCACGTCGAACTGCCATTGGTGGATCATCTCGTGTGCAAGGATGTTATGAAGTTCCTGCTCTGCGTAGGGTGTCCGGTCGGCGAGCCGTTCTAGTATTGGGAGAGAGAGTCGAATCCCCCGGGGGCCTGTGGCTGCAAGGTGGGAAAGTCTCGGCCCACCCCGGCTTGTAAACATGCCGACCGATGAAGTGAGGCGCCGACTCCAATCGATCGAAATCGGCGGCAAGAGGCCGGCAAAGAACCGCACATTCAGATCGCGCCAGCGTGCCTGCAACCCTTCCAGCGATAGGGTGATTGGACTGCGGAATGAACCGGAATTTGGTGTCAACTCAGTTCTTCCAACACTGCGGCGGCAAGCAGTGGAACCATAATTTCATGGGGACCGGTCAGGGTATACCCCCGTCCGCCCTTCTGTGTAGGACGCCGAACCACGTTAGTTTGGGGACGATAATGGGAAAGAAAATCCATGTTTACGGTGGTAAGGTTCGCCAGCTGATGACCGAGATTCCTCCCCAACGACAAGGCTTTGAGGAAAACTTCAGGCAAGATTACGGCCGAGCCGATGTTCAAGTAAACGCCGCCTTCCATCTCGGCCACAACAGCGGCTAAGCGTCTGAAATCGAAGAGGGAAGTAGCCCCGGTTGCCGCTCCATCCGCCGAAGGATGCATGTGGATGATGTCGGTTCCCAGCGCGACGTGGACTGTCACTGGTACACCGAGTCGTGCGCCTGCCGCTAAGATACTCGCTGCACGATGTGGGAATTGATTTCTGTATTGATTGATGTAGTGCCCAACGGCTTCGCCGAGTCCTCCACCGTCCTTAGCGCCACGGCTGATGGCCTCATTGAGCATTTGTCCAGTTTCTTCCGCCATGCCGAATCGACCATTGTCGATTTCTGCCTCGACTTCTTCCGAAGTGTGTCCCAGGAAGGCCAATTCAAAATCGTGGATAATTCCGGCTCCGTTCATGGCGACCGCAGTGACAATGCCGCGCTCCATCATGTCAATCACAATCGGAGCTAGCCCCACCTTGATGACGTGGGCACCGACCCCCGCGATCACAGGTCGACGCTGTCGGTGGGCTCTCACGATCGCTTTCACCACAATGCGGAGTGTTTGTGCCGCCAGAATATCGGGGAGATGTTTGTAGAACTCGACGAACGATCCGCCGCAGGTCCAGGATCGGGCGAAGTCCGCCAATCGTACTTTGCTGTGGCGTTTCCTCAACGGATAGGTCTTGAGGTCCGATACATCAATCGGTGAAATCAAGGAAGGAGCGCGCCGATTCCGATGAGTCCGATTAGAACGTTTTGCCAAGGAGTTGTTCCTCTACCAGTTCACATAAGACGTGTCCAAGAGTGATGTGACTTTCTTGAATCCGAGACGTGAAGGTGGACGGGACAACGAACGGATAATCCACAAGTGCGGCGAGTTTGTCGCCGGTTGCGCCGGTCCACGCGATCGTGCTCAGTCCGCATTCCTGAGCCGCGGCGACGCCTTTGAGCACATTCGTCGAATTGCCGCTTGTACTGATGGCTACGGCGATGTCGCCTTTCCGCCCGTGGGCGTGAACCTGTCGGGCGAACAGTTCATCGTAACCGTAGTCATTGGCTATACAGGTGATGGTAGCAATATCTGTCGCCAATGCCAATGCGGGCAAAGGCATGCGGTTGCGATTGTATCGTCCGACAAATTCTGCCGCGATATGGGCTGCGTCGGTCGCGCTGCCGCCATTGCCGAAAAATAAGACTTTGTAGCCGTCGCGAAACGTCACTGCCATCAGTTTGGCTACTTGGACGATACGGTCGGCATGCTCCCGCACGAACTGTTGTTTCACGTTCGCGCTGTCAGTGAATGCCGCCAGGACAAATTCCTTCATGAGCGCGATTCTAGGCGAGGTGGATCATCGTGTCAAACAAAGGCATGATGTGCCCGGTGCTGTTCATTGGATTGAACCCACAGAAGGTCGATGCTATAGTCCGCGGGGAATGGCCCAAGACCAACCGGTGAAAGCTTTAGTGGTGGCCTTCACAGATGATACTGCGGCCGCCGCATATTCAATTAATCGTCTGCGCCCAGATAACCTCTGTTTCGTCCTTCCTGAGTCAGCCAAGGGTTTAGTGGAATCGTCGATTCAGCCGAAGATCGACCAGATGCCGAGACGTTGGGACTGGATCGGGATGCCTGAGACAGGCGAGTTTTCGGGCTGCCATCAGACACTCGCTCGGTCGCTCCCAGATCTCTTGCGGACCTGGGAGGTGCAACCGGGGGAGGTAGTTGTGGACATGACTGGCGCGACGCCAACCATGGCGGGCGCGCTGACAATTGTGACGCTGCCTTGGAGCTCTCGAGTTATCTCGCTCCTTCCAGCCCATGAAGGACTCGAAGGTGACGTTGTCGAATTGGGTACGAGGGCTGCTGTCTGGATGCAAAGTAATCCTTGGGATGAGATGGCGACAGTGTCTCGTCGTGAGGGATGCGACTTGTTCAATCGAGGACTCTTTGCCGCTTCTGCTCGATTATTCCGCGAGGTGGAAGCTCGGGTCAGCGGTGGACAAAAGCCGTTGTATCGCGCCTTCGCTGATCTCGCGGAAGGCTACGATTTCTGGGAACGGTTCCACTACCGCCAAGCCTGGGAGAGACTAAAGGGAGCGACCAAGGCTCTTGAAATGGCGTCGCTCTGGGGTGGACCGTCCGGGTTGAGAGCCGTGCTCGCCCCTATCAAAGCCAATGCGGGTTTTCTTGAAAATCTCGTTCTCGATCCTGCGGAAATCAAGGAGCTTGTCGCACTGGATCTTCTGGCGCATGCCAGCAGGCGGTTGCGCGTAGCGCATGATCCGGAGGCTGCAATGACTGCTCTGATACGCGCGCTCGAAGCCTTGGCACAGCGTCAGCTTTTCAAGGCGCACAAGATTATAAGTTGGGATGTACAGCCGGAGCGACTTCCCAAGACCCTCCAGGAAACCTGCCGAGCCTGTTACCTCGAAGATCTCGATGGCAAGTACAAACTGCCGCTGCAAGCGCAGTTTCGTGTGCTAGCCGGCTTGGGCGATCAATTGGGCCAATCCTTTCTCCGTGAGTGGCCGGCAATGAAGCCGTTGCTTGATGCGGCGAATCATGCGGTGCTCGGCCATGGGTTCGAACCGATCAAGGTGGATCGTGTGCTGCAGTTGTACGATGTGGTCATCAAACTGACCGGTGTTCCAGATAGTTCATTGCCTATGTTTCCCAAGCTCACTCTGTCGTGAAGCATGGAGCGAAAGAGCGGTAATGAAGATTGAGACGAGAAAGATGAAGATCAGGAAATTGTGCGAGATTTAAGTGGGGAAGCCGGTCAAAACGATTGTCTTCAACGGGTATTTAGTGGGGAAGGCCTTCCCAAAGGGAAAAGTGTAAAGAATCGTCTTATAAAGGCGTCGTACGGCCGTGTCGATTTCTTCAAATATGAGGAGAGGATTGCATTGAATAGCATAATTTAGGACGTCGTTAATTACTGTAGTTGTAGGAGTTCCCGGGCCGAACTAGTAATGGAAATTGAAGTGGGCCATGAGATTGGTTTCCTCTCTGCTGGTGTTTGCGAAAAAATGTTCGAATAGCTCGATCACGGGTCTAGGATGCTGAGAAATTTGATCAAACAACTGTAACGAGATATGTTTCACGAAATACGGGTTTCAGAGTATGCGAGATGGACTTCATAGGCGAGGAGATACGATTGAGGTCAAGATTTACTACGAAGACACCGATTGTGGGGGTGTTGTTTACTATGCGAACTATCTCAGATATTTCGAACGAGCTCGGACAGAGTATCTCGAAGTCCGTGGTCGATCGGTGGCGGCCTTGATGGAACAGGGTACAGTCTTTGTAGTTGTGCATGCCGAGGTGGAATACCGCTCACCGGCGCGGTATGGCGAAACGCTCATCGTAGAAACACGAGTATCTGAGCTCACACATGCCTCGTTCACGTGTTCACACGTCTTGCGAGAAAAGGTAACCAGGCGTGTAGTTGTAGAGGGTTCTGCTCGCCTTGCCGTGACGGATGGCAAGGGAAGAATCATACGTCTAGACAAGGCGACCGTCGCTGCGCTACAGTCGTGACGGTATTCTACAGAGAGGCGCTGCTCGCAAGATCCGAAGCGTGGAACTGAGGTTTGTTCGTCTTGCCTTGCGAGAGACGAACGACACTTCACCAAATACGCTCAGTCCGGCAGTCGTTCAACGACCAGCGAGACGAACGAGCCCCTCGGCTCTTTTAGCCGTGGCGTCACCGCTATGGCAAAGATCGTTCCCTGCATAGCATTGGCAACTAGACGAAAGGAGTTTTTTTATGAACCAACAGACGACGATTCCAGGATACACCTACGGTACTTCAGCAGTTGCACGGTCGCCGGTGACCGCCGCCGATTTCGAGTTGATGAAAAAGAGCGCCTTATTTGGCGACGAGGACGTAAAGTACCTGCGCATGTCACTTGACGTGGTAAAGGGTCAGGTCGAGGCAATCCTAGACGTTTGGTACGGATTTGTTGGCTCTCAACCACATCTGCTCGCGTCGTTCGTCGGCAAGAGCGACAGCAAGCCGCTCGGTGATTACCTGGGTGGAGTGCGGAAGCGCTTTGGCCAGTGGATTCTCGACACCGCCCGCGCTGAGTACGATCAGAAATGGCTTGACTATCAGCACGAAATTGGCCTTCGCCATCACCGTACCAAGAAAAACAAGACCGACAACGCGGCGGCGAGCGATCATGTGCCGTTTCGGGACCTTTTTGCGCTGATCTTCCCGGTGACGTTCACGCTGAAGCCGTTCCTTGCCAAGAAGGGTCACTCGGTCGATGACGTCGAGAAGATGTATGCGGCATGGGTCAAGTCGTGCCTGCTTCAGCTCACGCTCTGGAGCCATCCATACATTAAGGCTGGCGACTTCTAATTTGACTCCTGTGGGCTTCGGCATCATCGAGGCCCACACGTTCGTCTTCGCCTCAGCCAAGCCAAACTGCTCAAACACCTCCATCGCGTGGGCTTTCTGTTGTTGACAATGATCAAAATCGCGTGCTCGAATGCCAGTAAATATCGTCATTCGCAAGATGTGGCCGAAATATGCTTGAAGAGGGCGATCTGCGTGATTGGGGAAAAGGGAGTTTCTAACTATTCCCGCAGTTGTACAAATTTCACCATTCTTTAACAGAGAATGGGAAACGCTTCACGATTCACGGAGGGTGCACCATGGATATGATGGGACGGGT
>JABAOE010001571.1_pt2 | contig 14995 bp, 13 predicted proteins | sample 7062141 | NCBI WGS metagenome assembly JABAOE01 (sample SAMN14538627, study PRJNA623070) | marine sediment metagenome | biome: marine biome [ENVO:00000428]; feature: marine pelagic biome [ENVO:01000023]; material: deep marine sediment [ENVO:00002113] | place: India: Gulf of Khambhat ... | reverse complement strand
GGGTTCGGGCGACATCTGCGACCCGGACGAGTCGTGTACCGGTGTGGCGGGTCAAGCCTGTCCGGATGACACCGTCGCCGACCCAGGTACGGTCTGCCGACCGAGCGTGGGTGAGTGCGACGCTGACGATTATTGTGCGGCGGAGTGCCATGCCGACAGCACCGGCGACAGTACTAACGTGCCATGCACCAGTGATGCTGATTGCGGGGTTGACGAGACCTGCAAAACCGTTGCGGACCAGGCGTGCGGAATCGATGAGAAGGTTCCTTGCGCCTTTGTGACGGACTCGTCGCTGTGCGAGTTCGACGTGGGGGACTTCTGCGGGAACGAAGCGGACCAGTTCCGTCTGCTGTTCACGCCGGACGTGCAGAACTGGATCGCCTACAAGCATCCCGCGAGCAATCCGGGGCAGTACTTCTACAACCTCGTTTACGAGGACACGGTGCTTCCGCTCCACGACGAGACGATAAGCATTTCGGTCGCCTATCCGTTCGTCACACAGGGAGCGGCGCCCGTGCACATCTACTGTGCGGAGGACGCGGGGCAGTACTTGCTGAACGGCTTCCAGTGCTTTGACCCGACGAACGCCGTGGCGTCGATCCCGTTCGCGATCACGCTCGACGACTACTGCAACTGGAATGGCGCGGCCTGTGCCGGCGGGACAGTGGGCGGACCACTGAACCTCAGTTGCGACACGGTTCCCGGCCCAGATGGCGAGGGCTCGTGCATCTTCGACGTGGACCTCTCGCAGCACCCCGGTCTTTCGGAGTGCGCCAACGGCCAGGTCTACGTCAACGTGCATCTCGACTGGGGCTTCAAGGGACCGATGGTGGACGCCAATCCCGTCGACGGGATCGACGACCGCTACGACAGGGGTGCCAACCTGATCGTCGGCGGCTTTGACGCCCTGGTGAACACCGACACCGACGACGGCACCGAGGCGATCACCAACTGCCGGGACTTCGAGTTCTGCCATGACGACTTCATGTTCATGGTTTGCAGTGATACGGGCTTCTCGGACAGCGTACAGAACTGGAACGAGTTCAAGCCGATTGCCGGGGCGTTCGGACTGGTCAACGATTCCGCCAGCGGATCACCGAGTCCGGGCAGTTTGGTTCAGCTCGTCGATCTCGAAACGAGCGAGGTCGTCAAGACGACGCTCACCGACGAGGACGGCTTCTACCAGCTCCTCTACGCACACAGGGGCAAGCCCAGGCTCTACCGCGTCGAGCTGTTCGGAGGCTACGACCTGAGCGCCGATGTTCAGCTCCGCTCCAACGGCTGGGCCAACGTCAACTTCGACACGTACACCGGTTTGGTCGACGCCGAAGTCGGCTGCGGCGGTGGGACCGGTTGCGGCGGCGGCGGCGGTCCCGGCGGCGGCAAGGGCGGTCCCGGCGGCGGCGGCGGAAGCGGCGGTTCCGGAGGTGGGGACTGATCTCCGATCGGTGAGTTCATCGAAACGCTGATGAAGGCGACCCGGCACCTCACGGTGTCGGGTCGCCATTTCTTGTGGAGGCGTTGCGCCGGGACCGACGCATGGTCGGCTCGAAGAGCGGAGGTAAGCGTGATATCAAGACTCGGCCGGTTCTCCCTGTGGGCCACGCTTGCGTGCATGCTTCCCGCGCTGGCCTGGGGACAGGTGGACAACGACGGGGCCGAAGCATGGGACCCGAGCCCAGGAGCGGAGGCGATCGATGTGGCGATCGCTCTCGATACGAGCGGCTCGATGAAGGGTCTGATCGACGCCGCGCGTTTGAAGCTGTGGGAGATCGTCCAGGAGCTGACGCTGCTGGATCCGCCTCCTCGGCTGCGCGTGGGATTGTTGAGCTACGGCCGGCAGGACCGCGCCGAGGCGGGCTGGTTGGCCGTGGAGACGGACCTGACGACCAACCTGGACCGGGTCTCCGAGCGCCTGTTCGCGCTAGAGAGTGAGGCGGGAGGCGGCGAGTACGTCGCGCGGGTCGTGCAGACGGCGCTCCAAGAATTGAGTTGGGTCGATTCGCCCGACGCGCTGAAGCTCATCTTCGTCGTCGGCAACGAACCTGCCGACCAGGACCCCGAGTTCAGCCTGCGGGAGGTGAGCGACGCGGCGTGGCACGAAGGGATCCTTGTCCACCCGATCTTCTGCGGGGCCCGAGCACACGAGCACGCCGCGAGCTGGAAAGAGCTGGCCGAGCTGACGCAGGGCCAATTCACGGCCATCGACCATCGAACCGGAACGGTCGTCGTTGCGTCACCCGTCGATGCGGAGCTGGCGGAACTGAGCGCGGCGCTCAACGACACCTTCGTGCCACTGGCCCAATGGGGCGCCGGGCGAAAGGAAAGCCTCGAGCAGCAGGATGACAACGCCCGGCAGCTGGGCTCGGCGGCCGCGGCCACCCGGGCGCTGGTCAAGGCCAGTCCCATGTATTCGGCCGGCTGGGACCTGATCGACGCGCTGGAAGTGGGCACGGTGGAACTCCACGAGTTGCAGGAAAGCGATCTCCCGGAGGACCTAAGGGTGATGTCCTCCGCCGAGTTGGAAAGGCACGTCCACGAGTTGGCGTTCGAGCGCAAAGAGCTGCGCCGGCGTATCGCCGAGCTGGGCGAACGGCGCCGGCAATACGTGGCGGGCCAGATGAAAGAGAAAGGACTCGACGACTCACTCGCGTTCGACACCGCGGTGCGCGCTGCACTTCGCGTGAGGCTCGCCGAAAAGGGTTATCGAGCGACCGATCGTTGATGCACTGCAGGCGGTTCAGGCCGAGGCCGAAGAGAAGGGCTTCACCGTTTTCGAGCGCGAGGAGTCGCAGCGCTAGCTCACGGGCCCGCCACCCGGCTGTCTGCGGAAGCTGCAACGATGATCCACGCGACTCTCCTCACAGATACACCGCTCCGGCTGAGCCGGAAGAAGGAGGAAGCATGCTCAGGACAGTCTCCACGATCCTCGGTAGCGCGCTGCTACTGTGGACCCTGGTCTCCAGTCCGTTGGCGGCGCAGCAAACGAGCGACGAGGTCAAGGAAGAGATCCGCGCGCTGCAGGAGAGCGTCAAGGCCCTCCAGAAGGAGGTCCAGGAGATCCGAGCCCAACTGAGCCGCCAGGCGCCGCAGTCCTCCGCTATCGGAGCCGTCATCGACGTGGCGGACAAGCCCGTGAGGGGTGCGAGCACCGCCGTCCTGACGCTGGTCGAGTTCTCGGACTACCAATGACCGTTCTGCGCCAAGTACGTCCGTGAGACGTACCCGCAGATCCAGACCGAGTACATCGAGACCGGCAAGTTGCGATCCGTGTTCCTCGACATGCCGCTCGAGAACCTTCACAAACAAGCCTTCGAGGCGGCCGAGGCGTCGCACTGCGCAGGCGAGCAGGACAAGTACTGGGAGATGCACGACAGGCTCTTCGAGAACTACAAGACGCTCGCTCCCTTCGCGCCGCACGCCGAAGCGCTGGGCCTCGACGTTGCCGCTTTCGAGGCGTGCCTGTCGAGCGGAAAGTACGAACAGGCGATCCGCAACGACGTGAGCGCCGCACGCCGCGTGGGATTGACCGGGACACCGGGGTTCCTGCTCGCCCTGACGGACCCCAAAAGCAGCAAGGTGCGCGTCTTATCGGTACTGAAGGGCGCCAAGCCGTTCGACACGTTCAAGGGTGAGATCGATCGTCTGCTCGACCGGGCGGCCAAAGGCGAGTTGGGCGCAGTCGAAGTCGCGCCTTCGAGGTCGGCGAAGCCGGTCACGGCGTCGACACTCGAAGCCGACACGGTCGGTAATCTGCAGCGTGTGTTGTTGACCGCACCCGCAGGGTCTCCGGCCTGGATCGCCGCGCCACGCTCCGATCCTCGCGCGATCGCCCGAGCGGAGGACCTGGCCAAGGTATTCGAGAGCGCCGGCTGGAAGGTCGAGGCGGTCAAGAAGACGGACGTCAACGTCCGTCCCGGCACCTACCTGTTCGCAGGGGAAGCACAACCGCCCGCTTACATTGAAACGGTGCGGCTGGCCATGGACAACGCCGGCTTCGAGCCGAGCTTTGCGACCGGTTATCGGGACTACTACGACCAGCAGAAAGCGGCCAACGCCGGGTTCCGGGGGTTTCCGTTCGAAGATGGTCAGACCTTTGTATTGGTCATCGGCAGAGTACCCTGAGAATTGTTGCTGGAGGATGGAGGCCAAGGCACGACGCGACTCGACCGACGTCAAGCGGTGGCCGGAACGCTGGATCAGGTTCCGTAAGGCCGCCCTCGCCGCGGTCGCGTTGTGTCTCCTGCCGGTCACGTACGCTCGCAGTGACGGGTCCAGGCCGCCGGCAACCCACGCCCTGCTGATCAACGGCGGCTCTCGCCCCGCGGCCAACTACCAGAGCCACCTGCACCACCTGCAGGACCTGGTCGAGGTGCTGGAGCGGCGGGGTCTGCCGCGCGATCGGATCCACATCTTCTCGGCCGACGGCGAGGACGAAGCCGCCGACCTCGCGGTGCGGGACGTGCGGGCGCCGGGGTTCTGGCTGCTCGCCGATACGCGTGTGGGCCGGTCGTTGCAGCCGCGCACCGAGCTCACCGACACGCGTTGGGAGGAAGTCACCCTCCGCCCGGCGCGAGCAGCAGACCTGAAGGAGTGGTTCACGACGGCCGCGAAGACCCTCGAGCCGGGAGACGAGCTGTTGATCTTCGTCACCGACCACGGGGAGGTGAACCGTGAGGACCTGGACAACGGCTCCATCTCCCTCTGGCAGGAAGAACTCACGGTGCGTGACTTCAGGCCGCTGGTGGCCGGCCTGCCGTCCGGCGTCCGCGCGGTGATGGTGATGAGCCAGTGCTATTCCGGTACGTTCGCCAACGCGATCTACGCGGACGACGGTGCGCCACCCTCCGGCGACATCTGTGGTTTCTTCTCCACGAAACGCGATCTGCGAGCCTACGGCTGCTATCCCGAGGGCCGCGACCGCGACCGCCTCGGGCACGCGTTTCATTTCATCGACGCGCTCGACCGCGGCGCCACCACGGCCGACGCGCACCTCGAAGTCCTGTACACGGACGACACGCCCGACGTCCCGCTGCGCACGAGCGATCTCTACCTCGAACGGGTCGTCTCCGAGGAGGCCGCGGCCCGAGACGTGGATGTCGGCGTCCTGGTCGACGGCCTGCTACGCGAGGCGTGGAGCGATCGAGCGCGCTGGGAACCGGAGATCCGGCTCCTCGACCGCATCGGCGAGACGTTCGGCATGTTCAGCCCGCGCAGCCTTGCCGAGCTGGAAGCGTACGCAGCCGAGCTCACGCGGCTGAGCGAGCGGATGAAGACCTTTTCCGAGCGCTGGGAGGGGACGCTGACCGCGGTCAAGGAAGAGAACCTGGGCGACTTCGTCGACGCAAACGGCGAGTGGCGCGAGCGGCTCGCGCCCAGCGCGCTCGAGAATCTGGAGGCCACCGCACGGGACGCGCTGCTGGCCGAACTGTTGCCCGTGCTGCGGTCCTACACGCATGGCCGAAGTGGACAGCGCGAGCGCCTCGACGGGTTGCGCGAGCGCACCGACCAGGCCTCGCGGTCACGCTGGAGACTGGATACGCGGAAAGCGGGCACGCAACGCATGCGCGCGATCCTGATCGGGATCGCCGGGCGAGTGCTGCTTGCAGAGGGGGAAACGGCGTCCGAAGAACGTCCGGCGCAGCGTGCGGCCTACGAGCGGCTGACGAGCTGCGAGGCCCACGAACCCGGAGAGCTCGCAGAGTCGGCGCGGTTGGCGCCCGAGCCTGCCGTGCGGCCGTTCCCTCCGCTCGCGCACGAGTTGAGCCTGCTGGAGGAGATCTTGCCTTCCTGGCTGGGCGTGCGTTTCAGAGCGGTGCCCTCCGCACTGCGCGCGGGTCGGAACCTCCCCGCGGGCGCCAGCTGGCTCGAGGCGGTGTTCCCGGACTCCCCGGCCACGCAGGCGGGACTGGAAGCCGGTGACATCCTCCTCGGTCCACCGGCCCGTCACTTCTCGGCCAACGGGCAGCTCCGCGAGTGGACGATGACGTCGCCGCGCGACACGCCGTTGGAGCTTGACGTGCTGCGTCCCCGCGAGCGGGCCGAGGACGACGTCGAGCTCGTGGCGACGCTCAAGCTCGGCCCCTACCCGCTCGTGTGGCCCGAGTTGCCCGGCCCCCCGCTGGTCGGTGACGCGGCGCCGGCCCTGCCGTCCGGCCTCGAGCCTGTCGGCTCCGCCGAGCTGCCCGAGCTAGACGCCCGATCGCGCATCGTCTTCTTTTGGGCCACGTGGTGTAAGCCATGCCGCGCGGCCGTACCGGAATTGCTTGCGTTCGCCGAATCCGAAGGACTCCCGGTGCTCGCGATCACCGACGAAGAGCTCGAACCAGTGACCGGTTACCTCGCCGCGAGAAAGGAGGCCTTCTTCGAGCATGTGCTGCTCGACCCGCTCCGCAAGACCTTCCGGACCCACGGGGTGAGCGGCACGCCGACGATTCTGCTGGTCGACGATCACGGCGTCATACGCCACCGTCAGGTCGGCTACAGGCCGGCCACGGGCCTGACCGTCGACGGCTGGGAGTGGTCGCCGCCTTGAGGCGTGGGGTTCCCGCCGTGACCGCTCAGGGCGTTGCGAAATAGCCGTCGCGTGAGATCACACGGACGTCCGGGCGGCCCTTGATCGAGATCTCGATGTTCCGCCAGGTGCCGTCCCTATTCGAGTCGGTCGACGTGTAGGCGATGGAGTACTGGTTCCGCAGGTCGCCGGCGATGTTGTCGAACGCGTTGCGCAGTCGCCGCGCGCTCTGCGACAGCAACAACCGTCCGCCCGTCGAGTCCGACAACCGCTCCAAAACATCCTTCAGCGATCCGTGGGGGCAGCCCCTCCCGTCGTTGCCGCCGGGGACCATCGACCAGTTCTGCGTGCATTCGCGGTCCAGGTTCTTGCCCAGCCCGATGGCGAACACCATCACCTCGCTGCGCAACGCCTGGTCGAGCGCCTCCTCCAGCGTGTGCAGGCTGCCCGGCTCGAAGCCGCTGGTCGCCTCGTCGCGGCCGTCGGAGAGCACGATGAGGACGCGGCGGGCGTCGAGGCCTTCCAGCATCCGCGCCGCGCGCCAGACGGCGTCGTAGAGCGCGGTCCCGCCGTGCGCGGTCGTGGCCAGGATCGCGTCGGCGAGTAGTTTCCTGTCCGCCGTGAAGTCCTGCGAGACGCGGACTTTATCGTTGAACGTCACGACCATCCCCTCGTCCCCCTGCTCCAGGGAATCGAGGAAGCCGAGTGCGGCCTGTTGGGCGGACTCCAGCCGCTCCCCCTTGGCCATACTCAGGGAAGTGTCGAGCACCACGCCCACGCGCAACGGGCGCGGCTCGGTGGTGAACCGGGTGACCGTCTGCGGCTTGCCGCGCTCGGTCACGACCCAGCTGTCTTTGGTGAGGTCGGTGACGTAACGCCCGGACCCGTCGCGGACGACCGGGTAGAGGTTGACCAGGTCGACGTCGGCGCGCTGGTTGATCCGCAACTCGGTCGTCGCGATGACCTGGCTGACCTCCGTGCCGTCGGACAGCCGCGCGATCACCTCGAGTCGGTAGCCGCTTCCGCTGTCGCCCGCGTCCCACTCGGCCTTCCAGGGAGGCGAATCGAGCGCCGCGACCGCGACCCCGTCGACGGTGAAGAGCAGCTGTTGCACCGTCACGCCGCGGGGCAGGGAGACCTCCGCCTCGAAGGTGGTCGGGCCGAGGATCGTCTGCAGGTGCCTGGGCCGGACGAAACGGACCGATCGGTCGTCGTCCTGAGCCTCGGAAGCGGGCACGACGAACACGAGCAGCACGCCGAGTATCACCGCGAATGGTTTCCGCACGGCAGGAACTCCCAAAGGGGTTGCCGTGTCGAGCAGCAACGGCAACCAGCTAGATTCTAGCGGTGTGCGGAAGTTCCCGCAGGTTGTCCGGGCTCAGCGGCGGTCGTCGGACGTTCCGGGCGGTGGCTCCGCCGGTCCGGGCGCCGGCGCGGCCGGCGTGAACACGGCGGCGCTGCCTTCGTGCGTCCCGAATCGGGTGAGGATCATCAGCCCGACGGCGGGTACCTCGAACATCAGCCAGAAGAACAGGCGGAACAGCACCAGCATCAGGAAGCCCGCGAGCCCGAGGAAGCTCATCACGATCACGAAAGCCGCGTAGAAGGCGAAGCTGAGCAACACGGCGCCGAGCGGGGACATCTCGCGTCCGAGCGAGCGCCCGACGCGTTGACCCAGCGAGAGGAAGATGCCGGCGATCCCGACCCACTTGAGGATCTTGAACAGCAGGATCCCCATCGGGAGGCCGATCACGGTGGCCGCCAGCAGCGTGAGAACCACGAGGAAGGCCAGGTAGCCGACCAGTCCGACGAAGAATGCCGAGAAGTAGCGAACGGGAGCCTCTCGCGCGATCAAGTCCACCCGTTCGGGCGCGATCGCGACGGCGGCGACGAGCGCGATGAAGGCCAGCAACAGCCCGACGGCACGGAACCAGAAGAAGATCGCCTCGAAGCCGGGCGCCCAGCCGAAGGGCATCCCGATATCGATGATGTTGCCGGGGTTGGTGTCGTAGCTCAGGTCGCCCAGGGCGTTGACCAGGGTGTCTCCGATCTCGCTGTCGCGGACGTCGAGCTCGGAGAAGACGCCGACCACGTTGTTTCGCACGCGGGCGCCGTCCATCTCGAGCTTGCCGAAGATCACCACCACGTTGTCGCGGACCTCGCCTTCGATCCGCGCCTCGCACCAGATGCAGACGACCGGCGCGCGCTGCTCGACGTTGGCGGGAATCACGATGTCCTGGGCGAAGACGCTGATCGTCGGCGAGGACCGCACGACGCGCCGTTCCTCGTCTTCCTGATCGGCGAGGACCGGGGAGACGGCGAGCAGGCTTCCCAGAAGCAGTGCGATCGCAATCGAGTGTCGCGTGGTCATTTCTCTTTCCTCCAGCGGACCGGCACCGGGCGTCGCAGGTCGTTCCCGACGACCCAGGCGATGGTGACCGCCATCGATACGAGACCGAGCGTGATCGCGGCGACGGCCACGGGCTCCAAGCGGGTGACCGACTCCCAGAACGGGGCCGTCGCCTCCGCGAGGGCCGTCAGCACCTTCCACGGCAGCACGAGCAGGCTCTTGATCGCGACCAGCGTGGAATAGGCGACCGAGATCAACACGCGCATGCCGTCGGCCGCGTTTTCCGCGGCGGCGCGAAGCGCGGCTGCCCGCGGCCAGATCCAGGCGACCAGGCCGACCGCGGCGGCCACCGCGGCGGCGGCGGCCCAGGTCAACTGTCCTTGCCCGACCCAGCCGCGCTCGATCGGGGGGAGCGCCCCGACCCGTTGCATCACCTGGTGGCGCACCTCGACGGGCGGGTTGTCGAGCTCCCGCAGCTCCATCAGATCGCCGACGAGCGCGGACTCGCGGACGGCGACCGCGCGACACGCGTCACACGACTCGAGGTGGCGCTCGAGACCTCGCTCGAACCCGAGCGTCAGCAGACCCAGCTCGCGTTCGACGATGGCCATGCGTGCGCGGTGGCAGTTCATCTCGTTCCCTCGAAGTAACCCGGATGGCGTTGCTCGACGATCTTGCGCAGGGCCTCGCGCCCGCGCATCAAGCGCGTCTTGACCGTCCCGCTCGGGAGACCCAGCTCGCGCGCGGCCTCCTCCACCTTGAAGCCCTCGACGTAGACCAGGAACAGCGCCTCGCGATAGTGCGGCGGGAGCTCTTCCATCGCCGACTTCAGATGATCGATACGCTGGCGCTTCTCGTAGTCCTGGTCCGGTCGTTCCGAGGCGTCCGCGATCTCTTCGGGCATCTCGACCCGGCCGCGCTCCTTGCGGGCCCGGCGTCCGTGGTCGACGACGTGGTTGGCCGCCAGCCGGTAGAGCCAGGTCGAGAAGGCGTGCTGCGGCCGGTAACGCCCCAGGTTGCTGTAGGTCTTGATAAACACTTCGCTCACCAGATCCTCGATCTCGTCGGCGCCGGCCCCGTAGCGCCAGGCGACGCCGGCGACCATCCGCTGGTACCGGGCGACCAGTTGCCCGAAGGCCTCCCGGTCCCCCTCGAGGACCTTGCGGACGAGGCGCTGATCCTGGTCCGCGCGGTCCCGCATAACCCCTCTCGAGCCGGTGAAACGAAGGAGCGCCCGAAACGGTTCCAAACGCTCCGGGCGCAGAACTGGGGCAGGATTGTAACCCTTTTCTTGTCAGCGGATTGGCCTCCGCGGGCTGTTAACATGGCGGCGGCACCGGGGCACCGGGCGTCCGACGAGGAAAGCATGAGCGCGAACGAGACCCGCCCCTCCCACGAGCTGACCCCCGACGATCTCCGCTGGCACTGCGATCCGGCCGCGTTCCCGTTCGAGACGACNNCTGCGATCCGGACGAATTCCCGTTCGAGACGACCGACGAGCTCGCCGGCTCGCCGATCCACATCATCGGCCAGGATCGCGCCCGTGAAGCGTTGCTGCTCGGCCTCAACGTCCGGGCCGAGGGGTACAACATCTTCGCCACCGGCGAGGTCGGCGGAGGACGCTCCACCACCGTGCGCCGGATGCTCAGCGAGATCGATCTCGGAGAGGAGCCGCCCCGCGATCTCGTCTTCGTACACGACTTCCAACACCCCGACCAGCCGCACCAGTTGAGCTTCCCCGCTTCCCGCGGGCGCGAGTTCCGCGAGGCGATGGAGGAGCTGATCCAGGGACTGATGCGCGACCTACCGAAGATCTTCGATTCGGAGCTGTACCAGCGCCAGCGCACCGCGATCATCGACGCCGGCGCACAGCAGCAGCGGGCGATGTTTCGCGAGTTCGAGAAACGAGTCCAGGACGAGGGCTTCACGATGGTGCAGGTGCAGATCGGGCCGCTGACGCGACCCAACATCGTGCCGGTGCACGAGGAGAAGCCGGTCGACGTCGACGAGCTGGTGCAGCTCGCCGAACAGGGCAAGTACGCGCAGGACGAGCTCGAGGCGATCCAGACGCGGCTCAGCGACCTGCGCGGGGAGCTGGAAGCACTGGCCAAGAAGGTCCGCCGCATGGACCGCGAGCTGCGTCGGGAGCTCGACGAGATGGACCGGCAGTTTGCCCGACCGCTGCTCGAGGAGGCGATCGGGGACCTGCAGGACGCGTTCGGTGAGCCCGGCGTCGAGGGCTACTTGAAACAGGTCGCCGAGGCGTTGCTGGACAGTCTCGACGAGCTACGTCAGGGGGTCGACGCGCGACCCGAGCCCGGTCCCGAGGGCGAGGTCGAGATCGTCCACGACCCCAGCTTCGACGTCAACCTGCTGGTCGACAACTCGCAGACCAAGGGACGGCCGGTGATCTGGGAGACCACGCCGAGCTACCGCAACCTGTTCGGCACGATCGAGAAGATCCGCACGGCCGAAGGGGAATGGGTCACGGATCACACGCGTATCCGTGCCGGCAGCCTGCTGCGGGCCAACGGAGGATTCCTGGTGCTGGACGCGATCGACGTGCTGGTCGAGCCGGGCGTCTGGGCCGCGCTCAAGCGCACGCTGCGCACGCGCAAGGTCGAGATCCAGGTGTTCGACCCGATGAACATGATGGCCGGTAACGCGATCAAGCCGGAGCCGGTGCCGATCGACGTCAAGGTGATCATGATCGGCACGCGCCAGATCTACGGCCTGCTGCACCGCCACGACGAGGATTTCACCAAGATCTTCAAGGTCAAGGCCGAGATGGCGATGACGATCCCGCGCAGCGGTCAGGAGCTGATCAACTATGCCGCCTTCGTACACAAGAAGACCCAGGACGACGAGCTCCCGCCGTTCCACCGCCAGGCGGTCGCGGCGATCATCGAGCACGGGATCCGCCTGTCGGGCAACCGTAGGAAGATGACGACCCGCTTCGCCGAGATCGCCGACCTGGTGCGGGAATCCGCGTTCTGGGCCCGGCAACGCGGAGCCGACCTGGTCTGCGGCGAGGACGTCGACAGGGCGATCGATCGCAAGGTGCACCGCGTGAGCCTCACCGAGGAGATCCTGCGCGAGCGCATCGAGGAGGGGATGGTCCTGCTCGACATCGACGGCGAGGCGATCGGCCAGGTCAACGGCCTGGCGATCCTCGACACCGGCGACCACAGCTTCTGCCAGCCGTCACGGATCACCGCGACGGTCGCGATGGGCCGCGCCGGGGTGATCGACCTCGATCGCGAGGCCGAGATGTCCGGCGCGTTGCACACCAAGGGTGTGCTCACGCTGACCGGGTTCCTGCGCGAGCGCTTCGCGCAGGACAAGCCGCTGGCGCTGACGGCGACGGTCACGTTCGAGCAGAACTACGGCGGGGTCGACGGCGACTCGGCGTCGTCGACCGAGCTGTACGCGTTGCTCTCCAGCCTCGCCGACGTGCCGATCCGCCAGGGCATCGCCGTGACCGGCTCGGTCAACCAGCGCGGCGAGGTCCAGCCGATCGGCGGCGTCAACGAGAAGATCGAGGGCTACTACGACGTCTGCAAGGCGATCGGGATCAGCGGCAAGCAGGGCGTGCTGATCCCGCGGCGCAACATGCCCAACCTGATGCTGCGCAAGGACGTCGTCGAGGCGGTACGCAACGGCGAGTTCCACGTCTGGGCGGTGGACACGATCGAGCAGGGACTCGAGGTGCTCACCGGGAAGACGGCGGGCAAGGCCAACGCCAAGGGGGCCTACCCGAAGAACTCCGTCTTCGGTCGTGCCGACGCGACGCTCACCCGGCTTGCCGAGCAGGTCAACGAGTTCGGTCCGGCGGACCGGCGTTAGGACCGGCCGGACCGGCCGATGTAGACTTTCGGGTAGCTTGGTTCTCCGAACCAGGAGGAGTCACCGATGTCAGAAGATCGCTCGCAGGTCGCACAACGGATCGACGTCGACACCGAAGTCCTGCGCGAGGCCATCAAGGACGAGTACAAGGAAGTCGCCGAGGACCCCAACAAGGGATTCCACTTCCACACCGGCCGAACCCTCACCGAGATCGTCGGCTACGAGGAAGCGTGGCTCGAGGGCGTCGCCGAGTCGGCGATCGAGTCGTTCGCGGGAACGGGCAACCCGTTCAGCATGGGCGAGCTGGCGCCGGGTGAGAAGGTCGTCGACATCGGCTCCGGAGGCGGGATCGATTCGCTCATCGCGGCCCGCATGGTCGGCCCCGAGGGCGAGGTCGTGGGCATCGACATGACACCGGAGATGCTGGAAAAGGCGCGCGCGGCGGCCGAGGAGTCGGGGATCACCAACGTCGAGTTCCGCGAGGCCTTCATGGAAGAGCTCCCCGTGCCCGACGAATGGGCCGACGTGATCATCTCGAACGGCGTGTTGAACCTCACGCCGGACAAGCCGAAAACACTGGCGGAGTGGAAACGCGTGCTGCGTCCCGGTGGACGCCTGCAAATCGGGGACATCCTCGTCGCTCGTCCGGTCTCGAACGAGGCGAAGCAGAAGATCGACCTCTGGACCGGGTGAATCGCCGGTGCTCTGCTGGAAGCAGAGCTCGGAGCGACGGTCGCCGCGGCAGGTTTCACCGATTTCGAGATCACCTGGCGGAAGGAGGTCTTCGACGGGGCCCCGCAGGCCTCGTCCGCGGCCAAGTTCGGTACGGTCGGGATCAACTTCCGGGCGAACAAGCCCTGAGTCGGCGAGCTGGCATTCATCTACGTCTTCGTTGTATCTTCACTCAATCTTGCCCCCTTACTCCCGTAGAGAAACGGTTGTTGGACTGCCAGTGCTGAACGGCACCGGTTTAAGTGTGTCGTCCGGATTGGTTCCGGCGAGCGGTCGAGATCGATAGTCATGGCTCCCCGTGTGGAGCATCGAGGTTAGAGATGGGAAGCAGACTCTATGTCGGTAATCTGCCCTTCAGTGCGAACGAAGAGGCGGTCCGTGAGTTGTTCGCACAGGACGGTCGCGAGGTCGCGGAAGTCAAGCTGATCACGGATCGTGACAGCGGCCGGCCCCGTGGGTTCGGTTTCGTTGAAATGGGCAACTCCGAACATGCCGACGCCGCGATTTCCGCGTTGAACGGTTTTTCGATGGACGGACGCGCACTGACCGTGAACGAGGCGCGTGAGCGCAGCGGCGGCGGCGGTGGTCGCGGTCGTGGTGGCGGCGGTTTCGATCGGTATTGATCCCCGCACGATGGATACTCGAAAGCGCCCCTTCGACGGGGCGCTTTTTTATTTGCGGCGTAGCTGCAGCACGCTCAGGAAGAAGCTCGACAGGATTGTCTGAACGCCCAGCGTAAGCGCCGTGCCCGACGGGATGACGATGCGCAACATGTCCGTCGGCTCGAGGTCGCCGAACGAGACCGAGTACCAGATCCAGACCGCGGCAACGGAACCGGCAAGACCCACGACGGTCAACAAGACTCCGATCAGCAACCCGAGCTCCAGGGAGAAGACCTTCAGCCAGCGCTGCAAGCGCGGGTCTTCCGGCAACAACCCTTCCGAGATCGCGAACACCTTCGTGAACAGCCCGAAGAACAACGACTGATAGCCGAGCAGGACGAAGAACGCCGCGAAGACCATCGTGTGGACGTCGAAGGTCACCTCACCGACGACCCGCTCGCCCGACATCAGCCAGGCGCCGGTCACGAGGCCGAGCAGGATCAACGCGATCCCCGGGTAGATGAAGAGCCAGCGCGGGCTGTAGAGCAGCAGNNGCGCCAGCCGTCGCGCCAGGTGCGCAGGTGCGGGCGGCGGCTGCGGCCGTCCGGCGAGAGCGTCGTCGGGACCTCGGCGATGCGCAGCCCGTGAAGCGCCGCCTTGACGATCATCTCGCTGGCGAACTCCATGCCCGTCGTGCGCAGCTCGAGCCGCTCGACGGCCTCCCGGTCGAAGCCACGCAGCCCGCAGTGGAAATCACCCACCGCGCTCGGGAAGCAGATCCGGCCGATCGCGCTCAACACCGGGTTGCCGAGGTAGCGGTGCAGGAACGGCATCGCACCGGGCTTGATCCCCCCGCGGAAGCGATTGCCCATGACGAGTTGTGCGCCGTTACGTAGCTCCTCGACAAAAGGCAGCAGGGCGGAGAAGTCGTAGCTGTCGTCGGCGTCGCCC
>JABAOE010021177.1_pt2 | contig 15001 bp, 14 predicted proteins | sample 7062141 | NCBI WGS metagenome assembly JABAOE01 (sample SAMN14538627, study PRJNA623070) | marine sediment metagenome | biome: marine biome [ENVO:00000428]; feature: marine pelagic biome [ENVO:01000023]; material: deep marine sediment [ENVO:00002113] | place: India: Gulf of Khambhat ... | reverse complement strand
CGACTTTGAGCCTCTCGGTGATTTCGCTCACGAACCGCTCTCCTCAGTGCCCGCAACCGCCGGTGTCGCCGGCTCGGGACAACGTGCACGGTGCACGGTCCGCCAGAAAGTCGTTCGCCTCCCGAACCTCGGCGAGGCTCGCGTCGGCCCCCCCGAGCAGATCCGCCAAGGTCCCGTACGCCCGCGCCGCCTCCTCCACCCGACCCGCCGCAACCGCGGCCCGCGCGTACCCCGCCAGGCTGCGGACGCGGTTCGGGGTCCTGGCCAGCGCCAGCCGGAACACCGCCACGGCATCCTCGGCCCGACCATGGGCCAGCAGCAACTCGCCCTCGAGCTCGCGCGCCGGCTTGAACGCGATCGGCGGACCGAAGTCGACCGGAAGGGACGCCTCGTACTCGGCAGCGTCCCGCGCGGCGCGGAGCGCGGCCTCGTCGTCTCCGGCGTCGGCCAAGAGCATGGCCTCGAGCGTGCCCCGCCACACCGGCGCGTAGGGGCCTACCCAGGTCGTCTCCACGGCACCGCCCTGCGTTCGCAGGAAGGCATGCCGTGCCTCCGCCTTCTGCCGGTCACCCCGATGGAGCGCCGCCACCCCGGTCCCCCACGCCTGCATCAGCTGCACCGACAGCGGCAGGCCCGCAACATCGACCTCGGAGTTCGCGGCGACCCCACCCCACGCGCGCGCATCCGCCAGGTACAGGTTGCGCATGTACGTGTAGGCACGTGCAGCGCTTCGCCTCGCCCGCTCCGAAAGGCGCTCGTCGTGGGCCTGCGCGAAGCACTCCATCAGGAGCTCCTGCGCCCGAGCGTACCGCCCCTGTTGCTGGTAGCCGTACAGCAGCCACTCGTTGTAGTGACCGCAGGACGTCGGCGGCAACCCACGGTCCGCGCGGCGCCGGTCGGTCACCGCGTCGGCCCGGAGGTTGGCCTCGACGACGTCGTCCCACATGCCGCGCGCCAGGAAGACGTGGGTCGTCATGTGCTGGGCGTGCGCCGCCTCGGGCGCGATCGACCTGTAGGCCCGCGCAGCCTCCATGGCGAGCACGGCGTGGGTGGGGTCGTCGAACGCGTGGATGGTGTAGTGCGCGGCGCCCGGGTGCCGGGGATTGTCGCGGAACGCCGCCAAGGCGATCGCCCCCGCCTCCATGTAGGTCGGGACGTGCCGGGCGCCCTGGCTCAATCCCAGCAGGGAAAGCGCATAGAACAGCTGCGCCTCGCGGTCCTCGGGGTAGGCGGCCGCCAGCCTCTCCATCGCGAGCGAGTACGCCGTATCCACCTGGGCCTTCTCACCCTCCCCGTACAGCACGTCCGCCGCAGACAAATACGCCCGCTCCCGTTCGGTCGGCGCCTTCGCGGCGCGTTCCGCCGGGCTGGCCGCGTACCGCGCCAGCGCCCGGGCTCCCGCTTCACGGTCCTTCTCGTTCCAGACCGGGTGCGTATAGGTCATCGCCTCGCCCCAGTACGCCAGGGCGAAGTCCGGGTCGATCTCCTGGGCCCTCCGAAACGCCTCCGCGGCGTCGCCGTATTCGAAGCTGTGCAGCAGGAGGACGCCGCGGAGGAAATCGCCCTGCGCCTCGGGGGCCCCCGAGGTGGGAAACGCCAGGGCGCCCAGACCCTCGACGTGGACGGGCTCCTGCGATCGCGCCGGCGCGACGACGATCCAGAGACTGTAGACGAGGAAGGCGGCGGACGCTCGGACACGGCACGGCATGGTCGGTTCCTCGACGCGGGGCGCGGGCCCCCCGGTGAAGGGTGGCGTCAAGTATGGTCGGTCCGGCGGTGCACAGGAAGGGGGACGTAGCCCTTCCCGCGTCCGTCCGATAGCTTCGAATCCACGAGCGTCGCGCGGTGTGCTCAGGAGACGCACCCGGCGGCGCATCCGCACGACCAGGAGGGAGCGTGAGCGGGCTCGGAGCACCCGCCGACGAAGGCCGCGTGCCCCACGCATGCGGTGAGAGGCGCCCGATGCGGCGTGCAGCGTGTGCCCGGTGGCGCGCGATCGCGATCCTGGTGCTCCTCGGCGTCGCCGCGATCGCCGTTCCGAGCCGCGTGACGGCACAGGAGGTGCGCGGCGTGGTCGTCCTCGAGGCCACCGCTCGGCCGATCTCCAAGGCGTTCGTCATCCTCAGGGATTCCGCCGGTGCGGAGCGGGCCCGCGCCCTCAGCGATGCGGCCGGGCGGTACCGCCTGACGGCTCCCGCCCCGGGGTACTACCGGCTCGAGACCGCCATCGTGGGCCTCCGACGGTGGCGCTCGCCCCTGCTGGAGGTTCGGGTCGGCACGCTCGAGTACCGCATCGAGGTCCCCGACAACCCCGTGCGGCTCGACGCGCTGGAGGTGCGCGGTACCCGGCTCTGCGGGATTCGGGCCGATTCGGGTCTTGCGGTCAGCCAGGTGTGGGAGGAGGCCCGGAAGGCGCTCGCCGCGGTGGCGTGGACCGGGCGGTCGGACTCCCTCTGGTACGAAGTGCTCAACTACCGACGCCACCTCGACCCGGTGAACCTGCGACCGCTTGGTGGCTCGGCGTCCCGGTTCTCCGGCGTGTCGCCCGGGAGTCCGTTCGGCAGCGTTCCGGCCGAGAGTCTGTCGGTGCATGGGTTCGTGCGGCAGTCGCAGGAAAACGCCTGGGACTTCTTCGGCCCCGACGCCGACGTGCTGCTGTCCGACGCCTTCGCGGTAGACCACTGCCTCTTCCTTCGGCAGCACGACGAGCGAGCGGATCTGATCGGGCTCGCTTTCGAACCGGTGGCGGGACGAGACCTTCCGGACGTCGAGGGCGTGATGTGGCTCGACCGCGGTTCCGCCGAGCTTCGGACGGTCACGTTCCAGTACCGCAACCTGCCCTGGGCGGTCTCGACGGATCACAGCGGCGGCTACGTCGAGTTCGAGCGGCTGCCCTCGGGCGAGTGGATCGTGGGGCACTGGTGGCTTCGGATGCCGCAAGTTGCCATGCAGTATCGGCGCTTCATGCTCGTTCCCGTGGTGGCGGCGATCCGCGAGACCGGCGGCCATGTCCTGCGCATGCGGTACACGTCGGGAAGATCCCTCGACGCCGCACCGTTCCTCGCCGGCGGCGCCGGAGGCCCCTCCCGGCGGGCCCAGTACGCCCGGGTCGAGGGGATCGTGGGAGACGTGAGGACGGGAGTCCCGATCGACCAGGCTGCGGTCTTCGTGCTCGACGACTCCCTTAGGGCGCACGCCGTGGCCTTCACCGACGCCCGCGGGTGGTTTTCGGTCAGGGCTCCCGGCCCCGGATACTTCACCTTGGGCCTTCACCGCCACGGATACCGTCAAAGCGACTCGGACACGCTCCAACTGCGGGCCGGGACCACTACCACCGTGCGGGCCCACCTTCGACGCTGGGGGCAGCCGCAGGACAGCCTCGCTTCGGATCCGATCGCCGAGTTGGCACAGGCGGTGCGCCAGCGGCGGCAGATGGCGATCGTGCTGTTCGCCTTCGACCGGGAGGAGATCGAGTCCCACCAAGCCTCCACCCTCCGCCAGGTGGTGGCGACGGTGCCGCGCGCCTTCGCGATGGGAGGCGAGGCGGAGCGTCCCGCACCCGGGGGCGCCGACGGGTGCCCCCAGCTCTACATCGACGGCTACCGGGCCGCGACCTCGGAGTTCCTGGAGACCCTTCCGGTGGACAAGGTGGACGCCGTCGAGGTGTTCCGCTCCGACGCGGAGTCCCCCCCGGAGTTCCGCCGACCCGACCGGCCCGCAGGCTGCGGAACGATTCTGGTGTGGACCGTCGGAACCGGCGTGGGGGTCGCCGACTGACCTCCCGGTACGGCTAGAAGGCCCGGTACCTGGGCGGCGGGACGCCGTGCATCCGGAGGTACGGGACCGTCTGGCCGCGGGTCCAGTAGGCGTGCTCCAGCGCCTGGAGGTAGACGCGCCACTTGGGCATCTGCTGCCCGAACAGCGTCGTTTCCGTCACCAGGTCCTGCGGCGTGAGGGCCCGGAGGCTCTCCATGACCCAGTCGTACGCGGCCGTCACCGCCTCGGCCAACGCCGCCTTGTCGTTCAGGTACACGGCGGTGTCGCCGAAGGCCGGCGTGGGGACGTCGAGGATCGCCACGGCGACGAACAGCGCGTGGTCCACGGCGGTGTGCTCGATCTGCTCGGCGAGATCCCGGACCCCGGCCACGGGCCGCCAGCGGAGCGCCGAGTCCGGCACGGCCTCGATCCACTCGAGATCCATCTGCAGGTTCCGCTCGAACCCCGTCAGGAGCAGGGCACNNGCATGGGGCCGCTCGGCGTCGGCGTCTGCGCCTGCGCGAGGCTCGGCCACAGCGCCAGCACCGCGAGGCAACGTAGGGGAAGGCGTAGGGGCATCGTTCGATCCGTGTGAGGGGGCGTTGGTTCCGCTGCTCAAGATGCGACGCGGGCCGGGCCGGCGCGAGACGGGCTCACCCCAGCCCCCGCACCATTTCCGGCACCCGCCCGATGTGGTCCGCGCGCGGAAACCGGTATCGCGCGGCAACCTCCGGCGGCACCTCTTCGTAGTCCCACGTCGTCTCGTAGGGCACGTGGATCGCCCGGCCGCCGACCTGCAGTACCGGCAGCACGTCGGACCGGAGCGAGTTGCCGACCATCAGGAACTCGCGGGGCTCGATTCCCATCCGCGCAATGATGCCGCGATAGACGTCCGCGGTCTTCTCCGAGACGATCTCGACCTCGGCGAAGTGGTCGCCGAGCCCCGACGCCGCGACCTTCACCTCCTGCTCGAAGAGATCGCCCTTGGTGACGATCATCAGCCGGTAGGTTTGCCCCAGCGCGATCACCGTCTCGCGCACGTGCGGCAGCACCTCGACCGGCGNNCGGCGGATCTCGCGTCCCGTCACCCGTCCCTCGGTCAACTCGATCGCCGTCTCGATCATCGAGAGGGTGAAGCTCTTCGTCCCGTAGCCGAAGTGGCGGAGGTTCTTGATCTCGGTTGCGTTCAGGCGGGACGCAATCCACTCCGGCGGATGGTAGGCCGCGAGCAACGCGCAGTATCGCTCCTTCGCGACCAAGTACACCGGCTCGTTGTGCCAGAGCGTGTCGTCGGCGTCGAACGCGATGAGCTTCACCATGCGGGATAAGATACACCCCGCTGGGGCCGCCGCTGTCGGCGTCGCCGCGACCCGCTAACTTGCCCTCCGGCAGCCGACCGGGAGCGCGCACTGGACATCACGCAGCGGAAGATCTTCGCCTTCTGGGCGCCCCTGGCCGCCACCTGGCTGATGATGGCCGTCGAGGGCCCCTTCCTGGCCGCGATCATCGCGCGGCTCCCGGATCCCAAGTTCAGCCTGGCGGCCTTCGGCGTCTCGGTGGCGTTCGCGATCCTCGTGGAGGCGCCGGTGATCATGATCATGAGCGCGTCCACCGCCTTGGTCCGCGATCGCCAGAGCTTCCAGGCGCTGCGGAACTTCACCCAGGCCATGAACGGCGTGGTGACCGCGGCCATGCTGGTCGTGCTGATCCCCTCGGTCTTCCGCGTGCTGATGCAGGACGTCATCGGGCTCACCGACGACGTCGCCCGCCTGACCTACTGGTCGCTGGTGCTGCTCCTGCCGTGGCCGGGCGCGATCGGCTATCGCCGGTTCTATCAAGGGATTCTCATCCGATGGGGGAAGACGCGGCTGGTCGCGTTCGGCACCATTCTGCGGCTCGTGGCCATGTCGGGGACCGCCATCGTCCTCTATGCCGTATCCACCGTGCCGGGGGCCTACGTCGGAGCGGCCGCACTCTCCGCCGGCGTGACCGTCGAGGCGATCGCCGGCCGCATCATGGCGCACCCCACCCTCACCGCGTTGCGGTCCGCTCCCGGCGAGGAGTCCCACCCGCTGCGGTATTTCGACATCGCGCGCTTCTACTATCCGCTGGCCGCGACCTCGATCGTCGGGCTCACCGTGCACCCGTTGCTGACGTTCTTCATGGGCCGTGCTCGGTTCCCCATCGAATCGCTGGCCGTCTTCCCGGTGGTCCACTCGCTCTCGTTCATCTTTCGGGCGATGGGCTTGAGCTACCAGGAGGTGGCGATCGCGCTGCTGGGAGAGCGCAACGAGCACCTCGTGCCCCTCCGGCGCTTTGCCCTGGTGCTCGGCTTGGGGGCGTCGGCGGCGATGGGCGTCGTCGCCTTCACGCCGCTCGCCGACGTGTGGTTCCAGACGGTCTCCGGCCTCTCGCCCGAGCTGGCGGCGTTCGCCATCGCGCCCACGATGATCCTGGTGCCGGTGCCGCTCCTCGGCGCCATCCTCTCCCTCCAGCGGGCGGTGCTGGTCAACGGGCGCCACACCCGGCCCATCACCTGGGGCACGGTGTGGGAGGTCCTCGCCATCGCGGCGCTGCTCGCCGGTCTCAACACCGGCGTGCATCTTCCCGGCGTGACCATCGCGACCCTCGCGTTCATCGGCGGGCGCCTGCTCGATCTGGGGTACCTGGCGCGCCCCACGGTGCGCGTGCTGAAGCGCCGCGACCGAAGCCTGGGTCCCGGCGACGAGCACGCCGCGCCATGACCCCGCGACTGCACCCCGCCTCGGGCGGCTATCGAGCGGTCGCCGGGCTGTGCCTCGTTGTCTCGATCGCCGGGTCGCCCCTCGAGGGCCAAGACCCCGGCCTCGCGACGACGACTCCGGGTCCGGTGGCCGATACCGCCGCACTCGGGACCGGACCGTATGCCACAATGCGCACGCTGTTGGAGAAGACGATCTTCAAGGTGGACGTCCTCACCCTGGAGGTCCGCCTCGACTCCGCAGCCACCGCCAGGATCGGGTCGCTGATGGGCACGGCGCACGCGCCGTCGGCCCTGGCCGACGCGATCGCCGGAGAGGCCATGGCCGCCCGTCACGCGCGGGCACACATCCGGTTCGAACGCGACGTCGCTCTTTCCCGGTTTCTGGAGGGGGTGTTGCGAGGCGCCCGGGTCGCTCGGGACGCCGATCTGATCACGGACACCGAGTACCAGGAGATCTCGAGGGACCTGCCGGGTTGGTACGCGTTCCTCGACGGCCGCGGGATCCGCGACGGGGACCAGATGGTGTACCGCATCGACGGCGACACCCTCCGCACGGTGTACCGGACCGCGGCAGGNNGCGGCAGGCGACGTGCTCCTCGACCAGCGCGATCACGGAGCGTTTCGGCGGCGCTCCGTGCTGGGGGGGTACTTCGCCCCCGGCTCGGAGTTTCGGAGGGGATTGATCGCATCGCTGTTCGAGCGATGATCAGGGCGTGGCGCACGTCGGGCCCGGTGTCCGCGCGCGCCCCGTTCGCGTAGATTCCTCCGTTCGCTCAACCCGGAAGGCACCATGTCCCGCACCGCAGGCCTCGCGCTCCTCGTCACGCTCGCCCTCCCGGCAGCCGTCACCGGCCAGGAGCTCGAGGCCGAAGGCGCCGGCGCCGCGAGCATCACGCCCGAACGCCTTCGCGAGCGGTTGTTCGCGTTCGCCCACGACTCCATGGGCGGTCGGATGGCCGGCACGCTGGGCAACGTAAAGGCGACCGACTACATGGCCGCCGAGTTCGCGCGGGCCGGGCTCGAGCCGGCGGGCGAGGACGGCACCTTCTTCCAGACGGTGCCGATCGGAACCCTGCGCGCCACGGAGGCGTCGTCCATCCAGGTGGGGCAGACGACCCTCGACCTCGTGTCGGACTTCGTGGTCCTGCCGCGCGCGCCGGGCACGATCACAGTCACCCAGGCCGTCTACGGCGGCGAGATCGCCGATTCGACCACCTGGATCGATCCGGCGGCGGCGGCGGGCAAGCTCGTGGTGCTCACCGTGCCCCCGGATGCGTCCGGGGCGCGCCGTCCGTCGGGGAGAGTGACCGCCACGTCCGGTCTCCGCCGCTTCGCCGCGGCGAGCGGCGTGGCCGTTGCGGAGCTCGACCTCCACTCGGCAGGGACGGTCGCGCGCCTCGCGCAGGGCAGCACCGGCGTGGGTGATCCCGCGTCCATGGAGGGGCAGGCGGGAATCATCATCTCGCCGGCGGCGGCCGCGGCCGTGCTCGGCGCGGACCCGGCGACGCTCGAGGTCGGAGCCGCCGGCCCGGCGCTCCGCGGAGCGTTCGAGATCGAGTACACCCCCGCCGCTCACCCTTCGCGCAACGTGATCGCCGTGCTTCGCGGCAGCGATCCCGACTTGCGCGACGAGTACGTCGCCCTGACGGCGCACAACGATCACATCGGCTCGGTGCCCCAGCGCGCCGAACACGATTCGCTCGTCGCGTACAACACGGTGGTCCGGCCCATGGGGGCGGACAGCCCCCGCGACGAGCCCTCGGCGGAGCAGTGGGAGCGGATCGCAGCGATCCTCACGGACCTTCGAGCGCAGCGTCCGCCCAGGCTGGACTCGATCTCCAACGGGGCGGACGACGACGGATCGGGCTCGGTGGCGCTCCTGGAAATCGCCCGCGCCCTGGGCGCCCGGGCCGAGCGCCCCCGGCGATCGATCCTCTTCGTCTCCCACACTGCCGAAGAGCGCGGGCTGCTGGGATCCCGGTGGTTCACCGACCGCCCCACGGTGGCGCGGGAGGGGATCGTCGCGGAGCTGGACATGGACATGGTGGGCCGCGCCGAGCCCACCGAGGAGGGCGCCGTCCCGCTCGTCGTGGTGGGCTCCCGGAAGATCTCGGCGCAGTACGGCGACCTCTTGGAGGAGGTGAACGCGACCCAGGATCGGCCGTTCGCCCTCGACTACGAGTTCGACGCGCCGGGACACCCGCTGCAGTACTTCTGCCGCGCCGACCACTACTCCTACGCGCGCTACAACATTCCGGCGTTCTCGATCTCCGGCGGCAGTCACCGGGACTACCACCAGGTCACCGACGAGCCGCAGTACATCAACTACGAGAGTCTCGCAGGGGTCGCACGCCTGGCCCACGACATGGCGCTGCGCGTCGCGAATCGGGACGACCGGCCGGCCTTGAACGTGGCGACGCGCGATCCGACCGCACCGTGCCTCNNCCCGGGTCCCGATCGGCGCGAGCCCACCTCACCGCAGGCGCTTCTGGAACCTCCGCACGCTGAGCCCCACGAACACCACGGCGAAGCCTGCGAGCGCCACGGTCTGCATCCAGAAGTGCTGGAGTCCGCTCCCCTTGAGCAGGATGCCGCGCAGTACCTCCAGGTAGTACGTGAGCGGCAGGGCGAGCCCGATCCACTGGGCGACCAGCGGCATCGCCTCCCGCGGGAACATGAATCCCGACAATAGGATGTTCGGGAGGATGAAGAAGTAGCTCAGCTGCATCGCCTGCTGTTGCGAGGTCACCAGCGTCGACACGAACAGGCCGACCGCGAGGCTCGCCACGATGAACGCGGCCGTCACCGCGTAGAACACCAGCAGGTTTCCACGGATCGGGACGTCGAAGGCCAGGCTGCCCGCGACCAGCACCACGGTGATCTGCACGTACCCCACCAGGATGTACGGCGCGATCTTGCCGAGCATGATCTCCGTCTTGGTGAGCGGGGTCACGATCAACTGCTCCAGCGAGCCCTTCTCGCGCTCCCGCACCACCGCCATCGAGGTCACGATCACCAAGGTGATCGTCAAGATGACCCCGATCAGGCCGGGCACGATGTTGACCGCCGACACCAGGCCCGGGTTGTAGCGCGGCCGGACTTTGACCACCACGGGGGCGGGCAGGTCGACACCTTCCTGGCGCAGGCGCGCCACGGTGCGCACCTGCCCCACCGCCCCGGCCGCCTGGATGGCCGACTGGGACGCAAGCGGATCGGTCGCGTCGACCACCACCTGCACCTCCGCGGTGCGCCCCCGCGCCAGGTCGCGCGGATACGACCAGGGCACCACGATGCCGGCGCGCGCCCGACCCGACGCCAGCGCGTCGTCCAGCGCGCCGCGGCCCCGCACGTAGCCGATCACCCGGAAGTTCGCGGTCGCCTCGAAGGTATCGATCAGCTCGCGCGACTCCGCGGTCCGGGCGTCGTCCAGCACGACGGTCGGCAGGTACTTCACGTCGGTCTGGATCGCCCACCCGAAGAGCAGCATCTGGATGATGGGGATCCCGACCATGATGCCGAGAGTGAGCCGGTCGCGGCGCATCTGGATGAACTCCTTGCGCACCATCGCGCCGAGCCGGGTCACCGCGTCTCCCCCGTCCGCTCCTGAAGCACGATGAAGGCATCCTCCAGGCTCATCCCCGCCCCGACCTGGCCCGCCACCTCCGCCGGCGTCCCGAGCGCGATCAGCTGCCCATACATGAGCAGCGCCAGGCGATCGCAGCGCTCCGCCTCGTCCATGTAGTGCGTGGTCAGCAGGATGGTGGTTCCCTGCTGGGCGAGCCGGTGCGCGATCGACCAGAACGTTCGACGGCTCGCGGGGTCGACCCCCGCCGTCGGCTCGTCCAGGAAGAGCACCTGCGGCCGGTGGAGGATGGCGCACGCGAGCGCCACGCGCTGCTTCCACCCCCCCGACAGCGTGCCCACCACCTGCCGCGCCCGCCGCTCGAGGCCGATCAGGCGCTCCACGTCGGCGATGCGCTCGGCCAGGTCGCCGTCGGAGATCCGATACAACGCCCCGTAGAACTCCTCGTTCTCACGCACCGTGAGGTCCTCGTAGAGGCCGAACTTCTGGGACATGTACCCGATGTGGCGCTTGACCTCCTCCGGGGAGACGCCGACGTCGGCGCCCCCCACGTGCGCGGTTCCGCCGGTCGGCTCCAGCAGGCCGCAGAGCATCCTGATCGTGGTGGTCTTGCCGGACCCGTTCGGCCCCAGCAGGCCGAAGATGCTGCCGCGCGCGATCTCGAAGCTCAGGCGGTCGACCGCGACCAAGTCGCCGAAGCGGCGCGTCAGCTCGAGCAGCCGGACCGCCGGCCCGGCGATCACGGGGCCAGCTCGATCAGGAGGTCCACCGGCATCCCCGACTTCAGGCGGCCGCCGGCGTCGTCGATCGCCACCTTGATGCCGAACACCAGGTCGGCGCGCTCCTCCTCGGTCAGGGCGGCCCGCGGCGTGAACTCCGCCTCGGGGTTGATCTCGCTCACCCGACCCGCGAAGGCGCCGTCGGCGTACCCGGCCACGTCGAGCCGCACCGGCGCGCCCAGCCGGACCCGGGCGATGTCGGCCTGGCCCACGAACGCGCGCACCCAGGGCTCGCGCGTGAGCCCCAGGGTGACGACCGGCGCGCCCGAGCGGATCACCTCTCCCCGCTCGGCGAGCCGAAGCAGGATGATGCCGTCGGCCGGAGCCCGAAGCACCAACTCCGCACGGGTCGCCTCGGCCTGTGCCAGCGCCGCGGCCGCCGCCTCCGCCTCCCGACGTGCCACGGTGACCTCGTCCGGACGCGCCCCCGCCTCGAGCAGATGCAACGTCTCGCGCGCCTCCTTGACGCGCGCCCCGGCCGCCTCGGCGGTGGTACGGGCGGCGTCCCATTCTGCGGCCGCCGCGGCACCCGCCTCGTAGAGGTTCGAGACGCGATGGGCCTCGATCGCCGTGCGGGCCGAGTCGGCGACCGCCCGCTCCAGCGCCGCGCGCGCCGCATCCAACTCCTGGGGCCGGGCGCCCGCCCTGAGGTCCCGCACCCGGGCCCGGGCGGCCTCGTAGCGGGCGGCGAGCTCCGCGATACGGTCGTCCAGTCCCGGCTGGGTGAGGATCGCGATGGTGTCGCCCAGCGCGACCGTGTCGCCTTCGTCCTTGACGAGGGCGAGCAGCCTGCCGTCGGTGAGCGGGGCGACGGAGATCTCCCGGATCTCGATGGTGCCGGCGATCCGGAGGCCGCCCTCGCGTCCGCCGCACGCCCCCGCGAGCGCGACCATCGCCCACGCCCCGCTCCACCCGATCGTCCTCATCACGCGATCCCTTGGGCGAACGCGCGACGCACCACGTCGGCGATGTGGCGCTCCATCTGCTCCCCGCTCTCGCGCGTCTCCAGGCGGCGGCCGGCGATGGCGCCCAGCTCGCGCCGCACCAACGCGAACCAGATCGACTGCGACAACACGGTGAACGCGGCCAGCATCGGCTCCACGTCACGCAGCTCGCCGGCCTGACGGCCCGCGGTCACCACCCCGCCGATCGCCGCGAGGTTGCGTCGGGCGTGGTGCTGGGCCACCGGCGGCACGCCCCCCTCTCGGGCCAGCGTCCGGACAATGAGCCGCGGCACCTCGGGGTGGTCGGTGAAGAAGCGGAAGATCGCGTGCACGATGCCGGCGAGCCGATCGCCGGCGGCCCCGTCGGCACGGGCCGCCGCCTCCACGTGGTCGGCGAACCGGCCCAGCAGCTGGTCGAGCACCGCGTCGTAGAGCCCGAGCTTCGAGCCGAAGTGGTAGGTCACGGCGCCCAGGTTGGCCCCGGCAGCCCGTGTGATGGCACGTACGGAAGCGCCGTCGTAGCCTCGCTGGCCGAAAAGCGTACGCGCGGCCGAGAGCACGTCGGTACGTGTCGCCGCACCGATGTCGGCACTGGCCGGGAGCGTCGCTGATCGAGTCAGGGGTACCTCCCAATTCAGTCGAACGTTCGTATGAATACAGCGGGACACGGAGCGCCGCAAGTCGTCGCGTGGATGGGGCGGAGCCGGAGCCTTCCGGGTCGCGGTCGCTAGACGCCGCGCGTCATGTAGCGCCGGATCGCGTCGATGCCGCGCCCGATGTCGCCGGGTGTGTTGTAGAAGTGCGGAGAAAAGCGGATCCCGCCTCGGTCGGATCCGCCGCGGGCTGCCGCCACGATCCCGTCCTCCTCGAGCGCGGCCAATACGCGGGGGGCGTCGAGCCCGCCCGGCCGGAACGTCACGACGCCGGCCCGGAGGCCCGGATCGTCGGAAGTCCAGAGATGCACGCCGTCGATCGACGTGAGCCCTTCGATCAGCTCGTTGGCCAGCTCTCGCGTGCGCGTCTCGATCTGGTCCTGACCGATCGTCTGGAGGAACTCGAGCTGCTGTCCGAAGGCGTGCAGGGCCGGGGTATCGCGCTGTCCCATCCCCTCGTGCGTCCGGGAAAGACCGGTGCTGCCCGGGTACGCGCTGTACACCGACGGCCAAAAGGCGTCGTGGACACGCCGATTCACGAAGAGGACTCCCGTCTCCTTGGGCCCGCACGGCCACTTGTGCGCGCTGCCCGNNCTCCGTCGACCACGGAAAGGACTCCCAGGTCGCGTGCGAGCCCACACAGCTCGGCCGCGGGGAGCAGGTCGCCTGCCGTGTTCGTCAGGTGCGTGAACGCGAGGACCCGCGTGGCGGGGGTGATCGCGTTGCGGAACGCCTCCACGTAATAACCGGGACCCGGATGCGGGTTGACTTGGGCGACGTCCCGGACGGTGTATCCGAACCGCTCTCCCTTGGCCTTCCACGCTCGATTGTTGCTCGGATGGTTGTCGGAGAATACGAGGACCTCGGCGCCGGGCCCCAGGTCGAGTCCGCTCGAGACCCAGTTGTTCGCCTCGCTCGTGTTGCGGGTGATGAGGATCTCGTCCGGGCTGACGCGCAGGTGCGTCGCCAGGAGCTCCCTGGTTCGCTCCTTCCTCCCCCCGATCTCGCTGCGGTAGCTGGGGACGGGCTCCCGGTCCAGGCGCTCGGTGAACTCCCGCACGGCATCGAGGACGAGGGCAGGGGAGGGGCAGAGGTTCGCCGCGTTCATGACCGAGAGCTCTCTCGGCATCATGAACTGTTCCCGCACGCTCTCCCAGTCTACGGCCCCCCGGCGTACCTGCTGCGCCCGAAGCGGCCGCGGCCTCAGTCCTTCTCGCGCTGAGTGTCCGAGGACGGCAGTCGATCCGCCCACGGCGAAGAGGCGTGCGAATGCGCGGCGATCGAGGTGCGAGGAGGGCATCACGGCCTCCGTGGCTGGTGGTCCGCGTACCCTAGGGGCTCGTCCTCTCGTGGCGCAACTCGCGCACGATCGCACGCAGCGCGTGCACGCCGTCAACCAACCTGGGCCCGGGTCGCCCGAGGTACGGCTCGCCTACGCAGTAGACCCGCCCCTCCTGCACGAAGCGGAGGTCGGCCCAAGCTTCGTTGCGGAGGACGACATCGGGCCGGTACTTGTCCGGCGGAACGCCACACCATGAGAGCACCACCGCGTCGGGCGCGAGCGCAGCGACCTCTTCATCGGTCATCGGCCGGCTCTTGTGGTCCTCGTTGCCGAGCGTCGCGCGCCCCCCCGCGGCGCGGATCACATCGGTCGCCCATGAACGCCTCCCCGGGCTGATCACCGGCTTCGGCCACCACTGCACCAGAATCGACGGAGCGTCCGCAGCCGGCTCGTCGGCCACCGCCTCGCCCGCGCCGAGCACGGTCCGCATCTCGTCCACGAGGGCGCGCGCCGCCTCGGCGGCCCCGAGCAGCTCTCCGATGTCGCGCACGTCGCGATAGACATCTTCCAGCGACAGCGGCTCCGGCGCGACGTACGGCAGCCTACGCGCCTCGAGCCGCTCGACGACGGCCTCGTGGCCGGGCACGGTAAGCGTGGCCAGGATTAGATCCGGCTCGAGCGCGGCGACGGCGTCGACGTCGATGTCGAGGTCCGGACCGACCTTGGGGAGTCGGGCGACCACGTCCTCCGGGTAGTCGGAGTGGTCGTCCACGCCGACGAGCAGGTCGGAGCACCCGAGCGCACACACGATCTCGGTGTTCGAGCAGGCCAGGGAAACGACACGCATGGGCTCGGCTACCCGTCGGGGCGTCGTCGGTTCGGCCGGCACCCCGGACGCTCATCGGGGTCTTTCAGGACGGATGCAGAACCGTGCCCACGGAGNNTACCCGAGCCGGCCACCGGGCGGGCGGTGTCCCTGGACGACTTCGCCGACGCGCCTGCTTTGCTGGTGGTCTTCCTTTCGAACCACTGCCCGTTCGTGAAGCACCTCGCGGACGACCTAGGCGCCTTCGGCCGCGAGTATGAGGAGAAGGGTCTCGCCATCGTGGGGATCTGCTCGAACGACGTCGAGGGCTACCCCGCCGACCACCCCGATCGAATGGCCGAAGAGGTCGAGCGGCGAGGGTACACGTTCCCCTACCTCTACGACGAATCGCAGGAGGTGGCCAAGGCGTACGAGGCCGCCTGCACGCCGGACTTC
>JABAOE010000048.1_pt2 | contig 15010 bp, 16 predicted proteins | sample 7062141 | NCBI WGS metagenome assembly JABAOE01 (sample SAMN14538627, study PRJNA623070) | marine sediment metagenome | biome: marine biome [ENVO:00000428]; feature: marine pelagic biome [ENVO:01000023]; material: deep marine sediment [ENVO:00002113] | place: India: Gulf of Khambhat ... | reverse complement strand
CGTTGTCATCGCCACGACCGGCTGTGCCGGGCTGATCAGCCCTGAGATGGTCCGCAAGGGATCAGTGATCCTGGCCCTGACCAATCCCAAGCCGGAGATCGAGCCGGAGGTGGCCATGCAGGCCGGCGCCTCCTTTGCTGCGGATGGCAAGAGCGTCAACAACGCCCTGGCTTTCCCCGGATTGTTCCGCGGAGCTCTCAATGTTCGGGCGACCCGCATCAACAACAAGATGAAGATCGCCGCGGCGCAGTGTATTGCCAAACATGCCGAAGAGACCGAGCTGGTGCCTTCACTGTTGCACCCTGATGTCCACAAGGAAGTGACTGCCGTGGTTGAGCGGGCGGCGCTCGAGTCAGGCGTGGTCAAGCATTGGGATTGAATCCTGGTAAAGTTACGCCCTTGCGCTGAAAGCGACAGGGCGTTTTGCCTTGTGACGGATTTTGTCGGTGCAGGTTATTTGAACTCCATACCGATCAGAGTCACGTCGTCAATCGGCAGGGTGCTGCCGCCATGCTCTCGCATGTCGATCAGCACATCACGGGTCACATCATCCAGCGACAACTCCTTTTTTTTCGTCAATTGTGTAACGAAGCGCTCTTCTCCATAGGGCTGGCCTGCAGAGTCAATGTGCTCGGTGATGCCGTCCGTGTACATGTAGAGCCGGTCTCCCGGGTGCAGGCGTGTCCGCCCCTCCTCGAATTCTACCAGCTTGCCGACTCCGATCACCGTGCCGCCTGCATCGAGTCGTTCAATGTTGCCGTTCTTCCGCAGCAGTAGTGGCGGAGGGTGCCCGGCGTTGCTGTAGCTTAGTTGTCCGGTGTGAGGGTTGATCAAGACATAACTGATCGTGAAAAATTCCTCGAAGCGTTCAAAGGGGTATTCGGTCTCAAGTTCATGCAGCACTTGTCCGGGAGGTGTTATCTCGTAGAAGGGCGGTGCCTCAGTCGGGCGCTTGACCAGTTGACCGGTATGTAGTGAAAGGCTCTGGTGGACGGAAACCGTAACCATTGCCGAGGAAATGCCATGGCCGCTGACATCGACCAGGTAGGTCATGACGGTCTGCTCGTCGAGCTGGACAATGTTGAAGAGGTCTCCTCCAACCTGCTTGCAGGGCATGTAGCGCCAGGCAAATTGCAGGTTGTGATATCTGGGGCGACGTTTTGGAATCAGGCTGCGCTGAATATGTGCGGCTGATTCTAGAGCGTCCTGCAGCTCTTCCTGGTAGCGGCTCAGCTGGTGACGCGTTGCGTCGAGTTGTCTGCTCAGCTTGCGAATGGTGAGGAGCTGATGAAGCTTGTCGGCCAGCAGGTTTTTGTCCGTCGGGTCAGCCAGGGTGTCGCCGAGAGGTTCCAGGCTTGCGATGCAGTCGTTGTCCGGTCCGGGCGAGAGGTCGAAGGCCAAGCAGGCAGTCTGGGTGGCATGGCAGTCTTGCAGCCAGGCCTCCCAGCGGCCCGGTGTGCTTGTGCGACTGAATTGCAGGTCGACAATGCAGAGCGCGGGTCGCTGCTGTTGGGAGGAGGGGTTTGCCAGGGTGTTGCGGCACAGGATGGGGTAGCCCAGGGCCTTCAGGTTGCCAAGCAGTTTGTCGGTGGATTCCGCTTTGGTTGTAATCACCAGGATCTGCTGAGGCATGGTGCGGTCCTTTCCCTTGTCAGTGCGACCCTTGGAGCCCAGTATTAATGAAAAGAGCCCTGAACGCAAGGGCCGACTTTGACCGGAGCGGCAAAACAGAGTAGACTCACCGTGTAGAAAAGCTACTCAGGGAGAGTTTTATGTTCAAGGCGCGTGTCGAAGAGTCTCTGCAAAAAATCAAAAGCTACGGTAAGGAAAACCTTGCTGATATCGTTCATGAAATCGGCGAAGCCGTCCCGCTGATTACCCGTCAATCGCGGTTTCGCCTTTATCTTGAGGATTTGACCGGCGGCATCTTAAGTTGCGTTTTGGCCACCGGGCGTGCTCGCCAAGCCGTGCGTAACTACGTCTTTGCCCTCACGGATGAAAACTACCTTGTCTCCAGGGTCTACATCGAACAACAGGATGCAGAGTTCAGTGATCGCAACAATCTGCCGCCCCGCGCTTGTAAACTTGCCGAAGATTTTGGTCTGATGGCATCAACACAGATGCCCCTGGTACACAAGGGGCGTTCGATTGGGGTCGTCTGTGTGGACAGCACGCGTGTTGGCAGCGCACTCAATGATGATGCGCGTCTGACCCTACGCACTTTCCTGGAGCAGGTTGCGCCGGTTCTCGACCAGGCCCGTAAATATCATCAGCAAATTCTCGTCGCCCGTAACATTGATGAATCGAAGAAGAAGGAAGCGGCACTCACCATGGTACGCTCGGCGGTTCGTCTGATCGACAAGCTCTCTCTGGCTTCGGTTTTGGTGCCGTCACGAATCGGTACCGATGACGAAGAAAAGGGGCTCCAGGTGCTGGCCTCTTCTGCCAAGGAACGGGAAATTCAGCAACTCTACGAGGACGACAAGCTGATCGACCTGAGCTCAGGGAAGTCTCTGCTTTCTCAGTATATCAATCAGGAGGGCGTGATCACTGATGAGACCCTGCTGCAACCGATATACTTCCCGAGCCTGAAGGCTCAGTCCCTGCAGAAGCGCTACCTGACCGAGAAGATCGGCCTGACGTCACTCTATGTCGTGCCTCGTTACGATGGCCGGACGCGCCGGATTAATTGCCTGGTCAATTATTTTACCCGCGAGCCTTATCGTTTCAGTGATTTTGAACGCGGCCTGCTTGAAGCGCACGCAGAAATGGCAGAGCGAGTCATCCAGGAAATCGGTGATGAGCACATGGAAATCCAGGTGCTTTCCGAGATCAACGATCTGCTGCAGGAGCACTTTGAAGGGGTCCAGCCGTTCCTCAACCGCGTATTGGCAAAAGCGACCGAACTGATTGGTGCGGATACGGGTAGTATTGCGCTGGCACGAGAGCGTGATGGTAAGGATTGGCTGGTCGTCGAAGAAGAAGACGGTGCCCTGGTCGGCGTGAAAAGTAAGGAATGGCTGAAGCGCAATATCCCGCCTTTGCCCGTCGGTGGGTTCGAGTTGCCCCTGGAAGAACGCAGCCTGACCGGTTTTGTTGCTGCAACAAGGAAGCCAGTCATCGTTGATGATGCTTTCCTGGAAATGGCAAATGAGGGCTTTTATCGCCAGGTTACCCGGGTTATCCGGAGTGAAATCGCCGTGCCGGTGATCGTCGAAGAACAGGTGCTGGCGGTGGTCTGCCTGAGCAGCCTGGCGCCGCACTATTTCACTGATGAGCATCAGCGGATTCTGCAAATCATCGTGCAGATGATTGCCCGGCATCTCGCCGGTCTGCTGCAGATCGAGCGCTTGACCTCAGAGGTGCAGCGCCTGCAGACTGACGTCGCCTACCGTGACCCGAAAATCTCGTCTTATCGACTCGGCAACATCATCGGCAACTCTGATAAGGCGCAGGACATCGTTGCGACGATCGAAACGATTACGCCGCCATTGTTTCGTCGCATCCTGATGTGGCAACAGGCCGACCTGCGGGAAGCCGCACTGGGCTTGCCGACATTGCTGATTACTGGAGATACCGGCAGTGGCAAAGAGTTTCTCTTTAACAATATCTACAATCGGCTCAACGAGATGTATCGGGGTGCTGCTGGCGTCAGCGGCGAATTGCCGGTAACGAAAACCAATATTGCCGCCTATAGCGGGGAGTTGACATATTCTGAACTGTTTGGCCACAAGCGTGGTGCCTTTACCGGCGCCCATGCCGATCGCCAGGGCATTATCGAAGAGGCCAGCGGCGGCGTGGTGTTCCTTGATGAAATAGGTGATGCGGACCCGAAAACCCAGGTTCAGTTGTTGCGTTTTCTTGATAATGGTGGTTTCGTGCGCCTGGGCGAAAACCAGACCCGCTTTGCCCGGGTGCTGCTGATAGCCGCAACGAACCAGGATATGCCGCGCCTGATAGCCGCAGGGCGTTTCCGGGCCGATCTCTACCACCGTCTTTCGGAATTGACCATCGATGTTCCATCGCTCAATGAACGACGCGAAGACATCCCCGACCTGGCTGTTCATTTCCTCGGCCAGTTGTATCGTGTTTATCGCCAACCAGAGGAACCTCTCGATCAGGTGCCGGTGATCAGCAAAGAGGCCCAGGCTCTGCTGGCCCAGCATGATTTCACCGGCAATATCCGTGAGTTAAGGTCCATTCTCTTGAGGGCGTTGCTCTTCCGTCGGGGGAGAGTTATTTCAGCTGCCGAGCTCAGACATGCTGTCGCTCTGGCGCAACCCCCTGTTGATGTGCACACAGAGCAGCAGCCACTGCGGTTAATTCAGTCGGCATTGCGAGCCGGAACGGGGGACTTCTGGAGCTTGGTTCATCAGCCCTTTACAGATAACCAGCTGACCCGCGACAATGTCCGGGCCCTGGTTGAGGAGGTGCGGCGTGGCGGCGCCAGAAATATGCCGGCCATCGCTCTTGCGCTCAAGGCCTGTGACCCGCACAGTAAAGACGCCGAAGAACAAAGACGCTTTTTCAAGTTCAAAAACTTTCTTTACAAGACAGTGAAGATTTAGAGCGAACGCCAACCACTTCAAATTGCGTGACTTTTCTTGACACGCAGATTTTTTCCTTTATATTAAAACAGAATAATTAATTAACATTAAGTTCCTGTGGGGCCAACCCTTCCGTGAGGAAGGCAGCGGAAAACTTCGGGTCTTGTGGTCAAGATGGCCGGGTTGCCAGGAAGGATTCCAATTCACCGAATTTGTATCCTGGTGTCCGGTTTTTTGTGTCTCGTACGGGTGGCTTTGATGGCAAGGTTCGGTTCACTCAGCCAGAGCTTGATCAGCAAGTTTACCTTCAGGACCGGCCTGGTTTTGTTGATTACTATCTCTCTGTTTGCATCCTTCAACATCAGCGCTCTGAAAAAAATATTCCTGCAAGATGCTAAGGATGATGTTGAGACAGTCAGCGAAATTATCCTTCATACCACCCACTTTCAAATGCTGGAAGATAATCGCACGCGTGTCTACGAGATGATCGATGAAGTCACGCAGCATGAAAAAATCAACCGGATACGTCTGTTCAGCCCGCAAGGTTACGTACATTTTTCGACCCATGGCGAGGAGATCGGTAAAACCAGGGAAGAGCTCAACAGGCATTACCAGGAAAGTGAAAGTGAGGTCTTCGCTATTGAGCCTGAGGCCCTGCAAAATAACCGGAGAATTATCATTGATCCCCAGGGGGTTGAGCTCCTCAGCGTCACCACGGAAATAGGCAATAAGCCGAGTTGTTATACGGCGGCCTGTCACGTGCATACGCCGGAGGTCAAGACCTTGGGCTTTCTCGAAGTGCAGGGGAATTTGGCTAAAATCGGAGTTCAGGCCAGTAGCTACCGCGACAGTATTGCCATTTTCGGCGGTACCCTGATGTTGTTGATCATTATCTGCCTGAGCTGGATGACGCAAAGCATGGTTATCGAACCGGTGCAGGATTTATTGCTGCATGCAAAAAAAGTCTCAAACATGGAGCTTGAAAGTCAGCTGGAACTAAAATCGGATGATGAAATTGGCGAACTGTCCGAAGCCTTCAATACCATGACCGTCAAGTTGAAAGAGGCCCGAGACGGTTACCAGGAACTGAATGAAACGCTGGAAGCCAAGGTCCTGGAGAGAACTGAGGAAATCGCCCAGGTCAGCTCGCAGCTGGTCCGTTCGGAAAAACTGGCTTCACTCGGTCAACTGGTTGCAGGCATCGCCCACGAGATCAACAATCCGCTCGCTGGGATCCTGATGTTCGCAAACATGTTTGCCGAAGACGGCAGACTTGATGAAGGTCAGCGCGCGGATGCCATGACGATAGTGCATGAAACCAAGCGTTGTGCAGATATCGTCAAACGCTTACTGGATTTTTCGAGAACATCGATACCTGACAAGCAGGTCAAATCCCTGGCAGGGATCATGGAAAACACCCTTGCCCTGGTTGAACATCATGCCGCGGTAAACGATGTCGAGATTGTCCGACATTACGGGATCAATTTGCCCGATATTGACGTTGATCCGACGCAGATGGAGCAGGTCTTTCTCAACCTCTTGGTCAATGCCTGCCACGCGATGCCCCTGGGTGGCAAGTTGTCTGTGACATTGCGCTGTGATTCGTCTAGAGAGCTATTGATCACCACCATAGCAGATACGGGTCACGGTATCGCCGAAGAAAACATAGGCCGTATCTTTGACCCGTTCTTTACTACCAAGAACCAGGAATTGAATGGGGTGGCGGGGACCGGCCTCGGCCTGTCGGTTTCTTACGGAATTATCCAGAACCACGGTGGCCAAATTACCGTCCAGAGCACTGTCGGAAAAGGCACGATATTTACCGTGGAGCTGCCCGTTTATGAGTGGAAGCGTCAGGAGTTCATGAGTACCCAGGACAGGCCGTTATCAGCCGCACAGGTTTAGACATAAGAAGCGCATCAAGAGCTGGATCATTTATTTGTGTTATTTCTAGGGAGACAATTATGAGCAGGGAGACAGCACGTATTCTGGTTGCCGATGATGATGCCGTCATTCGCGAAGGGCTGCGCAGGATCCTGACTGCCGAGGGGTATGAGGTCAAGACGGTCAGTAACGGGCGCGCTGCCCTCGAGCACCTTGAGCAGGATCGCTACAAACTCTTGGTGACCGATTTGAAAATGCCGGGGATGAGTGGTCTTGAGGTGTTGGAGGCGGTGCGCAACTGTCAGCCTGAAATCCCTGTGATTCTCATCACCGGGTATGCTGCAATTGACAATGCTGTAGAGGCTATGAAAAACGGGGCGACTGATTACCTTGCCAAGCCGTTCTCTAACGATGAGATTGTCGAAAAAGTCAAAAACGCGCTACAGACCCGTGCGGTTTTAATCGACGAGATCTACCTGCATCGGGAAATGAACGAGAGCCACGGCTTCGATTGCCTGCTTGGCGACAGCCGGGAAATGAAACGGTTGTACCAGCGCATCATACAGGTGGCGCCAACCGACAGCACGGTCCTGATCACTGGTGAAAGCGGAACTGGCAAGGAGCTGGTCGCCCGTGCCATACATGGTCACAGCTCTCGTCGAGAGCAGCCTTTTGTTGCCGTTGATTGCACGACCCTTGCGGAGAGCCTTTTGGAGAGTGAGCTCTTTGGTCATGTCAAGGGTTCTTTCACCGGGGCTACGCAAACCAAGCGCGGCCTCTTCGAGGTCGCTGAAGGGGGGACCCTGCTACTGGATGAAGTCGGTAATATCAGCCTGTCTACCCAGGCAAAATTGCTGCGGGTCTTGCAGGAGCGCGTCGTTACGCCTATCGGTGGCACCTCCCCGGTGGTGATCAATATACGCCTTGTTGCAGCGACCAATGCCAATTTGCGTGAGATGGTCAACCGGGGACTGTTCAGAGAAGATCTCTACTTCCGGCTTAATATTATTCCGATCGAATTGCCGCCGCTCAGGGACCGCAAAGGTGACCTGATGCTGCTGGCCGGTCAGTTCCTCAAGCAATTTGCCGAGGAAAACGGCAAAGAGATAAGGGGCTTCAGTCCTGATGTGATCGAGCTGTTGGAGAACTATCCTTTCCCCGGCAATGTCCGTGAACTGGAAAATATCATCGAGCGCGCGGTAGTCCTGTCCCAGTCCGAGCTGATCCAGCGTGCCGATCTTGAACTCCCTGGCGATGATCAAAGAAACAAAGGTGGGCAGCGTAAAGTTATCCCTATAGATGCCAATGAACTGAAAGAACAGAAACGCAGACTGCGCGAGCAGGCTGTTGTTCCTCTCGAACGAGCATTTCTGCTGAGCGCTCTCGATCGCAACGACTGGAACGTGACCCGGGCCGCAGAGGAGGTGGGTATGCAGCGTCCGAACTTCCAGGCCATGCTAAAAAAACAGGGGATCAGTATCCGTTCGCGGCTTATGGATTAACGACTGAAGCAGCCATAGCGTCAATTTAAAAATATATTATTCGCCCTGTATGGTTCTTCTATACAGGGCTTCTTGTTTTTGCAAGTCATTGTTTTTCAAAGGTTTAGTTCCGTTTCGTTCCGAGATCATCAGATCTGCCGTATGCCGGGCGTATATTTTTTCTATACGGATTTGCCTGCAAGGCTTCCCGATCACATGTCTGCATTTTTAAAAAACACGTAATAACAATAACTTAAAAAAATAGTTAAGAAATTTTTAGAAATGGTACGGGCGATGCAATATCCCTTATGCAAGGGCTCATGTCGAGCTCACAATGCAGAGGAAGGAGGCCGTTATGAAGACCATGAGAATGATGATCACGATGATAGCGGGGAGTGCTTCTGCCGCTTTTGCGGCGGCTGAAACGCAGGGCGAAGGCATGGGCGTTCTGGCGTACATGTTCATAGGTTTTTTTGCTCTGGTCATAGTTTCCCAGCTGGTGCCAGCGATGATTTTATTTGTCGGGCTGGTCAAGGGGTTGTTTTCAAGCCGGGAAAAAACATCGGTTAAAGCCGACTAGATGGGACCAGCCCTTCTCGGGGGGCGGTCCGGCAAAGGCGGGAGAGAGCAATGATGCATATGCCGGGATTACTCATCGCAGACGAAGATGTATTGACCAGGAAGCGCATGGCGGATCTCTTCATCAATGCCGGCTACCAGGTGACAGTGACCAACTCAGCGGCTGGCGTTCTCTACGGGATTCTGAAGAAAACAGCGCAGGTTGTGTTGCTCAGCACCCGTTTTGACGAACTGCTGGCAACGGAATTGATTCCGATTCTCAAAAAATGCAACCGCAACCTGACAATCATTCTGGTTGCCAGTGAATTGCCACTGGCCCTGATTCGCAAAGCTCGCAGTGAAGGCATTTTTTATCACGCCCTCAGGCCGAGCAAGCCGGGTGATGAAGACGAGCTTCGCGAGGCCGTCAAGTGCGCATTCGAAAAAGTAACTCACAATTCAACGGGTGAATGGCTGCAATAAGAGCAGGAACATATCTAACAATGGAGGAAGTCATGAATAAGCTCAAGCAAGCAATGATGGCAACGACGGTGTGGATGGCAATGGTCACCCCGGCTTTCGCAGTGGACACGACCAAAACCTATTCGAGCGGCATCCTGGTCGGTGTTTTCCTGGCCTTCTGTGCCCTGATCGTGGTCGTACAGCTCATGCCGACAATTATGTTGTTGGTCGGTTTTGTCAGAAGCCTGTTCAAAGGATCGGCCAAGCAGGCCAAAAGCCGTGGCTAGGTCTTCACTGAATTCATCGGATTAAGAGGAGGAGAGCACAATGATGCAGATACTTGAAAGCATAGGCGAATGGCAGAGCGTATATACCCTGGTCGATTTCTATCAGTACATCAAGGGCGTTGAATATCTCATCTGTGTCGCATTCTTCATTGGCTTCCCGATGTTCTACAAGTACCTGAACGAGAAGCCGGGGGATGCCAGTGAGTAAGAGTACTGCACGGTACTCATCTGCAAAGGAGAGAATCATGAACGCAAAACATATTACGACAACCTTGATGACAGTGCTGGTGTTTCTGATAGCCCTCGGACTGGCCCAGGCTTTTGATGATACTCCTGACCAGGTCACGATCGGTCTGATGTCGGAGTACTACGAAGCGGTCGAATTCGATCATGAAATGCATACCGAGTTGGGTGAGGATTGTTCAGCCTGCCATCATCATACGACGGGCACAGGATCAACCGATGATCGTTGTGTGCGGTGTCATGCCGAGAGTGGCGAGGTTGCAACAGTCGGCTGCAGCGGTTGTCATGTCACGGATCCCTTTTCGGCGGACCAGATCAACAAGGAAGCCGCAGATGTTTATCAGTACCACATTGATAAGCCCGGTTTAAAAGCCGCTTATCACTGGAACTGTATCGGCTGCCACGCCGAGATGGATGGTCCGACCGAGTGCCAGGAATGTCATGCCAGAACAGTCGAAGGTGATGCCTTCTACCATGCTGATGCGCAGCTAAAGGCGGCTGGCAAAAGCGGGCACTGAGACATGGCCATCGAGATGACAATTATGTGTGCAGGATTTTTAGGATAAGGAGAATTGCTATGAGTGGAATCAGTCGACGGAGATTTCTTGCTGCGAGTGTAGCAGGATGTGCCGCCACAACACTGGCCGGGTCCAAAAAGGCCTGGGCGGCCGGATCCTTTACCGGCTATCCGGACGGCATGGGTGTGCTTGTGGACCTGACCCGGTGTATCGGCTGCCGCAGTTGCGAGGCTGCTTGCAACAAGGAGCAGAAGCTGCCTGCCCCGGATCGTCCTTTTGACGACAAGTCGGTGTTTGATGAGACCTTTCACGGCGGCAAGCAGAAGCGGCGCCCCGATGAAAACGCCTATACGGTCGTCAACCGTTACGAGACCAAGAGCAGTAGCCAGCCGGTTTACCGCAAGGTGCAGTGCAATCATTGCAATGAGCCGGCCTGCCTCAGCTCCTGTTTCGTGAACGCCTATACCAAGACACCGGAGGGCGCTGTCGTTTACAACTCGAAAGTTTGCGTTGGCTGCCGCAACTGCATGGTCGCCTGCCCCTTCAATATTCCGGGCTACAGCTACTCGAGCGCTTTTGATCCGGTCGTCAAGAAATGCATTATGTGCCATGACACCAGATTGAAGAACGGACTGCCACCGGCCTGCGTGGATATCTGCCCGCAAGAGGCGCTGACCTTCGGCAAGCGCAAGGAGCTGATCAAGATTGGCCATCAGCGCATCCAGACCCACCCCGGTCGTTATGTCAACCATCTCTACGGAGAAAAGGAACTCGGCGGAACCAGCTGGATGTATCTGTCTGCGGTGCCTTTTGAGGAAGTCGGCTTCGATCCGAATCCAGGCAACGAACCGATTATCAACAACGTCAAGGACTTCCTCAGTACCGTACCGATGGTTCTGGCCATCTGGCCGGCCATGTTTACCGGGTTCCACCTGCTGGCGAAAAAGAAGGATGGTCATGGTGAACACGGGCACGATGCTGAAGTGCATCATGACGAGGAGGGAGGCGAACAATGAAACACTTACTCGAATGCGGCGTGAAGCCGGTTGATTCCCACGTCAACGAAAAAACGGATCAACCCTGGACATTGAAGAAGAAGCTCTTTCTCGGACTGACTCCCGGCCAATATCTTGGCCAGGCGTTACGCAACCCTTTCAACTGGATTCTCGGCGTCGTCTTCGCCATTGGACTGCCGGTGATCGCATACCGCTTCCTCTTTGGACTGAGCGCCGTCACCCATAGCTCCAACGATTACCCCTGGGGATTGCTGCTCGGCTTCGGCCTCTTTACCATGGTGCCATTGTCGGCATCGGGGTTCATGCTCGGCACCACCGTGGAGATCTTTGGTCGTCATGATTTCGAACCGATCGAGCGCCTGGCGTTGCTCAACGGCCTGCTCGGGTATTTCTTTGCCGTTGTGTTCCTGCTGGTTGATCTCGGCCAGCCCTGGCGGCTGCCGTACCCGATGGTCGTCGCCTTCGGACCGGCCGCGGTGCTCTTCCTGGTGGCCTGGCATGTGGCAACCTACCTCTCGGTGCAGATCGCAGAAGTCTCCGTGTCCTTCTTTGAGTGGATCGGCTGGCTCGGCGGCAAGCGATTTGTCAGGCGAATCGCCATAGGCCTGACCGTTGCCGGTATTATCCTCTCGACCTTGCACCAGGGGGCGCTTGGAGCTCTGTTCCTTTACGCGCCGGGGAAGGTGCACCCGCTCTGGTATTCGGCACCGTTCCAGTGGATTCATTTCTTCTGTTCGTCGATCCCCGCGGGCCTCTGCATGGTGATCGCGGTCAGCACCATCGTCAAAAAGACCATGGCCTGGCGCTGTGACGCCAATTTCCTCGATAACCTCGATCGCTGCACCCTGGGCATTGCCAAGGGCGCCAGCATGGCCTTGATCACCTACTTTGCCATCAAGCTGATCGGCGTCGCCCACGATAACGAGTGGGGCTACCTGGCAACCGGTTGGGGCGTATGGTTTTTGGTGGAAATGTTCATTGGGGTCATTCTGCCCGTCACGCTGTTTGCCTATGCCATACACCATCGCATAGTCAGCCTGGCCCGGCTCGGCGCTTTTATCACCATCTTCGGTATTGTTCTCAATCGTCTGAACACGTCATTGATTACCTTCAACTGGCAGCTCTACCAGGAGATCCCGCATGTTCTTGAGGTAATCATCACATTGACAGTATTCTGCATATACATCGTGGTCTATCGCTTCATCCTGTACCGGCTGCCGATTCTGTTCGCCTGGAAGGAACAGCCCCAGGAAGCGCTTGCCGCGGAAGCAGCAAAGCCCGCACCGATCAGGACGACACCATCTCCGGCCGGTGCCATGTATCGCAAGATCAACTAGGGAATGGCCGCGGGGGTGCATGCGCCTCCGCGGCCTTGTTGGTAAAAAGGAGGTTTGTCATGCTCAGCAGCATCAACAGTCGTGCAATTGTTCCGGTCGCCTGCGCGGTCACCGGGTTCGTGATCGCCTGCTGTGTGCTTCTGTATACCTTCGTCAAAGGAGATCTCATTGAGGGTGAAATCCATCATGCCGCAGGTCTCGCTGATACCGTGATCAAGTCGGCCCGTTATGCCATGCTGCACGATGACCGGGAGACTTTGAGCAATATCATCAGTAATATTGGCGATCAGGATCAGGTTGAGCATGTCAGGATTTTCAACAAGAAGGGGTTGATCATGTTTTCGCGTGACGACAATGAGGTCAACCAGTTCATCGATAAATCTGCCGCCGGCTGCAATGAATGCCATGCTGATTCAGAACCAAGGCGGAGTCTGGGGGCCATGGACCAGGCTCGTCAATTCACCAATCAGGACGGTCAGGACGTACTCGCCATTACGGCGCCGATATACAATGAACAGGAATGCTCAACCGCGGCCTGTCATTTTCATGATGCTGGCCAGAGCCTGTTGGGAACCCTAGATATTGGCGTTTCCCAGGCCCCTCTGAAGCAGACTCTTGGTCAACTGCAGAACCGCATGATCATGTTCAGTGCCATGGTCCTGGTCCTCACGGTTGGCGCGGTCTGTGCCCTGCTGTACAACCAGGTTTTCTTGCCGATTCGGCAACTTGTCGACTTTACTGAGAAGCACCCGAATGATAGTCTGGAGCACACCTTCACAGAGGTCAGCGGTGAGATTGCCAGGTTGGCCGATGCGTTCCAGAAGATGACCTCGCGGGTCAAAGAGCTTGAAAAATATCATTCACAGAAGGTTGAAGCCCCTAAAGAAGATTGAAGACCCTGGATCTGCCGGACAACACGCTTCTGATTCCAGGATGATGGGAGATGGAGACAAGGATGAGCCAGGCGGGGCCAAATCCAGGCGGCCATAGGGTGCCGAGTCGTGAAGATTTGCAGCACAGGGTCGAGGCACGCATCCGTCAATTGGAAAGAGCGTCCGGAACCGGCCTCTGGACGATGGTGCTCTTCCTGCTGGTCAGCTTCGGTGCCTACGGCAACTTTGCTTTTCTCCCTGAACTCAGTGAGGGGACCCGCAAGATATTGGGGACACCCCCGCCGCCGGAAATGATCAGCCTTGCCCTGGTCATCTACGCTTTTTCCGGAATCGTACGAACCCTCGCCCGCATGAGCCGTAATGTCAAGCCGTACCGGGGGCTGGTCCATGCGGCATTCTTTATGGCTTTTTATCTTTTCTATTATTTGTCAGGGTCGTTGCCGGATAATTTCTGGGCGGTTTTTTTCGCTGGCATCAGCGTGATGGGGCTGGAAAACTTCTACCTCTGGTCACACAGCAACGCTGCCGTTCGCAAGGAACGCGAATTGTTGCAAAGTATGCGTGGCGGAGAAGAGTAGGCATGTTTCATTGCCCTAAACCATGAATCCTGGCCTTTCGGGTCGGCATTAAGTGTTGCACCAAGTTATCAGTTTCGCCGCCATGTAAGTCAACGGCTCTTGCACTGAGATCCTGCTGCCGTTGTCAATCCTTTTGAGGCAGGCTTAATAAGTCTTTCCCCAGGGGGATGCTTGTGCCGCAGGTAGGGCACACCCGTCTTTCAACTCGGCCAATATCTTTTTTGAAGTGCCGTATGTGCTGATGGCATTCAGGACAGAGGATGAATAAGTACTCCGTGGTCATAGCAGAGGTTGCCCTGGTTTTGTGCTATAGAACCGCATATTTGTTTCTCCCGGCCCTCTGATGCCTGTATCGTTCGGAGTGCCCAGTCAAAAACCGCCAATGCCCAACGAAGATATTGCGAGTAAAACAATGGCGACCGTGGTCATTACGTAAAGGGCACGAGCAACTGAAAGAAGGCCTTTGCGAAGGGTGGATTGTGTGGCCATGAACTGTCTCCTTGTGGTATTTTTATTGTCACGTAAAAAGTGTGACAATAATGTACGATGACACATAATATGTCAATATGAATTTATTTTGAATATACGATTTATTGGGCAGTATATTAAATGACTGGTTGCAGGGGGGGCAGAACTTTGATGGTGGTAACGGTTTCCTTAAGCCGTTGATCAACAAAAAGCCCCTGCCAAGATCATTGGCAAGGGCTTAATATTCAAATGGGTTTCACATGAGGGTTATTTATTCACGCGACATATCTCCGCTCCGGGCCGTCGTATCTGTCTGCCTTTGTGCGGTCTCTTTTGGGCACCTGATCAACAGGGACCCATCCATCGGAACGCTCAAATTCAACGACTTTGTTTTGCGCAAGGAAAAGGTAAAAGGCCTTTTTCGCCATGCAGCAAGTCGTTCCGTCTTTCAATTTAACTCTGATTAGCTTTTCCACAGTTCAACTCCAAAAGGCATAACACTATATGTAGCGTTGGAAAATTTTCAGGAGACTACCAATTGTTGCTTTTCGTGTCAAACCAAAAAACCAAGAAATCGTTAATAAATAACCGCTTATGCATTTTAATGTCACCGCTGCCCTGTGTGCTCCGTTGTCAATTTATAAATTTCGCCAAGAATTAGAAGCCAGGCCAGTCGCATCAGCAGACGATGATATCTGTTTTTAAATGAACAAATAGATTGCAGATTAGCCGCAAGAA
>JABAOE010002241.1_pt9 | contig 15012 bp, 15 predicted proteins | sample 7062141 | NCBI WGS metagenome assembly JABAOE01 (sample SAMN14538627, study PRJNA623070) | marine sediment metagenome | biome: marine biome [ENVO:00000428]; feature: marine pelagic biome [ENVO:01000023]; material: deep marine sediment [ENVO:00002113] | place: India: Gulf of Khambhat ... | reverse complement strand
AGGTGATTTGTGATCGGTGGGCTGATCGAAACTGTCATTAGCGAACTGAGCCGATTTATCATTGCATGTATCTCCAGGTTCGGCTATGGCGGCATTGTCTTTACGATGGCCATCGAGAGCGCATGTATTCCGCTTCCAAGCGAAATCATTATGCCCTTCTCCGGTTACCTGGTAAGCACGGGAGAATTTACTATGTTCGGAGTTACATTGGCTGGTGCTCTGGGCAATGTTGTCGGTTCTATCGTGGCCTACTATGCAGGCATCTGGGGGGGGCGCCCGTTTGTCGAGCGGTACGGGGCGTACTTCTTGGTATCGCACCGCGATCTTGATATTGCCGACCGTTGGTTCCAGAAATACGGGGAGGCGGCGGTGTTCTTCAGCCGCATGCTCCCCGTCGTACGAACCTTCATTTCTTTGCCTGCAGGAATTGCGCACATGAAATTTCTGCGCTTCGTCGTCTTTACCTTTGTCGGTGCGCTACCCTGGTGCTATCTCCTCGCTTATGTTGGTGTGAAGATGGGACAAGAGTGGGACCATTTGCGGGGATACTTCCATCAATTCGACATCGTCATTGGTCTTTTTCTTGTTCTTGCCCTCGGATACTTTCTCTGGTCGCATTGGCCGAGGCATAGGGCTACTCCCCAGTAAGGTCTCTTCCATGCTTAAGCTCTACAATACACTTACTGGAAGGAAAGAACGGTTTGAACCGCTGGTTCCAAAAACTGTGCGGATGTACGTTTGCGGCGTGACGGTCTATGACTATTGCCATATCGGTCATGCGCGGAGCGCGCTGGTGTTTGATGTTATTCGGCGGCACTTCGAAAACTCCGGGTATCGTGTGGAATTCGTAAAAAACTTCACTGATGTCGACGACAAGATTATCAAGCGTGCCACTGAACAAGGGGTCACCTGCGATACCATCGCCGCGAAGTACATGCAGGCCTACCACGAAGATATGGAGAAGTTGGGTATTTGCCCAGCATCGGTCGAACCGAGGGCCACAGAACACATGGCCGACATCATCGAGCTGACAGGGGCTCTGCTCACGAAAGGTCTGGCCTACCGGGTCGAAGGCGAGGTGTATTTCGATGTGACCAAGTACCCAGAATACGGGCGCCTTTCAAAGAGACGGTTGGAAAGCATGCAGGCCGGTGCGCGGGTCGAAGTGGATGAACGGAAGCGGCATCCGATGGACTTTGTGCTCTGGAAGAGCAGCAAGCCGGGTGAGCCGTCGTGGGACAGCCCTTGGGGACTTGGACGACCAGGCTGGCATATCGAATGCTCAGCTATGTCCATTAAACATCTGGGGGAAACGTTTGATATTCATGGTGGGGGGATGGACCTGATTTTCCCCCACCACGAGAATGAGATCGCACAATCGTGCAGTGCTACGGGGAAAGAGTTCGCACGGTACTGGGTTCATAATGGTTTTGTGCAGATTAGTCAGGAGAAGATGTCGAAATCCCTCGGCAACTTTTTCACGATCAGGGAGATTTTCGCAAAGTCGGCGTGGCCTGAGGAAATTATGGGAGAAATACTTCGGTACTTTCTTCTTTCCACCCATTATCACGGGCCGCTTGAGTTTTCTGATCAAGCTTTGCAAAAAGCGAAACATGCGCTTGACGGATTTTATAATCTCTTCAAACGCTTGGGTGAGACCGATGGGATGGGGGTAGACGATGAGAGAATCAGTTTGGCAATTGAGCGTTGCAAGGACTCGTTCCAAAGCGCGATGGATGACGATTTTAATACGCCTGAAGCCCTTGCCGCATTGCAGGGACTACGAAGCGATGTGAACAAATTGCTTGAGTTTGGTCTTTCCACTGCAGCGCGCAAGAGAGCAAGAGCAGAGTTTCGAGCTCTCGGTCGCAACCTAGGTCTGTTCGCATTGGATTTAGATGTGAAGTGGCAGTTCAAAAAGAACATAGTCGGAGCGGGTGTGCCAGCAGCCTCAGCAGCGACGGTGACAGGTGCCGGCACGGTTATTCCACCTACCACAGACACGGCGCAATGGGACGGAGGGACGTTAACCAAGAAAGAGGGGCTTAGCGATGCAGTAATCGATGCCACACTTGCCGAACGTAACGAGGCTCGCCGCAAAAAGGATTTCAAGAAAGCCGATGAGATTAGGAACTACCTAACCGATCATGGCATCATCATCGAGGACAAACCCGATGGCACAAGTCGGTGGAAGCGATAACGCAGGGGAGATTCTCTATGGTCTCCATGCGGTGCGCGAAGCGCTCAAGGCCAGGACTAGGCCCTTACAGCGTTTATTTGTTCGCAGGGCAGACAAACAATTTTCGGAATTGGTGCACCTAGCTAGGTCGCTTCACGTTCCGGTCCACATTCAGCCTATCGCCTGGCTTGACCGATTGGTCCCTGGTGGTAAGCACCAAGGTATCGTAGCCTTTGCAGCGGCGAAGACCTATCAGACCGAAGAATCGATTCTCGCTCGTGCAATCAAAAAGAATGAGGCGCCATTTTTGGTCATCCTCGATGGAGTGGAAGATCCGCACAATCTCGGTGCCGTACTGAGGACCGCCGAGGGAGCCGGTGTCCATGGGGTGTTTATCCCCGAACGGAGAGCGGTAGGGCTCACCTCCGTAGTGGCGAAGGTTTCTGCGGGAGCGATCGACCATGTTCCAGTGGCGAGGGTGACGAATGTAAGTCGTCTGCTTGAGTCATTAAAAACCGCCGGGGTGTGGATCTATGGGGTCGACCCATCAGCGGCCAAGCTCTTCACCGACGTCGACTTAAAAGATCCCGTTGGGCTGGTGTTTGGAGGAGAGGGAACTGGCATCAGACCGGGCGTGCTCCAGCATTGCGATGCACGCATTCGTATACCCATGCGAGGCCATGTTCAATCGCTGAACGTCTCTGCTTCTGTGGCAGTGTTGATATACGAGGCAGTTCGCCAACGAGGACTCTCATCCGCGAGGCGGGGCCGCCCTAACGAACCTTGAGCATTCCATCTTGAATGGCAGTTTTCAGAAGCTGAGCGGTATTGGACACACGCATCTTCTTCATCATGTTAGCGCGGTGGGCCTCGACGGTCTTCACGCTGATTTTCAGTCGGTGGCCAATTTCCTTGTTCTTGAACCCGGCCCAGATTAACTCCAAGATCTCCTGTTCGCGCCCGGTCAACGACTCCGGTCGTCTTGACCGATGAGGAAGCTCAACTTTGGCCAATATTCTCTGGGCCCTGGGCTTCACAGCTACCTTAGCCATGATGATGAGGTCTCCTTTGATGGGCTGGCAATTCAGGTATACTGAGAGTCAATAATGACTTGCCTTCGAGTAAAAACGGTAAAATTATAGAGACGATTGCCAGAGAAAGTAAATGGAGGCTCTTTGGCCCTAGGGGATCTCCTTGTAGTAAAAAGACCTCATTAAATATAACCAGTCGATGAAACGCTCTATTCCTACTCGCGTCTAACCAACCAAATTATGGTTTCACTTTATCTGATTGTCGGTCTTCTGGGCGCGCTCATCGGCAGCTTTCTCAACGTTTGTATTTATCGGCTACCTCGGCGTGAGTCGATTGCGTGGCCTGGTTCACACTGCCCAGCCTGCTCTCATCTGATTGACTGGTACGATAATGTTCCTCTTGCCAGTTATTTAATCCTGCGAGGCCGGTGTCGGCATTGTAAGACACCCATTTCTATCCGGTATCCTGTTGTGGAAGCACTGAACGCGTTTGGGTATATCGCGGTATTATGGTTTTTCGGGCCGAGCTGGCCCGCCGCTGCCTACGGGCTTCTCTATTCGGCTTTGCTCGTGGTAGCTGGGACCGATCTCTCTCACAAGATCATTCCCAACGTCATTACGTTTCCTGGGATTGTTGTGGGCGTGTTCTGCGCCGCTACTGTCCTGCCCTTAGGGTTGATCAATAGCCTGATAGGCCTCCTTGTGGGAGGTGGAATTTTGTGGGTTCTCGCCTGGGTGAGTCCTTTCCTCTTCGGGAAGGAAGGGATGGGTGGTGGGGATATCAAACTCTTAGCGATGATTGGTGCCTTCCTTGGATGGAAGCCGGCGTTAATGACGATCATGGTGGGGGCTTTCTTGGGGTCGCTCGTGGGGATTACCCTCATTGTTGCGAAGCGGATCAACCGTGACGACCACATTCCCTTTGGGCCTTTTCTTGTCTGTGGGGCGTTGGTTGCGCTGTTCTTCGGACAATCCATCCTAGCGTGGTATCAAGGTTTGCTGGCTGGGTAGGTGGTTTTACCGGCGAACCATCTCCATCGTCTATCTACCCATTTCGGTATCCTTTCCTCGCGGAATCATATCTCCTGAGATACCACCTCATTATCGACGCGCTTGCCTCTTTCATCGTTCGTTGTGCCTATCGTGCGCCAAGGCTTTATGACGCGTCTTGGCCCATGGGTGGCTCGACACTGAGCTGTCGATGGTATGCCCGACACAAACACGTTGGGAGTCTCATTACGCACGGACCCAGGTCGTCTGTCATAGGAGAAATGCAACTTCTAGTTGTTCCACCAAAGGGATGAGATAGAATAGTCAGGTAAATCGCTGCAACCGCTGGCAAACAAGACGTCCTCTCGGTCACCGCTATAAATTAACCACGCATGGCCAAACAACCCCGCCCTCGCTTAGAGGAGTGTACAAAAACGGTACAGTTCTCACGCCAAAAATTGTTGGCTCAATGCGCCAAAAACGGCCAAATTCGGCTAGGGGGAGCTGGAAAGAAAGAACATCAAATCAAGAAGTTAGTTGAAACTATTACACGATGTGAAGCGGCATGCCCCTTGCTCGTTCAGGACACGCCATGTTGCGCCAACTACGAACAGTCAAACAAACGAATGCCGGGCAGCGCGGGTTCACTCTAGTGGAAATCATGCTCGCCGTCGTCATCGTCGGAATTGCAACTGGAATGGCAGCCCCCAGTTTTAGGACGATGTATGCCCGCCATGAGCTCTATCAGACGACAACGAATCTGTATAACCGGCTTGTCTTCGCACGGTCGGCTGCCATCAGTCGGAATGCGATGATTGTGGGGACCCCCGTAAATCTACCGAGTGGCGAGGGCCAAGTGACCTTCACTGCGCCTCTGGGCATTGAAACATTCCCGACGACCATCAGCTTTGTGGTTCCGTTGCCGCCGCAACCGATCGGGTTTACCCCACGGGGCCTGAGCACCACACCGTTGGCGGTACAAACCATTCAATTACAGAGCAACCGTATCCCGAACTTGATCTATACAATTAGTCTGACTCCAGGTGGGAAGGTGACATGGTGCACTACGCAAGTGACCCCCTGTGTAATCAGCTCAGCGTGATTCATTCCGGTTGGGGATAGGAACGGAGCGGCACGATGAAGAACAGAAACGACAAAGGCTTTACCCTCGTGGAAATGATGGTAGCAGCCGGAGTGTTAGGGCTGGGAGTGCTAGGGATGGCAGCGATGCAAACCACGGCATTAACCAAGAACGTTGACGCGAATGACTTGTCCATCGTGACGAATGTTGCCTCTGACATGATGGAGCGCATTCAGAATAATCGACGGTATGCGTGGTCGTATAACAATCTGCAGACCGCGGGTCCCGGGAACTGTCTGGCTGGAGGAATCCCCGCGCCGCCACCCGCTGCCCCCTTTCCATGGAAGCCGCTGTCAGTGCCGACGACACGAGCCGTCCAAGGAGATTGTACGCAGTGGCGAACTCTTGTCCTTGCGACGGGCTTAACTAATGTGCAAGGGGTGGTCACGGTCACGCCAGTTCTTCCCGTCTCCGCTGCCTCCGCCGCTGTTCAAGTGAACGTGCAATTACAGTGGAACGATCGCGGGCCGACACAACGCCTAAGGACTCTCGCGTTTCAAACTCAGATCGTGCCCGAATAGTACGACGATGAGGAGCAAACAATCATCGATGAGGGCCCCCATGATCAAGTCACTGAGGATTCATGGTGACGGTGAAAAGGGATTTACCCTGACAGAGGTTATGGTGGCAGCTGCCATGTCGACTGCCATCATTGCCGCAGGATTCGGCTCGGTGATCGTGAGCCAGAAGGCGGCACGCGCGACGAGCCAGGTGGGTAATACTCAAGCCAGTGCGAGAAACGCTATGGATATGCTTGCGTCCGACATCAAGCTCGCCGGATTCGGCATGCAGGGCATGTTGGGGGGAGCGATCGGGGGCTGCCAGATCAACGGCGCCCCGGCGGCACTTGTGCCCGGGGACAACAATCCGGCTGGCGCCGATACAGGTCCGGATACCATTTCCTTAGTCGTGCCCATGACGAACTCGATTACGGCAGCGGGTGTGCTTTGGCAAGTGGCCGCGCCAGCTCCCGGACTGCTTGGCGGGCCCCAAACTGCGATCACGACGATTCCCCTGCCTGCAGGTGCTACGACAGCGATGGGGAACGCGATCCCAGGGGGGGCGGCAGCACTGTTAGGGATGCCGGTCTCGATCAATGGGACCGCCGGGTCGAGGATTGTCGGGACGAATCCGGCCGGACTCGGGCTGAATCCGGCGATTCCGGTGCCGACTCAGTTTGGCAATGGGTCACAGGTCTATCTCGTGCAGTGCATTACGTACCAAGTAATTCCGCCTCCGGATGGCCTCAATCTGTGCCAAGGCAATGCACCGTGCTTGGTCCGTGGTGTGGCTCCGTTGCCGGGGCCTGGCGTGCCACCAAATTGTAACAGTGCCGGAAGCACCTGTGTCCCAATTATGGACGGCGTTGAGGACCTCCAATTGGCCTATGCCTGCGACGGTTGCGACCCACGGGTCAATTCAGGGAATCCAGATGGCCAGGTGGATGATCTGGATCTCTCGAATACCTTCAACCAGGCAGATTTCATTACCGATAGAAATTGGTTTGGGATTGCCGCCCCCTTTGGAACCAACATGACCCCGGATAAAATTCGGATGGTGCAGATCAACATTGTCGCGCGACAGACGCGGACTGAGCAAGGCCTGGGCGAGGCCAGCCAGGTGGTGCTGAACAGCGGCCCTATTCTCACGATCAGCGATCATAACCACGTGAATGGCGTGTTCGTCGCTGGTGACAACGGGACGCCGGCGCAACAGCAGAATTACTTACAGTTCCGGCGGCGGGTTCTGACCCGGACCGTCGAACTTCGAAACCAAAGGTAACTTCTATGAAGTATGCAAACCTCTTGACGCATCTCACCAAAGTCGGGGCCAATGAACACGGGATCGCCTTCATGACCGTTATGATTATGATGTTGATGACGGGTGTGTTGGGAATTGCGGCCCTCACGATGTCGGGGCTGGAAAACTCAATGGCCGGCGCGGTGCGGATGGTGGAAGAGGGAACCCATGCGGCGGAGTCCTGCGTCGGCACGGCCGTTCGCGTCATCAATTTGGCAATCGACGATCCCTCTATGGGAGGTCCTGCCGCGGCCGTTGTTGCCCCGCAGGGGCCAGTCCCCGCGCTGAACGCGGCTTTCCTGAGTCAGGAAATCAATGGGACGTTGAGAAACAACCCCGATGTGGCGGTCGGGGCCGGCAATGCCCCGAACCTCACCATGACCGTGAATAACTATACTATTAATGGCGATATCGACTTTCTCTATTCGAAATCAAAAACAGGCGACAACTTGGGGGATACAGAGTCGTTGTCAATCAACCAATTCTATCGAGTGGACTGTACGGCGGCCAATGCCGCCACAGGGGCAACAAGCCGCGTGATCGCCGTCTTCGATTGTTTGCAGAAAACGGGAGAGGGTTGTACGCGGCGAACCGGAGTGTAGGACACCACGCAGACCAGAGAGGCGAGACAAGACGAAGGACCTTGGGAGCGAGTAGTCAGCGGGTGTGATTCTTACGGGCCTATTCGGCAAGTTGAAGGTGAGGGAAACATGATTGATGGTTTAATGAATGGGAAGATCAAAAGTGCGAAACGTGCCTCTAGATCGCGCCGTGCACTGCCAGCGATTGGTTTGCTCTTAGTCCTTATGATCGTGGCTCCAGCCTATGGCAGTGAACCTGCAGGATCGGCACCTTCTATAGGCATGCAATCCGGTATGGTGACTGCGGTTCGTGCGCACACAGTGGCGATTGACGGGACAGAATTCGGGTTCTCTCCGAAGGTTGTTGTGTTGGATCCCAACGGTCAAAAGGTCGAGTTGTCGTACATCGTGTGGAATTCAGCGGTTCAATTCCGTGTGATGCAGGAGGATATGCGGAAAATCGAACGGATTATCGTGCATCAGCCTGAGTAGAGTATCTCGCGATGCGTTGGAGCGTCTTGTGTTCGGAGAGCTAAACAGGAGGGAGACCATGCGAAGCCCAAATATCCCGAGTTGTGGAACACTTGCGAGCACGGTTTGGGCCTGTCTTCTACTGAGCGCGTCTACCCTTTCCGCCCAAACGATGGATCAGTACACGGCATCGCCGCCGTTTGTGGCCAACAGAGTGACCCCGAATATCATTCTTCTTATGGACAATTCGGGCAGTATGGCCAATCGGGCGTGCGAGGTTGCAGCATGTGGTGTGTTGCCAGATGGATCCAACTCAACCGTGACCACGTTTACCAGTACCACGCGCTATTCAGGTCTCTTTGATCCCTTACTCTGCTATGTCCACGATAGTGGGGCGGATAACCGATTTGAGCCGGCCACCACCAGGGCGTTGCTTGGCACGGCCTGTCCTGGAACCGAGTGGGATGGGAATTTCCTCAATTGGGCAGTGATGCGTCGATTCGATGCAGTCAAGCAGGCCATGACGGGAGGTGATTGCGCCATCGTCCGCGCGGCTGATGGCACCTGTCCCCCGATTGGAACCCCAGCCCTGTCGACCGTCAAAGCACAGCAAGTGTTCGATAATTCCTCCAGCGGTCACGAAACCGTGAGTATTGGCTGGAATGGGGGGGTGGGACTCAATACCTACAATGGGCGTGTTCCTAGTGCTGCCACTCCCGGAAATCCGGCAACCCTCTACGTCCATCTTCGGGGCGGAATATCGGGAATGGGAGGGACCTTTTGCGTCGACGATGATAACTCCCCGCCGGCCTTCAACAATACGAAGTGCGACGATGCCGATGGCTTTACGGAGTCTGCGATCCAAGTGAGAGTTGCGAAAGTGGGGCAACCAGAGGGGGTCCTTCAGCAGATTGGCCCCCAAGGGCGATTTGGGCTCTCGGTCTTCAACAACTCGGGAACCAACGATGGGATTAAAATGTTGGTCGGGGTTGGTGCCCGGCAAACCACCGACTTTGATAACACCAAAGTAGAGACTTTTAACACCAACACTGCGGCGATGCTTGATGCGATTGACGAAACGTATCCGGCAACGTGGACCCCCTTGGCGGAAAGCCTGTACGACACCGTCCGCTATGTCGCGCAAATCAACTCGGCGTACTTTCCGTCGAAGTACGTGTTCCCGATCGCCTATTCTCCGGCAAAACCATTCCAGGGCAACGGCACAGGGGCAATTGGGGGCGCCGAGATCTCAGGGTTAACTGGTGCGGAGGTGTGCCCCGCGCCGTACCTTGCCGATGCCTGCGGCCGAGATCCTTACTTCTTCGGGAGCAACCATTCTCCGGCGTGGGCATCGAATTCGACACAGGTGCCCTGTTGCAAGACGTTCATCGTCGTATTTACCGACGGGGAATCGACCCAGGATGATGATGTCAAGCCGACCAATCTGCAGACACACGCGAACGTGAAGGCCCAACCCTATGCGGGAACCTACTGTACGGGGAATCACGGAGTTCCATTCGTGGATCCTCCGGGCGGGACGTGCAACACCGATCCCGCCACACCGGTCAATGTGTTGTTAAAACAGCATCGTACCGACTACGCCAACAAGGGATCTCACTACCTCGATGACGTGGCCTATTGGGCGCATACCAACGACCTGCGGCCGTGCAGCGGCACGGCGGACGGGACAATTGCGGTTATTAATGAAACTGGGCACTGTCTACCGGGCATGCAAAATGTGATTGTCTACCCGTTCTATGCATTTGGCAGGTTTGCGGGACGGGAGTTGCTAATGCATGCGGCGCTCCTCGGAGGCTTTGAGGACAATAATGACAATGGTCTTCCCGATTCGCCCCAGGAATGGGACATCGTCATCAATGCCACCGGGGCACCTGGATCTGATGGGATTCCCGACACGTACTTTGAATCGTCCAATGTCGAAGATTTGCGAGAGCGATTGACTGCGACGTTTACGGCAATTCTTCGTCGGAGTGCCTCTGGTACCTCGATCTCGGTGTTGGCCACCTCAGCGACGGGTGAAGGCACTGTCTATCAGGCCTATTTCTTCACGAATGACGTGGGCCAAAATGGAGCGAAAGTGGCATATCCGGGGTATACTCATGCACTCTTCGTTGATGCCTTTGGTAATTTTCGTGAGGATACAGTCCAGGACGGGGTCTTGAATTACACCCAAGATCTCATCGTGACCACTCGCTTTGACCAGGATCCAGCCAGTCCGACTTACAACCAGGTGTTGGTCGATAAATTTAATGACTTAAACGGAGATGGGCTCGCGGATAGTACGACTCCTCTCATTACCACCGACCTTAAGTCGATCAAGCCGATCTGGGAAGCCGGGAAAGAACTCGCGCTCACGGATTGGAGTACACGCAAGGTCTTGACTTGGGTGGACCAGAACGACGACGGGCAGGTCCAGGCCAGCGAGGAGATGGATTTCAGCACGACCAACTGTACGGCGCTGCGCGAGTATCTCCGCTACCCCCTAGATACCTGTTCGGGAAGTTCCAACGCAATGAATCTGATCGAGTTTATTCGCGGCAGGGAAGTCCCTGGATTACGCACCAGGATGTTGGAGGTCCCCGTCGGCAGTGGCTCCTACAGCGTTTGGAAGCTGGGGGACCCGATTCATTCGACACCAACCGTCGTGGGTGCTCCCAGGGCTCGGTACGACTTAGTGTATGGGGATGGAAGCTACACGGCCTTTTATAATAAGTATCGCACTAGGCGGCAGGTCGTCTATGTCGGTGCCAATGATGGCATGCTGCATGCGTTCAATGGCGGGTACTACCACAAAGGAGATGATCCGACGACGCCCAGTGTGGTCGAACACGGGTGGTACACCAAGACACCGACAGACAATTCGAGTGGCCCTAAACTCGGCGCTGAACTGTGGTCGTTTGTTCCCTATCAACTGTTGCCGCAATTGCAATGGTTAGCCCGGCCTGATTACACACATGTGTACTATGTGGATTTGAAACCTACTATTACGGAAGCGAGAATCTTTACACCTGATACTGACCATCCTGGGGGATGGGGGACGATTCTGATCGGAGGATTCCGAATGGGCGGCAGCTGTGGGAGCTGCATGGCCGGCGGGGGAGCGCCGCCGATGACTGTGACGATCGGTGGGGTCCCCAGGACATTTTACAGCGCGTACTTTGTGCTCGATATCACCAATCCGGAAGTCGACCCGAAACTGTTGTGGACGTTCACATCCCCAGAGCTGGGATTGACGACTTCCTACCCGGCCGTCGCCCGTATGAATCCTGATGCGGATCCCATCACCGACCCGNNTGATCTTTGGGTCGGGTCCCAACGGGTATTATGCGGACTTGCCGATCCCCCCCCTCCCAGCCTTGCCCCAAACCGCGAAGTTGTTTGCGGTGGACCTGAAGACGGGGCCAGGATCGGCCAATGTCAATGTGACCAGGATGCCAATCGGAAGCTGGAACTCATTCATGGGACATATCGTGACGGTTGACAAGAACTTGGATTGGCGGACTGATGTGGCCTATGCCGGACGGACGATCCATGACGGGACGTTGCCGTATCGAGGGAAGATGTATCGGCTCTCGATGGGGTGTGCCCTGAACCCCTGCAGTCCGACCACGTGGGGCATTTTGAACGGAGCGGACCGGACTCCGACCGAAGTCATCGATACCTTCTTCGACGCGCCCTCAGCGATGACCCTCGAGGTTGGCCCCATCACGGCAGCCCCGGCGGTAACGTTGGACGATGCCAACCAGATGTGGGTCTTTTTTGGAACTGGGCGATATTTGGCGAACATCGATAAGGTGGATAACAGCATTCAGCGTCTTTATGGGATCAAAGACTCGGTCATGAACGGGAACTGTACTGAAACGAGTGTGATCAGTTGCTGGGATAATGACCTGGTGGATGCGACCAATGCGGTGGTCTGCATCGTATGCAGCGGCACAAGCACTCAGGTAACCGATCCAACCAATCCGGGTGTCACGACGTTCAGCGGTACGGGAACCACGTCCATGGTTGGGCTCGTCCAGAGCAAGGATGGCTGGCGAGTCACGCTGCCCGGCCCTATGACCGTGGGAGCGATCAACTTTAGCGCCGAACGGTCGGTGGTCAATCCCACCTTGATAGCGGGGACCATATTCTTTCCGACGTTCACTCCAACCAATGACTTCTGCACCTCGGATGGACAGAGTTACCTCTATGCCTTGTTCTATAAGACCGGCACGGCATCGACGGCGCCGGTGATCGGCACGACTGTGTCGGGCTCGAATACCAACGTGACGACAAAAGTTTCTCTTGGATTGGGGATGGCGTCGTCCGGGACGATGCATCTGGGTCAGGGAGGAACTCTGAACCTCCAGCAGAGCACGGGGGCCTTTACCCAGACACAGGCCACTCTGCAGGGCTACTACAGTCGCTATGTCAGTTGGGTGCATCAGCGCGACTGACGATGAAGTAAGAAGTAAACGGGTCGTGACAATACGCCAGGTCGTCGTGGGGGGATCACCCACGACGACCTGGTGTCAGCATTATGGATAGGTCTCGAATCCTTGTGAACCACACGTCAAGGTACTTTTCGAAGATTGAACGATTGCCCAGCCTCTGTGTGAGTGTGGCGGTGTTGTTCAGTCTCTCCTGTAGTGACGGATCATCTCCGATTGCGTCAGGTGGTGCTCCAGCGAGCATGGAGAATCAACCTCCCGTCATTACTGCAGCTACGATCCTCAACGATCCTATCCGGTTGGATGGGCCGGTGACGGTTCAGGTCTATGCTGATGATCCTGAACGGGAGGCGGTCGCTTTTGAATACCAGTGGTATGTGGACGACGTACCGCTGCCGAAGCAAACCAACGCGATGTTATCCACCGAAGTCTTGGAGCGAGGGCAGATGGTCATGGTTGAGATTGTTCCGAAGGACGGCATGCAACGGGGCCAGGCCTATCGGACCAAGAGCGTTGTGGTGGGGAATACTCCACCACAAGTGATGGCCGTCGCGCTCGTCCCACAGACTGTGCGCCCGGGAGACAGGATCGATGCGCAGGTTGAAGCCCGTGATCCTGACCGTGATCGGGTGGATCTGACCTACAAGTGGTTCCGTAATGAGGCTCTCCTCAAGGAAGGAGAAGAATCGTTCCTTGATACCACTGGATTTGTCTCGCAGGATACAATCGTGGTGGAAGTCACGGGCCGTGATCCTGACGTCTCCGGCAAGTCGCTACGATCCGAGCCACTTGTCTTGGGTAATAGTGCCCCGAAGATCGTATCGACTCCCCCAGCGCCAGGTGCGAAAGATCACTTTGAATATCTCGTGCAAGCCGTGGATTCAGATGGGGACAAAGTGACATACCGATTGGAAGCGGCTCCTCCAGGAATGACGATCAATGAACAGTCTGGGCACATCCGGTGGCCTTTTCCGACCGATCGGCGGGGGACCTTTCAGGTAAGAGTGGTCGCGCAGGACAGTAGCGGGGGAGTCGCCTATCAGGAGTTTGACCTCACACTCTCGATTCCACCTCCAATCAAGCCAGCGAAGTCGTAAGGCACCCATCTTCCTAGATTTGTCGTCCGCTTGTCTCCCCTTTTTGTTGTTTGCTACAATCAATACATATTGCATGGAGGAGGAGACCACCCGGTATTCGTGCATAAGCTCAAATTACGAGAGGGCACTAATACAGCTGTCCTGTTCGGCCACCACGACCGGCATCTCAAGCTGATAGAGGCAGAGTTGGGCGTACGGCTGTCGGCACGTGGCGAAGAGCTCACGCTGGACGGTCTGCCTAACGCCGTTCATCAGGCAGAACGGATTCTCCTTGAGCTCGCGTCCTTAACGAATGAGGGCTTTGCTCTCCATGTCGAAGATGTGACGCATGCGCTTGGTGCATTGCGCCACAGCCCCGAATCCTCAGTCAAGGATCTGCTCGTTGATCAGGCGACGATCGTCACGAAGAAGCGATTCGTCGGACCCAAATCCCCCACGCAGAAAGCCTATATCGAGGCGATCAAGCAGCACGATATCGTGATCGCGATTGGACCGGCCGGAACCGGGAAGACGTATCTGGCTATGGCGATGGCTGTAAGCGCCTTGATAAAGAAAGAGGTGTGCCGGATCGTTCTTGCGCGGCCAGCAGTTGAGGCTGGAGAAAAGCTCGGCTTTTTGCCTGGCGACATGTACGAAAAGGTGAACCCCTATCTGCGTCCGCTCTATGATGCACTGTTCGACATGATGGACATGGACCGAACCAACCGTTTGATCGCGCGAGGCGACATCGAAATCGCCCCGCTGGCTTTTATGCGAGGAAGAACGTTGAACGATTCGTTCGTCATTCTGGACGAAGCGCAGAACGCGACGGCAGAACAGATGAAGATGTTTCTAACGCGGATGGGATTCCATTCAAAAGTCGTCGTCACGGGCGATATTACTCAAGTGGACTTGCCGAACGATCGGGTGTCGGGCCTCATCGAAATCAAAGAGGTGTTGCGTGACATCAACGGAATCGAATTCATCTATTTCGATGAAACGGACGTGGTGCGTCACCGTCTGGTCCAGGACATCATCAAAGCCTATGATCGCCGCGTCGCGACGGGAGGTGGTGAGTCCAGGCAGGTTCGGAGCCCAGCCCCGTCCCATTCACAATCGTCCGGTCCTCGAAAGCCCCCTCCGGTTCGTTTCCCGCCAGGGACTTCCTCAGGGCAATCTCAATAAATGGCTGTCTATCTCCGGGTTCGCCTCAAGCAACTTGCGGTACGGCAGGTCCCTCTGATACGTGTGGCAAAGCTGGTTCTCGCAGGAATAGGGGAAAGTCAGTC
>JABAOE010000015.1_pt1 | contig 15015 bp, 18 predicted proteins | sample 7062141 | NCBI WGS metagenome assembly JABAOE01 (sample SAMN14538627, study PRJNA623070) | marine sediment metagenome | biome: marine biome [ENVO:00000428]; feature: marine pelagic biome [ENVO:01000023]; material: deep marine sediment [ENVO:00002113] | place: India: Gulf of Khambhat ... | reverse complement strand
GCGGAGCACATGATCAGCAAGCGCGACGCGCGCACCGCGGTCCGCTTGTTACGGCGCGGGGGCGTCCTCTGGTACGCCCCCGATCAGGATTTTGGCCCGGAGCAGAGCCTGTTCGCACCGTTCTTCGGCATCCAGACGGCGACCCTGCTGGCCACCCACCGCCTGGCAAGGCTGACCGGATGCGCGGTGGTGCCGATGTTTCCGCTCTACGACCCGCAGCAGCGGCGCTACCGGGTCACGTTGCTGCCGGCGCTCGAGCATTTTCCCTCCGATGATCCGGCCGCCGACCTGGCCCGGGTCAATGCGATCATGGAGCAACAGGTGAGGCGGGCCCCGGAGCAATACTGGTGGGTGCACCGCCGATTCAAGACCCGACCGCCGGGAGACGCGCCGTTCTACGAATGACGTGACGTCAACTCCGATCCTGGAAGGTCGAGGCCCACAGGCCGGCCAACACCCAGATGAGCGAGGAGAGATAGGTTCCATAGACCGCGAAATGGGAATTCACCGGGAACAGGATCAGCACCAGAGCCAGCGCGAACGGAAAGGCTTCCTGGCGTTGGGCGGGCAGCATGCCGCGCCACTGCCGCCAAGCCAACAGGATGCCCAGCGCCAATCCGGCCAGGCCGATGGAGCCGGTATCGGCCATCACCTCCAACACCACGTTGTGCGCGTGGTAGGCGCCCCGGGCGCCGCCCGTTTTGCGCACGTGGACATCGTCCGCCTCGGCATATTCGAGGTAAGCCACCGAGAATGACCGCACCCCCACCCCGTTCAGCGGATGGGCGCGGTACATGCGCAGGGCGGTGCGAAAGATCGGCAGCCGCTCGGAGGAGGCGAAATCGATCGCGGTCTCGGTGCCCTCCAGGGCCGTCATCGACTGCTCGATGCGTTCCTGCAGCAGCGGCGAGGCGAGGTAGCCAGCCAGGATCACCACCATGGCCACCACCGGGATGGACAGGGTGGCGAGGCGCAACTCGCGGTTCTCGCGGTTCAGGAGCAGCAGCAGGTAGGTGGCCACCACGACGGCCATGAGCAGCCAGCCCGAGCGCATTCCCGCGATGGTCACCGCACCCAGCACCAGCGCGAACGAGATCACCCAGGCCCACGCGGGCCAGCGGCGCCGGGCGTATTCGAGCAACAACGGGGAGAGCATGGCCATGGTGGGGCCGTAGAATTGGTACTGCTTGATGAACAGGGCATTCAACCGGTCCGGGTGCATGGCGATGCCGAACAGGTCGCTGCCGAGATACAGCTGCACGAAACCGTCCACGGCCCAGAACAGGAGCAGGTAGGCGCCCCAGCGCAGCACCCGCCAACGCTGGGAATCGGGTTGCAGCAGCAGCGCGATGCTGAAGGCGGCAGCGAGGTACCTCAGCGCCGCCAGGCTTCTCAGGCTGCTCTTCTCCGGCGTGAAGGAGTCGAAGCTCGACAGCACCATGGGCAGCCAGAAGCACAGGAACAGCGGGATGAGCACCGGCGCCAGGAAGCGGAAGCGGCGACGGTGGGCCGAGCTGCGTAGCAGGAACGGCAACGCCAGGGCCAGGGCGGCCAGCGGCAGCTCCTGCCAGCGCCCGAATGGCAGCAGGGCGATGAACAGAACCACCGTCCAGCTCGGCCATTCAGTGCGGAGGCGTCGGAACAGGATCGGCATCGGCTCGCCTCAGATCAACTCCTGGTAGAGGTGCATGGTTCTGGCCATCGATTCGTGCAGCGAGAAGGCATCACTGTCGGGCACTTCCGGCCGTCGGTCAAGGAACGCCCGCGTCTTGCGCAGCAGGCCCTCGAAACTGCCAGGCGGCACGGCCCCGGCCGCGAACATCCCGGCCAGCACCTCGCGAACCCCGCCGTGGTCCCAGGCGATCACCGGGATGCCGAGGTACAGGGCCTCCGGCACGGTGCGCCCGAACGCCTCCGGCGGGTCGCTGCACAGGTTGAAAACGATGGCGGAGGCGGCCATCCAATCGCGGATGTCGGCGCGCTGCCCCGTGAAGGTGACGCGCTCCAGGATGCCGCTGCGTTCGGCCAGGCCCTCGAGCTCCGCCCGGTAACGCGAGCCGGGCCGGCCGGGGCCGAGGATCACGCCGTGGGTATCCGGGTAATCCTCTGCCACCGCGGCCAGCAGTTCGAGGAAGGTCGCGTGGCCCTTGTAACGCGACAAGCGGCCAGGCAGCAGCAGCAGGCGCTTGCCCCTGAGCAGTGGAAATTCCCGTTCGGTCGCCGCATGCCACTCCGGGGCCGGCCTGTGGCCGCGCGGAAACCCGTCGCGGCTGATGCCGCCATGGATCGTGACCACGCGATCAGGGTCGACGCGCGGATAGTTTTCCAGCGTGTAGCGCCGGATGTGCTCGCTCACGGCGATGACCCGGTCGCCGCGCGTCATGATGGCGCTGTAGGGGCTGACCGTGTACTGGCCGTGCACGCTGGTGATCAATGCGGGACGCCGCCCGGGCGACATGGAGCGCAAGGCGCGCCAGCAGACCCAGGCGGGCAGGCGCGAATGCGCGTGCACGATGTCGGGCCGCTGGGCCTCGAGCCAGGCGCGGAGACGGCGTATGTATTTCAGGGTGGCGGGCCGTTTCCGCCCGACCGGCCAGTCGAGGGGCTCGCCGCCGCACGCGGCCACCCGCTCGCTGAGGGGGCCGGCGGCCCCGAGCACGGTTACCCGGTGGCCGTGCTGGCGCAGGTGCTCGCACAATTCCACGGCCACCAGTTCCGAGCCGCCGACGCTGAGGGCGGCCAGGGACTGGACGACGTGCATGGTTGCGGAGGCGGCCGGGGCCCGTTCAGGGCGCCGCGTCAATCGTCCAACTGGTAATGGGCGCCGCAATACGGACAGCTGGCCTCACCAGTGGCCTCGATGGGCAGGTAAACCCGCGGGTGTGAATTCCAGAGCTTCTGCCGGTGCGTGGGGCAGGACAACGGCAGGTCCTTGCGACTGACCCGGTAGGATTTCTCGGTGCTGGCACTTGCCAGGTCCGGATTGCTGGCGTCGGTTCGGTGGGTCACGGGGCCCGCTCCAGGGTCATTCGAAATCACGGTTTCGCACGGCGCTATTGTAACCACTGCCGCCATGCAGGTCATGGCCTGCAGGGTTACCGCCGCACAGGTTATCGTGGGGCCATGAATCCGGGCTGAATGGCCCGGACGTCAGCTGCTCGCCTCGGTGGGGAGCTGTCGGGCGCAGATCGCGCGGACTTCCGCGCCCGGGTCCGGTGCGGGTTGCGAAGCCCGTGTCAGGCGCGCCCGATGCCGGGTGCGCGTGAGGGTTTCATGGGCGGCGATCAGGCTGCTGACCGCGCCGGCTTCCAGCCAGGCCGCCTGCCCCAGCGCTTCCAGTTGCGCTACCGTGCCGACCGCCTCCAGCAACTCCGGGTGCTCGTGGGCGCCCTCCAGTATCCCCAACTGTGCGACGAATCCGATGTCGACCAAGCCCCCCGCGCCATGTTTGAGGGGCTCTTCGTCGCCGAGTTCACGGCGCATACGCTGGCGCATCTCGACCACATCCGCGCGCACCCGCGCCGCATCGCGGGGCAGGCGCAGGACGTCCGCACGAATACGCCGGAACGCGCCGCCAATCGCCTTCTCGCCGGCCAGTGCGCGTCCGCGGGTCAGGGCCTGCAGTTCCCAGGTCCACGCGTCCTGGTGCTGGTAGCGCTCGAACGCCGTGACGGACGAAACCAGCGGCCCGGCCCGACCGTTGGGGCGCAGACGCGTATCGACAGAATAGAGCCGCCCGGAGGCGGTGGTGGCCGTCAGATAGGAGAGCATGCGTCGCGCCACCCGGGTCTGGAAACGCTCGGCGCTGAGTGGCCGCTCACCATCGGAGGTGGCCTCACCGGCCTCGTAGAGAAAGATCAGGTCGAGATCCGAGGAGTAGCCGAGCTCGCGTGCGCCCAGCGACCCGTAACCGATCACCGCGAGACCCGGACCGGGCAGTTGCCCGTGGCGCGCGGCAACTTCGCGGGCCGCCAGCTGCCAGCAAGCGCCGATGATCGTCTCCGCCAGGTCGGTCAGGGTGTGCTGCGCCTGGCTGGCCGTCAGCGCGGCTTCGAGCTCCGCCACGGCGGTGCGCAGGCCGAAGGCCAGCTTCATGTGGTTCAGCGCCTGCAGGCTGGCCTCGGTATCGTCATCGGACTCCAGAATGCGCTGGGCGGTGGCCTCCATTTCCTCGCGGGACGGCAGCGCCTTGCCGAGCGCAGGGTCGATCAACTCATCCAGCAGGGCGGGATAGCGGATCACCGTCTCGGCCAGCCAATCGCTGGCCGCGAACAGGCCGATCATGCGCTCCAGGGCCCGGGGATTCTGCACCAGCAGCGACAGGTAGGCACTGCGCCGACACACGGCCGCCACCAGGCGGAACACATCGCTCAGCGCGGCGTCCGGGAGTTCCTGGCGGCTCAATTGTTCGAACAGGCGGGGCATGAAGCGGTCCAGTCGCTCCCATGCCCGGGCGCTGAGCGATAGCCGGTCGAGGCTGTGCAGAAACGTTGCCAGGGCCTGCCCACCCGGCGGCGCTTCGTCTACCGGGCGCTCGCCGCTCTTCAGCAGGCGCCACTCTGCGCGCCAGGGTTGCTCGTGCCCGGGCGCTTCCAGTCGCGGGAATTGCTGATTGAAATGCGCGTTGACGTGCCCCCGCACACGGGCCAGCTCCGATTCGAGCCCGATAGCGGGTTGGATGCCCATCGCCCGCGCCACGCGCTCGAGGTCTTCGCCCGCGGGCAGGGCATGGGTCTGCTGGTCGTGCAGGGCCTGGATGGCATTTTCCAGGCGCCGCAGGAAGTGATAGTCGCGCCGCAGCGCGTCCGTGCTGTCCGGCGGGAGCAAGGCCAGGGCCTGCAGCTGGTCCAGCGCCTCCAGCAGGGACGGCGTTTGCAGGCGGGGCTCGCGTCCACCTCGCAACAGCTGGAATCCCTGTACCAGGAATTCGATCTCCCGGATGCCGCCCGGGCCGCGCTTGATGTCGTTCTGCCGGCCGCGGCGGGCGGCATCGGCCCGCACCGATTCGTGCATTTCCTGCAGCGCCTCGATGGCCCCGAAATCGATGTATCGCCGGTATACGAACGGCGTGAGCTGCTCCAGCAGGCGCGCCCCCCCGGCCCGGTCGCCGGCCACCGGGCGCGCCTTGACCAGCGCGTAGCGTTCCCAGTCGCGCCCTTCACGCTGATAGTACTGCTCCATGGCGCCGAAACTGCACACCAGCGGTCCGGCGGCGCCGAACGGCCGCAGCCGCGTGTCCACCCGAAAGCAGAAGCCCTGCTCGGTGACTTCCGACAGGCTGGCGATGGTCGCGCGCGCCAGGCGGGTGAAGAACCGCTCGTTGGACAGGGCGCGCGGGCCGTCGCATGTTCCCGTCTCGGGAAAGCCGAAGACGATATCGATGTCCGAGGACAGGTTGAGCTCGCCTCCGCCGAGCTTGCCCAGCCCGATGACCGCCATGGCCTGCGGCTCCCCCGACTCGCCGCACGGCGTGCCGTGGAGGCCGGAGAGCCGCGCGGCGTGCGTTTGCAGGGCGGCGTCCAGGCAGATTTCCGCCAACCGGCTGAGGTCGTGCATGGTCTGCGCGAGGCTGGCAACGCCGTTGAGTTCGCGCCAGATGATCCGCATCATCTCGAAATTCCGGAACTGCCGCAGGGCAGGGTCCAGGCCTGCCGCCTCGATCAGGGGTTCGAGTTCGCCGCTCTGAGGTGCGCGGTCTGATTGCAGGCGTCCGCCGGCCTCGAGACGCTCCATCCAATCCGGGTGGCGGTCCATGAGCTGGCCCAGGTAGGGACTGCATTCTCGGGCGATGTCTCTGGGCCGGCTAGCCATCGGCCGAGTATAGCCAAAAGCCGGGCGACTCCGCCTTTCACCTCAATCGATAACGGCCGTGTGCGGGCGCCCTGCGGCGGTGAAGTGCCGCAGGCCGGACAGTTGGCCGGCGCATCCCGCCCCCCGAACCCATTGGGCAGGCGAAACGGGTCGCAGGCGCAGCACTCAGAAACCGAGGGTTCTGCTCACGGTCAGGACGACATGGGTCGCGGCGTTTCCGCCCAGCAGCGTTCCATCGCTGTGGACGATGGCCAGCGCATAGTCCAGCAGCGGGCGCTCGTCGATCGTCAGGGTGCCGCCATAGCCCGCTTCGAAGTAACTGCCGTCGAAATCATGTGCGAAGGTGCCGACCACACCGTAGAAGCCCCGGTGCGAGGCGGTCAGTGAATAGAACCCGTAATCCAGCGTTGGGCCGCCAAAGTTCCGGTACTCGCCGAACGCGGCATCGAAAGCCAGCCAACGCCAGCGGGCACCCAGGTTGAGCTCCAGGTAGTCGTCGTCGAAATCGTCCGTGTAGGTGTACCAGGTGGCGCCGAGGCTGAAGCCGAAATCACCCCGCTCGAGGCCGTAGCCGCCGTAGTAATCGACCTCCAGGCCATCGCCCACATCCGCCGCCCAGGTGCCGAGATAGAACCCCCCTGCACCGAGCTCGGCGCCCCCGAAGAAGGAAGAGGTGTGCTGGGGGATGCCCCGAAAAATATATTGACTGTTGTATCCGATGTGGGCGGAAAGATCCGCGGCCATGGACGGCGCTGCGATCATCGCCAGCGTCGCGGCGCAGAGCATTGCATGTGTGTTCATGGTCTTTTGCCTCCCGTTTGCGCAGTGTGCGTGCCATGCCGGCAACCCCGGCCTCGGGCACCTCCCGGGGAGGTTTCTGCAGGATTCGTGCCATGAAGATTAATCGTTGGGTTTCAGGGACCTGCAATGACCCGCCGGGCTGCCAGGCAGGCGGCCCTGCACCATGCCGGGCCGCCAGGGGCATGCGTTGCCACAAATCGGGGCACAGGGAGAGGCCGGCAGGCGAGCCCGCATCGCCTCATGCACTCCACCGAGCGCTTCCGGCATTGCAGGGAGCCGGGTAACCCTCAGCGTCGTCGTCGATTGAGCGCGGCGAGGACCTGCGGCCGAGGTCGCAGGCTGGCCGCTCGCCCGCTCGATTCAGATCTTGATGATGTCGTGCGGTTCGATGGTGGTTTGCACGGCCTCCCGAAAGGCGGGCGGGCCGAAGCCAAACCGTTTGAACTTGACCAGGCGGCCGTTCTCGATCTCATATTCCACGAAAATAAGCGGCTTGCGTGTCTCCTCGGCGTGCGCCTGCAACCAACGAAGCGACTCGGGCGGAACCTGGGGGCCCGTCGGGATGGCACGGATCACCGGCCACCGCTCCCAGTTTCGGTCGTACATGACAATCACCCCGGCCTGATCGGGCCGCATGTTCTCCGGCAGGAGGCTATCGGGCTGTAACCAGCCGCACACAAACTTGACGCAGGGATCCTCGGGCCGCTGCTCGTAAATCGCACATCCGGCGACCGTGCAATGTTTGCAGGGCTTCCCCGGCGCCATGTCGGTCACCTCGGAGGAGAGCCAGCCCTGGCAGCAGGCGGTGCATTCGCCGCATTGGCGCTTCGTCATGGGCGCATTATCTGTCAAGCCCGAACGCAAGTGAAGGCGAAGCCCGGAACCAGCTTTGTCTTTCGCCCTCCGCCTGGAGCGAAGGCCGGTGGAGAGCGGTATCGAAAATGCTATGGCGCGATGCAACTGACCCCTCCGTAGCGTTCGCGCCCCAACGCCAGCTCTGAGAGCCAGTTCAGGCCTGCACCCGGCCGCACAAAAAGAAACCCCGCCGAAGCGGGGTTTCTGGTAGCAAGCCGGAGGCCTGCAATTGGGGTCGGGCAGATGCCTTACATCATGCCGCCCATGCCGCCCATGTCGCCACCGGGCATGGGCGTTTCCTCCTTGGGGAGTTCCGCCACCATGGCCTCGGTGGTGATCATCAGCCCGGCGATCGACGCGGCGTTCTGCAGCGCCGTGCGCACGACCTTGGTCGGGTCGAGGATGCCGGCTTCGATCATGTCCTCGAACTCGCCGGTGGCGGCGTTGAAGCCAAAGTTCGCCTTGCCTTCTGCCACCTTGTTCAGGACCACGGAGCTCTCCGCACCGGCGTTGGCCACGATGGTGCGCAGCGGCTCGGTCATGGCCCGGCGGGCGATGGAGATGCCGACGTTCTGGTCCTCGTTGAGGCCCTTGAGGTCGGCAAGGATGGCCAGCGCGCGCACCAGGGCGACACCGCCGCCCGGCACGACGCCTTCCTCGACGGCCGCGCGGGTCGCGTGCAGCGCATCCTCGACGCGGGCCTTCTTCTCCTTCATCTCGACCTCGGTCGCCGCGCCGACCTTGATCACGGCCACGCCGCCGGCGAGCTTGGCCAGCCGCTCCTGCAGCTTCTCGCGGTCGTAGTCGGAAGTGGCGTCTTCGATCTGGGCGCGAATCTGGTTGACGCGTCCCGCGATGTCGTCGTGCTTGCCGGCACCATCGATGATGGTGGTGTTCTCCTTGGTGATCTGGATCTTCTTGGCCGAGCCCAGCTCGTCCAGGGTCGCCTTCTCGAGCGACAGGCCGACTTCCTCGGAGATCACGGTGCCGCCGGTGAGGATGGCGATATCTTCCAGCATCGCCTTGCGGCGGTCACCGAAGCCAGGGGCCTTCACCGCGGCGACCTTGACGATGCCGCGGATGGTGTTGGTTGACCACCAGGGTGGCCAGCGCCTCGCCTTCCACGTCCTCGGCGATGATCAGCAGGGGCTTGCCCGACTTCGCGACGCTTTCCAGCACCGGCAACATGTCACGGACATTGCTGATCTTCTTGTCGTGCAACAGCACGAACGGGTCTTCCAGCTCCACGCTCATGCTCTGCTGGTCGTTGATGAAGTAGGGCGACAGGTAGCCGCGGTCGAACTGCATGCCTTCGACGACGTCCAGCTCGTTCTCCAGGCCGGAGCCCTCCTCGACGGTGATCACGCCTTCCTTGCCGACCTTCTCCATGGCCTCGGCGATGATCTTGCCGATGGTCTCGTCGGTGTTGGCCGAGATGGTGCCCACCTGGGCGATGGCATTGCTGTCGGTGCAAGGCGTGGACATCTTCTCCAGCTCCTTGACCGCCTCGGCCACCGCGCGGTCGATGCCGCGCTTGAGGTCCATCGGGTTCATGCCGGCGGCGACGGCCTTGATGCCCTCGCGGAGGATGGCCTGGGCCAGCACCGTCGCGGTGGTGGTGCCGTCACCGGCCACGTCGGAGGTCTTGGAGGCCACCTCCTTCACCATCTGGGCGCCCATGTTCTCGAACTTGTTCTCGAGCTCGATTTCCTTGGCCACGGACACGCCGTCCTTGGTCACGGTGGGGGCGCCGAACGCCTTGTCCAGCACCACGTTGCGGCCCTTCGGGCCGAGCGTCACCTTGACCGCATTGGCCAGGATGTCGACGCCCTTCATCATCTTCTTGCGGGCGTCTTCGGCAAAACGTACGTCTTTTGCACTCATTGTTTAAGTCCTCAAATCTCTTGTCAGCGGGAGCGTGATCAGTCTTCGATCACGGCCATGATGTCTTCTTCGCGCATGACGAGCAGTTCCTCGCCCTCCACCTTCACCTCGGTACCCGAGTACTTCCCGAACAGCACCTTGTCGCCCACCTTTACATCAAGGGCGCGCTGCTCCCCGGATTCGAGGATTTTGCCGTTGCCGACGGCCTGCACTTCACCGCGGATCGGCTTTTCGGTGGCCGAATCGGGTATCACGATACCCCCGGCAGACATACGCTCTTCCTCGACGCGCTTGACAATTACACGGTCGTGTAATGGACGTAATTTCATCGAAATGTCTCCCCAAAATTAATGGTTAAAAACCTGTTGTGTCCGAATGTTGACCCGCGCCATGTCGAGCGGCGCGCCCTCATTCTTTCCCTGCGGCGCTGACCGGGGCCATCACCACAGCCTGCCCGCAACATGGGGCTGTGCAAATTTCATTTCAAGGGCCCGTCGCGAAAAGTGTTTTCGCCCCAATCGCGCGCCATTGGCGGCCTCGAGGGCCGATGGCCCGCGCGGATGTAACCAAACGGCCCTGGCGGCGTATATGCTGACAGGATGAGCAGGGTGTACCGCCAGTGGGTGAGACAGTTCCAGGACCAGGCATGGACGCTGGCACGGTACCTCCTACAGGACCCGCAGGAAGCCGAGGATGCCACCCAGGAGGCCTTCATCAGGTTGTGGAAACACCGCGACGAAATCGACCCCGGGCGTGTCCGGGCCTGGCTGATGAAAGTGACCCGCAACCTGTGCCTGGACAGGCTGCGCCGCCGGCGGCCCGAGCAGTCGTTCGAGGGCTGGGAGGCGGTCGATGACTCCGGGCCGATGTGGGATGCGGAGCAGTCCGAACTCGGCCAGTGGCTCACTTCGGCCATCGCCGGGCTGCGGGAACCATACCGTTCGCTGGTGGTGCTGCGGGACGTGCAACAGCACAGCTACGAGGAGGTCGCAGGGGCCACCGAGCTCAGCCTGTCGCAGGTCAAAGTCTACCTGCACCGTGCGCGCAAGGAGCTGCGGGAGCAGCTTGCGGAGGTTCGACCATGACACATGACACAACCGGACCCAGTGACGACCGGGAGGCGCGAATCAACGCCCTGCTGGATGGCGAACTGGGGCTTTCCGAGACCGAGGCGCTGAAGACGGCCGCCGGTGACGACCGGGAGCTGGCGCGGGCGATCATCGACGCCTACCGACTGCAGCAGGCTCTCGAGGGGCTGCGGATCGAGCGCGCGCCGGCCCGGCTGCGACGCACGCTGCGGCGCATCCCGGCCCGGCACCGCCCGCCCCTGCTGCAACCGCGCTGGTTGGCTGCATTCGCGGCGGTGCCCCTGGTGGTGGCATTGGTGATCTCGCTTCAACCCACGCCGCCCTCGGCGGCCGAGCTGGAGCGGGCCCAGCGGGAACTGGCCATCGCGTTCCATTACCTGGGGCAGGTCAGCGACCGCGCCCGGAACAGAATTCAACACGAAGTAGGCAGCGAACTGTCCGACGCCGTCGCAGGCAGCGTTGTCAACAGCATTCCAAAACCCAAGTCAAAGGAGACACACGCATGAAACGCTTATTGATCGCGGCCCTGGCCGCTTGCCTGGCCCTGCCCGCAATCGCGCAGGAAGATGCGCTCAAAGATCTGCCGGGCTACATCGATTTCGGTGAACTCTCGAGCGCCTATGGTGAACCCAAGGTCAATATCACCATCGGTGGCACGGTCCTCAATTTCGTCGGCGCCATGGCGGCGCAGGACGACCCCGAAGCCGCAGCAGTGTTCAGCAAGCTCAAGGGCGTGCGGGTCAGCACCTACGACACGGCCGGAGATTCCGGCGCGGCGATGAGCCAGCTCAGGGCGGTCAAGGAAACCCTCACCGCCGGCGAGTGGGCGCCCGTGGTGCAAGTCAACGAGGGCGACGAGCAGGTGCAGATCTTTCTCAAGCTCGCGGGCGAGAACATCGATGGCCTGGTATTGATGGCGGTCGATCCAGAGGAGGCCGTGTTCATCAACATCATCGGCAGCCTCGACCCCGCGCAGCTCAGCCAGGTGATGAAGAACTTCGACGTGGAGCTCGACAGTGCCCTCGACATCGGGCGCGACTGAGCAGGCGAGGCTATCCCGGTCGAGATCGGCGCGCGTGACGGGCGGAACAGCCGCGCTGGTGCCGGGTACGACCGAACTGCTGCCGTTAAACATCGCGACCGCGGCGCTGGATACCGAAGCAGCGACCATTCGGCGCACGGCACCGGGTTGAGTTGACTCCGGTGTCGGGCTGACTGCGCCGGCCCGGGCGCGACGGCGCCGTCCGGGCGGCACGTCCCCGGGGCCAGCGCTGAATCCGGTTGAGGTGCTGGCCGCGTGGCGGCTATGATCCCGGCATGCGAGGCCTGTTGACCCGATCCGGCCGCGGGCTGTGCCTGGCGGCGCTCCTGAACTGTGCAGCGTGCGTGGCCTCCGAGTCATGGGTGGAACTCCGCGACCAGCGGTTCACGGTGGAGATCGCCGATACGCGGGAGAAGCAGGCCCTGGGCCTGATGTTTCGCGATCATCTGCCGGCCGACCACGGCATGCTGTTCATCTTCGCCAGCGAGGCGCCGCGCAGCTTCTGGATGAAGAACACGCGCATCCCCCTCGATATCATCTATTTCGACGCCCAGTTACACGTGGTTGGCATGGCGCTCGACGCACGCCCATGCCATTCGCGCCGGTGCCCCGGTTATCCCAGCGAGCGCCCCGCCAAGTTCGTGCTCGAGCTCAACGCGGGCCGCGCCGAGGCGCTGGGGCTGGAGCTCGGCGACACACTGGTACTGGGCTTCGATTGACCCGGGGCCGAGCGTTGACACTGACTGAGCAGCACCAGACCTGGCGTGTAGGGCACCAGGGCCTCGCCACCGTCGGCCCGTTCGAGCAACTCATCGGTGATTGGAATGAAGACGTCCATGCCCGGTCATCGTGCCCGCGCTGCCGGGCAAGGGTCGGACGAAATTGGGGCAAACCGGTGGCAGCTACCGGGATGGCCGTGACGCGACATGGCCGGATGTCGGGCCGGAGCGCGCCGCGGTGAGCCGGGAACTGCGCGTCCTGCAACTGACCGATTGCCATCTGTCGGCCGACCCGGACGCCCGCTACCGCGGAATTCACGCCCGCGACGCCCTGGAGCAGGTGCTGCGGGCCGCTGCAAGCTGGTCACCGGAACTGCTGTTACTGACCGGTGACCTCAGCGAGGACGGCAGTGAGGCCTCGTACGCCTGGCTCGCCGAGCGTCTTTCCGGCCTGGCGGAGCGGATCCTCGCGGTACCGGGCAACCACGACGATTCCGCGCTGCACCGGCGCTATTTCGGCGCGGCCCCATCCGACGGGCCCCGGGTTTACGACCGCCTGGGCTGGCGCCTGGTGATGCTGGACAGCACCGTCGAGGGCGAGGTGCCGGGCACCCTGAGCCAAACCATGCTGGCCGGGTTGTCTGACGCGCTGCGGGAGCCGCAGCTGAGCAAGCTCGTGGCCCTGCACCACCAGCCTTTACCGGTGGGCAGCGCATGGATCGACCGCTACGCGCTGCAGGACCCTGCGGGCTTCTGGGCCAGCATCGAGGCGGGCCGACGCGTGCGCGCCGTCACCTGGGGCCACATTCATCACGCGCTGCGCGCGCGTCGCAACGGCATCGAACTGCTGGGCAGCCCCTCGACCGCCAGCAATTCCTATCCATGCCGGGAGGTGTTCGCCTTCGATCCCGCGGGCCCGGCGGGTCGCTGGTTCAAGCTCGCGGCCGACGGCCGCCTGGCGAGTGGCCTGCTGCGGCCCGGGCCGCGCTCAGGCGCGTGGCAGGACGAGCCACAGAACGATGTAGACGAGGATTCCCGGGAACGCGGCGGACAGCACTGACAACAGGACGTAGGCGACACGCGTGGCGGTGACGGACCATCCGAAGTGCTCGGCGATCCCGGCGCACACGCCGGCGATCAGGGCGTTTTCGCGGGAGCGGGTGATGCGGCGCGGTTCGGTCATGGGTCAACGGGCCCTAGAGCTCGATCATCTCGAAGTCTTCCTTGCCGGCCCCGCAGTCCGGGCAGCACCAGTCCTCCGGCACGTCCGCCCAGCGCGTACCCGGCGCCAGCCCTTCCTCGGGTGCGCCCTTGGCCTCTTCGTACACCCACCCACATATAATACACATCCATGTCTGGTATTCGTCGTTGCTGGAATGCACCTGTCCCACCCATTCGCCTACCGGTTCGAAGGCGCGTAGTTTGCCATGACCGATCCCGCGCATAAACCGCCCCCTCGCACCATGCAGCCGAAGTTTCCCGCGCGCGGCCTGTACGCCATCACCGCCGCGCGCTACCCCGACACGGAGCGCCTCCTCGCCGAGGCGGGCGCGGCCCTGGCGGGCGGGGCCGTGATGCTGCAGTTTCGCGACAAGTCGGGTGACCCGGCGTGGCGGCTCGCGGCGGCCCGCGCCCTGCACGAATTGTGCGAGCGCTGGGGCGTGCCGCTGGTGATCAACGACGACGTGGAACTGGCGCGCGCGGTGGCTGCCGCGGGGGTTCACCTGGGCGGGGAGGATGCCGACCCGGCCTCGGCCCGGGACAGGTTGGAGCCAGGCACGATCATCGGCGTGTCCTGTTACGATTCCTTGCAGCGCGCCGAGCGGGCCGTGGCGGCCGGCGCCGACTACCTCGCTTTCGGTAGCCTGTTCGATTCGCATACCAAACCGGCGGCGGTGCGTTGTCCACTGGCGGTGCTGGAGGCCGCGCGGCAGCTCGGTTTGCCGCTGGTTGCCATTGGCGGGCTCACCCCCGAGAATGGAGGGCGAGCGATCGCGGCGGGTGCGTCCCTGCTGGCGGTCATCAGCGGTGTGTTTGATCAACCGGACGTGCAGGCGGCTGCCCGTCGCTTCATGCGCCTGTGGCGGCCGACCGGGTCGACCGGGGCGTGAGGCCCCGCGTGAAGGGCGTTCGAAGCCGACCCGGCTGCGCGCATGCGGCCGGCTGCGTGATGGGGACTGCGTGATGACATCGAATACGGACTTGTTGCAGCGCGCGCGGCAACGCATACCCGGCGGCGTGAACTCACCCGTGCGCGCCTTCAATGGCGTGGGCGGCGACCCGCTGTTCATAGAGCGGGCCGAGGGCGCCCGCATCTACGATGTGCGCGGGCGCGCCTACATCGACTACGTGGGATCCTGGGGCCCCATGATTGCGGGCCACGCGCACCCGGACATCGTGCGTGCCGTCCAGCAGGCCGCGCAACGGGGCCTCAGTTTCGGCGCCCCGGCGCCGGCCGAGGTCAGCATGGCCGAGCGCCTGTGCGAGCTGATCGCAGGCATGGACATGGTGCGCATGGTCAATTCCGGCACCGAGGCCACCATGAGCGCGATCCGGGTCGCCCGAGCCGCCACCGGGCGCGATCGGCTCATCAAATTCGAGGGTTGCTACCACGGGCATGCGGATGCGTTCCTGGTCAAGGCGGGCAGCGGCGCGCTCACGCTCGGAGTGCCCACTTCGCCGGGCGTGCCGGCAGCGGTTGCCGACCTCACCCTCACGTTGCCCTACAACGATGCCGAATCCGTGCGCCAGGCGCTGGAAGTCCACGGGCCCGAGGTCGCCGCCATCATCGTCGAGCCGGTGGCCGGCAACATGA
>JABAOE010013715.1_pt1 | contig 15028 bp, 13 predicted proteins | sample 7062141 | NCBI WGS metagenome assembly JABAOE01 (sample SAMN14538627, study PRJNA623070) | marine sediment metagenome | biome: marine biome [ENVO:00000428]; feature: marine pelagic biome [ENVO:01000023]; material: deep marine sediment [ENVO:00002113] | place: India: Gulf of Khambhat ... | reverse complement strand
AAGGGTACGTGCGGGTCGTGGCGACCGGGTTCTCGATGCAGATGTGGCTCATCCAGCTGCTCGGAGCGACGGACAAGACGGTATCCGCCAGCGCGGTCGCGGGCCCGAGTCCGACGATTAATTATTCGTGCAATCTCGTGCCGCTGATCGTCTGCGGTGATCCCACTGACGTCCCCACCGAAGGTGGAGATTCGTTCTGGGGCTACATGAACGGCGACGTGCACGTCCTCAAGAGCAGTTCCGATGGCGAGAGCGAGATCGGTCCGGGCAACTTTCAGCTCGCGCGACTAGACGGGTCGGGGGCCGACGACGTGCGAAACGCCCTGGCCGGCGGCTATTCCGGCTGCACGTTCGAGGACGATTCCGTGCCCACCGAACCCGGCAACACGGTCGGACCCGTGGCGCAAGGACTCAACACGCGACTGAACAAGTACGACGGACCGATCAGTCCCGAGGACTACCCGCCCGACGTGGTCGTTCAGCAGCAGAGGACTGACCTGCAGTATGACGGCGATACGGGACTCATCACGCTGAACAACGGCGCACGGGTCGTGAGAAATGCGGCTGACCTCGATTTCAATCTCGCAGACTACCAAGCGCGGGTGACGGCGATGAATTACGACGTGGCGCCTGGCATCGGTGGCGAATTCGATCGCCGCTCGATGCCGGTCATCATGGGCGATTGCAGCACGTCGGGGAGCGGCGCTACCACGGTCGACGTCCTGGGCTTCGGATGCTTCTTCCTGCTCCAGGAGGCCAAGCAGAGAGGAAACGAGGCCGAAATCTTCGGTGAGTTCGCCAACGAGTGCCAGATTCCGGGCTATTCGGGTCCAGCCCCGACCATCATTCCGGGGCCATACGTGATCCAGCTCTACAACGACACGCTGAACCGGGATTCCTGAACCATGCGAAGCACACGCATCAAGACATACCGCGAAGGCGATCGACAAAGAGGCGTCGCGATCGTCGAGTTCACGATCATCCTGCCGGTGATGCTGTTCCTGATCGTGGCCGTCGCGGAGTTCGGCCGAGCCTTCCTGTATTACAACACGCTGACGCGCGCCGTTCGGGACAGCGCCCGATATGTCGCCAGTCACGCGCTGAAAGGACAGTCACAGGTCGTCGAAATCGATGCCGAGCTGATCGAGGCCGCTCAGAACCTGGTCGACTACGGCAATGCCACCGGCACGGGCACGCCGACGACGGCCTGGGATGCACCCGGTACCGTGACGATCACCGAGGAAGCCGACGGCGTGGTCACGGTCCTCGCCAGCTACCCGTACGTGCCGATGCTCGGCAATGTACTGCCGGACCTGCTGGGTTCCGGCGGTAAATCGACGGTCTTCACGATGCACGCACAGGCGACGATGCCAGCGATATGACATTTTCGAAACAAAAAGGCACGACCACGGTCGAATTCGCGATCATCGGCACAGTGCTCATGCTGGTGCTGCTGCTGACGATCGAGATGAGCCGGCTGATCTTCGTTCTGAATACACTGGGCGAGGTCACGCGCCGCGGCGCCCGGGTGGCGGCAGTATGCCCGGTCAACGATCCGGAGATTGCACGGGCCGCCATATTCAGCTCCGTCGGCACTGACAACAGCCCGCTCGTCCACGACCTCGACACCGGCAACATCCGTCTGACATACCTCGATGAGAATGGGGGCGAGATCACGGGCGTGCCTTCGGATCCGGACGTATTCGTGACGATCCGCTATGTCCGGGTCGAAATTCAGAACTATGTGCACCGGATGGTACTGCCGGTGCCGGTGAACTTTACGATGCCCAGGCTCGCATCGACCTTTCCCCGCGAGAGCCTCGGGATTCCACGCCAGGGCGTCATACAGTCATGCAGTGTCGGCTGATTCGGCCGACAAATGTCTGAAATTGTCAGCGAGTAGNNAGTGTGAAGTGAACATGCAAATCAACATCCTGATAGCTGGACGGGACAAAACATCCCTGACGACTCTCGCGAATCAGCTGCCAAGTGGTCAATACGAGACCTCGATTCGCCATATCAGTAATGGTCACGCGGATCCCCTGCATGGTGTGCCTGACCTTCCGGATCTGCTGATCTTTCACATGGACGAGGGCCACGAGGCGGAACTGAACTGCCTCGTCGAGCGGCCGGCCCAGCTGCGGCCCACGATACTGGTCATCGGTCCCGGCGGAAACACCCGACTGATGCGCCTCGCCATGAAGGCCGGGGCCATCGACTATCTCGAGGACCCTGTCAGCGCAGAGGATCTGGCGCACTCGCTCGCTGAAATGAGCAAGTCTTTCGAGCATCACACGAGCGAAGTCGATGGTCAGCTGATTGCGGTCGTCAGTGCCAAGGGTGGCTCGGGTGCATCATTCGTATCCGCGAATCTCGGCCACATGATGACGGCCGTATCGGACAAGCGCACCGCACTGCTCGACCTCGACCTCCAATACGCATCACTCGGCCAGTACCTCGACGTGCGGTCCGAGCATGGCCTGATGCAGGCACTCGACGTGATCGAGGACCTCGACGCAACGGCCCTGAATGCCTACATGGGCAAGCACGCGAGTGGGTTGTCCTTACTGGGTCCGCTGAAGGACGAGATCGTCCTGACGCGGGACGTGCCGCTCGACCGCTTCGCGCGGCTGCTCGAGTGTATCAAAGCCCATTATGACTTCACGCTTGTCGATCAACCGCGCGACCTCCACGATCTCAGCGCAGCCGTCTACGAGCGTGCGGACCGCGTGCTGATCGTCATGCAGCAGGAGCTCGCCAACCTTCGCGACGCGTCCCGGCTGCGACAAATCCTGACGAGCGAGCTCGCTATCTCCGAAGATTGCATCACGGTTCTCGTCAATCGCTATGACAAGAAGGCGGCTCTCGAGCTCAATGACATCTGCCGATCCATCGGCATCGACAAGCAGCATCTCGTGCTGGTGCCGAATGACTATCGAGACGTCGCCCAGAGTGTCAACATCGGTGTGCCGATGCTCGATCACTCGCGCGGCTCCGCGATCACCAAGGCCCTGATGCGGCTCGAGAGCAGGATCAGCGGCGTTGACCCGAATCGGGCTCAAGCCGGATTGTTCTCGAAAGCATTCGCAACCTTCAAACGGAGTTAATCGTATGGCGCTCGGAATCAGTTCAAACCTCCAGCCGACGAACGGCAGAACGCAATCATCTTTGAGCGGATCCAAGTGGGTCGACAACTCCGAAGGCTCGACGCTGCGCGTGCTCGACAAACGCGAGAACGAGTGGAAGATGCGGACCTATCAGAAGCTGCTGGAAATCATGGATCTGTCACTCATCGGCACGATCCCGGAGCAGCAGGCGCGGGCCCAGATAGCCGAGATAGCCTCGCGAATCATGAACGAGGAGTCCGCGACGCTGAGCCAGGAACAGCGTCGCAGGGTCATCCGTACGATCGAGGACGAGGTGATGGGTCTCGGGCCGCTCGAGCCGCTGCTGGCGGACTCGAGCGTCTCGGATATCCTCGTGAACGGGCCGAACTCGGTCTACATCGAACGCAAGGGTCGACTCGAACTGACCGACGTGGTCTTCCACGATGATGATCACCTGATGAATATCATCGATCGCATCGTGTCGGCGGTCGGGCGACGCGTGGACGAGTCGTCCCCGATGGTCGACGCTCGCCTGGCCGACGGCTCGCGCGTCAACGCGATCATTCCGCCGCTGGCCCTGGACGGCCCGATGCTCTCGATCCGTCGCTTCGCCGTCGAGCGCCTGAGCATGGAGAATCTGATGGCCCTCGGCACCGTGACCGAAACCGCATCCCGGGTACTGGAGGCAGTTGTCAAGGCACGCCTGAACGTCATCGTATCCGGGGGCACCGGTGCCGGTAAGACGACCATGCTCAATATCCTGTCGAGCTTCATTCCGCATAGTCAGCGCATCGTGACGATCGAGGACTCGGCGGAGCTGCAGCTTCAGCAGCCGCACGTGGTGCGACTGGAAACCCGGCCGCCCAATATCGAGGGCAAGGGCGAGATTACGCAGCGTGACCTGGTGCGCAATAGCCTCCGCATGCGGCCGGAACGAATCGTGTTGGGCGAGGTACGCGGCGCCGAGGCTCTCGACATGTTGCAAGCGATGAATACCGGTCATGACGGCTCGCTGACGACCGTTCACGCGAATACCCCACGCGACGCGCTGAGCCGGATCGAGACGATGGTATCGATGACCGGTATCAATTTCCCGCCCAAGGCCCTTCGAACGCAAATCGCGTCGGCGGTCAACCTCGTGATCCAGGTCGAACGCCAGGAAGACGGTCGCCGACGACTGGTCAGTATCTCGGAGATCAACGGCATGGAAGGCGATGTCATCACGATGTCCGAGCTATTCAGCTTCCAGCGCGAGGGCCTCGACGACGAGGGCAACGTTATCGGCGAGCTGCGCGCAACCGGTATCGTGCCCAGCTTCCACAAGGCATTGAAGCGCCGCGGCATCGACCTGCCGATGGAGGTCTACGGCGTCTGAGCCGAACGATACACGGAGCAAGACATGTCAAACGGAGTCATCATTTTTGTCGTCATGGTATTCGTCGCCGTGTTCCTGCTGTCGCAGGGCATCGTGGTTCCGGCATTCGGCGACACCAGCAGGGTCCGAAAAAAACTGCGCCAAAGACTGGAAGAGATCGAGGCCAGCTCGGACGAGGAATCGTATTCATCGCTCTTGCGCGATAAGTATCTGCGCCGCCTGTCGCCGCTAGAGCGCTGGCTCGAATCGCTGCCCGGCATGGAATCACTGGCGCGGATGGTCGAGCAGGCCGGCCATAAGATCCTCGCATATCGGCTGATCGCTCTGTCGATCGTGCTGTCACTGGCACTCGGCTTCATGTGCTGGTGGTTCTCGCGCATCTGGACGTGGGTGCCGGCGGGCATGCTCATCGGCGGAGCCTTACCGCTCATCAAGATCTCGCGCGACCGCAAGCAGCGCCTCGATCGCTTCGAAGAGCAGTTGCCCGATGCGATCGATACGATGAAGCGCGCGCTCAGGGCCGGTCATCCCTTCAGCGCGTCCGTCAAGATGGTCGCCGAAGACATGGACGATCCGGTCGCGCATGAATTCGACCTCGTATTCGCCGACATCAACTATGGAAACGACAGCCGTCGCGCCCTGCTCGGTCTGCTGCAGCGGGTCCCGAGCTTGACCGTCATGGCGCTGGTCACGGCGGTGCTCGTGCAGAAGGAAACCGGCGGCAACCTCGCGGAGATCCTCGATCAGATTGCCAACGTGGTGCGTGGCCGGTTCCGGTTCTTCCGGAAGGTTCGGACGCTGTCGGCCGAGGGAAGACTGTCGGCGTGGATCCTCGCGATGGTTCCGTTCGCTCTGTTCGCGGTGGTTAGCTTTACGACACCGGAGTATCTGCCGGTTTTGCTGGAAAGCCCCGCAGGCGTGAAGATGATCACCGTCGGCTCCGTGATGGGCGTGATCGGTATCTTCTGGATTCGCAAGATCATACGTATCGACGTGTAGGTGACTGACATGGATGAAATTACCCTCTTAATACAGTCAGTTCTCGCAGATCCCGATCGCCAGGGCATGGCGTTCGTCGGCATGGTCGCGGTGACGGGTTTCGTCTTCGCGCTCGGTCTCGCCTTCTTCTTCATGGGCGCCACGGACCCGGTCAAGCGACGCCTCGGCCGCTATGTCGAAGAGGACAAGGATGTCGAGCACCGTCGACTCGTCAAGGTTCACACGATGCTCGGAACGATGTCGCAATGGGTCATGCCGACTGCGACCGACGAACTCAGCGAGACGAGCAAGAAGCTGACCTATGCCGGTTTTCGCTCGCCGAATGTCCTGCAGTCCTTCTACGGCATCAAGGCGATGACGACGGCACTGTGCCCGATGGTCGTGATCGGTTTCTCACAAATGGTTCCCGATCTGGACATGGTGGAGTTCATTTTTGCCGGCTTCATCGCCGCCGCCGTAGGCTTGCTCGCACCGGGATATGTCCTCGACAAACTGGCGCAGAACCGGATCAAAAAGCTTCGCAACGCATTCCCGGACGCGCTCGACCTGCTCGTGGTCTGCGTCGAGTCGGGACTCGGGCTGGCAGCGGCTATTCAGCGCGTCGCCGACGAGCTTTCGGTCAGCCATCCCGAGCTGGCCACCGAGCTCGCGCTCGTGAACGCCGAAATGCGCGTCGGGGTGGACCGTGCCAAGGCGCTGCGCAATCTGGCCGACCGGTCCGGTCTCGAGGACATCCGCGGCCTGGTCAGCCTGCTGATCCAGACGATGCGCTTCGGGACCGGCGTCGCGGAGGCCCTGCGCGTCTATTCCGAGGAATTCCGCGACAAGCGCATGCAGAAGGCGGAGGAAGAAGCCGCGAAGATCGGCACCAAGCTGATCTTCCCGCTGGTGACCTGCCTGTTCCCATCATTCTTCATCGTCGCCATCGGGCCCGCGGTGATTCGGCTGATCGAAGTCTTCGCCGTCATGCAGGGATAGCCCGAGGCGACCACGACTCGAGTCTGTGACGGGGTCGACCGTTTGACCCGTTCGGATTGTCCATAATCCGGCTCCATGACAGAGACCAACCTGCGCGACGGACACCCGCCAGCCGCCAGACGGCGGATCGCGGCGATCGCGGCGATCGCCGCCAGCTCGTTGCTGAACGCCTGCGTCACGGTCCCCGTGAATGAGGCTCCGCAGCAACAGGGCGAGACGCCCTTGCTGAGCCGCTTCGAGGAAATGTCACCAGACGAGATAGAGGCCTCCGGCGATCAGGCGTGGCGTGATGGCGACCTGGAACGCGCGGTGTTCATCTACATGCAGTCGCTGGCCAAGGAAGAGGATCCCGGGGTCTGGCTGAAGGTCGGCAGAATTCAGCATCATTCCGGGCAGTCCGTCGCGGCATGGCAGGCGTTCGAGCGCGTGATCCAGCTGGATCCGAAGAACGCCGACGCTCACGAACAGCTCGGGATGCTGTACGTCGGGTCGAAGCAGAAAGATCTGGCGGTCAGGCACCTGAAGAAGTCGGTCAAACTGGATCCGGCACGCTGGCGCGCCCGCAACGCGCTCGGGGTGCTGGCCGACGCCGGCGGCGACTATAAGCGGGCGATCCGCCACTACGAGGCAGCTTTAGAACATCAGCCGCAGTCGCCGATGCTGATGACCAATCTCGGTTATTCGCATTACTTGTCCGGAGACCTGGACGAAGCGGAACGCCTGTTCCTCGTCGCCATCGGCCTCGACCGAAATTACGAGCCGGCGATCGCCAACCTCGGGCTTATCCGGGCGCGACAGGGAGAGTACGACAGCGCAGTCGAAGTACTGGAGAACATCATGGATCGCGCCAAGGCGCTGAACGACGTCGGTTACATCGCCTTCGTCAACGACGACATCGCCGAAGCCGAACGGCTGCTGGGTGACGCGGTCCGGACATCGCCGACGTACTATGAAACCGCCTACGAAAACCTCGAGCGAGTCCAGGATGCTCAGCGGTCCATCCGACCGCGGGCGGAAGAGATCAACGCAGGGACGGCCGGCGACGATCCCGACTCTGCACCGGCAGAGATTCGTCAGGTCGTTACAGCGCGTCTGAATGTGCGTCGATCCGACAGCTTCAATGCGCCTATCGTCGGATTTCTCGCGGCACAAAACCGGGTCCGGGTGCTGCGTGACAAGGGCGCCTGGAGCTTCGTCGCCGCGGACGGGAGCGAAGAGCAGAAGCCAGTCATCGGCTGGGTCCTGAAAGGCTTCCTCATCGAACCCCCCGACGAAAGCGAATAGCCCCGGTTTCTGCGGCCCCGAACGACGCGCTGATGCGCGGCGCGCCGGTATGCATTATCCAAACTTCGTGTAAAGAAAACCTCGTAAGGTGCTTGATTTATTGAGCACGGCAGCGACACGAAGCCTTTAGCGTTGACATAAACCCCCAAAATGCTTAGCTTTTTTGGGAGCATCCGAAAAATGAAAAGAACAAGACCATGCGCACTCGGCCCTTGAGCTCCAGCGTGTTCATGAAGGTGTCCGAGTCACGAATCGAGCGCCTCAGGTGGTCGGGCTCGGAAGACGAGCGCTGGTATGTCAGGCGCCTCTTCGAGCGACCTGGCACCTATGGCCGCTGGGAGTCGTTTCACTTCGACCTGATGAGGAAGGTGGCATCGAGCCAGAGCCCGAAGGGTCAGGTCATTGGTCTGCGTAAGGCACGGTTCGCGCTGCTGCAGAAGCAGTCGCTGTTCCAGCATTTTCGCGAAGACGGGGTCAGGGGACGGAATCGCGAGATCCTGATGTCGACCCTGCGCGCCGGCTCGGACTTTTCGCGAGCGATTGTCACTGAGCACAACGACTACCTGCGCTCCAACTCCAGCCTGCTGTGCGCCACCTACCTGGGCGACGTGCTACTCGACGATGACCGATTCGACAGCGAGTTGGAACGCTACCACGACGCGTACATGGAATACTTCAAACTCTACTGCGACTGGATCATCGCCGACGTGCGCGGCGAGGAATTCCCATTGCGCCCGATGATGGCCGAGATGAAGCAGACGCTGTTGCGCAGTCGGACGCGCCTGCTGGACATGCCCGTCGCCGGGGATCGCCGGAAGTCCCGCAGGCCTATCCGGCACCTCAGACCTCGCAGCGTAATGCGGTCCCGCGGTCGTCGCGCTCTCAACGCCTCGCACTAATCACTGCGGTGAAACGGTGAGACCCGGCGCTGAGCGCATGCGTGCGATCTCTCGCAGATAGCGCCGCTCCTCCCCATCGGCCCGCTGCTGGCTCCAACCGAGGTAGTTACGGGCGACTGCGATGGCGCGCGGCAACGCCGAACGACCGAGATCGGGCGACAGGCCAACCATCGCGCGCCGGAGCAGCACATCACCGATCGTCGTCGCGAACTCGCTGCGGAAACAGAATACGACCTCGGCCGCAATTGCATGGCTATGCCGGCAAATCTCCACGCCCAGCCGCGGGTCTGCATCGACCAGTTCCTTGATCAGCCTCGCTCGACAACCGTACACCTCCAGGAGATGAGCGCGACATTGCGGCGGGATCGCTTCGCACCGATCGAGAAGCTCCACTGTTTCCGCGTGGTCCTGCACCGCGCCCGGCAACGGCTGCCGCTTCGTTGCGCATTCTGCGCCGACGACACCTACCCGTCGCGCGACGCGATCGGTCATCTCCTCGGCCAGATGCCGGTATGTCGTCAGCTTGCCACCGATCGCGGAATAGAGCCCCCTCGCGATACGTCGATGATGCTTGATGATGTGCTTGCGCGTGATGTCGCCGGTCTGCTTCCCGGCCCTCATGGGCAGCGGCCGCACGCCCGTATAGTGATAAAAGATGCTCTTCTCGTCGAGATTCGCGGTGGGAAACACGCGGTTCGTCTCGTCGAGCAGATAACGGATCTCACTGGCGTCGACCGCGGCCTCTGCCGGACTGCCTGAATGGCGAATGTCGGTCGTGCCGATCAGCAGCATATCGTTCCATGGAATGACGAAGAACGGTCGGCCGTCAGACTCGGCCTCGATGTAGCACGCGATCTTTGGCTGGCCCGGGAAAGCCGGCACGACGATGTGGGCCCCCTTGGTTCCGCCCATAAACTTCCGTATCGGCCTGCCGAGCTGCGCGAGCACGAGATCGACCCAGGGGCCGGTCGCGTTGACGACGACCGGTGCGGCGACGTCCCGCTGGCGATCGGTGCGCAGGTCGGTGTAGCGCACGCCGCTGACCCGACCGGCATCGGTCAGAATCCGGTCGACCCGGCTGTAAGTGTGGATCGCCGCCCCGGCGTCGTGAGCGGCGAGCGCGTTCTCGACGATCAGCCGCTCGATGAACGTGACCTGGGCATCGTAGTAGCTGGCGGCGCCGAGCAAATCGCGTGGATTCAGCAAGGGCAGCGCCTCCAGGGCCTCGGCCGCGTCGAGCATGCGATGGCGCGGCACGGACTTGCCGATCGACAGCAGATCATACAGGCACATGCCGCACGCGATGACGAATCTGCTGCGGCGGCCACCCTTGTACAGCGGTATCAGCAATTCGAGCGGTCTCACCAGGTGCGGGGCATTGCGCAGCAGGATCTCGCGCTCGTGCAGCGACTCATAGACGAGCGAGAGCGCGCCGTGCTCGAGGTAGCGCAGGCCGCCGTGTATCAGCCGGCTGGACCACCGGCTCGTCGCGTGAGAGAGATCGGCTTGCTCGAACAGGCAGGTTCGCATGCCGCGCATCGCCGCGTCTCGTGCGATCCCGGCGCCGTTGACGCCGCCGCCGATGACGATCACGTCGCAGTCGAAGTCTGTCCTGGCGTCAGACACCAATTCTCACGAATGACTGGCGTCCCGCACCGCGTTATGGGCGGGTCTGGCCGCTACCGCGGACGACGTACTTGAAGCTCGTCAGCTGTTCCGCGCCGACCGGGCCACGGGCGTGAATGCGCCCCGTCGCGATACCGATCTCGGCGCCCATGCCGAACTCGCCGCCATCGGCGAACTGCGTCGACGCGTTATGCATCAGGATCGCGCTGTCGAGGCCTTGCAGGAATCGCTCGACGACGCCCGGATCCTCGGCCACGATCGCCTCCGTATGCCCCGAACCGTGAGTTTCGATATGCGAGATCGCAGCGTCGACCCCGTCGACCGCGCGGATCGACAGGATCGCGTCGAGATATTCCGTCGTCCAGTCCTCTTCGGTGGCCGGATGAACTCGTCCATCCCGTGCCCGGACTTCCGCGTCGCCGCGAAGCTCGCAGCCGGCGTCGACCAGCGCATCGATGATCGCGGGCAGATGCGTGCTCAACGCATCGCGGTCGATCAGCAGCGACTCCGCCGCGCCGCAAATCCCGGTGCGCCGCATCTTCGCGTTCAGCACGATGTCGACGGCCATCTGCACGTCGGCGGACCGGTGGACATAGACGTGACACAAGCCTTCAAGGTGTCCGATGACCGGAACCCGCGCGTCCTGCTGCACCCGCGCGATCAGGTTCTTGCCACCCCGCGGGACGATAACGTCGACGTTGCCGTCCAGGCCGGACAGCATCATGCCGACCGCATCCCTGCTCCGCGTCGGCACCATCTGGACGGATTCCCGCGGCAGCGATGCCTCCTCGAGCGCACGCTCGAAACACGCGTGGATCGCGGTGCTTGAATTGAAACTCTCGGAACCGCCACGGAGGATGACCGCGTTGCCCGATCTCAGGCACAGCGCTCCGGCATCCGCGGTTACGTTGGGGCGACTCTCGTAGATAATGCCGATCACGCCGAGCGGTACGCGAACGCGCTGGATGCGCAGGCCGTTCGGCCGGTCCCACTCGGCAATGACCTGCCCGACCGGGTCCACGAGCGCCGCCACCTGCTCGACCCCCGCCGCCATCGCCTCGACGCGGGCCTCGGTCAGCAGCAACCGATCGAGCATGGAGCCCGACAGGTTCCTGGCCTCGGCAGTTTCCATGTCCAGCGCGTTCGCCTGCAGGATCCGGTCAGCGCAATCGCGGATCGCACTGGCCACGCCGCGCAGCGCGGCCGTTTTCTGCTCGGCGTCTGACCTTGCAAGTTCTATTGCAGCCGCCCGCGCCCGGCGCCCCAATTGCGTCATGAAGTCAGCGATACCCGCTTCGATTTCCCGGCCCGTCGCCCCCATGCTTCACCCGTCCAGCAGCACCAGATCGTCGCGATGTATTATCTCATCCCGTCCGCCGTAACCAAGCAAGGATTCGATCTCGTCGCTGCGGCGCCCCTGAATCAGCCCGGCATCGACGCTCGAGTAAGCGGCGAGACCCCTCGCAATTTCGCGGCCGTCGCCAGTCGTGACCGAGATGGCGTCGCCGCGTTCGAAATCGCCCTCGACACCGACTACGCCGACCGGCAGCAGGCTGCCGCCGCTCGCCAGCGCCCGCTCGGCGCCGGCGTCGATGATCAGCCGACCGCGCGACGTCAGACTCCCCGCGATCCACTGTTTGCGCGCCGCGCGCGGTGATTTCCGCGGCACGAACCAAGTGCACGGCGCCCCCGACTCGATGGCACGAATCGGCGCCAACCGATGTCCATTCGCGATCAGGGTCGCACAGCCGGCCGCCATGCAGATACGCGCCGCCGCGAGCTTTGTCGCCATGCCGCCCGTACCGAACGGCGTGCTGGACGCGCCTGCCCGAGCCTCGAGGTCGGGGGTGATCTCGTGCACTTCCGAAATCAACTCGGCGTCCGAATGTGTCGTCGGATCCGCGGTGTACAGCCCGTCGACGTCCGACAACAGCACCAGGCAGTCGGCGCTGACCATTTCGGCGACGCGCGCGCCGAGCCGGTCGTTGTCGCCGTAACGAATCTCCTGCGTCGCGACCGTGTCGTTCTCGTTAATCACCGGAACCACGCCGAGCCTGAGCAATGTCGCCAGTGTGCTCCGCGCGTTGAGATAACGGCGCCGGTCCTCAGTGTCATCGAGCGTCAGAAGCACCTGCGCCACGCTTATTCCCCGCCCGTCCAGCAGGTCCTGATACGCATGAGCGAGCTGGATCTGCCCGGCGGCGGCGGCCGCCTGGTGATCCTCGAGACGAGCCTGCTCCGTCGAAAGCCCGAGATAACGACGGCCGAGCGCGATTGCGCCGGACGAAACGACCAGGACTTGCTGACCGCGCTCGCGCAGCCGCACGACTTCGTCCGCCAGCGATTCGAGCCAGGCACGATTCAGTCGCCCGGAACCGGAATCCACGAGCAGCGCCGATCCGATCTTGATGACGACCCGGGTGGCTTCGACCAGGCTGGGTCGGCTGCGTCCGGCAGCGCTCTCGAGTGACTGGGTGTCAGACGCCACTCGCGCTCTTCCTGCTCATGGGAGAATCGCTTCCGGAGATCGGTGCATCGCGCCAATTCAGATCGTCGCGCTCAGCACCTGCTGACCGCGCGCGAGCGACAATGGCCCTGATCGCACGACCGCCAGGATCTCGGCGTGCCCCCCGACGCGGTCGATGAACTCGTCGAGCTGGCCGCTGCTGCCGGTGACTTCCAACGTATAGTTCTGCAGGACATCGTCGAGCACGCGCGCCTCCAGCTGGCGCGTGAACTCGCGCACCGTCTCAACTTCTTCGTGTGGCACGCGCAACTTCAGGATGAGTAGCTCACGCTCGATGTGATCGCCCAGTGTCATGTCGGCGATGTTGACGACGTCGACCAGCTTGAACAGCTGCTGCGTGATCTGCGAGATCACCTGGTCGGAGCCAATCGAGACGAGCGTCAGCCGCGATACCTGGGGGTCCTCGGTCGGCGCGACGCTGAGGGACTCGATGTTATAGCCGCGCGTGGAGAGAACAGCGAAGCAACCCTGGCCAGCGCGCCGGCCTCGTTCTGCAACAGTATGGAAATGACGTGGCGCATCGCTGAAATCTGCCGACAGTGCCAAAAAAACCTTAACTTTTAACCGATTGGCAATACTCGCTCAGAACGTCTGCTATTGCAATGGACCATTAATTGTTCGACACTCGCGAAGATATACGTTGAATGGCCGGCTCGCCCAAAACGGGCGGTGACCACTCGATACTTATGGCAACTCCGTCTCCGACAATCGAAACGCGCGCGCACCCGTTGGCCGGCAAGCGAATGACGGGCGCGGAGATGATCGTCCAGGTCCTCGCCGACGAGGAGGTCGACACGATATTCGGTTACAGCGGTGGTGCAATCCTGCCGACCTATGATGCCGTCTTCCGCTACAACGCCGTGCACACAGCCGAGGACGGCAGCGCCCCTATGCCGCTCATCGTGCCCGCGAACGAGCAGGGGGCCGGCTTCATGGCCGCAGGATATGCGCGGGCCAGCGGGAAAGTCGGCGTCGTCATGGTGACGTCCGGACCTGGCGCGACGAACACCGTCACGCCGGTTCGCGATTGCATGGCGGACTCGGTGCCCATCGTCGTGATCTGCGGCCAGGTACCGACCAATGCGATCGGCACCGATGCATTCCAGGAAGCGCCGATCTCGGCCGTGATGGGTTCCGCCGTCGCGAAGCACGTCTTCCTCATCACGGATCCGCACAGGCTGGAGGCGACCGTCCGTACGGCTTTCGAGATCGCGCGGACCGGACGGCCGGGGCCCGTCGTGATCGACATACCGAAAGACGTACAGAATTGGGTCGGCGAATTTCAGGGCAAGGGCCTGCTGCCGATCGTCGGGTATCGGCGGCGGATCCGCGCGGTCGAGGAAAACGTCCTGACCGCGGGCTCGGCGAAGGCGTTCTTCGACATACTCGGGCGCGCGCAACGCCCCCTGATCTATGCCGGCGGCGGTGTCGTCAATAGTGGAGCGGCACAGACGCTGAGGGCATTCGCCGAACGCTTCCGCCTGCCAATCACAACGACGCTGATGGGCATCGGTGCCCAGGACACGACGCACCCGTTGTCTCTTCGTATGCTGGGCATGCACGGAGCAGCGTATGCGAATTATGCAGTCGAGGACTGCGATTTCCTGATCGCGGTCGGTGCGCGCTTCGATGATCGCGTCGCCGGCGTGCCGGAGAAATTTGCGCCTAATGCCCGACGCGTCGCCCATTTCGATGTGGATTCGTCGGAGATCGGCAAGGTCAAGAGCGTCGACTGGTATCACGTCGGCATTTTGGATCGCGACCTGAACGCACTGATCGCCTACGCAGACCGGCACGACATCCAGATCCGGTTGGACATGTGGCATGAAGAGCTGGCGGCGCTCAAGGCACAGTATGCGCAGAATTACGACCGCGAGAGCCCGCTGATTCAGCCTGATTACGTTATCGAGGAACTGAATCGGCACACACGCGGCAAAGCCGTCATCACGACCGGTGTCGGGCAGCACCAGATGTGGGCGGCCCAGGGATTCGATTTCAGGGAGCCGCGCCAGTGGCTGACATCGGGCAGCATGGGCACGATGGGATTCGGCCTGCCGGCCGCCATCGGCGCGCAGTTCGCGCGGCCCGACCGTCTGGTCATCGACATCGACGGCGACGCGAGCATGCGCATGAACCTTGGCGAGATGGAGACGGTCACGACCTACGAGTTGCCGATCAAGATCGTCGTCCTGAACAATTATGGCGACGGCATGGTCCGGCAGTGGCAAAAGCT
>JABAOE010002449.1_pt2 | contig 15030 bp, 14 predicted proteins | sample 7062141 | NCBI WGS metagenome assembly JABAOE01 (sample SAMN14538627, study PRJNA623070) | marine sediment metagenome | biome: marine biome [ENVO:00000428]; feature: marine pelagic biome [ENVO:01000023]; material: deep marine sediment [ENVO:00002113] | place: India: Gulf of Khambhat ... | reverse complement strand
ACCATCTGCGCGCCCATGTTCTCGAACTTGTCTTCGAGTTCGATCTCCTTGGCGACGGTGACGCCGTCCTTGGTGACTGTCGGGGCACCAAAGCTCTTGTCGAGCACAACGTTACGGCCCTTGGGACCCAGGGTCACCCTCACCGCGTTGGCCAGGACGTTCACACCGGCGAACATCTTCTGGCGGGCGTCGTCGCTAAAACGTACTTCTTTAGCAGCCATTTGTTCCTATCCTCTTAAGTGAATTCAGTAATGATCTGGTGAATGAAGGGCTTAGCCTTCGATGACGGCCATGATGTCGTCTTCTTTCATCACCAGCAGCTCTTCGCCTTCGACCTTGACCTCGGTGCCCGAATACTTGCCGAACAGCACCTTGTCGCCAGCCTTGACGTCGAGCGCGCGGACCTCGCCGTTGTCGAGTATCTTGCCGTTGCCGACAGCGATGATCTCGCCCTTGACCGGCTTCTCGGTGGCGGCGTCCGGAATGACGATGCCGCCGGGAGAGGTACGCTCCTCTTCCATGCGCTTTACGACGACTCGATCATGAAGCGGACGAATCTTCATCGATTAGATCTCCTATAAACTATTGATTAATAAACAATTATTCTAGTTTTAGGCCGAGCGTTATTAGCACTCGACCTCAGGGAGTGCCAATAATAGGGACCGGGCGCGAAATTTCAAGCATTTCCGGCCGGCAAAGTGGGGGCTGCGTCAATGACTTGCGACCCTGTGGCCGGTATGCTCACGGTCCGAACCGGCGGATTTCTTCACATAACGGGAAACAAATCGGCGGGTTCGGCGGTCAATTGGTTGCCACCTGGACGCAAGCAAATAACGTGATGCGAAATCTTCTCAAAACCGCCGCTGGACTGGCCCTGTTGCTGGGCGCAGCAGCGCTTGCCGGCGCCCAGGAATACCGCCAGCTGAAGGCCGAGGACGCCTACCGCTACGCCGCGGCGGATACCGGCGCGACGATCGAAATCGACTGGTTCGTGGAGCCGGGCTACTACATGTACCGCGGCAAGATGTCCTACGAGAGCGGCAGTGATGCGATCGTGCTCGGCGACTATGTCCTGCCCCCCGGCGAAGCGCACGAGGACGAGTTCTTCGGCGCCCAGGAAGTCTACCGCGACAGCTTTTACGTCAGTATTCCCTACACGGTGGTCGGCGAAGCGCCGGCCTCCGTCGACATCGTCATCAAGTCGCAGGGCTGCTCCGAGGCATTTGGTTTCTGCCATCCGCCGCAGACCTGGACCGAGACCGTACGGCTGATCGCCCGCAACGACGATGCGGGCAAAATCACGCTGGAGGAGACCTTCGGCAGTATCGGCGGCGGGGCCAGCGCCGACTTCCTGCCGGTCGACGAAGCTTTCGAGCCCATCCTGACGGCGATCGACGGCAACGCCGTCGAGGTCGCCTTCCGCGTGGCCGACGGTTATTACCTCTACAAGGACAAGATCACGGCGCGCGCGGATTCCGATGTGGCGCAAGCCGGCATCCTCGATTTGCCGGCCGGCAAGATGAAGACCGACCAGTATTTCGGCGAGCAGGAAGTTTATTACGGCGACGTATTCGGCAAGCTGTCGATTGCCCGCGCGACGCCCGAGGCGATGGACCTCGATATCGAGCTCGGATACCAGGGCTGCGCCGAGGACGGCATCTGCTATCCGCCGGTCAAGAAAATCCTCAGCGTCTCGCTGCCCACGGCGACCGCCGTGTCGGCGCTCAGCGCTGTCAACACAATGGCGGCGGCCGCACCGATGGTGTCGGAGCAGGCCAAGCTGGCGCAGATCATTTCCGGCTCCAGCATGCTGGTCGTTATCGGCACGTTCTTCGGCGCGGGCCTGCTGCTCGCGTTCACGCCCTGCGTCCTGCCGATGGTGCCGATCCTGTCGGGCATCATCGCCGGCGAAGGCAGGGAAGTCAGCGCATCGCGCGGCTTCTCGCTGGCGCTGTCCTATGTCATGGGCATGGCGCTCGTTTATACGGCTGCCGGCGTCGCGGCTGCGGCTGCCGGCCTGCAGCTGCAGGCGACCTTCAACCAGCCGTGGGTACTGGCCCTGTTCTCCGGGCTGTTCGTCATTCTCGCCGCCGGCATGTTCGGCATGTATGACCTGCAGATGCCCTCGGCGATACAGAGCAGGCTTGCGAACATCAGCAACAACCAGGAGAGCGGCACCGCGATCGGGGCGTTCGTCATGGGCGCCATTTCGTCGCTGATCGTCACCGCCTGCGTCGCGCCGGCGCTCGTTGCCGCACTGACCGTCATGGCGCAGACCGGCGATATGCTTCGCGGCGGCGCCGCGCTGTTCGCGATGAGTCTCGGCATGGGCGCGCCGCTGCTCGCCGTCGGTGCCGCCCAGGGCAAGTTCCTGCCGCAGGCCGGCCCGTGGATGGTCGCGGTCAAGAACGCGTTCGGCTTCATGATGCTGGGTCTCGCCATCTGGATGATGTCACGGGTGCTGCCGGGCGCAATCACCCTGGCGCTCTGGGGGGTACTGGTCTTCATGGCGGGTGTCTACATGGGCGGCCTGACGACGCTCACACCCGAATCGGCCGGCGTGCAGAAGTTCGGTAAAGGCGCGGGTTTACTCGCCGTGATCTATGGCGCCGTCCTGCTGGTCGGTTCCCTCGCCGGCTCGAACAGCCTGCTGCGGCCGCTGGAGGCGCTGAACTTCGGTGGCGGTGGCGCGGTGGTAGCCGAGCACCGCGGCCTCGACTTCCAGCGCATCAAGACCACCGCCGATCTCGATGCGGCGCTCGCGCAGGCATCGGCAAGCGGCCGGACCGCGATGCTCGACTTCTACGCCGACTGGTGCGTGTCCTGCATCGAGATGGAAGAATTCACTTTCACCGACGCCGAGGTGCAGCAGGCGCTGTCGAACACGATGCTGCTGCAGGCGGACGTGACGGCCAACGACGAGGAAGACCAGGCGCTGCTGCAGCGCTTCGGCGTGTTCGGTCCGCCGACAATCATCTTCTTCGGCAGCGACGGCCTGCAACGAAACGGCTACGAAGTGGTCGGATACATGAAAGCGAAGGATTTCGCGAATCACGTCAGGATGGCAACCGGAAACGCTGGCACACTTAGCGCCGCCAACTAAAAGAACTGCCAACAACAATGAATCCGAAAATTGCGATCGCCGCGTTTGCGGTCATGATCGTCGCCGGCATCGGTGGCTGGTACTTCGGCAAAACGTCGGAAGAGAACCGTTACCGGGTCGAGACGCCCACCGACGTCGAGGACGTTTCGTTCTCGCTCGTCGACATGGACGGCGTGATGCGTTCGTCGTCCGAGTGGGCAGGCAAGGCCCGCCTGGTCAATTTCTGGGCGACCTGGTGCGCGCCCTGCCGCCGAGAAATTCCGCTCCTTAAAAAGACCCAGGCAGCGCACGGTGGAAACAACGTCCAGGTCATCGGCATCGCCGTCGACTTCCAGGAGGAGGTCGCTGCCTATGCCGAGGAAGCGCAGTTCAACTACCCGATCCTGGTTGGCCAGGAAGACGCCATGGCCGTCGCCGAGCGCAGCGGGATCGAATTCATCGGCCTGCCCTTCACGATGGTGGTCGCGCCAACGGGCGAGCTGATCAAAGCGCACGTCGGCGAAATTCACGAGCCACAGATCGAGGAGATCATCAGCGTTTTCGAGCGACTCGAGCGCGGCGAACTCGATGCGGCCGGCGCCCGCGAGGCACTCAGCGCATTCTAAACCGCCTCGCGCAGGCAAAATTTGCGCGAACTCCGCCGAAAAGGTATAGAATTGCCGGCATCTTCGTCTAACTGGCAAATAACAGCGAATAATGGCGAGCCTGCTCCTGGTCAACGGGCCTAACCTCAATCTGCTCGGAACCCGCGAGCCTGGCGTCTATGGCGACGCAACCCTCGAGTCGATCGAGGCGCGCCTCGGCGATCTGGCGGCGGAACTCGGGCACACGCTCGTGGCCTTCCAGAGTAATGCCGAGCACGAGATCGTCGACCGGGTACAGGCGGCCGCGGCGGACAAGGTCGACTTCATACTGCTGAACCCGGGCGCATTCACGCACACCAGCGTCGCCATCCGCGACGCCCTGCTCGCGGTGGGCATTCCGTTCATCGAAGTGCACCTCTCCAACGTATTTGCGCGTGAAGACTTCCGTCATTCGAGTTTTTTCAGTGATATCGCCGCCGGCTGCATTTTCGGCATTGGCGCGTTCGGCTACGAACTTGCTTTACAGGCTGCCTCGCGGCAGCTGTCCGAGGAAAAATAATGGATATCAGGAAAGTCAAAAAACTGATCGAGCTGCTGGACGAGTCCGGTATCGCCGAGATCGAGATCACCGAGGGCGAGGAATCGGTGCGCATCAGCCGGCATGCATCGAGCGTAGCGGCAGCGCCAGTCGCCATGGCTGCGCCGGCGCCCCTGCCAGCCGCGGCGCCCGCAGCGGCGGCGGCGCCGTCCTCGGCGCCGGCCGCGGCTCCCACAGCCGCGGAAATGGAGGAAGAGGGTCATGCCGTGACCGCCCCGATGGTCGGCACGTTCTACTCGGCCCCGTCGCCGGGGTCGCCGCCGTTCGTCCAGGTCGGTGACCGGATCAACGAGGGCGACACCCTGTGCATCGTCGAGGCGATGAAGATGATGAACCAGATCGAGGCCGAGGTCTCGGGTACGGTCAAGTCGATACGCGTACAGAACGGCGAGCCGGTGGAGTACGGACAAATCCTGTTCGTCATCGACCAGCGCGGCGCAGACTGATCAGGCTTATCACGAATGCTCGACAAGGTCGTCATTGCAAATCGCGGCGAGATCGCGTTGCGGGTGATGCGCGCCTGTAAGGAAATGGGCATCAAGACCGTCGCCGTCCATTCGACCGCCGACAATAATCTCAAGCACGTGCTGCTGGCCGACGAGACGGTCTGCATCGGTCCGCCGCCATCGCCGGAAAGCTATCTCAACATGCCGGCGATCATCAGCGCCGCGGAAGTCACCGATGCCGTAGCGATTCATCCGGGTTACGGGTTCCTGTCGGAGAATGCAGACTTCGCGGAACGCGTGGAAACCAGCGGCTTCACATTCATCGGCCCGCCCGCGAGCGCGATTCGCCAGATGGGTGACAAGGTCGCAGCCATCCAGGCGATGAAGCAAGCCGGCGTGCCGACCGTGCCCGGTTCCGATGGTCCACTGGGCGACAATGCGGAGGAGAACCTCCGCCTGGCCCGCGCGATCGGCTACCCGGTCATTATCAAAGCGGCCGGCGGCGGCGGCGGTCGCGGCATGCGCGTCGTGCACGCGGAACCATCGCTCGCCAACGCGATCACCGTAACCCAGGCGGAAGCGCGCGCCGCGTTTGGCAACGAAACTGTCTACATGGAGAAATTCCTGGAGACGCCCCGCCATATCGAGGTGCAGGTGCTTGCCGACAATCATGGCAACGCCATTCACCTCGGCGAGCGCGACTGCTCGATGCAACGACGCCATCAGAAGGTCGTCGAGGAAGCGCCGGCGCCCGGCATCAGCGAGGAACAGCGGCAGGAGATCGGCGCCCGTTGCGTGCAGGCCTGCCTGGACATGGGCTATCGAAGCGCAGGTACTTTCGAGTTCCTTTACCAGGACGGGGAATTTTATTTCATCGAGATGAATACCCGCCTGCAGGTCGAACATCCGGTGACGGAAATGATCACGGGGGTCGACATCGTGCGCGAACAGCTGCGGATTGCCTCCGGCGAGCCGCTGAGCCTGACGCAGGAGCAGGTCGAATTACGCGGCCATGCGATCGAATGCCGCATCAATGCCGAGGACCCGAAGACTTTCATGCCTTCCCCGGGCCTCGTCACGCTCTGGCATGCCCCTGGCGGGCCCGGCATCCGCGTCGAGAGCCATGTTTACAGCGGTTACAAGGTACCCCCGTACTATGACTCGATGATCGGCAAGATCATCGCGCATGGCGGCGACCGGAACACGGCGATCGCGAGAATGCGCAACGCGCTGGCCGAAGTGGTCATCGAAGGCATCAAGACCAATATCCCGCTGCACCAGGAGATTTTCCAGCATGCCGCCTTCCAGGCCGGTGGCACGGACATTCACTATCTCGAGAAACGCCTCGGCTTGTGAGTCAGCAGCGTGGGGTGGCGCCAGTTTGTCATGAACCTCGAGTCGCTTGACCCCGGCCGCGTCGCCGCCGCTTTCTCGGCACTGGGCGCGCTCTCGGTGACCATGACCGATGCCGGCGACGAGCCTTTACTGGAGCCGCTGCCCGGCGAGACGCCGCTCTGGCGCGATACCCGGATTACCGCGTTGTTCGACGGCGATGCCGACCTCGAGCAGATTGCGCAACGCCTGCGCCATTCACTCGGCCTCGCGGCGTTGCCCGGACATCATTTCGAGGATCTCGAGGACCGGGCCTGGGAACGGGAGTGGCTCAGGGACTTCGGGCCGATGCGTTTCGGCGAACGTCTCTGGATCGTGCCCGGCGACGATCCGGCGCCGGACCCTGGCGGCGTCGTCGTAAGGCTCGATCCCGGTCTCGCGTTTGGCACGGGAACGCATCCGACCACGGCGCTGTGTCTCGAATGGCTCGAAAATGCGGGTGTCCAGGCGCAGCAGGTGCTCGACTTCGGCTGCGGTTCCGGCATCCTCGGGATCGCGGCGCTGAGGCTCGGCGCTGCGAACGTCCTCGCCACCGACGTCGATTTGCAGGCGATATCGGCTACCCGGCAGAATGCGGCAAGGAACGGGGTCGAAGCGGCGCTGCGGGCCACGACCGACCCGGCGCCGGAATCCGCGGAATTCGACATTGTTGTCGCCAATATCCTGGCGGGAACGCTGATCGACAATGTGGAACGGGTTCGCGACGCGGCGAAACCGGGCGGTAAGATTGCGCTATCGGGCATCCTTGCGGACCAGGTCGACGCGGTCATCGGCGCATATCGCCCGTTTTTCGACGTCGATGCGCCGATTTTTCGCGAGGAATGGGCCCTGCTGACCGGCCGGAGGAAATGAGGCTCGTCCATGTATACGCAATGTCCTGAATGCTCGATTGCCTTTCGCGTAACCGCGAAAGTGCTGCAGCAGGCCGCCGGCAATGTACGTTGCGGCAGCTGTGGGCATGCGTTCAGCGCCTTGCAGTACCTGTCCGAGGAGATGCCGGCGCAGGCCACGTCCGCAGCCGCGGGCGCTGAAGATGAAGCGCCCGTCGACGAACTCGCGGAGACCAGCCGCAGGCTACTGCAAACACTGGACGAACTGGCAGGTCCCGATGACGTGCGCATCGAGGACACCGGGGTCGAATGGCGGGTGCTCGACGAGGCGGCCGCTGCCGACGTCCGCCTCGCGCCGGACGAAATCCCCGCCGAAGAAGAAATTCGTTACGACGACAATACGCCGCTGCCGGAAGACTTTGAAGATGGTGAGATGCCGGCGCCGACGCCGACACCGCAACGGCGTGAAGACGACCGCCAGGCGGCCAGCGAGGAATTAGAGGAACGCCAGGGCGACCTTGCGCTGAGCGAGCCCGAAGACTGGACCGACATCCTCGAGGAAGTGCGCGATCCCAGTGCCGAATCGCTGGAGGTCGAGGAAGAACTCGCTGCCATCCACAACGAACTTTCCGCGATCGACGAGGCGCTGACGGACGAGGTCCTTCACCTCACCGAGGAAGACATCGAATCGACGGCTGCGGACGATGCGGACGAGCTGGAAGCGGAGCTGGTCGAGCGCATCGAGACGGACGCCGAGGCGGAGCTGGCCGCGCAGGATGCGCTGATGGAGGCGTCTGCCGGCGACGGCGTCGAGGATGAGGAAACCGGCAGCTTCGAGGCCATCGATCCGGCAACCGAGGGCGCAATATACGAGGCGGCTGCAGACCAGGGGGCCGAGAACGCTGATGAGCCGTCGGCATTCGACAGGGAGCCGACCGGCGAATTCGACGCTCAGATTGAGGAAGCTGCGCGGGCGCTGGCGGATGACGACGATTCGGATGCTGACCATGCCGTCGATGAGCTGGCCGCCGACAGTGACGAGGCGGCGGCAGACGACACCGGCGACGACGAAGCCGGCGAGGTGGTCGAAGTCGAGGACGACTTCGCTGCCGTGGAATCGCGCGCGGAGCTTGGCGAAGACGAGGAAACCGACGACCGAAGCGAACAGCAAGCCGACGCCGACGAGGAAACCGACGACGAAAATAGAGAGGACTTCGAACCCGCGAGCGACCGGGAACAGGATTTCGCCGCAACGCTGGTCGGCATGAAGAACCCCGAGGAATTGTTCGACGAGAACTCCGGCGAGGTCGAAACGATCATCATGGAAGGGGAGTTCATCCGCAACGAGATCGAGCAGGAGCGTATCGCGGCGGAGCACGCGGCCAGGAACCAGCTGGATGATTCCTCGAAGCTTCTCGATACCTACGCCCTGCAGCGCGGCAAGGTCCGCGGTGGCCGCCGAAGTTACGATCCGCCATCGTCCGCGATGCTCGTCGCCATCGTCGCACTGGGACTGCTGTTCGCGGGGCAGCTGGTGCACAGTTTCCGGCAACCGCTCGCGACGCATGGATTCTTCAACGCCACGCTTGCGCCGATATACCGGATGCTGGGCAACCCGATCACGCCGGACTGGAATATCCTCGGATGGCAGTTCGAGGCGACCAACGGCAGCGTTGAAGACGAAGAAAATACCCTCGTCATCGCCACCCGCATCGCCAATCGATCGAGCCAGTCCTTGCCGTACCCGCTGGTGCACGTATCGCTGACGAACCGTTTCGAGGATGTCATCGGCAGCAGGATTCTCGAGCCTGGCGAGTACCTGGCGGATAATGGCGATCCGAGCAGGCTCGTCGAGCCCGGTCAGAACTTCAATGCGCTGATCACCGTCGAAGAGGCAACGGCCGACGCGACCGGCTTCAAGCTGTATGTCTGTTATCGAATCGAGGCCGGGTCCGTTCGCTGCGCCAACCAGGACTTCAAGAACTGAGCGTCCTCATCGCGCGCCCGGCAACACTCAGTCACCTGCCCAGTATTCGTAGTGAAGATCGGTCCCTACCAACTCTCGAGTCCGTTCGTCCTGGCGCCGATGGCCGGTATCACAGACGCTCCTTTTCGGCGCCTCTGCCGACGCTTCGGCGCCGGCATGACGACCTCCGAGATGACGACGGCGGATATCCGCCTGTGGAAAACCGCCAAGTCGCGACGCCGGCTCGACCTCGACAGCGACGCCGAGCCGGTCGCGGTGCAAATTGCGGGGGCCGATCCGGACCAGCTCGCCATCGCAGCCGGGCTTTGTGTCGAGCGTGGCGCGCAGATCATCGACATCAACATGGGCTGCCCGGCCAAGAAAGTATGCCGCCAGGCGGCTGGCTCGGCGCTGCTCCGCGACCCGGAACTGGTCAAGCGAATCCTCGACCGGGTCGTAGCCGCCGTCGACGTGCCGGTGACGCTGAAGATCCGCACCGGCTGGGACGAAGCGCATCGCAACGCGCCGGAAATCGCCCGCATTGCCGAGCAGGCCGGGATTCAGTCACTCGCTGTGCACGGTCGGACCCGCGCATGCCGATACCGGGGAGACGCCGAATACGAGACCGTTGCGCAAATCAAAAGTGAACTGTCGATACCGGTCATTGCCAACGGCGACATCACCACACCGGAGAAGTCGCTTGAAGTTTTTCGCCTAAGCTCCGTTGACGGCTTGATGATTGGTCGTGGCGCACAAGGCCGTCCCTGGATCTTCCGGGAACTCAATTTTTTCCACGCCAACGGCACGCCTGTCGCGCCGCTGGATAAACGCGAAGTCCGTGCTATCATGCTCGACCACCTTGGCGACCTGTACCAGTTTTATGGGGATACAACTGGCGTCAGGGTGGCACGCAAGCACCTGACCTGGTACTGCGCCGGATTAAAAAACGCAGAACAATTCCGGTCACGGGTGGTGCGCGTTGAGAGTGCGTCCGAACAATATCGACTAACGCAGCAGTTCTTGGGCATGCAATCCGGGGACAGCGGTCTGGCCGCGTGAGCCAGTGTGTTCGGTGAATTTCAAGCGAAATCGATGTGGGCGATTGAATCGTGGCCAAAAAGAATCCAGGGAAAAACTCAAATAAAAACAAGGAGCTGAAAGCCTCATCGAATCGCAAACCACTTCGCAAGCATACTGAAGAAGCGCTCGCCGCTTATTTCAGGTCGCTGAACGGCGACCGCCCGGGCGAGCTTTATGACCTGGTGCTTGGCGAAGTCGAGGAGCCATTGTTCCGCGTGGTGATGGATTACACGGAAGGCAACCAGAGCCAGGCCGCCGGCATTCTCGGTATCAACCGCGGCACCCTGCGCAAGAAACTCAAAACCTATTCCCTGATTCAGTAAAGGCTGCCGATGTTCAAGGTTCGACGTGCGCTTGTCAGCGTTTCTGATAAGCGTGATCTGATCGATTTCGCACGAGGTCTGACCGAACTCGGTGTGGAAATTCTGTCAACCGGCGGCACCTGTCGTCAGCTCAGGGAATCCGGCATCGACGCCGTCGAGGTGTCGTCCCGCACCGGTTTTCCGGAAATCATGGACGGCCGCGTCAAGACGCTGCACCCGGTTATCCACGGCGGACTGCTCGGTCGGCGCGGAACCGACGAGGACGTCATGCAGGAACACGGCATCCAACCGATCGACCTGCTCGCCGTCAACCTCTACCCCTTCGAAGAGACCATCCGGCGCGAGGACGCCACGCTGGACGACGCGATCGAGAACATCGACATCGGCGGCCCGGCGATGATCCGGGCTGCGGCGAAGAACCACGACGGCGTCGCCGTCGTCGTCGACCCGGCCGACTACCCGGCAGTCCTCGATGCGCTGCGTGACGACGCGCTGGACATCGAATTCCGCCGCGGCCTCGCCGCCAAAGCCTACGCACATACGGCCGGCTATGACACGGCGATCACGCAATACCTGGCGGCATCATTGGACCAGGACCTGCTCGGCGAGCGATTCCTGTATGCAGGCGGGCTGAGCGAGCGGCTGCGTTACGGAGAGAATCCCCACCAGGCCGCCGCCTTCTACCGTGACCAGCGAGCGGCGGCCGGGACGCTGGCCGCAGCCGAACAGATCCAGGGCAAGGCACTCTCCTACAACAACATCGCCGACACGGACGCCGCGCTCGAATGCGTCAAGCAGTTCGAGCCGCCGGCCTGCGTGATCGTCAAGCATGCCAATCCCTGCGGCGTCGCCGTGGACGAATCGATCTTCGACGCTTATGACAGGGCGTTCAGGACCGACCCGACCTCGGCCTTCGGCGGCATCATCGCGTTCAACCGCCCGCTGGACGCGCGGACGGCCGCGGAGATCATCGAGCGCCAGTTCGTCGAGGTGATCGTCGCGCCGGCCGTCGAAGACGATGCCCTGCCGGTCGTCGCAACCAGGAAGAACGTCCGGCTGCTCCGCACCGGCGCCTGGACCGACGCCTCGTCGAGCGCATTCGACTTCAAAAAGGTGTCGGGCGGACTGCTGGTGCAAACGGCCGACGACGGCGTCGTCACGCAGGCGGACCTCAAGGTCGTCACGGACAAGGCGCCCGACCAGCAGCAGGTCGGCGACCTGCTGTTCGCCTGGAAAGTCGCCAAGTTCGTCAAGTCGAACGCGATCGTCTTCTGCCGCGACGGCATGACGATCGGCGTCGGCGCGGGACAGATGAGTCGCGTTTATTCGACTAAGATTGCTGCAATCAAGGCAGGCGACGAAGGCCTGACCGTCGCGGGCTCGGTGATGGCGTCGGACGCCTTCTTCCCGTTTCGCGACGGCATCGACAGCGCGGCGGAGCACGGCATTTCGGCAATCATCCAGCCCGGCGGCTCGATGCGCGACGACGAGGTCATCGCCGCCGCGAACGAGCACGGCCTGGCCATGGTCTTCACCGGCATGAGGCATTTCCGGCACTGATGAAAGTTCTGATCGTAGGCAGTGGCGGACGCGAGCATGCGCTGGCGTGGAAATGCGCCGCGTCCGAGCGCGTCAGCGAAGTACTGGTCGCTCCGGGCAACGCCGGAACGGCGCTCGAAGCGGGCGTCCGCAATGTCGCGGTGGGCGCCGAGGACATCGACGGTCTGCTCGAACTGGCCGCAAACGAGCAGGTCGGGCTGACCATCGTTGGCCCCGAAGTGCCGCTCGTCAACGGCATCGTCGACCGGTTCCGCGAGGCCGGCCACGCATGCTTCGGCCCCGACTCGGCCGGCGCCATGCTCGAAGGCTCGAAGGCGTTCACAAAAGACTTTCTCGCCCGGTATGACATCCCGACCGCGCAGTATCGGAACTTCGACGAACTGGAAGCGGCGCTTGCCTACGTTCGCGAGCAGGGCGCGCCGATCGTCGTCAAGGCGGACGGCCTTGCCGCCGGCAAGGGCGTCATCGTCGCGCAGACGCTGGCAGAGGCCGAGGCGGCCGTTACCGGCATGCTGAGCGGTGGCAGCTTCGGTGATGCCGGTCATCGAGTCGTTATCGAGGAATTCCTCGAGGGAGAGGAAGCGAGCTTCATCGTTATCACCGACGGAACGCATGTCCTGTCGCTGGCGAGTTCACAGGACCACAAGGCGCGCGACGAAGGCGATACCGGGCCCAACACCGGCGGGATGGGCGCTTACTCGCCCGCGCCTGTCGTCACGCCGGAAATCGAGGCGCGCATACTGAACGAAGTGATCCAGCCGACGCTTGCCGGGTTGCGCGCAGAGGGCATCACCTACACCGGCTTTCTGTACGCCGGGCTGATGATCACACCGGACGGCACGCCGAAAGTTATCGAATTCAATTGCCGCATGGGCGACCCGGAAACGCAGCCGATCTTGGCGCGGATGCGATCGGACCTGGTCGACATCTGCGAAGCCACGCTGGACGGCAGCCTTGGCGAGATCGAGGCCGACTGGGACCCCCGCGCCGCCCTCGGCGTCGTCATGGCGGCGGGCGGCTATCCCGCCAGCTACGCGAAGGGCAAGACGATTTCCGGCCTGGATGACGACGGCGCCGACTCGGTCAAGGTATTCCACGCCGGCACGGCGATGCATGGAGACCAGGTCGTGACCAGCGGCGGGCGCGTGCTGTGCGTTGTCGGCCTCGGCGACTCGGTCTCCAGTGCCGGTCGCAAGGCTTACGATCGTGTCGCGTCGATCGCCTGGGACGGCGTATATTACCGCCGGGACATCGGCCACCGGGCCATCGCCCGGGAAAGGCGCTGACGGCGCCATGCTGACGGTCGCCGAAGCAACGCGCGCGATCGCGGACGCCATCCCGGCCTTCGGTACAGAGACGGTGGCGCTCGACCGGGCCTGCGGCCGGGTCCTGAGACAAAGCGTCACTGCGGAACGCGACCAGCCTCCTTTCGATCGGGTGACCATGGACGGCATCGCGATCGACTTCGATGCCTGGGAGAGCGGCACGCGCTCTTTCAAAGTGCAGGGCACGCAGCATGCCGGTGACGAGGTCCAGGCGCTGGACGATCCGGGCAACTGCATCGAGATCATGACCGGCGGCGTTCTGCCTGTCGGTACGGACTGCGTGATCGCGGTCGAACGCATTGCTGTCAGCGACGGCGTGGCAACGATCGAAGACGCTTATGAACCGGCGCGGCGGCAGTTCATCCACCCACAGGGATCGGACTACCGGGATGGCGCCGAGATCCTGTCCGAACATATGCTCATTACGCCGCTGGAGATCGCGATCATCGCTTCCTGCGGGCTCGACGCGGTATCCGTCAGCGGTGCTCCGGTCATCCGTGTCATTTCGACGGGCAACGAGCTCGTCGCGCCGGGACGACCGATCGAGCGCCAGCAGGTCCGGCTGTCGAACGGTCCCGCGCTGGTCGCGATGCTGGCGTCGGCCGGGTTCGACGACGCGGCGCAGGAACACATTGCGGATGATCCCGACGCCCTGGCGACGCGCCTGTCGGCATTGCTGTCGGCAAGCAATGTCCTCGTCATGAGCGGCGGGGTATCGATGGGCAAAGCGGATTTCGTGCCGGGCGTGCTCGCCGAGCTGGGCGTCGAGGTGGTCTTTCACAAGATCAGCCAGCGACCGGGCAAGCCGATGTGGTTCGGGATCGGGCCGGACGGCCAGGCTGTCTTCGCGCTGCCCGGCAACCCGGTGTCGTCGCTGGTCTGCTGTCGTCAGTATGTCCTGCCGGCACTGCTCCGCGCCAGCGGCCGACCGCAACCGGATCCGGAATACGCGGTGCTTGCCGAAGATGTCGAATTCATTCCCGACCTGACCTGTTTCCTGCCCGTTCGTATCCTGCCCGCGCAGGACGGCACCGTCAGCGTGACGCCTGTACCGACCAATACCTCCGGCGACTTCGCGGCGCTGCGCGGCACCGACGGCTACGTGGAACTTGTGAAAGAGGAAAATCGATTCCCGAAGGGGACGCTTGTTCGCCTTCATCGCTGGTCCGCGCCCTGACGCGGACGGCACCGCCAGGTCAGGCTCGCTTCGGGTCGAAGTTCATCACGTAATCGGGGATGGGCACGTCCTGCGGCGTAAGGGGATCGGGTATCGCAGGACCGCTCCTCATTTCGAGGGGAATCACGCCCGTCCAGTGTCCCTCAGCGAGATCCTTGGCGGCATCCTTCGGCGGCCCTGAACGAATCTTGACGCTGGCCTCGTCAATGGGTACTGCCAGGACGGTGGTTGCCTCCGTCTCCTTGCGGTCCGGCTGCCTGGTGTCGTCCCAGCGGCCGGGAATCAAGTGGTCAACGAAGGCCTGAAAGGCCGCGGCCTTTTTTTCGCTGTCGGTCACCAGCGTCGCAACGCCGAAGCAGACGACCGAGCGATAATTCATCGAATGTGAGAAGGCAGACTGCGCCAGCACGAGGCCGTCCAGCAAAGTCACGCAGACGCTGACCGGCCGACCGTTCTCGAAGCTCGACAGCCAGCGGCTCGCGACGGCGCCGTGCAGAACGAGTTCGTCGCCGAGGCGCGCATAGGTCATCGGGATGACGGTCACGCCGTTACCGGCATCGAAACCGACGTGCGCAACCATGCCTTCGTCGAGGATCGCGTAGGCCGTTTCCGAGTCATAGCTGCCGCGCTCCGCATGCCGGCTGAT
>JABAOE010002080.1_pt1 | contig 15040 bp, 13 predicted proteins | sample 7062141 | NCBI WGS metagenome assembly JABAOE01 (sample SAMN14538627, study PRJNA623070) | marine sediment metagenome | biome: marine biome [ENVO:00000428]; feature: marine pelagic biome [ENVO:01000023]; material: deep marine sediment [ENVO:00002113] | place: India: Gulf of Khambhat ... | reverse complement strand
TCGATCGGGGTGTCGATGTTTCGATAGACCAGTACCCATATCCTGCGTCGTCAACCGGGCTCCAGGCCGTATTTCCACGCTGGAGCCTGGACGGTGGCGCAGACGCGATCAGGGCGCGGCTCGACGATCCGGACCAGCGCGCCAGGGTCAAGGAAGGCATCGTTTTCGCACTCGTCAACGAGCGCGGCGGCAATGATCCGTCCCGGGTACACCTTGCGCGGTGCGACTGGGACACATCACTGAACGGTCTCAACCTTGCCGACGTGCTGCGGCAACGCGAGATGGAGGTCACGATCGAGAATGCGGCCGAGCTCGTAATGGACTTCGAGTACGCGGGCGGCTGCCAGTGCGTGTACCACGCAATGTCGATGCAGGACGTCGATCGCATCATGGCCCACCCGAAAACAATGATCGCGTCGGACGGTGGCATCATGGCGCCCGGCGACAACCGGCCGCATCCGCGCAACTACGGCGCGTTTGCAAAGGTGCTGGGCGAGTTCGTTCGCGAACGGAAGTTGCTGCCACTGGCAACGGCCATACACAAGATGACGCGCATGCCCGCCGACCGGATCAACATCGATGATCGCGGCCGCATCGAGGAGGGCGCATTTGCTGATATCGCCGTGTTCGACCCCGACGAAATCATCGACACAGCGACGTTCGAGGATCCGCACCAGTATGCGCTGGGTGTGCACCACGTCCTGGTCAATGGCGTTCCCGTGCTTGTCGACAAGGCGATGACCGGTGCGCGTCCTGGCCGAGTGTTGCGCGCTAATCGGCCGTAGGTTCCTCCAGCATCGTCCGCATCATCTCCGCGGCCAACACGTGCGTGTGGTCGAAGATCAGTTCGCGATCGATCTCGTCGCCGATCTCGTAGGTGATCGCCGGTATCCCGTAGCGGCTGAAGAAATAGTTCTTGGTGTTGTCGAGTCCCGACGGCTCGCGTGGATCGTGCGTGAATTCAAAATCTTCGAACCGGTCGTCGGCGCTTTCCAGCCAACGGGTTGCAAATCGCTCGGGGTCCGTATCGTCCTCGGGCACTTGCGTATAGAAGATCATCGTGTCGGTCACTTTCGTGGCATGGAAGTCGAGCATCAGTCGCGGCCGGATGCCTTGTTCGTCGAGTGCGTCGAGCAGCGCCGCGACGGCCTGCGTCTCGGGCTGGGTGAACGGACCCCAGTCGCGATTGAGGTCGGCCAGTCCGGCGTTGTGGCGCGCATGACCAGCGGCCACGCCGTCGGGGTTGATCAATGGAATTATCAGCAGCTGGTATCGCGCCCGGAATTCGCGCGCAAGATCCGAAGTGCCGAGCAAGGCATCGACGAATTCACGCATTGCGAGCGCGCCGGGTACCTCGGCGGGATGCTGGCGGCCGATCAGAACGATGGCTTCCTGTTTGTCGGCCGTACTCGCCAGGTACAGCGGGCGGCCGTCGTGGGACTCACCGATGACGCTTGTCTCGATCTCGTAATGCGCCTCCAGCTGCCCGAGCCAGTCGCGATAAAAACTCTGCGTCAGCAGTTCCTGGGCCGATACCCAGGTTCCGGTTTCGTCGACGGGCAGGCGCAGTGTCATCGACTTGCCGATCTCGCTGCGTTCTGCGGTCGACTCATCGGCCGGCTCCCAGTGAAGGCGGTCCTTGCTCAGCTTGGGCCAGAACCGGGCATAGGAATCCGGGAATTGCAGCTTGATCTCGACGTTGCGCGAATCGCGGGCCGAGATGTGGAACGCGAACCAGGCGAAGGTATCCTCGACGCTGAAATCCTCGTTGCGAAACGTCAGCACGACCGAATCTTCCGACACGAACAGACAATCATCGAGCCGGCCACCGTCGAACCGGGAATCGATGATGACAACGTCGTTCTCGCAATAGTCGCCAGCGGACGCGAGCGCCGGTACGATCAGGAGAAGTAGCAAGGCATGACGAAACATCACGTGAATACTACTGGGAACCGCCGGTTGTGGGTACTGCTCGCACTGCTCGTGCTATCGAGCTTCGGCGTGTCGCTCGTGCAGACGTCGTTTGGCGATATCCGGGTGCAGTCGATCAAGGTCCCGACCCAGAATGGCCAGTGGGTCGTCGCCGATCTTTATCGTCCGCTCTCGGTGTCGAGCGAGAATCCGGCGCCCCTTGTCTTCGTGGTGCCCGGTTTCCAACGCGGCAAGGAGGCATTGTCCAACGTGGCGATCGAGCTTGCGCGGCGCAATATCGTCGCCATCCTGATCGACCCGTACGCGCAAGGCGGTTCGAGCGCTTCGCTGAGCCGCATCGCGGCGACCACCGAGGGCTACGGTATGTTTGCGCTCGTCGACTATGCGGCGAGCACGCCCAACCTGAATTACATCGACCGCTCGCGGATCGGCGCGACCGGGCACTCGGCCGGCGGCAATGCGGCGATCCGCGGCGCCAGCTACTTCGGCCGCGAAGCACAGCGCACGGGCGAACCGAGCAAACTGCACTCGGTGTTCGTGTCCGGCTACGTGCTGACATTGCGTGACGAGGTACTCAATGACGTGCGCTCGAATATCGGCGTCAGCTATGCGTACTACGATGAAGGTGCTTACCGGAACGAGTTGAAAAACGGTGACATGCGCGTGGCCCCGGAGGCGCTGCGCGTGGTCAACCTCGGTCGCGACCCGTCGCTGCCGCCGGTCGAACAGGTCGACCTCGGCAGGCACTACGGTAATCTCGACAACCGCACCTTCCGGGTCGTGCACAACGAACGCGTACTGCATCCGTTCCAGCCTTACATCGTCGAGGCCATGGCCAACCAGGTCGAGTACTTCGAGCACGTATTCGGCATCGACAGTGGGCTGTCGGCCCGCGACCAGGTCTGGTTCTGGAAGGAGATTCTGAGCCTCGTTTCGCTGGTGACGGCCGTTGTCATGCTGATCCCGCTCGGACAGGCTCTCTTGCGGCTGCCGTATTTCGCTCCGCTCGTGCACCCGGTTCCGCCGCCGCTGCCGAAACCAGCCGGCCGGGGCAGGGTAGTGTTCTGGAGCATGTTCGTGATCGGCGCGCTGATTGCGTGCTTCTCGTACATCCCGATGGCCGAGCTGTCGCAGGTGCTGTTCGTCAAGGCGTCGAATCGCGAGATCACGTGGTTCTTCCCGCAACGCATGAACAATGCCGTCATGATGTGGGCCGTCCTGAACGGGCTTGTCGGCTTCCTGATGTTCTGGTTATCGTGGCGCTTCCATGGCAGGCAGCACGGCGTGTTCCCCGACATGTGGGGCGCCCGGATCACGCGCGATGAACTGCGCAAGACGTTCCTGCTGGCACTCACGCTGTTTGCGATCTACTACCTGTTGCTGTCCGGCATGTACTGGCTGTTTCATGCCGATTATCGATTCCTGTTCATGGGCGTGCGCGTCTTCCGGCCTGTCGAGCTCGCGTTGCTCGTTGTCTACGCACCATTTTTCTTCCTTTTTTTCCTGTCGAATTCGCTGCGCGTCAACGGTGCGATGCGCACCGAAGGCCAGCCTGAATGGAAGGGCATGTTGATCGCCGGGCTCGCGAATTCGCTGGGGCTGCTGCTGATCGTCGTCGTGCAATACGTGACGTTCTGGTGGACCGGAACGGTCTACTGGACCGACGGCTGGCTTTACGTGAACCTGCTGTTCGCGGTCGTGCCGATGATGTTCGTACTGCCGTACTTCAACCGCTATTTCTTCCGCATGACGGGCAGGATCTACCTCGGCCCGATGGTGACCTGCCTGGTCTTCATCATGATCCTGCTGACGAATACGGTCGTTTACCTGCCGCTTTAGCAGCTATTGCCGATCCGCCATGACTTTGCGGCGCTTCAGTTCGTCTAGAAACCCGGCCATCGATGCATTTTATAGAATTCGCTAGGAGACTCGCGCGCTCAGTGTTGCCTTGTCCATATCCCGCTGCAGGCTCGCTGCGAGCATGCGTGAGCCCTTCAGGAAGAACAGCCCGTAGAGGAATCCGCTGACGCCGCCCGCGACGTGTGCGAGTACGTTGATCGCACCATGGTCAGCGACTGTAAAGAGCCGGTAGATGTCGCCGCCAATGTACCAGAGAGCAAGAATCCAGCCGGGTACGGCGATCGAGCCGAGAATAACGACCAGCCAGTAGTAACATCGAATCTTGCCGCGCGGCAGCAGGTAGGCGAACAGCCCCATCATGCCCATGACTATACCCGATAGCCCCAACGTCCAGTGATGGTTGTCGGCGAGCTCGGAGACCACAGAGTCCGTCACGCCAATCACCAGCGCGTTAATGACAATAAACAGGACGAAAGCGGCCGGGCCGATGAGCGCCTCTACTGTCGCAGCAAACGCGAAAAAGAAAACAAGGTTGAAGATAATGTGGACCCAGTCGCCGTGCGCGAAACTCGCTGCGATCATGCGCCAGGGATTCCAGGACTCGGTGTGATAGGCGTAATTGTCGCCGGGATCATCGCGCACGATCGAGCGGAACTGGCGCAGCTCGTCGATTAGCATTTGCTCGACGTACAGGCGCGAATCTTCCGGACTGAAGCCGGACAAGGGCCTGATCGATACTGCGATCTCGGCGATTTCCTCCGCTTCGTTCGGAGAGCGGCTCAGGTGATACATCACCTCACCGCAGAAGTCGGCGTTCTTCAACTGCGCCACGCGCGTCATGACCATTTGTGTGATGTGGCTTTGTGGCTTGGCGCAGTAGCGGTCGATCGACAAGCTGAAAGCCCGCCAGTCACTTTCCTGCTTCAGGAACACGCCGATGCAAACGGCACAGACCAGCACGGTCAGTACTGGCCAGGCCGGGAGGTTGAAGTCGGCTTTGACGGGAACAAACATCAGGCCAGCCTAGCATGCGCCCGCCGGCCCGAACGTGAACGCGGTCCTAGTTATTCAATGCGCCCTGGTCGATCCAGAGTTTCAGCGTTTCGATCTGTTCGTCGGTCAGCGATACACCACGACCCTCGGCCAGCGCATCATCCGTGTGTGGCGGCATGTGGATCTCGGATGCAGTCTTGTGTGCGACGACCAGGTAGAGCGAACTCGACTCGCTCGAGCCGGGCACGACGACCGCACCGAACTTCGTGCCTTTCATGACCGCTTCGTAGCTATCCAGGCTGAAGCCGCTGTTCAGATAGCCTTCCGAGTCCTGGTCATGGCAGGACAGGCACGAGGCGAACAGGATCGGTTGAACGTCTTCGGTGTAACTGACCTGTTGCTCGCAGCCGGTCAGCAGCACGCCTGTTGCGACTAGAGATAGAGCATACAACCTCGTTGAGATCATCAATATCACCTCCCAGCCTGACCACTGTCGCCCGATTCCGCGAGAATTCAAGTCGGGCTTCTACTTACTCAGCCCGCATCCAGGAATCGAATGGCTTCGTCGATGTGCTCGGACTTGGGCACAGCCTCGATGCGCTGCGTGTCGAAGATGAGCTTGACGTCCTCGATACCGGCTTCCTTGTAGGCTTCGAAATGCCTGCGCACCTGGGCCTTGGCTTCATCGTTGGTCCCGGTGATAAAAACGTGGCGCTTGCGGCGCAACTGCTCCAGCTGATCCTCGCCGATCGTCACCCACATCGCCGATCCGCGGATATAGACCGAACCGCGGATCTCGTTGGCGGCCAGGTGCGTGCGAAAGGCTGTCACGGTCGTATCGCGGGAGCTGCCGATATAGATCCGGTTGAGATCGATTGCGTATTCCACTTCGATAGCGCGCAGCCCGAGGATGGCATGCCATACCTGCTGCTCGTCGTTCTGGCGCCGGTTGCCCGACCTCGGCCCGATCCAGATGAGGTTGTGCTGGTTGAATACCGACACCCACGGATCGGGGATGCCGCCGTATCGGTTCGGGTCGAGATAGATAAACACCCCAGGTGGGCGGGTGGGGTCGTAGTTGTAGGGTACGTACATCTGCCAATCCAGTTCCTGCCCCGCTGGAATGACCTCGCTCAGAGCCTGCGCGACCTGGTCGCCGAGGATCTCGTCGACGGTATGGGTCATCCGGAACATGCCGGTCATTGCTTCCTGTGACAGCGCCTCGGTGTTGGCGAGGCAGACCAGGATCAGGACAAGGATTTTCGTCTTCATACGCGCCTCCGTTCAGCCAATATAGCACTCCCGTACACGGCTATAATCGGTGCTCTGGTTGTAGGAGAGACTGATGAGATTCCCGGGTATCCTGATTTCCGTTTTCCTGTTCGCCGCCTGTACCGCCGAGACGCCCCCGGTGCTCGAGATCGAGCCCGTCACCGACCCGCGTGTTCTGGAAATCCATGAAACGACTGTGTTCGCCGATATGCATGCGCATCCGAGCCGTTTCCACCGCGAGAATGTTGAGTCGATTGCCGAAGAGGAAATCGAGGTATACCGCCGCAGTACGATGGATCTCGTCGTTGCAAACATCAGCAGCGATATGGCTTACGACGGCGACTATACGAATCGTGACGGCACCTTCGTCGAGGAGGGGAAATACAAGCCGGAGCCCGGCGAGACTTATGCCCTGGCCGCGGACCGCCTGGCGCGACTAAAGCACACCGTCGACCTCGGCTATGCCGTGCACGCCGACAGACCTGCCACGGTGCTCGAGGCCCGCCGCAACGGCCAGGTCGCGGTGCTGCCGGCGCTCGAAGGGGCCGATGCCCTGGAGGGCAACATAGAGAACCTGTATTCGATGTATGACAACGGGTTGCGACTGATCCAGCTCATCCACTTCCGGAACAACGAACTCGGCCACATGCAGACCTGGCCCTACTCGCCGGGGGGGCTGACCGAATTCGGCCGCGAGGTGGTTCTCGAAGCGAATCGACTCGGCCTGATCATTGATATGGCGCACGCGAACCACGAGACGATGATGGATATCCTGGCGTTGTCGGAACACCCGGTCATCTTCAGCCATGGCGGCGTGCGCGCCTATACCGACGACGACCGGGCGGTCACCGACGAGCAGATACGCGCCATTGCCGAAAACGGTGGCGTCGTCGGCATCTGGCCGCATGGCCGGCACATATCGGACGTCGCCGAAATGGTCGACTACATCGAGCACGTCATCGAAGTTGGCAGCATCGATCACGTCGGTATTGGCTCCGACCTGCGCGGTATCTCGAGCTATGTGGTCGGTTTCGACGAGGAGGCGAGGTTTCACGCCATAGCCAGCGAACTGCTGAACCGCGAATACAGCGCCGAGGATGTCGGCAAGGTCATGGGCGGCAATTTCTTTCGCGTCTGGCAGGTAGTGACAGGGAACGATCAGGGGTAGAGTTCCGGTGCATATCTGTTATAAGAACCCGGGCCGGACATTTGCACGTCGAGGTGATACGTGATCTTCAACCCAAACATGAAAAGACACTGGACCAGGAAATATGGCGAGGGGTTCGAGGGTCACACGCTGGACAGCACGCTTATCGAGGCTGCGCTCAGGAAGTCGCTCGTCGAAGGCACCGTATTCGAGATCGGTGCCGGCACGGGGTATTTCACAAAAGTCATGGAGGGTTGGGGATACGACGTCGCCGCGACAGATCTCGTCGTCGGCGATACGATGGATATCACGAAAGAGCGGCGGGGCGAGTACGACAATGTTGTCGCGATCGGCGTCCTGCATCACATCCTCGAAATCGATGACCTGAGGTCCGCTCTGGAGAACATCAAGGCGATGGCGACAAAGAAGATCTCGCTGGCCGTCAAACTGCCTTCCGAGGACATCAGGAAAAGGTCGCGGCACGCGAACCGTTATGGCGTGCTGGACTATATCGGCGTACTGGGCAGCCCGGTGACAGTTACCGAGTGCGGTTACCTGAGCATGCTCGAGTGGGAGGTCGGCGCCGACGCCTAACGTTCGTAATAGTCGCGCATCTGCCCACCGGCCAGCAGCTGCGTCAATGTGTGTATCCAGCGGTACTTCGAATCCTTCCAGCCCTCGCGAACCGAGACCCTGATATCGCTTTCCTGCGCAGCGAGCACGTGCTCGTTTGCCGGCGGGTACAGGTGCTGCGTACCCCAGTCGACGACGGCATGATCCGGCTCGACGAACAGGTCGGCCGGCAGCGGAATACCGCAGCGCTCGGCGACGGCCCGGATCGTCGTGGCCGGCGCCGCGGCCAGGTCTTCGTAGCGTAGCGTGAGAAAACGCTCGCCGAGAGCCGGACGCCAGCGTTCGAGCCGGCGCTGTCGCTGCTTCCAGTCCAGCACACGGCCCAGGGTATTGCGCGCGCTGCCCTTGCGGCGCTGCCAGCTCACGGCGACGGCGCGCGGGTCGCGAACGAGATTCAGCAGGAACAGCTCGATGCCGGGAAGCAGTTCGAAAGCCAAGGCGGTCGCCGGATCTTTCGAGGTGTCCACCATGACCTTGCAACGGGTTCGCCCGGCGACGGCGCCGATCACATCCCGCATCGCCGCGAGATAGTCCTTGTGACGTTCCGACAGTTGCCGCCGGACATCCTCGTCGCTCCAGTCTTGCTGCCTGTCGGCATCCTCGATGAAGGCTTTCCCCAGCGCGTGCATGCGCTCGGGAGGCGCAACTCCGGGCCGTGAGTGCACATCGGGCACGATGTCGCCATAGAGCGGGCAGTTAACGAGAGTATCGCCGCAGCTGCAGCTCTCGGCATTTTCGTACGAACGCCACAGGTGTCGCAGCTGGCCGAGGTTGAACACGTCGGGATGCTCGGACAACAAAAGTGAAAGAAAGGTGCTGCCGGATCGGCCCGCGCCGGAGATAGCGACAACTCTCATGGTTTCCGTGCGATCAGTGGTAGTGAGGATTGCGTGACCTTAGCACGGCCGCGAATAATCCCTATAATGAAATGCTCTCTATAGCGTTGGGCCGCCACGATCCAGAAAAGTAAATGAGTCAGGCAACGGTTGAGACTATCGCGCCGGGCTATCTCGCAGGCAGGCGCATCTTCGAGTACGCGAGACTCCACCCGGACCACCCCGCGTTGCTGATCGGCGGCGATAAGTGGAGCTACGGGGAACTCGTCGAGGCCGCCGCAAAGATTGCGGACGCGTTCCCGCCGGTGATCGAGGGCGAGCCGCAACCCGTAACCGCCGTCATGGCGCAGCGTCACGTTTCGTCGTACGCGGCCGTGCTCGCGGCGAGGCTTGCGGGACATGCCTACGTACCACTAAACGTCCATCATCCGGCCCGGCGCAGTGCCCAAATATTGCTTCGTTCGGGTGCGCAGCGCGTCATCTGCGGCGACCGCGCGCGTGACGTGCTGACCGACATCATCGATTCTGCAGGCGCACAGGCAGCCGAACTGCCAATCATCGACTGTGCCGACGACAAGGCCGGTTACGGGCTAAGCGGGAATCGTTCCTTCGCATCGCTGTCCGCGGAGGCGCCCCAGTCCCAGGACAATTATGCGTACATCCTGTTTACGTCGGGCAGCACGGGCCAGCCAAAGGGCGTGGGCATTCGCAACGCAGAGCTCGAAAGCTATGTTGCGGTTGCCGGGTCTTTCATCGGAGCGCAGCCTGAGGACTGCTTTTCTCAGAACGCCGACCTGACGTTCGACTTTTCGGTTCACGACCTGTGGGTCTGCTGGGAGCATGGCGCCACGCTCGCTGTACCCTCCGATGAGGACTTGCGCGTGCCGGCGGCCTATGTCCGCGATCGGGGTGTTACTTGCTGGGCGTCGGTACCGTCCCTGGCCTACCAGATGCGCCTGCAGGGGGAACTGCGCCCGGGCGCGTTTCCCGATCTGCGATTCAGCTTTTTCTGCGGCGAAGCGCTGCCGACCGTCCTGGCAAGGGAGTGGGCCGCGGCTGCTCCGAATTCGCGGGTCGAGAATTGGTATGGGCCGACGGAGGCAACCGTTGCCTGCACGAGGTATACGCTCGGCGACTCGGCGCAGGAAGCAGGGTTCGACATGGTGCCGATTGGCAAGGCATTTCCGGGCATGGAGCTACTGGTTCTTGACGACAAATTGCAGCCTTGTGCGCCCGGCGTTCCTGGCGAGCTGTTTCTCGCAGGTGACCAGGTCGCGCCCGGATATTTCAACGACCCGGAGAGAACGCAGGCGAGTTTCCTCAACTTGCCGGAGGACGGCAAGCGTGTTTATCGAACGGGAGACAGGGGTGTCTACGAGGCCGACGGAATCGCGCGGTTTCTCGGTCGTGTCGACAACCAGGCCAAGGTGCGCGGTTACCGAATCGAACTCGGCGAGATCGAGGGCGTGCTGCGCAAATTGTCGGGGGGCAAGAATTCCGTCGCGCTGGCGTGGCCCGCAGATGCTGAAATTGCGACCTCGGTGATTGCCGCGCTCGAGTGCGACACGGCGGACTCGGCTGTCATCCTGGACCAGGCCTCCGAGACGCTTCCGGATTACATGGTGCCATCCGTTCTCGTCTGTCTGCCCGAGTTTCCGAAGAACTCGAGCGGCAAGGTAGATCGGCTGGCGCTGGCCGGGCAACTCGCGGCATTGGCGGACAGTGTCGACGACGAGGACCTGGACCTGCCGGAAGACGCGCGGACGCTACTGAGGTCGATTCACACGCATGCGCCGCTGCTCGACCGGGAAAGCGTCATGACGGCGAAGAACCTGTTCGATGCCGGAATGGATTCACTGTCTTTCATCAATGTCACCACGGACATCGAACGTGAATTCGGGTTGTCGCTGAACCAGGAGAATGTCGTGCTCCTCGCGGAATTGTCCTTCGATGAAATACTGCGCGAGGTGCGTGGCGAAACGCATAAGCTAAGCAGCATTGATGCGGATGCCGAGCGCTTGTCGTTGCTCGACAGGATAAAAAAGGCCCTCGGCCTTCCGCGGATCATTCACAAGCCACGCGCAAACCGGGCGCTGCAATTCATCGAAAGATTTCCGGCGTTCCTCGCGGAGCACGGAGCGACCGATGTCATCATCGTGGGCTCGTCCTGCGTGTTCCGCGCATTCTATCCGCCCGCGTTCACGCAGGCGGCTATGAAGCATGGCGCAAACGTAACTGCCCTGAATGCAGGTTTTCCCGCGGTCAACATATCCGGCCAGACGATGCTCTGGGAATTCGTCCGGGACCAGTGCCTCGCGGCAGGCGTGCGGTTTCCATTGGTCGTCTACGAATTCGACGTCATGCTCGCCAGCACGCGGCCGCCCAGCGGAGATATTGATCTTGGCCCGGATTATTTTTCGGGCAATGTCATTTCGTTGCGCGGAAAAAGAACGAGCCCCGAATTCCAGTGGCTGCCGGAAACTGCGGGCGCCTGGAACGCACCCGATGAAGACCGGCAGAAAGCCCGCAAGCCCAAGTGGGCGCGTGCCCGCGACGAGGAGATCGCGCGCGCCTACTTCGGCGAGATCGACTTCGACCCGGTAGCCATCGCCGACTGGCTGCGCGGCGGCCGGGCGCTATTGGAGGTTGCGGACAGGCTTGTCGTGTTCGTGCATCCGGCCGACAGGGAGATGCTCGAGGAATTGGAACGGAGCGGCGGCCCGGACCGGCTTGCAGAGGTCCTTGACGATGCAGTCGGCCGCCTGGGGGTCGAGGTCCTGCCGTGGCAGGAATTCGATCTCGCACCCGAGTGCTACCTCGATATCAATCACATGAACGCCCGCGGCGGTCGCGAGGAACTCAGCCGGCAGCTCGCGAACATGCTGTTCGCCAAGTAGAACGCGTTTTTACTCGGTTATCAGTACTCGGATGGTTTTCGATGGAGCGTCACCGTCCGACTCGTTGTAGCGGATAACAAGATCGGCGCGGCCGTCCTCGTTCAAATCTTCAATCGTGACAAGCTCGCCGTTGCGCGGCAGTTGCACATCCCTCTTGACGGCCTTCTTCGCGAAAAGCTGTTTCTCCCGAATGCCGAACTGGAAGCTGAGTTCGTCGGAATCCGTCTGCATCATCAGGTCCATGAGTCCATCCGCGTCGAAGTCAGCCACTCGAATCGCCGGAATATCGACCTGGCCGCTGCCGACACTGAATCTGACGTTGGTTTTCGCCACGTAGTCGGCTTTATCGGCAAACGTGTCGTCGTCAGTCATTCGGTAGAAATGAAGTTGCAATGAAACGTTGCCGGATAGCAGGGCGCGAATGACGCGGCCAAAACTCATCTGCACTTTTCGCAGCAAGAGATCTTTTCGGCCGTCACCATCAAAATCCCTGGTAACGATGCCGTATTGAAGTCCCGAAGACGCGAGCAGTGCATCTTCGGTTTCGAAAAAGTCGATGTTCTCGCCATCCAGCCGCCCAAGGTGCATCCGAAAGTCGTTTTCCTTGTCGAAGACGCCCTTGTTGAGCAGTGACTCAGTCAGGACGTCGGGCAGGTCGTCACCGTTCAGGTCTTCGATCGACCATATTCGGGTTTCGACGAGACCATCCTGGTTGACCGCGCCGAAGCCGTCCTGACGTACCTGCAGTTCGGCTTCGGTCTGCAGCCCCAGGCGGAGCTTGATGACACGGGGTTCGCCATCGAATCGATCGTCGGGCAACTGTGCATAGATCTGCAATTCGTCACCGCGCCATACGGCAAGGTCGCGCAGGTCGTCACCGGTCATTTCGCCGCTGACGAGCGGACGGCTCGAGAAACTGACTCGGCCGTCTGACACAGTCATCGCGCTGCTTCCCTGCAAGACCACCTCGTTGCCCAGCGTGCCGTCGAGCCGCTGCAGCCGAACCCGGTATCCGGCGGTATCGGGAACCACGATATCGTCGAGGTCGTCGCCGTTGATATCGCGAATGAAATCGATCGGGATAATCATGCCGGCGCGCTGCTGGCCATAGATCGTGCGAATTTCGACAAATTCGACGATCTCATCGGTGACGAAGTCGTAACGCATGATGCGGCCCGGCTCTATGAAGAACAGGGCATCCGCGCCGCCAACGCGGCCGACGTCGTAGGCGATCAGGTGTGCGCCTGCCTCGAGCGAGAGCAGCGCCCGGTCCGGGTTGTCGATATCGAAGACGGCCACGCGCTGCCGGTGGTCATCGGTGCGGCCACCGAGCACGACATGCCGGCCGTCGCCTGACAGACTGGCTACGAGGACGGGCTGCTCGATGCGGAACCCGGCCCCGATCACGGTTTCGTTGAACTTGAGCTCGGACGCCGGCAGGCTGGCTGGCAGAAGCAGGATCAGGCTGGCTAGACAGGCGCGCACAGGCGCGACTATAGCAGCCCTGAACCTGTTAATTTCCTCACACATACGTGTCTATGACCGTTCCTGGGCAAAAAATGCACCAGATTATGGAACGTTTCACAGCGATGGGGTGGAAATTGGGGGAATAATAGGGGCAGGTTGGCAACCTGCGCTGGGTATCAATGCAAGCAAACTACTCCGTCTTGGGCGGTCGGGCGTTTGGGGAGGACGCCGACAACCTGACAGTGATCAAGTATCGTTCGCACCACGAGGCGCTGCAGTTCCTGCAGTCGGCGCTGCGGAATCCGAACGGGATCGGCCTTGTGCATGGCCCCGCCGGCTCGGGGAAGAGCACGGTTGCGCGCGAGCTGGCATTACAGGTTTCCATAGACTCCGACGTCGCCTTTGTCGATGGCCGGCAACTGAAACCAAATGGCCTGTTGACGAAGATGGTCAATCAGTTCGGCATCGAGAGCACGGCGGATGCCGACGACGAGTTGCTGCGTGTTGTCACAGAATTTGCGAATGAGCAGACCCGGTCCTGGCAGGCGCCGGTATTGATCATCGACAACGTCGACAGGATGTACCCGAGTACGCTGCGAATTCTCAACACGCTCGCGGCACTGGCTATTCAGGGCAGGTATAGCCTGCGCCTCGCATTGACTGGCGACAAGACAATGCAGACGTTGGTCGAGTCGGACGGAATGACCAGCCTGATTCAACGCGACCCGGTAACTCATTCGTTACTTCCATTGTCGTCCAAGGAGACGATGATTTATCTCCATGCGCGCATGCAAGCGGCGGGCAGTGAGCGTTCTGACACGATCTTCCCGTTCGATGTTTGCGACCGCCTGCGGGAGCAGTCGGGCGGATGGCCGGGCCAGCTGAATCGTTTTGCCCTCGAGGCCATCAAGCGTTCCGACGGTTTCCCTGTCAGCGTCGATAGCACTTATGCGCCGGGCGAGACTGCCGACACTGGCGAGCAGATTCCTGTGCTCGGCAAGAAGGAGGCGGTCACCCGAATGCCACCCAAGCTCATCGTAACCCGTGATGGGGATACGCTTGGCGAGTATGCGTTCAAGGACAACAAGCTGTTGATTGGCCGCTCGGATTTCGCTGACGTGATGGTCGATGACGATTACGTCAGCAAGATCCACGCAGTGCTGCTGCTGTACTCGGATGCGCTTGTATTGCTCGATCTCAACAGCGCGAACGGGACGACTGTCAATTCCGTCAAGGTCAAGAAAACGATTCTCAAGGACGGCGACATCATCTCTCTGGGCAACCACCGCGTAAAAATCGAGAACGCGCCGGTCATTAGCGCCGATGTCGAAGAGCTGCTCAAGGCGCCCGATACGATCAAGATGAAGAACCTGGTCGATCTACGGCGCCAGCGCGCCCGGCGGCGCATGCTCGGCAAAAAGAATCGCAGCGGTTAGCGCTTAAGGTCCGGCGTTGAGGTCGACGATAACCTCATTGGCATCGAAGCAGTCACTCATTACACCGAATAACTCGACGACTTGTCCTAGCGCCAGGTCGGCAAACGTCCCCATCGTGACCTCTGATGCCGCAATATCGACAAGCAAGATATCTGCGTCTGCATCGACGCGCACACAGATGTCGCCGCCGCCCATACCCGTCAGGCCGAAGCTGCGCGTGGCCGCATCCAGCGGTTCGATAATCGTACCGGCAGCCTGCTCATCGTCCTGCGGTACGACAAATACGAGTGCCGCCCGAATCAGGTCCGGGTCTGCCGCATCCGCCTTGGGTGGCATTACGCCTTCGACCTCGACGTCTGCGCCGACGGCAATTGCGCTTGCATCGAGTTCGCCGTTCTCATCATAGAACCTCGTGCCCTGTTGCAGCTCGACGACAATCTCCTCGCCGCCGGAACGCAGCACGAGGAATTGCTCGTTCGCCGGAGAACTGACTACCTGGCCGCGTACCTGGCTGGCATTGCCACCGATCTCGAGAACCACGGCGTTCAGCGTGATGCCGCCGGAGAC
>JABAOE010006274.1_pt4 | contig 15045 bp, 15 predicted proteins | sample 7062141 | NCBI WGS metagenome assembly JABAOE01 (sample SAMN14538627, study PRJNA623070) | marine sediment metagenome | biome: marine biome [ENVO:00000428]; feature: marine pelagic biome [ENVO:01000023]; material: deep marine sediment [ENVO:00002113] | place: India: Gulf of Khambhat ... | reverse complement strand
TCGGCCCCTCGGCCACGTCGTGCTCGTCCTCGATCTCGCCGACGATCTCCTCGACCAGGTCCTCGATCGTGACGATCCCGGCCGTGCCGCCGTACTCGTCGACCACCAGCGCGATCGAAATCTGCTTCTCCTTCATCTCGGAGAGCAGGTCATGCACCTTCTTCGTTTCCGGGACAACATAAGCGTCACGCGTGATCTCTCGCAGCTGGGGCTTGCGCGGCCCGTTCGTGATGTGCCGCAGCAGCTCCTTTGCGTGTGCGATCCCGAGCACGTGGTCGATGTCGCCTTCGAATACGGGGATGCGGCTCAGGCCCTTGTCCGCGATCAGGCGCGCCAGCGTGTCGAAATCCTCACTGGCGTCGATAGCCACGATGTCCGTACGCGGCACCATCACCTCGCGCACGAGGGTGTACTCCAGCTCCATGACGCCGCGGATCATCTCGCGTTCATCTTCCTGAAGTCCCGCTTCGGTCTCTTCTGCCTCCGAAAGCAGCATCAGCTCTTCGGCGCCGCCGCCCGCGCCCGGCTGGTGCCGCTGCCACGTCCGCATAACGGCGCCCATCGGCGCGTCGAGCACCAGCACCGGCAGGCGGAACAGGAACCGTATTGGACACGAACGGGCGCAGGCTGTTGTGCCAGCCCGAGGGGTCCTGCGCCACGACCAGCCGCGGCAGCGCCTGCAGCAGCATGAACGCGAGCGCCACGCCGGCGATGGTCAAGAACAGCCAGCCCCAGTTGTCCTCCGTGTGCTTGAGCACCAGGAACACCGAGATCGCCGTGATCGCGACTGAGACCAGATTTCGCGCCAGCGCCAGCGACGACACCGTGAGCTGCCGCTCCTGGTAGAACCGCTGAAGCGCGCCGAACGGCGATTCGGTCGGCTCACGCAGGGCGCGCTCCCGGACACCGGCGATCACTCCGGCCTCCGCTGCGCCGAGCAGGATCAGCGTCGCCATCCCGCCGGCAAGCGCCACCAGGCCGATGATCGTCTCGCTATCCATGCTTGTCGCTCTTCTTCAGGCGCCTGGCCGGTACGCCCGCCACCTGCTCGCCGTCCGGCACGTCCTCCGTCACGACGGAGCCTGCGCCGGTGCCCGCTTGGCGCCCGACGCGTACGGGCGCTACGAGCATCGTGTCGCTGCCGATGAAAGCGCCGTCTTCGATCACCGTTCGATGCTTGGTCTGCCCGTCGTAGTTGCATGTGACGGTGCCGGCGCCGATGTTCACGTTCTCGCCGACGTCGGCGTCGCCGATGTAGCTGAAGTGGTGTGACTTCGTGCCGCGCCCGATACGCGACGCCTTGACTTCGACGAAGTTCCCCAGCTCGGCGCCGGACTCGATGTGTGCGCCGGCCCGCAGGTGACAGAACGGACCGACTGTGACGTCATCTTCGAGACGCGAGTCCTCGATCACTGCGTTGGGGCCGATCTGGCAGCGCTCACCGACCGCCGAGTCGCCACTGATCGTGGTGTTCGGCTTGACCACGGTGCCGGCGCCGATCTCGATCCCGGCCCCGATGTAGGTCGTCCCCGGGTCAACGATCGTCACGCCGGCCGCGGCCAGCCGCGCGGCGTGGGCGATCCGCGCTTCCAGGTCTTGCTGGAAACGTCTGGACGCTTCGTCGTCGGTAGGGTTAACGGAGTTCGTTGGCATCAGAGATCGGCGGCGCCCGCCGGGCGGGCGGCAGCGCGCGGCGGCATACTCTAGTTGGCCGTCGAAAGGGACATGCACACAGTCAGACGCGAAAACGGGCCGCGTCGTTGGCAGGTGTGGGACAGGCGCGTACTGTCGGGTTCGCTGCTATCTGGAGGTTCGCTGTCGTCCAAGTGAGGTCGGCTCTTCGCACTCAAAGTTACGTACAAATGTTAGACAAGCCTGTGAAAGGCTGTCAACTGCCTGGGATACTGCCCTCAGCCTACTGTAACTGCACTTCAGATCTGAAGTGCCGATAGCCCGAACCAGGTTGCGACGCGGCCGCAGTGCCAGCGCCAAACTGCCACATAACCGGTCTCCTGTCTCCTGTCACGTGTCCCAGATATAATCGCCTCGTGGACGGACACGAGCTTCGCCGCGCCTTCCTCGGCTTCTTCGAGAAGCTCGGGCACCGCGTCATGCCCAGCGCGCCCGTCGTCCCGGCCGGCGACCCGACTCTGCTCTTCACGAGCGCCGGTATGGTGCCCTTCAAGCCGTACTTCATGGGGCAGTCGAAGCCGCCGGCGACGCGTCTCGCCAGCGTGCAGAAGTGCTTCCGCACGAGCGACATCGAGTCCGTTGGCGACGAATCGCACCTCACCTTCTTCGAGATGCTCGGCAACTTCAGCATCGGCGACTACTTCAAAGCCGTGATGATCCCCTGGGCGCAGGAGTTCATCACGAAAGACCTCGGGATCCCGCAGGACCGTCTCTGGCCCGCCGTCTTCCAGGACGACGACGAAGCCGCCGATCTCTGGCTTGCTCAGGGGTACCCGCGCGAGCGCATCATGCGCTACGGCGAGGACGACAACTACTGGTTCTCCGGCGACGTCGGCCCGTGCGGGCCGTGCTCCGAGATCTACTACGATTTCGGTGAGCAGTTCGCCTGCGGGCCGGACTGCCATCCCGCCGACGAGTGCCCGCGCTTCGTCGAGTTCTGGAACCTCGTCTTCATGACCTACTACTGCGACGGCGAGAAGCGTGACCCGCTGCCGCAGAAGAACATCGACACCGGCTGCGGCTTCGAGCGCACGATGTCGATTCTCCTCCACCTCAGCGATGGCTGGGACAAGGACAAGCTGCCGTCCGTCTACGACACCGTCCTCTTCCGGCCGCTGATCGCGAAGATCGAGGAGTTGTCCGGCAAGACTTACGGCGACACGCCGGAGACCGACCGCGCAATCCGCATCGTCGCCGAGCACGCGCGCGCCGTCACCTTCCTCATCGGCGACGAGCGCACGCCGGTCGTCCCCTCGAACGAGGAGCGCGGCTACGTCTGCCGCCGCATGCTGCGCCGCGCCGTCTACTTCGGCCGCCGCGCGCTGGGCATCGACGGCCCCTTCCTCGCCGCTCTCGCCGACAAGATCATCGACGAGATGAAGGACTCCTATCCGGAGCTGGAGCGGCAGCGGAAGTTCGTGCGGGAGATCATCGGCCCCGAGGAGCGGCGCTTCGACGAGACGCTCCACCGCGGCCTCGAGCGCCTGGAAGAGACGATCGGCGCCTCCTCGGGCGCCAGGCAAGTCGCCGGGGCGGATGCCTTCGTCCTCCACGACACTTACGGCTTCCCGATCGAGCTGACGCGCGAGATCGCCGAAGAGCACGGATTCACCGTGGACGAAGCCGGCTTCGATGCGGAGATGGCGGGCCAGCGGGAGCGCGCGCGGGCCGCCGCCGGCGGTTCCGGTGCCGTGGCGGCAGACGCTCTCTACAGCTCGCTTGTCTCCGAAGCCACGCTCTTCACCGGTTACGAGGGCCTGGAGTCCGAGACGAGCGTGGCCGCCATCGTGACCGGTGGCGCCGGGGCGGGCTCTGCCGAGGCCGGCGCCGAGGTGGAGCTCTTCCTGGAGCGGACACCGTTCTACCCCGAGGGTGGCGGTCAGGTCGGCGACCGCGGCGAGATCGTCGCCCCGGAAGCGCGCATAGAGATAGAAGACACGCAGCGCGTGGCGGAGAAGCTGATTGTGCACCGGGGCCGTGTCGCGGAAGGGCGCATCGCCAAAGGCGACGCCGTCACGGCGCGGGTCGACCGGGAGCACCGGGAGAACACCCGCCGCAACCACACCGCCACGCACCTCCTGCACGCAGCGCTCAGGCAGGTGATCGGCTCCCGCGTGAGGCAGGCCGGCTCGCTCGTCGCGCCTGGCTACCTGCGCTTCGATTTCACGCACACCGAGGCAGTAACGCCGGAGCAGCTGGCCGCCACCGAGTCACTCGTCAACGCCAAGGTTCGCCAGGACCTGCCCGTCCATAGCCGCGAGACCACCTTCGACCAGGCGATGGAGGAGGGCGTCCTCGCCTTCTTCGGCGACAAGTACGGCGACACGGTGCGTGTGGTCGAGGTCAATACCGTCGTGCCGCGCTTCAGCGCGGAGCTCTGCGGCGGCACCCACTGCGAGCGCACCGGCGAGATCGGCTTCATCCTCGTCACCGGTGAGTCATCGATCGGTTCCGGGATGCGGCGCGTCGAGGCGCTGACCGGCGTCGCGGCCGAGGAGCACGTCCGCCGCCAGGAGGCGGAGATCAGCGAGATCGCCCGCCGCCTCGGCTCGCAGAAGCAGAACATCATGCAGAAGCTCGAGTCGCTCATCGAAGAGAACGACGCGTCCCGAAAGCGGATCGAGAAGCTTGAACGCTCGCTCGCCAGCGGCTCGGGGGACGCCGACCTTCTCAGCGGCGCCGCCAGCGTCGACGGAGTCGCCGTCGTCGCCAGGAAGGTCGACGCACCGAGCGTCGACTCGCTGCGCTACATGGCCGATGCCCTGCGCAAGTCGTTGGACTCCGGCGTCGCCGTCCTGGGCTCCGTCATTGATGGCCGGCCGTTCTTCATCGCGCTTGTCACGAAGGATCTCAACGAACGCGGCGTCCACGCCGGCAACCTCCTCAAGCAGGTCGCCACAGTCGCCGGTGGTGGTGGCGGCGGCCGCCCGGACATGGCCCAGGGCGGCGGCAAAGACGCCGCGAAGACCGACGAAGCGCTCGCCGTCGTCGAGGGCGCGGTCCGCGAGATGCTGGCCGGCTGATGGGCGCCCGTACCTTCAGATGCGCATGATCGGTATCGACTTCGGCGAAAAGCGGATCGGCGTCGCCGCCGGCGACGACCGCACCCGCCTCGCCGTGCCGGTTGACACTGTAGAGAGCCACGGCGATCCGGTAGCCGAGATCGCCGAGATCGCCGCGGAGCAGGGTGCGGAGGCGCTCGTGATCGGCTTGCCGCTTTCGCTCTCAGGTGCCGAGGGCCCACAGGCCGCCCGCGTGCGCGAGGTCGCCGACGCCCTTTCCGAGCGCCTCACGATCCCGGTCCACACCCACGATGAGCGCCTGACGACGACGCAGGCGCAGCGTCTGCCCGGCGGCCTGCCCCGTAAGTCCAAAAGCGGCGCGACCAGCCGCGACGCCGTCGCCGCCTGCATCATGCTACAGGCCTACATGGACAGCCAGCGGCCCTATGATTAGCGTTCGCCAGGCCTATTTCCTCGCAGTAGGCACCGCCGTGCTCCTCATGGTCCTCGCCGCCTGGCTTGTTATCGGCAGCCCCGGCTCCGTGGATGACGTTGGGTCTTACGAGCCGCAGCCGTCGCCGGGCGCCGCGATCTCGGTCACGATCGAGCCGGGCGAAGGGCCCAGCGCGATCGCGGAGAAGCTGGAAAGCGCCGGCGTCATCGAATCCGGAACGCGCTTCCGGGTGCTCGTTCAACTCATGGGTTTCGACCGTCTCCTCCAGGCCGGCACGTACGATCTTCAGGAAGGCATGCCGGCGCTTGAAGTTCTCTACCGCCTCCGAAATGGCCTCGTCACAACGCGGTTCGTGACTGTCGTCGAAGGCTGGCAGCTTTCTGAAATCGCGGACGCGGCCGCCGCTCAGGGCATCGACCGTGACGACTTCGCTGCCGCGGCGCGCAGCCACGAGTACGACTACTCCTTCGTTGCCGGTATCCCGAACGGGGAACCGCTGCAGGGCTACCTCTATCCGGCTACCTACCCTCTGCGGGCCGGTGACGACGCCGGAACGATCGTTGAGCAGATGCTCGCCGCATTCGAGGCCAACGTGCCGGAGGACGTCGCGGCGCAGGCGGAGGCCGTCGGGCTGACGCTCCACGAGGTTGTCACGCTCGCTTCGATCATCGAGCGCGAGGCCGTCGTGCCCGAAGAGAAGCCCATCATGGCGCAGGTTTTCCTCCGCCGGCTCCGCATCGGCTTTCGTCTTGAGGCCGACCCCACGGTGCAGTTCGCCCTCGCCGAGGCCGGCGTAAACACCGAGCCTGACACTTACTGGAAGACCGCGCTGACGACGGACGACCTTGCCTTCGATTCGCCCTACAACACCTACGTCTACTTCGGTCTGCCGCCCGGGCCCATCTCCAGTCCCGCTGCCGACTCGATCGCCGCCGTAGTCAACCCCGCCGAGACGAACTACCTTTATTTCGTTGCCAAGCCGGATGGCTCCCACGCCTTCGCCGCGACGCTCTCCGAGCACAACGCCAACATCGAGCTCTACCTCAACGGCGGCGGCGAATGACGGGCGAGCCCGCGCCGATAACTCTGAGCGAAAAGCTCAAGCTGATTGCCGACCACTGGCACCCACGAATCATCGCGCGAGTCGATGGATACCACGTCAAGCTGGTCAAGGTGAAGGGTGCGTTCGTCTGGCACACCCACGAAGATCAGGACGAGATGTTCCTCGTCCTCGGCGGCGAGATCGTGATCCAGATGCGGGACGGCGACGTGCCCCTTTCCGCCGGGGACCTCTTCGTCGTCCCAAGAGGTACGGAACATTGCCCCAGGGCGGAAGACGAAGCATCGCTTCTCGTCCTCGCGCGTGCCGACATAGACCAGACTGGCGGCGTCGCCTCTGAGCTGCGGGCGGACGACGAGGAGTGGATCTGAGCCGATGCAGTACGCCGGCGTAATCTCCGCACCCGGGAAGAAGTCGCTCTCGCCGGTCTTCCAGCAGGCCGCCTTCGACCATCTTGGCCTCGCCGTCAAGTACCAGCACTGGCCGACGCCCGCCTCCGGTCTTGATACGCGCGTCGGCGGCCTCCGCGCAGCGGGCGTCCTCGGTGCCAACGTGACGATTCCCCACAAGGAGGCCTGTCTGCCCCTGGTTGACGAGCTTGACCCACTCGTCCGCCGCGTCGGCGCGCTCAACACGATCGTCAACAGGGACGGTACCCTGCGCGGCTACAACACCGACGCCGAGGGCTTCCTGCGGGCGTTGCGGGAGGCCGGGTTCGAGCCCAGGGGGTGCACGGCCGCAATCGCCGGGGCCGGCGGCGCGGCGCGTGCCGTCGTCGTTGCGCTCGCCGAGGCTGGCGCCGCCCGCATCATCATCGTCAACCGAACGCTCGAGCGGGCCGAGCGGCTGGTATCGGACCTGGGCGCCACGGCCACGCCGGCGCAGCTTGTGGCGGCGCCCGACAGCCGCGAATCGTGGGAGATGACGGCGGGTGAGGCGGGCCTCTTGGTAAACTGTACCTCGCTCGGCAGCGCCGGGACGCCCGAGGAAGACCGATCTCCTATGCCATCTGACCTGATTCGCTCTCAGACGCTCGTATACGACCTCGTTTACCAGCCGGCAGAGACGCGCCTGATCCGCGACGCCCGCGAGGCTGGCGCGCGTGCGTGCGGCGGTCTGCCGATGCTGATCTACCAGGGCGCAGCCTCGTTCAAGCTCTGGACGGGCAAAGAGGCCCCGGTCGACATAATGTTCAAGGCCGCCGAAGCAGCTCTAGCCGCGGAGGACGCCTGATGCTGCAGTGGGCCCTTCTCGTTATCTTTGTCCTCTTCCTCGTGCTCGCCTACATCATCGTGCAGGGCACACGCGCCGCCATGGCCTGGCGCAAGGCTGCCGCCGACGGCGACACAAAGGTCATCCGGGACATCGTGGAGGACTGCCTGGAAGGCTGGCGGTCTCAGAAGCGCCCCAAGCCCGTCGCCGCCGAGGTATGGCGCGGCGTCCAGAGCCTGCAGCTCGTGCACGTTGAGGCGGACTTCGTGCGCGTCTCCGCCACCGCCGAGAGCGACTACAAGCTCGTCGACGGCCAGTGGCTGGAGATGCGCAACCCCCTGCAGGAGGGCATCGCCATCAGCGCCCACGCCGCCGAGATGCTCTTCTACGAGCTACCGCACTACCGGCCCGAACGCCTCCAGATCGACGTCTACACGACCTTCCGCGACGGGTCCGGCGCCACGCGCCGCGAGTGTGTCCTCTCGACCGAGACGACGCGCGAGGGCGCCCGCGAAGTGGACTGGGACGACTGGACGGCGGACGAGATCATCGAGTCGCTCGGCGGGCGCTACCGCCTGAGCGAAGCGGGCCGCCCGCTGGCGATCACGGTTGCACCGCCGCCGACGGAAGAAGAGGAGAACGGCGAGGCGAACGAAGCCGCAGCCGCGGGGGCAAGCTCGTGACTCAGCTGCGCTTCCTCACCGCGGGCGAATCGCACGGGCAAGCGCTCGTCGCCATCCTGGAGGGCATTCCCGCCGGCGTGCCGGTCACCGAGGAGTACATCGCCGCCGAGATGAAGCGGCGCCAGGGCGGATACGGCCGCTCCAAGCGCCAGCAGCTGGAGCAGGACCACGCCCAGCTCATCGGTGGCGTCCGCCACGGCCGCACGCTCGGCAGCCCCATCGCCATGGTCATCGCCAACCGCGTCTGGGAGGACTGGCGCGAGGTGATGCAGGTCGGCCCCTATGAGGGTGAATCCAAGCCCGTGACGCGCCTGCGCCCGGGGCACGCCGACCTCGCGGGTACGATGAAGTACGGCTTCGACGACGTCCGCAACGTCCTCGAACGCGCCTCCGCGCGCGAGACGGCGGCGCGGGTGGCGGTGGGCGCGGTCTGCCGTCGCTTCCTCGAGGAGTTCGGCGTCGCCGTCCACTCGCACACGGCCTCTATCGGCGACGTCGTCGCGGAGGTCGACGGCGAGCCCGACTGGAAGGCCGTCGAGGCTTCGCCCGTTCGCTGTGCCGAATCCAAGGCCGGCGAGCGCATGGTCACCGCTATCGACGAGGCGCGTGAGGCGGGCGACACGCTCGGCGGCACGTTCGAGATGTGGGCCACCGGCGTGCCGATCGGCCTCGGCTCCCACGTCCAGTGGGACCGCAAGCTCGACGGCCAGGTCGCGCAGGCCGTGATGAGCATCCACGCCACGAAGGGTGTCGACATCGGCGGCGGTTTCGCCGTCGCCGCCGGGCCCGGCTCGCAGGCGCACGACGTCATCCTGCCGCCCGACAGGTGGGACGGCCGCCAGTGGCGCCGCGAGTCGAACCGCGCGGGCGGCCTGGAAGGAGGCATGACCAACGGCGAGCCGGTCGTCGTCCGAGGCGCGCTGAAGCCGATCTCGACGCTCTCCAAGCCGCTGCCCTCAGTCGACCTCCAGAGCGGCGAGGAGATACAGGCGCACTACGAGCGCTCCGACGTCTGCACCGTGCCTGCCGCGGGCGTCGTCGGCGAGGCGATGGTCGCCATCGTCATCGCCCGCGCCATGCTGGAGAAGTTCGGCGGCGACTCCCTGGACGAGACCCGCCGCGCCTACGCCGCTTACCAGGACACGATCGGCCCGCGCGGCCAGACGGGTTGACGCGATGGCGTTCGAACTGCGCCGCGACGGCTACGTCGTCACCACCGACGCCTCGCGGCTGGACATCGACTACATCCACTCGGTCCTGACGGAGAGCTACTGGGCGCATGGCATCCCCCGCGACGTCGTCGCCCGGGGGATCGAGAACTCGCTCAACTTCGGCCTCTTCACGGGCCAGCAGCAGGTTGGATTCGCCCGTGTGATCACGGACCATGCCTGGTTTGCGTACCTTGCGGACGTCTTCGTCGACGAGGCGCACCGGGGCAGGGGCCTCGGCAAGCTGATCGTCGAGGCCGTGACGTCGCACCCTGACCTGCGAAGCGTTCGGCGCATCATGCTCGGCACCGACGACGCGCACGGCCTCTACCGCCAGTTCGACTTCCGGGCCCTCGACCGGCCTGAGCGCTGGATGGAGCGCGGCGACCCCAGCCGTTACCAGGCCGCGCCGTGAACGTCCCTTCGCGCATCGTCCTCACCGGCTTCTCCGGCAGCGGTAAGTCCGTCGTCGCGCCGCTTCTCGCGAAGCACTTCGGCTGGGACGTCGTCGACACCGACGCCCTCGTCGAGGAGCGCGAGGGCAAGCCGATCCTCGACATCTTCCGTGACTCCGGCGAGGAGGCCTTCCGAGAGCACGAGTCAGCAGCGATTGCAGACGCCTGCGCGCGGGAGAACGTGATCATCTCGGCGGGCGGCGGCGCCGTGCTCCGGGCGGAGAACCGGCGCGCCCTGGCCGAAGCCGCTTTCGTCGTCTGCCTCGAGGCGCGACCGGAGACGATCTTCGCCCGGCTCACGGCGCGCGGCGAAGCGGAGCAGCTCGATCGTCCACTCCTCGCCACCAGCGATCCCCTTTCGCGCATCACAGAGCTCAAGGCCTCGCGCCAGCACCTCTACGCGCTCTGTGATTGGGCCGTTCACACCGACGGCCTGAGCCCGGAGCAAGTCGCCGCCGAGGTCATACGCGCCCACGACGAGCGCGCCGCGGACATCTTAGCGGCCCCCGGACGCCTCGAGGCGATGACCGCCTCCGCGGCCTCCGCGCCGGCGAAGACCCTGCACGCCGTCCCCGAGGGCGCGGCCTGCATGGTGGGTGCCGCGTCCGGCGAGTACCCTGTGTTCGTTGGCTGGGGGACGCTCTCTAGCCTCGGCGAGCGGCTGCGCGAGGCCGGACTGGCGCGCTACGTCTACGTGATCAGCGACGAGACCGTCTGGCACCACCTGGGCGATGAGGTAGAGGCCTCGCTGCGCGCAGCCCAGATCGACTTCGACTCCTACACCGTCCCGCCGGGCGAGGCGAGCAAGACCCTCGGCTCCGCCTCCGACATCTACGACTGGCTGATCGACCACCGCGCCGAGCGCGGTCACACCGTCGTCGCCGTCGGCGGCGGCGTCGTGACGGACCTCGGCGGCTACGTCGCGGCCACCTTCGCGCGCGGCATTCCTCTAGTTCACGTCCCCACGAGCATGCTCGGCCAGGTCGATGCGGCGATCGGCGGCAAGGTCGCCGTCAACCATCCGCGCGCCAAGAACATGATCGGCGTCTTCCAGCAGCCGCGATTCGTCCTCTGCGACGCTGCTGTCATGCGCACGCTGCCCGAGCGCGAGGTCCGCTCCGGCCTGGCGGAGGGGGTCAAGATGGCGCTTCTCGATTCCGAGGGCCACGTCGCATTCTTCGAGGAGAACGCCGAAGCCATTCTCAGGCTCGACCGCGAACCCACCGTCGAAGCCGTCCGCCGCAGTGTCTCCTTCAAGGCCGCGGTCGTCTCCGAGGACGAGTTCGAGACGACCGGCCGTCGCTCTGTTCTCAATTACGGTCACACGCTGGCGCATGCCATCGAGTCGACGACGGGCTACAGCCGATTCCGCCACGGAGAGGCGGACGGCATCGGGATGATGGCCGCCGGCCGGATGAGCGTGGAGATGGGCCTCCTCGCCCCGGAGACGCTCGACCGCCAGCGCGCCCTCCTCGAACGCTACGGTCTGCCGACGAGCGCCGATGGCCTCGACCGGTCGCGCCTCCTCGACGCCGTCGCGCTGGACAAGAAAGTGCAGGGCAAGAAGGTGCGCTGGGTCCTGTTCGAAGGGATCGGCCGCCCCGTCCTCCGCGACGACGTCCCGGACGACGTCGTCTCAGCCGCGCTTGATTCCGTCCTGGACTGAGCCATGACCGAACGGCCGTCAGAAGCCCTCCGCGCCATCGTCCGGGGCCGCGTCCAGGGCGTCGGCTTCCGCGACTACGTGGGGACGCACGCCCACGTGCTTGGCCTCACCGGCTACGTGCGCAACCTCTCCGACGGGCGTTCGGTCGAAGTCGTCGCCGAGGGGCCGCGCCACGTCCTCGAGCGACTCGTCACGTACCTGCGCAGAGGACCGCCGGGCGCCCACGTCACCGCCGTCGAAACGGACTGGCGCGAGCCGTCCGGCGATCACACCGGCTTCCGCACGACCTACTGAGCCGCCGGCTCCTGTAATCTACGTAATATCATTTCGCGTGTCGTCGGCTAAGCTGGAAGCGTGGAATTGCGCTCCGCCGCCGGCCGGCGACCCACCTGGTGGCCGGCGGCCTTGTTCTTCATCGCCGCCGCCGTGGTCATGACCGTGGCCTGCGGCGGGTCCGGCTCGTCTGACGAAGGAGGTCTGGACATTCCAAGCGATTCACTCGCCGGTACCGTCGCCGCTCCCGAGTTTCCTGGCGGCCACACCTGGTTCAACGTGAGCCAGCCCCTGACGATCGAAGGCCTCCGCGGCAAGGTTGTCGTCCTTGACTTCTGGACGCTGGGCTGCATCAACTGCCAGCACATCGTGCCGGACCTCAAGCAGCTCGAAGAGGAGTTCGGCGACGCCCTCGTCGTCATCGGCGTCCACTCCGGCAAGTACGACCGCGAGCACGACGACGATAGCATCCGCGAGGCGGTGCTCCGTCTCGGCCTGCCTCACCCCGTCGTCAACGACCCGGACTTCGCGATCTGGAACACCTACGGCGCCAACGCCTGGCCGACCGTCGCCGTCATCGACCCTGCGGGCAATGTCGTTGGCAGTCACCCCGGCGAGGGCGTCTACCCGGTGCTGCAGCCGGTCGTCGCCCGCCTTATCGACGAGTTTGGCGACCAGATCGACCGCACGCCGATCCCGCTTGACCTCGAAGCGGAACCGATTGCCACCGCCTTCCTCAGCCACCCCGGCGCCGTCCTCGTTGACGAGGACGGCGAACGCCTCTTCATCGCCGACTCCGGCAACAACCGCGTGCTGATCGCGGGACTGGACGGACGGCTCGAAGCCGCCATCGGCAGCGGCGAGGAGGGGCTGCGCGACGGCTTCGGCGCGGATGCCCAGTTCAACCAGCCGCACGGGCTAGAGCTTTCCGCGGACGGGGCGACGCTCTACGTCGCTGACACCCGCAACCACGCCCTGCGCGCCGTCGACCTGGCCAGCGGCGCAGTGACGACACTGGCCGGCGACGGCACGCGCGCCAGGGTCTTCCCGCCGCCGAACGCTCGGGCGAAGGACACGGCCCTGGGCTCGCCCTGGGGACTCCTCCTCGACGGCGACACGCTGTATATGGGCATGGCCGGAACGCATCAGATCTGGGCGATGGACCTTGCCGCAGGCACGCTCGCAATCTTTGCGGGCAGCGGCCGCGAGGGCATCGCCGACGGGCCGCGGCTGGCGGCCACGCTCGCCCAGCCCAGCGGCCTGGCCACGGACGGAACATATCTTTACTGGGTCGACCCGGAGTCCAGTGCGGTGCGCAAGGTGCCGCTCGATGGCAGCGGTGTTGTCGAGACGCTAGTAGGTACCGGCCTCTTCGATTTCGGCGACGCCGACGGTGAGCGCGGCGAGGCCCAGCTGGAGCACCCGCAGGGCATCACCTACGCCGCCGGCTTCCTCTACGTCGCTGACACCTACAACCACAAGGTCCGCACCGTCGACCCGGAGACCGGCACCGTCGATACTTTCGCCGGCTCAGGCGCCTCTAGCCTCACGGATGGCACCGGCATCGCCGCTGCCTTCGCTGAGCCCGGCGGCATCTTCGCCGCCGGTAACCGGCTCTACACCGCGGACACCAACAACCACGCTGTCCGCGTACTTAGCCTCGCCTCCGGTGAAGTCTCCACGCTGGCGCTCACGAACCTCGGCGTTGCGGTCAACAGCGCGCAGGGACGCACGATCAAGGTCTCTTTGCCGGCGCAAGAAGTCAGTCCGGAAGCCGACAGGATCGAGCTGCGGCTGAGCGCACCGCAGGGTTACAAGCTCAATGACCTCATCGAGTCCCATCTCACGATCGAGACCTCCAACGCCGACGCCTTCAGCCCGTCCGAGGCGGATCTTACGTTCCAGGTGAGCGACCCGGCCGTCGATCTACAAGTAGGTGCGGCTGCCGCCCCCGGTCAGGCTATCCTTGGCGCGAAGGGCGAGGTCTACTACTGCCGCGAGGGAGAAGAGGCGATCTGTCTCATCGACAAGGTCGACCTAGCACTTCCCATTACCGTGGCGCCCGGCGGCTCATCCGCAGCCGTCATCGCCTACGAGTTGCCCCAGTAGGCCCTCCGGAGCCGCGCGGTAACGGAAGCCCGTATGGGGCGTCTGTATCCGTGAAGCAATCAACGCTGATTACTCATGATATTGCGACGTCTCCTCTTGCCCGCCGTGCTCGGCCTGGCGATGCCGTTTCTCTTCGTCTCCGCGGTGTCGGCCGCCGTCAGACATGTGGTATCACCGGGTGAGACGCTGTCCTATATAGCGATCATCTACGAAACGACCGTACAAGAGATCGCGGGCGAAAACGGCATAATCGATCCGGACCTCATCTACCCGGGACAGGGGCTGGACATCCCGGGCGCGGGCGCTGGTGGCTCTGCCGGTGCCGGCGGCGGCTCGTACGTCGTCCAACCCGGAGACACTCTCAGCGGCATCGCATACCGGCACGGCGTCTCCACCAGCCAGCTCCAGACTTCTAACGGCATCAGCCATGCGGACTACATCTACGCCGGTCAGGTGCTCACGATTCCCTCGGCTTACTCAGAACCCGACGTTCCGTCGCTCGTCTTCCCGGATCGGCCCTGGGACCCGAGCCTCGAGGCGATGATCGACGACATCGCCTGGATGGAAGGCGTCGACCCCGGTCTCGTCAAGGCCGTCGCGACCGTCGAGAGCGGCTGGCGCCAGTGGGCGGTCAGCAGCGCCGGCGCGGTCGGCATCATGCAGGTGATGCCCGGCACCGTGGCCTGGCTCGAGACGGATGTCTTCGGCTTCGGCTTCAACGAGTACGAAAGCGCCTGGGACAACGTCCGCCTCGGCGCGCGATACCTCCGCATCCTCCTCGACGCGACAGATAGTGACTACGACGCCGTCGCCGCCTACTACCAGGGCCTCTCGCCGACCGAGGCCGGCGTCTACTACGCCGGCACCGCCGGCTACGCTTCGATGGTCCTCGCCGTCAGGGATGCCTACTGGCCCTAGATTCCCTCTATCGGGCTCAATGGCCCATCGCCTGCGGTGCTCTTGGCACTTACAGGCGTGATAGACTGCCTTCTACTGTACCCGTATCACTTGGAGGGAGGCACGCCCCATGCCTGGAGGGAACCTGGACCGCCGCCTTGGCCCGGAGGACTATGCGTTCCTCTTGATGGACAGCGATACGGAGCCGGCGAACATCGGCTCGGTTGCCATCTTCGAGGGCGACATTCCGCTCCGCGAATTCGTCAAGAACCTCGAATCAAAGTTGCACTTGATCCCCCGCTACGCCCAGATCGTCGTACCCGCTCCGTTCGAA
>JABAOE010004454.1_pt2 | contig 15048 bp, 14 predicted proteins | sample 7062141 | NCBI WGS metagenome assembly JABAOE01 (sample SAMN14538627, study PRJNA623070) | marine sediment metagenome | biome: marine biome [ENVO:00000428]; feature: marine pelagic biome [ENVO:01000023]; material: deep marine sediment [ENVO:00002113] | place: India: Gulf of Khambhat ... | reverse complement strand
GCGTCCCCGCCCAGCTCGCCGATCGGGGCGTCCAGCTCCATGATCTGGAGGTGGTGGTTGGTGTAGACGCAGATGTCGGCCGCGATCTGCAGACCGCGCTCGACGATCTCGCGCGCCGAGAGCTCGGTGGGCGCCAGCGCCCGCGCCGCCGCCAGCGCGTAATTGCCCCCGCTCCCGATCGCCAGCATGCCGTCGTCCGGCTCGATCAGCTCACCGCTTCCGCTGATGACGAATCCACTCTGGCGATTCGCCACCGCGAGCAGCGCCTCGAGGCGCCGCAGCACGCGGTCGCTCCGCCAGTCCTTGGCCAGCTCCACGGCCGCGCGCGCGAGGTTGCCGGGATACCGCTCCAGCTTCTCCTCGAACTTCTCGAACAGCGTGAACGCGTCGGCGGCCGCACCCGCAAAGCCGGCCAGCACCTTCCCGTCGGCCAGCGTGCGCACNNGAAGGCGTCGGCGGCCGCTCCCGCGAACCCGGCCAGGACCCGCCCCTCTCCGAGGCGGCGTACCTTGGTCGCCTGGGACTTCATGACGGTATCGCCCACCGTGACCTGCCCATCGCCCCCCATCGCAACCTGCCCGTCCTTCCGAACGGCGAGAATCGTCGTGGCGTGAATGCGCCGGTGCCGCGTGCTCATGCTGACCGCTGTTCCTTCCGTGAGAGCCGATGGTCCCCGAACGGCCGAAGGTACCCCGCTGCCCGTCTGCCTGTCACGCCCTCGGATGCGTGTGCTGGTACACCTGCTTCAGCCGCTCGACACTGGTATGAGTATACACTTGCGTCGTGCTCAACGAGGCGTGCCCGAGGAGCTCCTGCACGGCGCGCAGGTCCGCGCCGGCGTCGAGGAGGTGGGTCGCGAAGCTGTGTCGCAGCGTGTGGACCTTGAGGTTCGTGTCGGAGCCGAGCAGGTCGAGGTAGCGCCGGACCACGTACTGGACGCCGCGGGGCGAGAGCCTCTTGCCGCGCGTGCCCAGGAACACCGCCTGCGGGTCTCCGCGCCCGGCCGGCCGCGACGCGAGCAGCTCGTCGCGCTCGGCGTAGTAGCGCTGGAGCGCCCGGGCGGCGTGGCGACCCAGGGGCACGATCCGCTCCTTCCGGCCCTTCCCGCGCACCCGTACCTGCTCGGATACGACGTCCACGTCCCGCAGGTTCAGAGTGGCCAGCTCGGCCAGGCGCATGCCGGTGGCATAGAACAACTCGAGAATCGCGAGGTCCCGCCGCGGTCCGAACCCGCCCGTGCGCGCCGCCGTCTCGGCGAACTCGAAGAGCAGGTCGATCTGGGGGCGGTCCAGCACCGGCGGGAGCTTGCGCTCCCGCTGCGGAATCCGGACCGCCTTGGCCGGGTTTCCGACGCTCCCGTAGCGGCTGCCGAGGAACGTGTAGAACGTGCGGAGCGCCGAGACCGCCCGGGCGACCGAGCGTTTCGCCATGCCCCGCTGCCGGAGCTCTCCCATGAACCCCCGAAAGGCCAAGCGGTCGACTTCCCCCCAGCGCCACCCGTCGGGCGTGCCGTAGTACGCGTCGCAGAACCTCTGGAAGGCGAGCAGGTCGCGCCGATAGGCCCGCACCGTGTGGGGTGAATCGTTGCGCTCGTGCTCGAGGTAGTCGAGGAAGTCCCGCGCCTCGGGCCGCAACGGGGCTTGCCGGTCCGACGGGTCACCGGTCATGCCGTCGCCCCCTCCAGCTCGCCGGCGAACCCGCGGATCGCCGCCAGCGCCCGCTCCGCCATCAGGCTCTTCCGCCGCCGCTTGTCCCGCACCCGCTCGGACAGCGGCGGAAGCAACCCGAAGTTGGCGTTCATCGGCTGGAAGTGCTCGGGCTTGGCCTCGTGAACGTACCGCACCAGGGCGCCCAGCATCGTGTCGGCCGGCGGCACCAGCGGATCGGCGCCGCGCAGCATGCGCGCGAGGTTCAGCCCCGCCAGGAGGCCGGTCCCGAGCGACTCGGTGTAGCCCTCCACCCCCACGAGCTGTCCGGCGAAGAGCAGCCGCGGATCGTCCCGCGCCGACAGGTGCGCCGTGAGCGCCGCCGGAGAGTTCAAGTACGTGTTCCGGTGCACGCTTCCGTAGCGCAGGAACTCGGCCTCCTCGAGCCCGGGAATGGTCCGCAGGATTCGGCGCTGCTCCGGGATCTTCAGCCGGGTCTGGAAGCCGACGAGGTTCCACATCTGGCCGGCCCGGTCTTCGCGCCGCAGCTGGACCACGGCGTAGGGCTCCCGCCCCGTGGCGGGGTGCGGCAGCCCGACGGGCTTCATGGGGCCGAAGCGCGGGGTGTCCGGTCCGCGGCGGGCCATCTCCTCGATGGGCAGGCAACCCTCGAAGTACGGAATCGGATCGAAGTCGTGGCCTGCATGCTGGTCGGCCTGCACCAGCGCCTCGATGAACGCACGATACGCTTCGGCGGTCATCGGCGCGTTCAGGTAATCGTCGCCGTCCCCCTTCCCGTACCGGGAGGCCGGGAAGAGCGCCTCGTGGCGGAGCGAGTCGTGACTGACGATGGGCGCGATCGAGTCGTAGAAGGCCAGCGCCCCGACCCCCAACCGCGCGGCCATCGCCTCGCCGAGGCCGGCCGACGTGAGCGGCCCCGTCGCGACCACCGCAGGGGTCGGCAGCTCGACGCACTCCCGACGCTCGACCGATATCCGCGGGTGGCCGGCCACGCGCCGCGACACTTCCGCGGCGAAGAGATGCCGATCGACGGCGAGGGCGGCGCCCCCCGGGACCCGGGCCCGGTCCGCCACCTCCATCAGCAGGCTGCCCAGCACGCGCAGCTCCGCCTTCAGCAGGCCGTGCGCGTTGGTCAGCTCGATCGATTTGAAGGTGTTGCTGCAGACGATCTCGGCGAGGTGGTCGGTCTGATGGGCCGGCGTGCGCACGGTGGGGCGCATCTCGTACAGCGTCACGTCGACCTCGCGCTCGGCGAGCGCCCACGCGGCCTCGCATCCCGCCAGGCCGCCGCCGACTACCGTCACGTTCATCGCGCGGCGGCCGCTTCAGCTTCCTCCGGCGCGGTGAACTCGCCACCGCACTTGAGACACCGGCGGTACTCGCCCAGCGCCTTGGACGACCGCGTCTCGGCCCCGACGAACTTGCACTGGGGGCACTCCTGGGGCACGGGCCGATACCAGGTCGAGAAATCGCATTCGGGATATCGCGAGCAGCCGAAGAAGGACCGGCCCCGGCGCGTCCGTCGCTCGGCGAGATCTCCCTGCCCGCAGCTCGGACAGGTCACGCCGAGCGGTACCGGCCGGGTGTGCCGGCACTTCGGATACGCCGTGCAGGCCAGGAACTCGCCGTAGCGGCCCGTCTTGATGACCATGGGCGACCCGCACTCTTGGCAGATCTCGTCGGTCGGCCGGTCGGGCGCCTTGTCGCGCTTCAACGGTTTCGTGTAGCGGCATTCCGGATACTTGGTGCAGGCGATGAACGGCCCGAACCGACCGCTCTTCACCGTGAGCTTGCCGCCGCACTCCGGGCAGGGCTCGTTCTCGACGTCCCCCACGTCGTGCGCCTCCCGGATCATCTGCGCGGTGTCGACCGACTCGAGCGCCGTGGCGAACGGCTGATAGAAATCGTCGAGGACCTGGCGCCAATCCAGGTCTCCCTCCTCGATCTTGTCGAGCTCGGTCTCCATCTCCGAGGTGAACTCCACGTTGAAGATCGCGGGAAAGCGGCTGATCATGACGCGTGAGACGGTCTCGCCCAAATCGGTGGGGTGGAAGCGCCGCCCGTCCATCCGCACGTACCCGCGCTCGCGCAGGGTCGAGACGATGGCGCTGTACGTGCTCGGACGCCCGATCCCCAGGCGCTCCAGCTCCTTCACCAGACTCGCTTCGCTGAATCGCGGCGGCGGCTCGGTGAAGTGCTGTTTCGGCTCGATGCCGCGGACCGTCGCCTCGTCGCCCGCCTCCAACGACGGCACCGGCGAGAGATCCTCGAAGGTCTGCTCCTCGCCCTCCTCCTTGGTATCGGCGTACAGCACGTGGAAGCCGTCGAACACCACCACGGACCCCGTGGCCCGGAACAGGTACTTCCCGATCTTGAAATCGATGGTCGTGGTGTCGTAGACCGCCGGCGTCATCTGCGAGGCCACGAACCGCTGCCAGATGAGCCGATAGAGCTTCCACTGATCCGCCGACAGATACCGCTTTACCGCCTCGGGCCGGCGGGTCACGTCGGTGGGCCGGATCGCCTCGTGCGCCTCCTGGGCGCGGGCCGCCTTCTTGGTCCGGTAGACGTTGGGCTTGGCCGGCAGGTAGCGCTCGTCGTACTGCTCCGTGATGAACGCCCGTACCGCCTCGATCGCGAGGTCCGACACCCGCGGTGAGTCCGTGCGCATGTAGGTGATGAGGCCGACCGCTCCCTCCGACCCGAGGTCGATGCCCTCGTAGAGCTGCTGGGCGGCACGCATGGTGCGCTTGGCGGAGAAGCCGAGCCGCTTGGCCGCCTCCTGTTGCAGGGTGCTGGTGATGAACGGCGGGCCCGGGCGCTTCCGCCGCTGTCTGCGCTGGACCTCGGAGACCACGAAGGGCTTGCCCCGCACGTCGGCGACCACCGTTGCCGCGTCGGTCTCATTCGCGAGATCGGGCGCGTGGCCGCCGACCTTGTGCAGCTTGGCGACGAACCGCTTGCGTTTCGCCTCCAGCGCGGCCTCGATCGACCAGTACTCCTTCGGCGTGAACGCCCGTATGGCCGTTTCCCGCTCGACGATCAGACGGAGCGCCACGGTCTGCACGCGGCCCGCCGACAGTCCCGTCTTCACCGACTTCCAGAGGAGGGGGCTCGCCTTGTAGCCGACCAGGCGATCCAGGATGCGGCGTGCCTGCTGCGCCGCGACCTTGCGGTCGTCGATCACGACCGGATTGTCGATGGCGTCGCGCACCGCGGTCTCGGTGATCTCGTGGAACAGCACGCGGCGGACGGGCGATTCGTCGCCGACCTGATCCGCCACGTGCCAGGCGATCGCCTCGCCCTCACGGTCGGGGTCCGTGGCGAGCAGCACCGCCTTCGCACCCTTGGCGGCCCGCTTGATCTCCGCGAGCGTCTTTCCCTTGCCGCGGATCGTCACGTACTTGGGCGCAAACCCGTGGTCGACGTCGACGCCGAGCTCCCGCTGGGGAAGATCCCGGATGTGCCCCACGGTCGCCTTGACGGTGTAGCGCGAGTCGAGGTACTTGCCGATGGTGCGTGCCTTGGCGGGAGACTCCACGACCACCAGCGTGCGCGCGCGGCCGCTCGCCTTCTTGGGCGTCCGCGTCTTCTTTGCGCGTGCGGTCTTCTTCTTGGCAGTCATGCTCGGGTTTCGCCCAGGCCTCCTTCGAACCTGATCGGCACGCCTCAACCCACCGTCAACACCTCCGCCATCACCCCGGCCCCAGAGGGCCCAACGGCCCAGGAGAGCCGCTCGCTCACGCCTAGGCCGGTACATGTAACCTGTTTGTTATCAATCACTTACCGCCGCACACCGCCGGTCACCACGGCCGGGATCGGCGGGCGCATATTTACCATCCCCCGTGGGTTCGCGCAAGCGCGACCACCCGCGCCGCCACCGTTTCCGGGTCCAGCCCCCGGGTCTCGACGGTCGCCTCGGCCGCCCGGTAGCCGGGCTCGCGCTCGGCGAGCAACCCCCGCATGCGAACCCCCGCGTCGCCGCCCTCGAGCAGCGGCCGTCCCCCCGTCTCCGCGACCCGGCGGGCGGCCACGCCCGGCTCGGTGCGAAGGTACACGATGAGCGCCCGGGCCCGTGCGCCCGCCGGCCGGCCCGGCCGACCGCCCCACCCGCCGCCCACGGCGATCACCTTCGGCGACCCGTCCAGGGCACGCCGAACCTCCTCCTGCTCGAGCCGACGGAACGCCGCCTCGCCGTCGTGGTCGAAGATGTCGCTGATGCACCGACCGGCACGGGCCTCGATCGCCGCGTCGACGTCCAGGAACTCGGCCCCGAGGGTCGTGGCGACGAGCTGCCCCGCCGTGGTCTTTCCGGACCCCGGAAGGCCCACCAGCACCAGGTGCCGACGGGTCACGCCGAGCCGTCGGCGGCCGGCCGGCGCCGGCTGATCCGTTCGACGTAGGCGTCGTAGTTGGCCCGCATCTCGGCCAGCGAGTCCCCGCCGAACTTCTCCGACATGGCGTCGGCCAGCACCAGCGCCGCCATCGCCTCGGCCACCACCCCGGCGGCCGGCACCGCCGTGATGTCGGCGCGCTCCGACTGGGCGCGCGCCGGCGCGCCGGATTCCAGGCTGACGGTATCGAGCGGCTTGCGCAGCGTCGAGATCGGCTTCATGGCGACCCGCAGCACCAGCGGGCTGCCGGTCGTGACCCCGCCCTCCAGGCCTCCCGCCCGATTGGTGCGGCGGGCGAAGCCGCCCGATTCGGGCTCCTGTCCGGCCTCGATCTCGTCGTGCACCAGGGAGCCGGGTCGCCGGGCCGCGTCGAAGCCCGCACCGACCTCGACTCCCTTGACCGCGGGAATCGACATCATCGCGGCCGCGAGCCTGCCGTCGAGCTTCCGGTCCCACGAGACGTACGATCCGAGCCCGAGTACGACGCCGCGCGCCACGACCTCCACGACCCCGCCCAGGGTGTCGCCGGCGGCGGTGGCCGCATCGACGGCCGCCACCATCGCCTCCGACGTCGCGGCGTCGAGGCATCGCACCGGAGACTCGTCGGCGGCGGCGTTCAGCGGCGCGGGAAGCTCCGTCCGCTCGGGGGCCCGCACCGCGCCCAGCTCCACCACGTGGCTCCCGATCTCCACGCCGAACGCCGTCAGGAGCCGTCGGCATACGGCACCCGCGGCGGTGCGGGCGGCGGTCTCCCGCGCGGACGCCCGCTCGAGCACGTCGCGCGCGTCCTCACGGTCGTACTTCAGCACGCCCACCAGGTCGGCGTGGCCGGGCCGGGGCCGGGTGACGCGGCGGGCGCGGGGAGCCCCGGGGGCGTCCGGTTCGGGCGCCATGACGTCCGCCCAGTTCTCCCAGTCCCGGTTCCGAATCAACAGTGCGATCGGCGACCCGAGGGTCTCGCCGGCCCGCACCCCGGCCAGCAGTTGCACCTCGTCCCGCTCGATCGTCATCCGGGCACCCCGCCCGTATCCCATCATGCGCCGCTTCAGCTCTCGGTCCACGTCGTCCGCGAGCAACGGCAGGCCGGCGGGGATCCCCTCGAGGATCGCCACCAGGGCCCTGCCGTGGGACTCGCCGGCCGTCGTGAACCTGATCATCGTGCCAACCGCTCCTGACTCCCGGAAACCGTCCTCCATAACGCGCCGAGCCCGGTCGACGACCGGGCTCGTGTTGACGCTCGCTGCACCATAACCGGGTCCGCGATCGCCCGCGGGGCGCCCGCTGACCGGTCCCTACGGCACCAACACGATCTCGTCCGTCGCCACGGCCGCGTTGCCGGACCCGTCCCGCGCCGTCGCGGTGATCACCACCTTCCCCGTGGCCTGGCCGTCCGGCAGCGCGAGTTGCACAGGAACGACGTAGGCCGTCACCGCCTCGACGAACACCGTGTCGACCGTGGCGGCGAAGACCCCCGACAGGCCGACCGACATCACCTTGAGACCCAGGTTGTCCGACGCGCTCGCCGTGAAGGTGATCCCCAGCGGGATCTCCAGGGTGTCGCCGGAGGTGAGGCTGATCGACACCTCCGGCGCGACGCCGTCCCGGATGACCCCGAGGGTGTCGAGCCGGGAATCGCAGCCCAGCACCCCGAAGGCCGCAAGGGCCCAAGCCAGTCGCGTGAGCGTGGCGTGCCGCGGGCTCATCGACGGCTGCCTCAGTTGCCGAGCGCGGACGAGGTCGGGTTGTCGATGATGTGCGGCGTCACCAGGATCAGCAGGTCACGCCGGGTCTCCCGGCGGGACGTGAACCCGAACAACCCGCCGATCAGCGGCAGGTCGACCAAGTACGGGATGCCGCTCTTCTGCACCGACACCTCGGTCACCGTCAGCCCGCCGATCACCGCCGTCTGGCCGTCGTCCACCAGGACCTGGCTCGAGGCCTCCTGGGTCTGGAAGGTGAATCCGACGTCCGCCGGCGCCGACTGGATCGAGGAGTTCTCCGCATGCACCGACAGCAGCACCTGGCGGTTGTTGGTCACGTGCGGGGTCACTCGAAGCTGGATCCCCGTCGGGACGAACTCCGTCACCGCCCGCGGCGCGCCCTGCTGCTGGTCCGACCCGACGTCCACCTGCCGCACCGGGGTGCGCTCACCCACCAGGATGTACGCCTCGGTGTTGTCCGACGTCGTCGTCAGCGGCTCGGCCTGCAGATCGGCCAACTCGACCCGTTGGAGCGCCTCCACGAACGTGGTCAGATCGAAGTTGCCGATCGCGGTGGAGTAGATCAGCTCGAGCGCGGGGTTCAGCAGCACCGCGTTCGCGTTGCCGACCGCGGAGAGCGAGTTGCCGCCGAGGTCCACGACGTTCGTCTCCGGATCGAAGAAATCGGTGGCCACGAACGCGTCCGGCACGCCGTCTCCGTCCGTGTCGACCGGCGACGCCGACGTCGGATCGGGGCGCTGGACCAAGGTGTTGTAGAACTGATCCGGCGACCCGAGATCGTATCGGACGCCCAGCTCCTCGATGTCGGTCCGGTTCACGAAGATGATCTTGGCCTGGATCGACACCTGCGGCGTCGGCACGTCCAGCTCCGCCACGAAACTGGAGTCGTCCGCGATCCGGCTCGTGATGTCGGTGATGATGAGGCTGTTGGTGCCGGTATCGGCCACCACCTTGCCGCGGGTCGACAGGACCGAGCTGATCACCGGCACGAGCGACGCGGCCCGGGCGTAGTTCACGGCGACGATCTTGGTCTCCAACGGCTCCGTGGAGTCACGGGCTGCCAGGACCGCCCGGGAGTCCACCCGGATGATCCCCGGCGGGTCCTCGCGGGCCGCCAGCCCCTGGGACTCCAGAATCGCCTGCAATGCGACGTCCCACGGCTGATTCTTGACCTCGGCGGTGACGGTGCCCTCGACGTCCTTGCCGATGATGATGGTCTTGCCGCTCATCTCCGCAAAGCCCGCCACCACGTCCGCGATCGACGCCTCCTGATACGTCGCCGTCACGAAGGGCTGCTGCGACTGCTGCGGGGGCGCGTCGGGCTGTTCGGGGTTCGGGAGCCGGACCGGCGTCGCCTGCGCGAAGTCCAGGTCGGTCGCCGCCAGGGACGTGCTCCGGGCGGTGGACGACCACGCCGTGAAGCTGCGGTCGGTCCCCATGGTGATTCGCACCGCGTCGTCCGCGTACTCCAACTCGTAGTCGCGGAGCCGATCGAGCTCCAGCACCACGCGCACCACGTCCGAGCGGTACTGGGAGTACCGGACGTTCAGGATGCCGCCCCGGTTGGCGCCGTCGTACGTCGCCCGGGGCACCCTGAGCGTCGCCCCGGTCACGTCGATCACCAGCCGCGCCGGGTTCTCGAGCATGAAGTCCTGTACGCTGACGCCCCCGCGGACGTCGATGATGACGTGCGCCTGGCCGGAGCCGGGCAGCACGCTGACCGCCGTGACCTCACCGGAGGTCTCGACCGCGGGAGACGTCGAGGCGACCGGGGTCGCCGTGGCGAGCCCGACCAATGCAAGTACCATTGAGCGCATCATGAATCGTCCTCCTGCGTCCGCCGCAGGCGCAGCACCTGCTGCCGTTGCTCTCCGAATTCTTCGTAAAGGATCACGACCTCTCGCTCCCGAATGTCCGCGATCCGCAACCGACCGACCTCGTCCCCGACCCGTACCGTGTAGCGCCGGTTGACGGTGGTGTCGCGCAACACCGCGACGCTGTTGGTGGGATAGCGCAGGTTGTAGGTAATGGTGGTCACGCGCAGATCGGCCAGGAGCGGTCTGAGCGACTCATCCGCGAGCAGCGACTTGAACGGATCCCGCCCCGAGCCCCGAAAGACGAACACCTCGCGCACGAGCTCGGTCGCCGCATCGCCCTGNNGGCGGCCTGGGTCCCCTCGACCGGCGCTTCCTGCGCGACGTCCGACGGCATTTCAGCGGGCGCCGCGCCTGGCACGGGGGGCGGCAGCTCCGTCGCGGGTGCCCCTGGCGGGGGGGCGTCTTCCCCCCCTCCACAGCCCGCGAGCAGCAGGACCCCGCCGAGCGCGACGCCGGTCGCCAGTCTACTGGCCAGCACCGGACTCACCTCCGGCTTGCGGTTTCACGAACGTCCGCAGTTGGAAGTTCGCTTCCAGCAAGGAACTCGACGTGTCGCCGTACGCTCGCCGCGCGTTATCGTCGGCGAGCGACAGTTGGACGTCGTACGGCACCATGATCCGCGGCAGGGACGCCACGTCGGTCAGGAACTCGCCGACATCGTCGTAGAGCCCGATCACCGCGAAGCGGTACCGGTAGGTCTCGAACATCATTCCCGGCTCGACCGCGATCGGGGCGATCTCACCGATGCGCACCTGGCGGAGGCCGGCACGGGACGCGATGTCGTCGATCAACGTCGGCACCTCGTTGCTCGTGGGCACCAGCCGGCGCATCAGTCGGACGTTGTCCTCGTACAGCGCGATGCGCTCCTCCAGGTCCTCGGTGGACCCCCTGGCGATCTCCGCCTTGGCCGAGTCGACCCGCGCCTGCAAGTCGACGACCGACGCCTCGAGCTCCACCCGGCGCTCCACCGTGGGGGCGCGCCAGAACATCCAAAACAGGACCGCCGCCCCGAGCGCGACCGCGATCAGGACGACGAGCAGCTGCTGACGGTCCTTCGCTGTGAGTGCCATCCGCCCTCCTAACGGACCACCGACGCATCCAGCGGCACGGTCTGCATGAACGCCGAATCGGCCTGCCGGAACGTCGCCATGATCGAGAACGCGGTGAGCGGTTTGTCGTCTTCCAGAACGGTCTGCGTCGCGCCCGGGTCGATGTCACCGATCCACGGGGACGCCGCCAACTGCCGCAGGAATCGGGTGTAGGCCCCGATGTCCGAGGTGCGCCCGTCCACCCGGAACCGGACGTCCCGCGGCACCTGCGCCGTGTCGGCGGGCTGCCCGGCGGCGAACACCGGCGGCGCCTGCACGACGTCCAGCCCCACGAGCCAGGTGTAGTCCGGGAGCGCCCGCGAGACCTCGTCGAGGATGTGCGGCCAGACGTACCGGTCCCCATCGATGTCCCGGATCTCGTTCAATTCGGCCACCAGCGAATCCCGCAGCCGAACGAGGCGACGCCGCTGATTGATCACGTTGCGGAACTGCAGCTCCTGCGCCTCCAGCCGGCTTTCCTGCTCCGACAACGAGGCGCCCCGCGCCGTCTCCGTGATGAACACGAAGCCGATGACCAGGATCGCCCCGACCCACGCGACGACCGCGCCGATCAGCAGCGGGTCCTTCACGTTGGCCACGAGCTCCTGGAAGTCGGGGAGCTGGAAGCCGGCGCCCGCCTTCTTCTTCTTCTTCTTGCCCGGAAGTAGGTTGATCTCGATCATGATATCCGCCGCGCGCGATTAGCTCCGCTTTCGCAGCGCCAGACCCGTCGCCAGCATGAGCAACGGCGCCACTTCGTCGGGGTTGAGCGACTCAAAGGCGTCTTCCTTCACCCGCAAGCGCTGCAGGGGGGAAGCGACCTCCACCGGAATCCGGGTCCGCTCGCTGAGCACTTCCGGCAGCCCCGGAATGCGGGAGCCGCCGCCGCTACAGTAGATCCGCTCGATGCCGCCGGCGTCCCGCGACGAGGTCTGCAGGAACGCACCGGCGCGCTCCACGCCGACGGAGAGCTCGTCGCCTCGGCTCTGCACGAACGGCTGCAGGTCGGCGGTCAGCTCGTAGCCCTGCAGCAGGTGGTCGGCGTCCTCGGAGGAGATGCCCCGCTCGCGCTGCAGGTCTTCGCGGAACTTCCGCGTTCCCACGTTCAGATCGCGGGTCAGGAGCGGCACGCCATCGTGCAGGATGTTCACGTTGGTGACTTCGTGCCCGATGTTGAGGAGGGCGACGACCCCCCGCATCGCGTCGGGGTAGTTGACCTCGAACGCGTTGTGCAGCGCGAAGGCGTCGACGTCCACGGTCGCCGCCTCGAGGCCTGCCGAGGCGACGAGGGCGACCTTGTCGTCGATGAGATCCCGCTTGGCCGCCACCAGCAGCACGTCCATCTGCAACCCTTCGCCGTCGGGATCCAGGATCTGGAAGTCGAGCTCCACGGCCTCGATGTCGAACGGCACGTGCTGCTGCGCCTCCCACCGCACGACGTCGTAGGCGTCGCTCTCCTTCATGCGGTCGACCTGGATCTTCTTGATGATCACGTCGCGCCCGCCGACGGCGACCACCACTTGCTTCTGCTTGATCCCCGCCGTGCGGAAGAGTCCCTGGATCGTGTCGGACACGATGCCCGGATCCATGATCTCGCCCTCGACGATGGCATCCTGCAACACCTTTGTCATCGCGACGCGGCTGAGAATCGGCTCGCCCTTGGAGTGATCGACCACCACGAGCTTCACGAGCCCGGAGCCGATGTCCAGAGCCAGCGTAGTTTTGGAGCCACCGAGACCGAAGAGCGCCATATCTGTCGACGGCTAAATGAGATAACTAGGGTAAGCGGCGAACTACAGTACGACCGCCCGGGATTTTTGTCAAGCTCCAAGCCACTTTAAGTTTCGCTTACAAGTGGCAGCGGCGCCGTGACTTACATCACTTCAGAACCGCTGAACCCAGCTTCTCCGGGCCAGGGGCGTGCCCGCGGCGAGCGCCCCGGCCGCGGCGCCCAAGGCGCAACCGGAATAATGAATACGGATGAAGCCGTCCAACCGTGACCAGACCCCCGGCGGAGCGGCCAGCAGCACCCCCCCCAAGATCCGCCCGCCCGACCCGCTCGAGCTGATCGGGCCGCGCGCCACCACGACCCCGTCGAAGCGAACGCCCCCGGTCACGAGCAGCGGCCCGTCCATCAGGAGCACCCCCTGGCCGGCCCCGCCCAGGAGCGTCACCGGGCCGGTGGCGTGGATGACCGGGCGGTACCAACCGCACGGACCGTCCGAGCCCGGGGCGCCCCAGTTCGAGACCACCGTCCGATCGCACCGGCCTTCCGCCTCGGCGGCTGCGAGCCGCCAGGAGCCGGGCGGGAGCCGCACGTCGGCCAACGCCACCAGCTCGTCCCACTCCAGTCCGAACGGCAGGGCGTCCTCCGGGGCCATGGCGCCGTCGACCAGCACCGGCGGCGCGCCGCTCACGCAGGCGGTGTCGGGGCATGCCAAAGTGAGGGCGGAGGGCTCCAGTACCCGGACTCCCGCCACGGGCTCGACCGGCAGCCCGCAGGGGCCGGTGTCGAACGGTCTGTCCATCCCGGAGATGTCGGCGCGTGGCCCGACGGCAACCGATCCGGCCACACTGGTGAGCGCGGCGGCGACCCCTGGCCGGGGCGGATCCACCCCAGCCAGCAGAAGGACCTCGCTGCGGGCGCCCCACCGCGGCACCGACCCTTCGGACCGGACCATGAAGAGGCGATCGCTCAGGCGGGTGACGCTCCCGGCGTACCCGCTCCCTTGGCCGCCCAGCCCGCCAAACCCCAGGCTGTCTCCCGGAGGCAGGTGGTTCAGCTCTCGATCCCAGCGGACCACGGCCTCGTAGGCGCCCCGATCGGCGGCCAGCTTGGCCCGGTCGAGCGCCTGCATCTGCCCTGCCAGGCGACGGTCCCGCAGCGCCAGCAGTCCCGACGCCGCGGCGAGCGCGCCCAGAAGCACCAGCGCGAGGAGGGCCGCGGCGAGCGCGATCCCCGCCTCGCGCCTAGTCTTCCCCGCCACCCTCCGACCTCGGCACGTGCCGGAGCGTGACCACGGTCTCGGCGCGGTCGTCTTCGGGTCGGGTGGCGCCCCACCTCCACGCCGGGCTCGCCGCCACCTGGGCCGCCACCCGGATGGTGCGGGCGCCCCGGGGGGTGGCCGCCCCGCCTGCGGCGTCCGCCAGGGTGACGCGCAGGCCCCCGGCAGCGAGCGGGCCGAGCACCGGCTGCACGGTGACCCACCCCCGGTCCTTCACGACATGTTGGTACCCCAACCACCATTGCCGCCCGGAGCGGTAGGCGCGGAGGCGGCCGACTTCGTAGCTCCGTACGGGGGCCCCGGCTCCCACGGCGGCCAGGCCGAGGGCCGGCCGCACCCGGTCGAGCTCCACCACGATTCCGGCCCGCCCCCCGGGACACGCGCCGGCTTCCCGCACGGCCGAGCGTACATTCGCGTGGATCCAACGGGGGGCCTCGCCACGCCCGGTGCCGGCGAGGACCACCAACGAGTCGCGCGCCGGGTCCACCGCGCGCCGTGCCGATCGGGCCGCGCCCTCCAACGTGATCGAGCCGGCCGTCGCCCGATCCAGCGCGGGTCGGCACGTCACGTACAGGTTCTGCCACGCGCGGTACGTGATCTCGGAATCGCCCACCGACAAGAGGTCGCTCAGGGGGTCTCCCGTCACGAGCTCGGACAGCTCGGCCTCGAGCAGCGCCCGCATGAGCCGCAGCTCGTCGTTGAGGCGTGCCGTGGCCGACTGGGACGCCGCGACCCGCTGCTGCGAGCCCAGGAGGCCGAACAGCACCGCCACCGCCACGGACGAGAGCGCCAGCGCGAGAACGAGCTCCGTCAGCGTGAAGCCCCGCCGGCTCGCGGTCCGCCGCTCGCTCAGCACGGGAGGACCGCCTCGAAGGTATCGGCGCGGGCACCGCGAGGGCCCTGGGAGCGCACCACCACCCGCACGAGCCGGAGCCGAGGCTCCGGCGCCGTCACCGACCAGCCGACCTCGAGCGGCCCACCGACCTGCGACCCCGAGTCGGGCCCGGCACACGGCGAGGCGCGCACCGTCTCGATCCGCTCGCGGGCGAGCCCGCCGACCAACCGGCTGCGGCGTCCTTCGCCCAGCGCCGCGGACGAGCGGGCTGCGCTCCCCGCCATGACCAGGACGCCCGCCACGAGTACGAGCAGGGACACCACCACCTCCACCAGCGTGAACCCGCCTCCGTCGCTCCCCATGCGCATCGGCCTCTGCCTCCCGGCCGATCATGCGCCGCATCGCCGCCGCCCGCGTAGCCGTTCCCGCGCCCCGCCGGACCATCCGTTGCCGCCACCGGC
>JABAOE010000375.1_pt2 | contig 15054 bp, 16 predicted proteins | sample 7062141 | NCBI WGS metagenome assembly JABAOE01 (sample SAMN14538627, study PRJNA623070) | marine sediment metagenome | biome: marine biome [ENVO:00000428]; feature: marine pelagic biome [ENVO:01000023]; material: deep marine sediment [ENVO:00002113] | place: India: Gulf of Khambhat ... | reverse complement strand
TACCTGGGGATGCGGTGGCGGCGGGGGAGAGGCGCCGTCGACGATCCGCTGCGGGCTGCGGTGGCGATGCGGATCGGGCTCCGCTACGTGCGAAACCTGGGGGATGCCGAGATCACCCGGATCGAGGCTGCCCGCATGGTCGGTGGCGAGTTCGCCTCGCCCGAAGACCTCGCCCAGCGCACCGGGCTTCCCCTCGACGGTCTCGAGGGCCTCGCCGCCTCCGGAGCCCTGGCGTCGCTGGGGTTGGGGCGAAGAGAGGGGATCTGGGCGGCGGGAGCACTCGCCGAGCTGGGGCCCGACCGGCTCGCCCTCTCAGCGGGAGCAACGCCGCCCGAGCTGGCGGCAATGGACCACCCCGAGGCGGTCCAGGCCGACCTGTGGTCGACCTCGATCTCGGTCACCCATCCCATTTCGTTCTTGCGAGAGGCCCTCGATGAGTCGGGTTGCGTGCGGATCGCGGATGCGCTCTCGCTCCGTCGCCACGGCACCAGGGCGCGCATCGGGGGAATCATCACCCACCGCCAGCGCCCGGGGACGGCAAACGGGGTGCGGTTCCTCAACCTCGAGGACGAGACCGGGCTCCTCAACGTCGTCGTGCTCCCTGCGGTGTGGGAGACGAACTACGAGATCGCCCGCAAGGCGATCGGTGTCGTGATCGAGGGGATCCTCGAGTACCGCGATGGGGTGACGAACCTCGTCGCCCACCGCTTCGAGCACTGGCCGGTCGCCGGGATCCGAAGCCGGGACTTCCGTTGAGCGCCGCGCCGCCCCCCGAGCCGGCCACCGCCACCCTGCGGCTGCGATGGGTCAGCTCTCCTCTCCGGCGAGGTCCGCCAGCTCCCGTTCGGCTTCGTCGAGCCGGACCTGCGCCTTCAGGACGCGCCGCTCGACGACGGCGAGGCGCTCCTCGGCATCGGCAAGTTGCTCCGCGGTCTCGCCGGTCGCGCCGTTCTCCTGCTCGCGCAGGGAGGCGACCTCGTCGGTCACAGCTTCGAGCTGCTTGGCGAGGGTGCGGGCCCGGCGGCGGGCGGTGTCGACGCGCTCCTCGGCATCGACGAGCTGGCTGTGGCTGCCGGTCTCCGGTCCGGCAGCCAGGTCGACGGGCTGGCCCGACAGCACGGCGGCGCAGACGGGGAGCCGCGGGAGCAGCAGGTTGAGGTCGAGGTCGAACGGACCGAGCACGGTGGAACGATGCAGCCGCATGGGAAGGAACACGAACGCCGACTCGCCGGACTTCTCGATGATGCTGCGCGGCGTCACGTCGACCGTGCACTCGACCTCGGCGCGGATGCGGGCTTCTTCGAGCATTGCCTTCAGCTCGGCCTCGGTCTCCTCCTGGCTGTCCCGGGACGGAGAAGCGCCGAGCAACCGGATCTTCGCCCGCGACCACGGGGTGGTGCGGGTGAACAGATAGGCCGCCAGAAGGGCGAGCCGGCTCGCGTCGTCACCCGACCACCACACGTCGATGCGGCGCATCTTGCGGGGCAGGGTCTCGAGTTCGTTCCACCGCCGCTCGTCGCTCACCATGCTGACCACGTTCACGCCGAGTCGCCCGATGGTGCGCACCATCTCGAGGTAGCCGGGTAGGCCTGACTCCTGCTCCGGCCACCCGAAGAGCACGGTGTTGGCGTGCAGCGCTCCCAGTCCGAAGCTCTGCACCACCACCGGCACAGCGTCGGTGGCGTCGGGGGCGAGCACGGCCCGCCCGTACACGTCGAGGTCCAGCCCGTCGATCTGGGCGCGCAGCGCCCGTTCTCGCTCGCGGCGCTCGGTGCGGTCGACCGCCGAGTCCCCGACGACGATCTCGACCGCGCCGGTGAGCCCGCTGTCGCCCTCCAGCCACCAGGCGAAGCTGAGTAGCCGTGCCCGGCGCGGCGAGTCGGCGGAGAAGGCGAGAACCTGGGGCCGCCACGTGCGCGGGTTGGCGGCTTCGTCGGTCATGGCGCGGACGGCTTCGGTCGCCCGCTGGAAGTAGTGCGACCGGCTGGCGTCCGCCCAGCGATCGGGGCGATCGGTGTGGCGGAGGTACTGGTGAACCAGCAGCAACACCAGCACCGCGCCCACGCCCGCGGTGGCGTTGATGGCCAGCATGGCGCCGCCGCACAGCAGCGCCCCGGCCAGCGACAGCCGCTTGTCGAAGAAGCGGAACCGGGGCCGGAAGGAGGGGCTGGCGGCGCGGGCCTCGTAGTACGTGGCGTAGTTCAGCAGGCCGTAGGAGATCAAGAAGAACATGGACACGATGGGGGCGATGACGTTGAGGTCGCCGAGGGCGATGGTGCCCAGGGCGATGCCGAACGACAGCAACACGCCGCGGCGGGGGTTGGCGAGCGGCCCGTGCCCTTGCGCGAATGGGTTCAGGATCGGGAACACCCGGTCGGCGGCGAGCGACTGCAGGATGCGCGGCGCACCGAGGAACGAGGCCATCGCCGAGGAGAGCGTCGCCGCGATGACCCCGGCCGCGACGAGCGGTCCAAACGCCGCGACCGAACTCATGATCCCCGGATCGTCGATGAGGGTGCGGGACGGGACGTTGCCCGCGATCAGCACCGCCACCGACGCGTAGACCACAGTCGAGACGGCCACTGCGGTGAACGTGCCGATGGGAAGGCTGCGGCCCGGGTTCTTCAGGTCGCCGGACATGCTGACGCCCTGGGTGAACCCGGTCACGGCCGGGAAGAAGATGGCGAACACCGCCCAGAACCCGAGCGACCCGGCCGGGGCGTCGAGTCCCTCCCTCATGAGGCTGCCGTCGAACCCACCGATGGCGCCGGCGTAGAACGACACCAGCGCGGCGAACAGGAAGGCCATCACCACGAACTGGAACCGAGTGGCGACGTCGGCGCCCTGCCAGGCCAACCAGAACAGCGCGAAGACGGCGACGGCGGCCACCNNCGTCGCCCAGCGCCTCGCCGAACCCGATCGCGTAGAACGCGATCGACACCGATTGGGCGAGGAACAGCACGATGCCGATGGCGCCGCCGAACTCGACGCCCAGGGTGCGGGAGATCAGGTAGTAGTCGCCCCCGCCCTTGACGTCGATGTTGGTGGCGATCGCCGCCAGCGAAATGCTGGTGAGGACCGACACGGCGGTGGCGATGCCGATGATGATCAAGCCGTTCCGCAACCCGGCGTTGCCGACCGAGAACCCGAGTCGCAGGAACAGGATGATCCCGAGGATCGTGAGGATCGACGGGGTGAAGACGCCCGCGAACGTGCCGAGCGTCCCCGTCCGTGCGCGGTGGTCTCCGGCTGCGGCCATAGTCGGGGGATCGTAGGCGTGGCCGGCAACAACCGCTCGTACCGGCGTCGAGGTGAGCGACGGCTGGGCGGCGCCTTCGTCGGGCTCACCGTGCGCCACGAGCGAGCCCACCTCGTGCTCAGTGTCCTCGAGGGTGTCGCCTTCGGGCTGCGTGACAGACTCGATCTCATGACGGCAGCCGGGCTTCCCCTGGCGTCCAAGATTTGCGTCACCGGTGGTGGCGCCCGCGCCGAGCCGTGGCGGTCGATCCTCGCCGACGTGCTGGGCGGGACTCATCACCGTGAACACGACCGAGGGCGCCGCCTACGGCGCTGCGGTGCTCGCCGCGTTGGGGGCCGGCTGGTTCGGCTCGGCGTCGCGTGCGACGGGGGCGTGGATCGGGACCGCGGAGCCGATCACTCCCGGCGATGCCGATGCCTATCGCGCGCTGCACGTCCGGTACCGGGGGCTGTATGCGGCGCTGCGCCCGACGTTCCACGCCGCCGGCTGAGGCGGCTACGCCTGCGCCATGGCCTCGGCGATGGCGCCGATCGCGTCGTCGATGTCGGTGCTCGTGATCCCGAGATGGGTCACCGCCCGCACCCGGTGGGCGGCCGCCGGCAGCATCCAGGCGCCGCGGGCGTGGACGTTCTCGCAGAACCGCGCCGCCGGAATGGAATCCAGCTCGAAGTAGACGAGGTTCGTCTCGACCCCTTCCGGGTCGATCGTAATGCCCGGCGTCTCGGCGAGCCCGGCGGCGAGGCGCGCCGCGTTGGCGTGATCCTCCGCCAGGCGTTCCCGGTGGTGCTCGAGGGCGTAGAGGGCGCCGGCAGCGAGCAGCCCGGCCTGGCGGAAACCGCCTCCGTACATCTGCTTGAAGCGGCGGGCCCGCTCGATGAGCCGCGCCGAGCCGGCGAGCGCGGAGCCCAGGGGAGCGCCCAGCCCCTTCGAGAAGCACACGCTCACCGTGTCGAAAGCGGCGGCGTAGGCGGTGGGCTCCACCCCGGTCGCCGCCGACGCGTTCCATATCCGTGCCCCGTCGAGGTGGGTGGCCATGCCCGCGCCCCGGGCGGCCTCGGCGACCGTAGCCAGCTCGTCGAGCGGCCACACGGTGCCGCCCGCTTCGTTGTGGGTGTTCTCGGCCTCGACGAGCGTCGGCGGCTGGAACAGCGACGACGGCAACGACTCGTGTGGCTCGAGGACGGCGGCGAGGACGGCGGCGGCTGAGAACCGGCCCCGGTGGGTGGGAAGGGCATGGACGGTGACCCCGGCGAGCGCCGCCGGGGCCCCGAGTTCGTGGCTGGCGATGTGGGCGCCTGCGGCGGCGAGGACGAGATCACCGGGCTCGGTGTGGGTGCGGAGCGCGATCTGATTGGACATCGTCCCCGTCGGGACGTACACCGCGTCCTCCTTGCCGAGAATTCCGGCGACCCGTTCCTCGAGGGCGAGCACCGTCGGGTCGTCGTGGAACACGTCGTCGCCCACCTCGGCGGCGGCGATGGCGCGCCGCATGTCGGCGGTGGGCGTCGTGACGGTGTCGGAGCGCAGATCGATCATGACACTGAGGCGACGTTAGCCACGGGATCAGTTGTAGTGGCGGGCCTCGTCCCAGACGTCGGCGAGCTGCTGCGCCGGGTCGAGGCACAGGTACAGCGGGAGCCCGCCCGAGTCTGGCACGCGCCCCGCGGGCGGCGCCGGGCCCCGATCTCAGGCAACTCGAGCTACAAGATGCGCTTGGCGACGATCTCCTTCATCACCTCGGACGTGCCGCCGCCGATCGACAGGATGCGGTTGTCGCGGTAGAGGCGCTCGACGGCGTACTCACGCATGTAGCCGTACCCACCGAAGATCTGCACGGCCCGGTCCGTCACGAAATCCGAGACGTCGGTGGCGAAGAGCTTCGCCATGGAGATCTCGGTCACCTGGTCCTCGCCCCGGGCGATGCGGTGGGCCACGCGGTACACGAACTCCTTCGCCGCCGTCACCCGGGTCGCCATCTCCACGAGTGTGTGGCGGATCACCTGGTGGCCCTTGAGCGGCCGGCCGAATGCCTCGCGCTCGCCGATGTAGTCGAGGCTTGCCTCGAGTGCGACCTCGGACGTGATGACGGCGACGACGGCGAGCATGAGCCGCTCCATCTGGAAGTTCTCCATGACGGCGTAGAAGCCCTCGTTCTCCGCGCCGATGCGGTCGGCGACGGGGACGCGCACGTCGTCGAAGAACAGCTGGGCGGTGTCGGAGGCCAGCCAGCCCATCTTCTTCAGGGGCGCGGAGCGGGTGAGACCCTCCGCGTCGCCGGCGACGACGAGCAGCGAGATGCCGTGGGAGCCTTCGCCGCCGGTCCGCACCGCCGTCGTGATGAGGTCCGCCCGGACGCCGGAGGTGATGAAGGTCTTCGACCCGTTGACGACGTAGTCCTCGCCGTCGCGGATGGCGGTCGTCTTCAGCGCGGCGACGTCGGAGCCGCCCGATGGCTCGGTTATGGCGAGCGCAGCGATCTTCTCGCCGGCGAGGACGGGGGGCACGAACCGGCGCTTCTGCTCTTCGGTGCCGTGGGCGAGGATCGGCGGGATCGCGATGTCGATCGAGCCGAGGCTCGCTCCGACGCCGCCGCTGCCCGCCCGGGCGATCTCCTCCCAGGCGACGACCTGGGTCCAGACGTCGCCGCCGCTGCCCCCGTACTCCTCGGGGTAGCCGGCGCCGAGGATGCCGACGTCGGCGGCCTTCTTGTAGAGGTCACGGTCGAAGACGCCGGCCTCCTCCCACTCCTCGATGTGGGGCGTGATCTCGGCGGCGACGAATTCGCGGGCGATGCGGCGCAGCAGGTGGTGCTCGTCGCCGAGGTAGTCGCGGTCGACGGTGCGCCACGGAGCGTCGGTCATGTCGTGTAGTTGCTCGACGCCCTGATCGTCTCGGCGAGGTGGACGTCGACGAGGGCCGGCTTGCCGCTCGCTGCGGCCCGCTCCAGGGCGGGGACCAGCTCGCCGGGCGCGGTGACGAGCTCGCCGTGGCCCCCGAGCCCGGTCACCACGGCGTGGTAGGGGCGGCGTCCGAGATCGGTGGCGACGAGGGCGTCGGGGTAGAACATCCGGTGAAACGTCTTCGTGTTGCTCCATGCCCCGTCGTTGCCGACGACACCGATGACGTCGAGACCGTGCCGGACGAACGTGTCGTACTCCATCCCGTTGAAGCCGAACGCACCGTCACCGAAGACGATGCCGACGGTCGCGTCGGGATGGACGACCTTGGCGGCGAGGGCGAAGCCGGGGCCGGTGCCGAGGGTGCCCGCCGGGCCGGCATCGAGGACGTGGCCCGGTGTCGAGACCTGCAGCCACTTCGCCGTGGTCGCGACGATGTCGCCGCCGTCGACGGCGACGATGGCGTCGGTCCCGAAGAACGCTCCCACGTCGCGCCCGAACCGCTCCGGCATGACGGGCGCGGCATCGTCGTCGGCGGCGGCCTCGGCGGCGGCGCGCTTGTCCGCCTCGAGGTCCTGGATCTCCTTGCGCCATCCCCGGTCGCCGTCGTGGCGGAAGACGGCGACCTCGTCGAGGAGCTGTCCGAGCACCCGGCCGGGGTCGGCGACGACGCCGAGTGCCGCCGGTCGGTTCCATCCGATCCTCGTCGGCTCGGCGTCTACCTGGACGACCGTCGCCTCGGCGGGGATCGCCTGCCCGTAGCCGGTGCGGAAGTCCCAGTCGACGCCGAGGGCAAGGACGACGTCGGCGCCGGCGAAGGCGGCGGCACGGGCCCTGATCCCCAGCAGAGGGTGCCCGTGGGGGAAGGCACCGCGCGCCCCGGAGTTGACGTAGGCGGGGCCATCGAGCGCTTCGGTGACCGCAACGAGGGCGGCGGCGCCGTCTCCTCTGATTCCCCCTCCGGCGAAGACGACGGGCCGCTCCGCCGTTTCGAGGATCGAAGCGATCCGGGCGACGGTTGCCGGGTCGGCCGCCTGCGGCTCGGCGGGGCGGTAGCCGGAGGGGAGCGGCGTGGTCTCGTCCACCATGCCGGCCTGGACGTCGAGGGGAACATCGAGGAAGACCGGCCGGCCCCTTCCGGCGAAGGCGTGCCGGGCCGCCACCGCAATGTACTCGGCGAGACGCTCGGTCTGCCACGCCGTCGCCGCCCATCTCGTCAACGGAGCGACGAGGGGCGGGTGGTCGATCTCCTGGAGTCCGCCCTGCTGCTCCTGGCGGATGAGATGGCGCCCGGCGATGACGAGCATGGGGGTCGACGACATGTGGGCGTTCATGATCCCGGTGATGGTGTTCGTGACACCGGGCCCGGCGGTGACGGCGCAGACGCCGAGCCTGCCGGTCAGCCGCGTGTACGCCTCGGCGGCGTGCGCCGCCGTCTCCTCGTGGCGGACGTCGACGATGCGGATGCCCTCGNNGCCACGTTCCCTCCGTCACCCGGCTCGCGCATCGTACGCGATCACGCCACGCCGTCCCATTCCCCATCGGTGAACAGCCGTGGCTGGAGCACGAACGCGATCTCGGCGCGAGCGGCGGGCAGATCCGGCCACTCGGAGGCGAAGCAGTCGAGGGCGACGACGGTGGCCGTCTTCACCTGCACGGCGGCGCCGCTGAGATGGGCGACGAGCGCTCCCCACGCCGGCTCGTGGCCGACGAGCATGAGCCGTTCCGTGGCCCTCGGGGCCGCTGCGGCGACGGCGAGAGCGGTTTCGATCGACGTCCCATAGAGGTGGCGCGTCGTCGTGATCGTCGTGTCCCATTCCCCGGCGTCGGCGGCGAGGAGGACGGTGGTGTGGGCGCGAACCGCGCTCGACGAGATGACGTGGTCCGGAACCTGTCCCATCCGGGAGAGGACGCGCCCCATCGAGGTCGCGGCCTTCGTTCCCCGCCGCGAGAGGGGCCGGTCGTGATCGGTGACCCCGCCCGACCAGTCCGACTTGGCGTGGCGCATCACGAGGAGGCGCTTCACGGTGCTTCCGGGGACGGCATCGTCGGATCGTACCTTCCGGTAGCGTGGCCCCGACTCGGGGAGGTCACGTGGCGGCGACGGCGGCGGACAGGTACATCGATCCCCACCTCAAGAAGGGTGAGCGCACCGAGGCATCCCTGCGTGGGGTGATCGCCGGGTTCACCCGCTGGTCATCCATCGGCGGGGGTGCAACGATCGCGCTCGCCCTCCTCGTGCCGCAGGCCCTCCGGATGAACATCGTGTTCGGCATCATCACCGTCATCGCGATCATCACGGTCGGCTTCTTCGTCATGCTGACGTTCGTCGGCAAGCCGATGGCTCGCCGCCACGACCCGCCGCTGGCGAGCCCGTACGTGACGCTGGCGCTCACCAACCGGCGTCTCCTCCTCATCGAGCGCGGCACCGGCAAGGAGGTGAGCACGCTCGTCGAAGAGTGGTCGCGGGGCCAGGTGTCCGGGGTGTCGTTCACCAAGGGCGGGCTCATCAGACCGCACCGGCTCGCCTACGAGGCGCCGTCGGCGGCGCGAGTGCTCGAGTTCCCGAGGATGGAGCGGGTCGAGCGGTTCGCGTCGATACTCGGCTGAGCTCACCCGTCGTCGACGGCGACCCACGTCCCCGGCTGCCGACGGACGAGCCCGGCGGCATCGACGACGAGCTCCGTGGCGACGTCGCCGGAGCGACACGTGTACGTCGTCTCGTCGACGCGTTCGTAATGCCTCGTCACCCGCGAGATCTCGTGGCCGGGAAACTCGATCCGGGCAACGACCGTCTCCGCCGACTCGCCGATGCCGATTCCGAGCCGGTTGATCGGGAGGGTGTGGGTGGAGGGAGTCCAGGCGAGATCGACGTCGACGGCGCCGAACAACTCCAGGACGGGGGCGGCAGTCACCGACCAGTTACCGCGTCCGTCTGCGGTGAGGGCGAGCCGGCGGTCACCGCCGGGTCCCTGGACGTGGGCGCCGACGGTGCGGGTCCGCCACCGCGGGTCGGTGAGGACGCTGTAGCGGATCTCGACGGGGCCGTCGGGGCCGGTGAGCAGCGCGGTTCCGGCGAGGCGATGGCCGTCTACGGTCGATTCGAGCTCGCACCGGTCCATCCCGACCGCATCGAGGCGGCGCCACAGGACTGTCGCCATGGCGGCGACACTAACGGCGGATACGATGAGGGGCGGGCCACGAAACGGAAAGGCAGTAGATGAGCTGGAACGACGATCTCGAGAAGGCATTCAACGACCAGATCACCGCCGAGTTCTCCTCCTCGCACGAGTACCTGGCCCTGGCGGCGTGGCTCGAGGAGCACGGCCTCCCCGGCATGGCGCACTGGATGCGCGAACAGGCCGAGGAGGAGCGGGTCCACGCCATGAAGCTGTACCAGTTCGTCCTCGACCGTGACGGAACCGTCGCCCTCGGTTCCATCGCCGCGCCCGACACCCGCTTCGAGACGGCGCTCGAGGTGTTCGAGCGCGGCCTCGGCAACGAGCGCGCCATCACCGCGCAGATCAACGATCTCTACGGCCTCGTCACCGACGCTCGGGATTTCGCCTCGCTTCCTCTGCTCGATTGGTTCGTCAACGAGCAGGTCGAGGAGGAGGCGACGATGCAGCAGATCGTCGACGATCTCCGCCTCGCCGGCGGTGAGGGCCACGCGCTGCTCATGATCGACCGGGAGCTGGCGACACGAACCGGCGGCGACGAGGACGGATGAGGGTCAGAGCCGTTCGACGACGAAGTCGATCGCCCGGGTGAGCTTCTCGATGTCGGTCGGGTCGATGTTGGGGAAACAGGCCACCCGTAGCTGATTGCGCCCCAGCTTGCGGTATCCGAACGTGTCGAGGATGCCGTTGTCTCGCAGCACGCCTTCGACGACGGCGGCTGGGACTTCGTCGACGAGGTCCAGCGTGACGACCGAGGGGGAGCGATCCTCCGGTCTTGTCACGAACGGTGACGCGAACTCGCTGTGGTCGGCCCAGTCGTAGAGGATGCTCGACGAGCGCTGGCTTCGCTTCACCGCCCAGTCGAGCCCGCCTTGGTCGAGCATCATGTCGATCTGTTTGCGGAGGAGGAACAGGGTCGCGAGGCCGGGGGTGTTGTAGGTCTGGTCCTTGCGGGAGTTGTCGAGCGCGGTACGCAGGTCGAGAAACCGCGGGATCCACCTCCCCGATGCGGCGACCCGCTCGATTCGGGAGACGCCGAACGGCGAGCAGAGGGCAACCCAGAGGCCGCCCTCGGACCCGAATGCCTTCTGCGGCGAGAAGTAGTAGACGTCGAACTGCGACGGGTCCACCGCGATCGCCCCCGCACCCGACGTGGCGTCCACGACGACGATGCCCTCGACGCCGCGAGGGCGAGCGATCGGGGCGGCGACGCCGGTGCTCGTCTCGTTGTGCGTGAGGGCGTAGACGTCGACGTCCGGATTGGGGACGGGGTCGGGCCGTCTTCCGGGGGGCGCCTCGATCCGCTCCGGCCTCTCGAGATGGGGGGCGCCGTCGACGGTCGCGGCGAACTTGGCCGAGAACTCCCCGAACACGAGGTGCTGGCTGCGCCGCTCGATGAGACCGAACGCTGCCGCGTCCCAGAAGGCCGTGGCGCCGCCGACGCCGAGGACCACCTCGTAGCCGTCCGGCAGCGAGAAGAACGCGGTGAGCCCCTCCCGGATCGCGGCGACGACCGACCGGACCCCGTCCTTGCGGTGGCTCGTGCCCATGTAGCTCGAGCCGGTGACGCCGAGCTCGAGCAGGCTCTCGGTGCGAACCTTCGACGGCCCAGAGCCGAATCTGCCGTCGGCCGGGATGAGCTCGGCGGGGAGGTGGATGGTGGGCAGATCCGGCATGGCCTCGAGTGGGTAGGGTGCGGGCGTCTCACGCGGCGGCGCACGAGGAGGCTACCAAGCGATGGCGGGTTCCACGATGCACGAGCTCGCGAGGCGCGCCGCCGGGATCGCCGAGTCGGCGACCCTGGCGATCACGATCAAGGCCGCCGAGCTGCGGGCGGCCGGTGAGCGCGTCATCGGCTTCGGGGCGGGGGAGCCCGACTTCCCGACACCGGAGCACATCGCCGAGGCGGCCGCAGCAGCCGCCCTCGACCCCGCCAACCACCGCTACACGCCCGCGGGCGGCCTCCCCCAGCTCCGGGAGGCCGTTGCCGCCAAGACTCGGCGAGACTCCGGCTTCGAGGTCGACGCATCCCAGGTCGTCATCACCAACGGTGCCAAGCACGCCGTCTACGCAGCGTGCCAGGTGCTCCTCGACCCGGGGGACGAGGTGCTGCTTCCCGCTCCCTACTGGGTGACGTACCCCGAGGCCGTCAAGCTCGCCGGAGCGTCGCCCGTTCCGGTCCCCACCGACGAGACGACGGGCTTCCGGGTCACCGTCGACCGGCTCGAGGAGGCACGCACGGAAGCGACGAAGATGCTGATCGTCGTCTCTCCGTCGAACCCGACCGGGGCCGTGTACCCGGCCGGTGAGCTCGAGGCTGTCGGCCGGTGGGCAGCGGAACACGGGATCTGGGTGCTCACCGATGAGATCTACGAGCACCTCGTCTACGGCGACGCGACGTTCAGCTCGCTTCCCGTGCTCGTCCCCGAGGCCGCCGACCGCTGCGTCGTCGTGAACGGGGTGGCGAAGACGTATGCGATGACCGGTTGGCGCGTCGGCTGGCTGATCGGTCCCGCCCCGGTTGCTGCGGCAGCCATCCGGCTCCAGTCCCACACCACGTCGAACGTGTCCAACGTCGCCCAGCGTGCCGCCCTCGCCGCCGTCACGGGGACGCTCGACGCCACGACCCGGATGCGGGCCGCCTTCGACCGGCGCCGCCGCACGATCGTGGCGCTGCTCAACGACATCAACGGTGTCGACTGTCTCGAGCCACACGGCGCGTTCTACGCCTTCCCGTCGCTCGGCGGCCTCGTCGGTCGGGACCTCGGCGGCAGGGTCGCCGCCTCGACCCTCGAACTCGCCGCGATCGTCCTCGAGACGGTGAAGGTGGCGTTCGTGCCGGGCGAGGCCTTCGGGGCGCCGGGATACGGCCGGTTCTCGTTCGCCCTGGGAGACGACGAGCTCACCGAAGGCATCGGGAGGATCGCCGAGCTCGTTGCGGACTAGGCGTCGGTGAGCAGCGCCGCCGCCTCGCCCCAGCCCGGGTGGGCGGGGTCGATGAGGTCGAAGTGGTCGGCGCCGTCGACGATGCGCAGCGCGACGTCGTCACCGGCCTCAGTCGCGACGGCGGCGAAGACCTCCGACATCTCGACGGGGACCAGCTCGTCGGCGTTGCCGTGGACCACGACGAGGCGGACCCCGAGCGGGAGGAGCCTGTCCGGGGAGGCCGCCTGGTAGCGATCGGGTCCCGACTCCGGGGTGCGGCGGAGGAACGCCTCGACGGCTCCGGCTCCGAGGCTGAGGCGGTGAGCCTCTGCGAGATCGGTCACGCCGGCGAGAACGAGCGCAACCGACGCGTGCACCTTGGGCGCTCCGATGGGCTGCTCGTCGTAGAGATGGGAGCGGACCACCGACCACAGCGCGAGCTGGCCTCCGGCGGAGTGACCGACGACGGCAACCCGGGCGGTGTCGAGATCGTGCTCCGGTCCGATGTCGGCGAGGGCGTCGATTCCGGCGGCGACGTCCTCGAGCGTGACCGGCCAGCCCCCGCCGCCACCGACGCGCCGATACTCGAGGTTCCATGCCGCCCAACCCCGCTCGACGAGGTCGATCGCCAGGCCGTCGAGGAGGTCTCCGGTCCACGCGTCTCCCCAAAACCCGCCGTGGACGAGGACGGCCACCGGGTGAGGTCCCCGGCCCGGCGGCACCCTGAGCTCACCGAAGCGGTCGGGGCCGTCACCGTAGGAGATCCGCAGCGGCGGTAGGGCAGCGCTGTTGACGAGGCGTGCCATCGCATCCCGGTAGCCCCGCAGGCCGCGCCCGTAGATGAGGTATTCGCACGCCGGGGCGGTCACCGATATCCGCCGCCACGGCTCACGCGCCCGGATGTTCGAGATGTGCACCTCGACGGTGGTCACTCCGCACGCCACGATCGCATCGTGGATGGCGTAGCTGTAGTGCGTGAACGCGCCGCCGTTGAGCACGATCCCGTCGTAGGTGCCGGTGGCATCGTGGAGCGTGTCGATGATGGCACCCTCGTGGTTGGACTGGAACGCGGCGACCTCGAGTCCCAGCTCGCCACCCCACGCGGTGAGCCGCGATTCGAGCTCGTCGTACGTTGTCGATCCGTACACCTCGGGCTCGCGCCGACCCAGCAGGTTGAGGTTGGGGCCGTTGATGACGAGGACGCGCCGCATGTCCGGCGAGGCTACGCGCTCATGTGGGGGCCGACAACATCACCCGGGCACGTGCTCGGGGAGAAGCCGGCGGGCGAGGGTCCTCGTCGCCGGGTCGATCGGCGCCTCGACGACGGTTGCCATCGTCCCGACCTCGTCGACGATCACCGCGGCGGCCTCGGCGACACCGATGCCTGGGATCACGTCCTCGAGGGCGCCCGTCGCCCCCGGCCGGAACTCGAGCCCCAGTGCCTCGTAGACGGGGCCGAGGATCGCGTTCACCCGGTCGCTCCCGGCAACGACGACGACGCCGCCGACGTGGGCGCCGTGGCGGGCGAGACGCTGGCCCACCCCCATGACCTTGATCCTTCCCCCGACGTTGACGCTCCATTCCCCTGGGCAGTACTCGCCGGGGATCTCGCCGATCTCCGCGTCCGCGCCGAGGCGCCGGAACGCCCGCACCATGAGCTCCGCCAGCGCGGCGAAGCGAGCCCGGATGCCGGGTCGGGGATCGACCGCCGGCACCGTCCAGCTGAACGCGAGCGTGCCCTCGTGGAACGCAGCGGCCCGCCCCCCGGCGAGGCGTTCGATCGGGAGGTACCCGTCGCGGCGGGTCACGGAGACGGCGCGCCGGTAACCGGGTTCGAGGACGTCGCGTTTGCCGAACGCGACGATGCGCCCCGGCGCGTGCACCCGGAACGTCTCGGGCAAGGCACCGTTGGAGGCGCGGATGAGCATCGCCCGCGACAGCGCGGTGTCGAAGCCGGGCTCGTCCGGGTAGGCCTCCGTCACGAGTCGGATCTGCCGGTTCACGGCGGCGGAGCGTAGCCGGGTGGGGCGCGTCCGTTTTCCGGGGTTCGGCGGTAACCTCGCAGTGATGACCGCCCACATCGTCCGTACCGTGTCGCGCCTCGTCGCCGTCGCGTTCGTCGTTGCCTCGTGCGGCGAGGCGGGGGTTCTCGACGGTCTCGGCACGCGCTCTCAGCAGGCGGTGTACGGGGACTCGACGACGACGACGGTCGCGGTTCTGCTCGATACGGCCACGGAGCGAGAGGTGGGCGCCGTCGCCGCCTCCACGGTGACATGGTTCAACGACATCATCGAGCGCCAGTTCCAGGGTGAGCCGTCGTACGTCATCCAGAAGGTGTGGCAGCGGCGGAGCGAGGGGAGCCGCTTCATTCAAGCCAGCCGGCTCGAGATCGCCGAGGCGCTGCCCAACATCCGCTTTCCGTCGCTCGTCCCCGACGAGGTGAGATGGATCACATCCCAGCTCGTCTACGACACCACGTCCGCGACCCTCGACCGGGACGTCTCGGCCGCATTCGGGCTGTGGGGGGTGGAGCCGTACACCGTCACCGATGGGAGTCTCGCGGTGCTCCGGGTCGGCCTCGCCCGAGAGGAGGAGCGCAACGTTCCGTTCCAGATCGTTGCCGACGTCGTCGAAGAGGGCATCAGCCTCAACTGGGTGACGGGCGAGTACCGCTACGAGCTGTTCTGCCGTGTGAGCCTGCCCGAGGATCTCTGCTGGCAGATGGCCGAGACGAACAAGCTTCTCGCCGGTCAGCTGCGCGGCGCCGAGCCCGTCGAGGTCACCGCCGCCGGGG
>JABAOE010000306.1_pt1 | contig 15058 bp, 14 predicted proteins | sample 7062141 | NCBI WGS metagenome assembly JABAOE01 (sample SAMN14538627, study PRJNA623070) | marine sediment metagenome | biome: marine biome [ENVO:00000428]; feature: marine pelagic biome [ENVO:01000023]; material: deep marine sediment [ENVO:00002113] | place: India: Gulf of Khambhat ... | reverse complement strand
CCGACGCTCGGCACTTCGATCGTCTCGTCGGGATTGGCGAGTTGTGACAGCGCGCACGCGTACTTGATCTTGATCTCTTCAGCGTACTGCGTGGGCGTGCGCAGGCTGACGGCGATGTCGTTGGTAACCTGATCGCCTGCGATCGGTATCACGGCCGTGTGCTGAATCGCGCCGCCACAGAACACGGCAATGTCGGTCGTGCCGCCGCCCATGTCCACGAGACAGATGCCGAGCTCTTTCTCATCGTCTGTCAGCACCGAATAGCTCGATGCAAGCTGCTCGAGGACGATGTCCTCGACGTCGAGCCCGCAGCGTTGCACGCACTTGACGATATTCTGCGCTGCGCTCACGGCGCCGGTGACGAGATGGACCTTGGCTTCCAGACGCACGCCCGACATGCCGACGGGCTCCCGGATGCCTTCCTGCGTGTCGATGACAAATTCCTGCGGCAGCACATGAAGAATGCGTTGGTCAGCCGGAATCGCTACTGCGCGCGCTGCGTCGATGACTCGATCGACGTCGCTCGCGCTGACTTCTTTCTCACGAATCGCGACGATGCCGTGCGAGTTCAGACTGCGGACGTGGCTACCGGCGATTCCCGTGAAGACCGTGTTGATCTCACAACCGGCCATGAGCTCGGCTTCCTCGACGGCACGCTGAATCGACTGGACCGTCGATTCGATATTCACGACGACGCCGCGCTTCAATCCGCGTGACGGATGCGAGCCGATACCGATCACCTCGAGTGGGCCCTCAGGAGACAGCTCGCCGACGACTGCGACGACCTTGGACGTGCCAATGTCGAGCCCGACAAGCAGCCTGCGGTCTTCTTTCTTAGGCACCGCCGATCACCTCGCTCGCGCCCGCGCGCGAAAGCTCGAGATCGTCAATCCACGCGACCGCAAAGCCGTTCGTGTAGCGCATGTCCACGTACTGCACTCGATCGAGCTCGCCGGCGAGTGCCGGCAAGACGTATGCGAAGAATCGATCGAGTTGATCTCCCACGCTTCTTTTGCCAAGCCTGATCTCTTGGCCGCCCTCAAGATCGATGCGCCAAGCGCCACGCTCGTCCATCGCCAACCCCGCCAGGCCGAGGTTCGCCGCTGCGAGACGGTCACGAAGTACGAGATATCGCTGGGCGACTTCGTGCTCGCTGCCGGCTGGTCCGAACAACACCGGTAGCTCGGGCAGCTGGTAACGGCGATCGTCCGTGAAAAGCTCACCGCGCGCGTTGAGCAAGCCGCGCTCGCCCCAGCGTGCAGCGGCCTTTTGCTCGACGATGCTAACGGCCAACGTATCCGGCCATTTCCGCGCGAGTTTCGCCGAGTCGACCCAGTCGAGCGCCTCGATCTCTCGCTCGATGGAACGCAGATCCAGGCCGAAAAAACCACGATCTAGCGAGCCTGCGACAGCGGCCTCCAGCTGCAACGCCGACAGACGTTGGAACGTGCCCGAGAGCTCGAGCGTCGTCACCGGCAGACTCAATGCGGCCTGAGCGCCTACGTAGGCAGCAGCAAGAGCGCCGAGCACAGCTGGGGGAAGCATGAGCCAGCGCACGTTGATCTTGATACGCGGAATCTTTATCTGCCGCGGCTCGGCTTTGCGCCGGTTCGTGCGAGGCTTCTTCATCGTTGTTCCCCCGAACGGCTCGGTTCCCCGACGATGCGGACTTCGAGCTCGAGCTCGACGCCGCTGTGCGCCCGCACTTGTGCGCGTATGTGCTCTATGAGCGCTTCGATGTCGGCGGCGCTCGCATCCCCCTCGTTAATGATGAAATTCGCGTGCTTTTCAGACACGCTCGCCCCACCGATCCGCTTGCCCTTTAGACCTGCGCTCTCGATGAGCCGTCCAGCGAAGTCGCCTTGAGGATTGCGAAATACCGAGCCGCAGGACGGCTTGCCGATCGGCTGTGACTCGCCGCGCTGCTTCACCATGAGCCCGACGTCACTCATGTCAGCGTGCTCGTCCGGCTCGAAGCGAAACGTTGCGGCCGTGAACCATTCAGGCGCTGGGCCGCTGACCGAGCGATAGCCGATCGAATACTCATCCCGATCCCGTTCATGCGGAACGCCCTGACGATCGATGGTCTCCACACGTTCAACGTTGTTCCAAGTTTCGCCGCCGAACGCGCCTGCGTTCATCGCCAACGCGCCGCCGACGGTTCCTGGAATACCTGCAAAGAACGCGGCCGGGCCGAGCTTCAATCGCACGCAATGACGCGCAAGCGTCGTGCACGGAACGCCGGCGGTGACACGAACGCGATGATCGTCGACGCGCTCGATCAGGCGCTCGAGATCCACCGTGCAAATGACCGCGCCGCGAATGCCGCCGTCGCGCACGAGCAAGTTGGAGCCGAGTCCGGTCCAATACACGGGCATCTCCGGCGGTAAGTCGTGCAAGAAGTCGGCGATCGCCGCGACGCTGCGTGGTCGGCAGAAAAGCTCTGCTGGCCCGCCGACACGCCATGACGTGTGCGAGCTCATCGGCTCGTTGCTCAGCACCTCGGACACCGTGTCCTCATTTGCACCCACAGCGGCGCTCACCGTTTGACCCCCACCGGCGCCTTCGTCGCCAATTCGTCGGGCAGCGTCGATGCAATGCCGCCTATGCTGCCGGCGCCGAGTGTCAGTACGACATCGTCATCGCGCAGCACCTTCGCAAGTGCTCCGGTCAGTTCATCGACGTTCTCGACAAACACGGGCTCGACGGCACCACGCGTGCGTACGGCCCGCGCCAACGCTTTACTGTCCGCGCCCTCGATAGGCTCCTCGCCGGCCGCATAAACCTCGGTCAGCAGCAGTACGTCGACATCGCAGAGCACCTGCGCAAAATCGTCGATGAGCTCGTGCGTGCGCGTATATCGGTGCGGCTGGAATGCCAATACGAGGCGCCGATCCGGCCAAGCGTCGCGCGCCGCCGCGATCGTTGCGGCGATCTCGGTCGGGTGATGGCCGTAGTCATCGACGAAAGTCACGCGACCCACGGCCGTCGTGATCGTGCCCAGAACCTGGAACCTGCGGTCGATGCCGGAGAACCCTGAAAGTGCTCGCTCAACAGCGGCATCGTCTACACCGAGCTCCTCAGCAACGGCGACGGCCGCAAGTGCGTTGAGCACGTTGTGCTTGCCAGGCAGGTTCACCTTCAGAGGCCATGGGTCGCGATCGGCTCGGTGAACGACAAACTTGCTTGCAAGCCCATCGGGTTCGATATCGCTCACGCGCACGTCAGCGCGATCCGAGGCCCCGTAACTCATGACGCGTCGGCCGAGATCCGCAATGAGCTCGGCCGTGTTCGGATCATCGCGGCACAGCACGGCGAGCCCATAGAAGGGCAGGTTGTGGAGAAAATCGGTGAAGCCCTGCTTTAGGCGTCCGAGCTCGCCCTCATAGCTCGAGAGGTGATCGGCATCGATATTCGTCACGACGGCAATCATGGGCTGCAAATGTAGGAACGACGCATCGCTCTCGTCGGCCTCGGCAACGAGATAGAGTCCCGAGCCGAGCTTGGCGTTTGCATCGGCGCTCGCGAGGCGACCACCGATTACGAACGTCGGATCGAGCTCGCCCTCGGCAAGCACGCTCGCAATAAGACTCGTCGTTGTCGTCTTACCGTGCGTTCCTGCAACGGCGACGCCGTATCGGAACCGCATGAGCTCTGCGAGCATCTCGGCACGCTGGACGACGGGGATGCGACGTTGTTTTGCCTCGATGAGCTCGGGATTGCCTTGATCGATCGCGCTCGATACGACAACGACATCGGCCTCTCCGAGATTTTCGGCCCGATGTCCGAGGTTGATGTCAGCGCCGAGTGTGGCTAGCCGGCCGGTGACTTTGTTCGCTTTGATGTCGGAGCCTTGCACGGCGTAGCCGAGATTCAACAATACCTCCGCGATGCCACCCATGCCGACCCCGCCGATTCCGACGAAATGAATCGTGCGTGTCTTGCCCATCGGCTGCGTCATGGGGCGGCCTCCGCAAGCTCTAGACAGGCCTCGGCCAGCTCGACGGCGGCGCGGGGCCGTGCCTGCGCGCGGGCGAGCTCCGCCATGCGCAGCGGCGCCGACGTCTCAGAGAGAACGCCCTCGATCGCCGTTGCCAAACGGCGCGCATCGAGCTCGTCTTCGCCGATGACGAGTCCAGCGCCGTTCGCCGCGAAGCTCGCCGCGTTCTTTTGCTGATGATCATCGGCAGCGTAGGGGTATGGAATCAGCACGGCACCGACGCCGGCTGCCGTAAGCTCGGCGATCGTCAACGCACCGGAACGGCAGACGACGAGGTCTGCCCACGCGTAAGCGGCCGTCATATCGTCGATGAACGCCTCGAGGCGTAGCTCGCATGGCACATCAGTGTAGTTCGCCCGGGCGGCTTCGATCTCAGCGCCGGCCTGATGCCAAACCTCCACCTCGATATCACTCGATAGCAACGCGATCGCCGCGGGGACTTCCACGTTGAGCGTACGCGCACCCTGGCTACCGCCGATCACGAGCACGCGGCGAGGTCCGCTGCGTGCGGCAAAACGTTCGGCCGGCGGCGGCAGATCGACGATCGACTCGCGTACGGGATTGCCTATGAGCGTGGCCGAGTAGCGTGCCGGAAAGCTTTGCGGGAAAGCCTCGAAAATGTGCGTCGTCAGTCGTGCAAGCAGCCGGTTGGCCGCGCCAGCAACGGTATTTTGCTCGTGAATCAGCAACGGACGCCCCGTCAGCCAGGCTGCGATTCCGCCCGGTCCGGACACGAATCCGCCCATTCCGAGCACGGCCGCCGGACGTCTGCGTCGGACGGCGGCGAGCGCCTGGGCAACCGCGTGCATAAGACGAAACGGCGCAAGCAGCCACGCCAGGACGCCGCGACCACGTAGGCCTGTAACCGTGATCCACTCGATTTCGATGCCGGCCTGCGGCACGAGTCGTGACTCGAGACCGCGATGCGTGCCCATCCAGACGACGTCGCGCGCGCGAGAGCGCAGCGCGCTCGCGACGGCTAGCCCCGGAAAGACATGTCCGCCGGTGCCGCCAGCGACGATCATGATCGGCCCCGCACTCATCCGCCGCGCCCCTTCTTGGGCTTGGCGTCGGCGCGCTGCTCGCCCTCCTTGACCTCGTGGTGCGCACGCATGATCAATGCGAGGGCGACGACGGTAACGACCGCGCTCGTACGTCCGTAGGAAATCAGCGGCAACGTCAGTCCCTTGGTCGGCAGCAAGCCCATGTTGACGCCGATGTTGATAAAAGCCTGCAAGCCGAGCATGAGCCCTACGCCTGAGCTCACGAGACCTTGATAAGGCAGGCCGACTGCGGCCGCCCGCGGACCCAGCGTGATCGCCTTGTAGACGACGACCCCGAACAGACAGATCACAAGCGTTGCGCCGACGAGACCGAGCTCCTCGGCCAGCACGGCAAACACAAAGTCAGTGTGCGCTTCCGGCAGATAGAAGAGTTTCTGCACACTGTCGCCTAATCCGACGCCGAGCCACTCACCGCGGCCGATTGCGATGAGTGATTGCGTGAGCTGAAAGCCGCTGGCATACGGATCGGCCCACGGATCGACGAAGCCGAGTAAGCGCTGCAACCGGTATGGCGTGGTAAATGCGAGTGTCGCCAGTCCGGCCACCGCCGCGACGAGCGCAAGTGCGAGATCGCGCAGTCGCGCTCCGCCAATGAACAGGAGCCCGAAGCTCGTTGCCGTCAGCACGACGACCGCGCCGAAGTCCGGCTCGCTGAGCAGCAGCGCGCACGCGGCGGTAACGACGATGAGCGGCTTGAGAAAACTCAGCAGGCTCTGCGCCATGTCTTTCTGGTGGCGAACGATATAGCTTGCGAGGTAAAGCACGAGACACAAGCGCGCAGGCTCCGACGGCTGCAACGTCAGCGGACCCAACGCCAGCCAGCGCGTACTGCCGTTCACGGTACGCCCTAGGCCTGGAATCTCGACAGAAGCGAGTAGCAGGAACGCGCCGAGCAAGATCAGCGCGTTCAAACGGAACCACGCGCTCATCGGAATCATGAGCACGGCGAGACCAGCCGCGCAGCCGAGCAGCACCGCACCGGTATGTCTCGCGAGGAAGTAGAGCGGCTCGCCCATATCGCGATCCGCAAGCGAGATCGAGGCAGAGCCGACCATGATGGCGCCGATTGCGAGCAGCGCGATCACGGCAGCAGTCAGTGCCGTGTCGACATGCAGCCCGCCGATCTCGATGCGCGCGTTCATTCGGCGAGCTCCCGGACAGCGTTAGCGAACTGATCGCCACGATCGGCGTAGCTCGAGAACTGGTCGAAGCTCGCGCAAGCAGGCGAGAGCAGCACAGTCGCGCCCGGACTTGCGAGCTTCGTTGCGAGCGTTACCGCCTCTCCCATATTGCTAGCGCGGCGTATCTCGCACACGCCGGCAAGCGCCTTCTCCAGATCGGCGGCCGCCTCCCCGAGCAGAACGGCGCCGGCAAGCTTGCCGCGCGCGTGAAGCGCAAGTGGCGCGAAGCTTGCGCCCTTGCTCTGTCCACCGGCGATCAGGACGAAAGGACCGTCGAGCCCTTCGAGCGCTGCGATGGCGGCGCCGACATTCGTACCCTTGGAATCATTAATATAGGTGACGCCCTGCCGCTCGGTGATCCACTCACAACGATGCGGGAGGCCCGTAAATTCCTCGAGCGCGGTGAGGTCGACGAGATGTCGTCCGGCGACCGCCTCAGCCAACGCCAGTGCAGCGAGCACGTTACCTTCGTTGTGCCGTCCACGAACGCGCAGCCGTGCAGCAGGCAGGAACGGCTCCGCATCGCGTGCGAGGCAGCGCTCGGCATTGACCTCGACGATACCGTAACCACGCGCTGGCGCGTGCACGGTCGAGAACGGAATCCCGCGTGGATGCTCGAGCCCCATCGCGCGCACGAGATCGTCGTCCTGATTGAACACGGCCATCTCGGCAGCATCGATGAGCTTGCGTTTTAGCTCGGCATAGCGCTCGAAGCTGCCGTGGCGATCGAGGTGATCGGCCGAAACGTTGAGCAGCGCCGCGACTTTCGGATGCAGGCTCTCAGTCGTTTCCATCTGGAAACTCGAGATCTCGAGCACGAATACCTCGGGGCGCTCGGCGAGCAGGTCGAGCGCGGGCGGTCCCAGGTTTCCGCCCGCCGCCGCGCGTAGACCCATCGTCTCGAGTAGCCGGTGCGCGAGTGTGACGACCGTGCTCTTGCCGTTGGAGCCGGTGACGGCGACGACCGGCGCGTCGGCGGCGCGGGCGAACAGCTCGATGTCGCTGACGATCGCAATGCCTCGCTCGCGCGCTGCCGCGACGATTGGCAGATCCACGCTCAAACCCGGCGAGAGAACCAGGCGCTCGATGCCGCTGAGGTGCGTGGTATCGAGGCTCTCGAGGACGATCGGCACGTCCGGGAACGACTCACGCAGCACATCGAGACACGGCGGCGCCGCGCGACTGTCAATGACGCCGGCAAGCTCGTTGCGTTGTGCAAGAAACTTTGCGGCCGACAATCCCGTCTCGCCCAAACCGACGACCAACGTGTTGCCGCGTTGCTGCGAATCGATCATCCGTCGCTCTGCTCTTCGTGCAGCGAACATTGTCTCACTGCCCCTGCCATGCCCGTAACGTCATCGGATCTTCAGACTCGCAAGACCGATGAGCACGAGAATGACTGTAATAATCCAAAAGCGCACGATCACCTTCGGCTCAGCCCAGCCCTTGAGCTCGAAATGATGGTGCAGCGGCGCCATGCGAAAAATACGCCGGCCGGTCATCTTGTAGGAGGCAACCTGGATGATGACTGAGACGGTTTCGACAACGAATACACCGCCCATAATGAGTAACACCAGTTCCTGCCTCACCACCACTGCCACGAGACCTAGAGCCGCACCGAGTGCAAGCGCACCGATGTCGCCCATGAAGACCTGCGCGGGGTAGGTGTTGAACCACAAGAAGCCCAGGCCGGCGCCAGCCAGGGCCGCACAGAAAACCAGCATCTCGCCGGACCCCGATACGTAGGGGATCCCGAGATAAGAAGAGAAGACGACGTTACCGGCCGCGTAGGCAAAAATGCCGAGTGCCGAGCCGATTAGCACAGCCGGCATGATCGCAAGCCCATCGAGGCCGTCCGTCAGATTCACAGCATTCGACGTGCCGACGATCACGAGATACGTGAACGGCACGTACAGAAAGACGCCGAGCGGGATCAGCACGCCCGGCAGATACGGAATGAGCAGCGCGTGCTCGACGGCAGGGTCCTCAGCCGTGACGTACAGCGCTGCGGCTGCCGCGACACCTGCGACCGACTGCCAGAAAAACTTCACGCGTGGCGACAGGCCCTCCGCGTTGCCGAGAATTAGCTTCTTGTAGTCGTCGACGAAGCCGATGATGCCGAACACCAACGTCACGATGAGCACGATCCAGACGAATCGATTCGTCAGATCTGCCCACAGCAATGTGCTGACGATGATCGCAAGCAAGATCAGCGCACCACCCATCGTCGGTGTGCCGGCCTTGGGCAGATGCGACTCCGGACCGAGCTGGCGGATCGGCTGACCGACGCGGCGAGCGGAGAGCCTTTGAATCACATAAGGCCCCATCGCAAACGAGAGCGCCAGCGCCGTGAGTGCACCCAAGATCGCCCGCAGCGTTAGATAACCGAAGACGTTGAAGCCCGAGTGAAAGCGGGTTAGGTAGTCGGCGAGATAGATCAGCATGCGGCCCCCTGCTGATTGCTATCGTCGTCGGCAAGCAACGCAACGAGCTTGTCGAGCTGCATGACACGCGAGCCTTTGACCAACACGGTCGTGCTCGAGTCGAGCATGGGGGAGACGGCCGCTTCGAGATCCTCGATGTTGCTACACGTCACGCCGTCGGCGCCGAACGCTTCGACTGCCGCGCGACTGTACTCGCCAATCACAAGTAAGCCGTCGCAGCGCTCGCGCGCGTAATCACCGATCTGGGCGTGCAGCTCGCGGCTATCCGCACCAAGCTCGGCCATGTCACCGAGCACGAGTATGCGCTTGCCCGGCAGTGCTGCAAGGTAGTCGAGCGCCGCGCGTACGGAGCCCGGATTGGCGTTGTAGCTGTCATCGATGACGACGGCGCCGGCGCGCCCGGACAGCATCTTCAGACGTCCGCCCACGGCATCCGCCTTAGCAAGTCCCTGAACAATATCCTCGGCCGGCGTGCCGATGGCATCGGCAGCACCTGCGGCCGCGAGCGCGTTCATGACATTGTGTCGACCGAGCAGCGGCAACGTGATGTCGAGTGTCGCGCCACTCGGCAAGGCGAGCGTGAACGCCGAGCCGCCCGGCTCGATCTCGATGTCTCCGCGCACCGTGCAATCCGCACGTGATCCGAAGCCGAAACTCACGATTGTTTCGGCGCGGCTACGCGCGCGCCAGTCCGCGTAATAGGTATCGTCCGCGTTGAGCACAGCGGTGCCCGCCCGGGGCAGGTGATCGAGCAACTCGCCCTTGGCAGCGGCGACGCCGGCTATTGAGCCAAAGCCCTCGAGATGGGCCGCGTTGGCGTTCGTAATGACGCCGACGGTCGGCTCGACCAGCGCGCTGAGATGATCGATCTCGCCTGCATGGTTGGCGCCGAGCTCCGCCACGAGCACCTCGTGCTCGGCGTCGAGCTCCATGAGCGTCAGCGGCACACCGAGCTCGTTATTGAGATTGCCGCGCGTCGCGCACACGTTTCGCCCGCAGCGCAAAATACTGACGATGAGCTCTTTGACCGTCGTCTTGCCGTTACTGCCTGTCACGGCGATGACAGGAACACCGAAATTGCCCTTCCAGGCGCGTGCCATCTGCGCAAAAGCCACGCGCGTGTCGGCGACCTCGACCTGCGGCAGCGGCGCATCGCTGATCCGCGATACGAGCGCGCCGTCCGCACCGTTGGCGTAGGCATCTTCGACGAAGTCGTTGCCGTCGAAATGCTCGCCCTGGATCGCGACGAACAGCCCGCCGTTGTCGACACGGCGGCTGTCGATGCTTACCGTGCCAAACGCTATATCCGGACCGATGAGACGGCCGTGCACCTCACGCGCGACGGCGGCTAGCGTCCGTGCCATCATGCCGATGCTCCTAGCACTTCCTCGACGACTGCGCGATCGCTGAACGGCAGTGATCCGTCAGCGACGATTTGCACGGTCTCGTGGCCCTTGCCCGCAATGAGGACAATGTCGTCGGACCCGGCGCGTTCGAGCGCGTACTCGACGGCGGCGCGACGATCATGTTCGACGGAGACATCGACGCCTGGCTCGATGCCACGATGAATGTCGGCGACGATCGCTGCGGGGTCTTCGCCTCTGGGGTTATCGTCCGTCAATACGATATGGTCGGCCGAGCTGGCAGCGGCACCCATCGCTGGACGCTTGCCCGCATCGCGCTCACCACCGCAACCGAACACACACCACACCGCCTCGTTCGTGTACTGGCGCAGATTGCCGAGCACACGACGCAACGCGTCGGGCGTGTGCGCATAGTCGATGATGATCGCAGCACCCTTGTCGGCGCGCTCGACGAGCTCCATGCGGCCCGGCAGGCCGGCGCATTGCGCGAGCGCTGCACTCGCTTCCTCTAACGGCGTATCGAGCGTTAATAGGGCGCCGAGCGCGAGGAGCAAATTCTCCGCATTGATATCACCGAGCAGAGAGGAATCGATCGTTGCGGTGCCCCGAGGTGTCTGCGCCTCGACGCGCACACCGGAAAGTCCAGACTCGACGAGTCGCCCTTCGATGTGCGCGTTTCCGGCAAAGCTCACGGTCGTCGGCACGACACCGGCCGGTAATCGTCCGGCGAGGACGGCGCCGAACGGATCGTCGATGAAGATGACTGCATGCTCGAGACCGTCGAGCATGAACAGGCGTGCCTTAGCAGCTTGGTAGCTTTCGAGATCGCCGTGATAGTCGAGATGATCGCGGCTTAAGTTAGTAAACACGGCCGTCGTAAAACTCAATCCCGCGATACGGTCCTGTGCGAGCGCATGCGAGGACACCTCCATCGCCGCCTCAAGGACGCCAAGCGCACGCAAACTACGATGTAGTGTTAGACAGTCAGGCGTCGTCAACGTTTGCGGTTCGAGCGTCGGCGGCACACCCGCACCGAGCGTGCCGAGATAACCGCACGGGTGATCGAGACGCGTTCGCGCCTCGGCCATGAGATAAGCGACCGTGCTCTTGCCGTTGGTGCCCGTCACGCCCGTCAGTAGAACGGGCTCGCTCGAGCGCCAGAAGAACGTTTGCGCAAGCTCGCCGACGTGTTGCGAGAGATCCGTGACGGCCACACTCGGCGCCGGCACCTCTGAGTGTGCAGCGCTAGGCTCATAGATGACGATGGCCGCACCGCGCGCACGCGCGTCGGCGGCGAAATCTAGACCGTGGCCACGCAATCCAGGCAGCGCGACGAAAGCGGCGCCGGGCTCGACTTGGCGGCTGTCGGCAACGAGATCGTGAATCTGGAGGCCGGCAAGATCACCGGCCGCAGGACCCAGCAGCTCGCCGAGGCTCATGACCATTGTCGCAACCGCGGCCATCATGGAGTGCCTCCCGCCTGCGCAACCCCGGCGCGCGCAACAACGGTCGATAGCTGCGGGGCGAGCGCATCGGGCGGTACAGCCAGCAGACGCAACGTCCCGCCGACAATGCGCGAGAACACCGGCGCTGCGACCTCGCCGCCATAGTAATCCTCACCGCGCGGCTCATCGACAATGACGACCGCGACGATCTTCGGCGCCGTAACGGGTGCGAGCCCCGCGAACACGGCGAGATAACGATCCTTCGAGTAACCGCCAACACCCGACTTCCAGGCCGTCCCTGTCTTGCCCGCGACGCGATAGTTCTGCACCGCCGCACGTAGCCCCGTGCCACGTTCTGAAACAACCGTCTCGAGCATGCCCCGGACAGCGCGGGCCGTCGTCGCTGATACGACGCGCCTGCCTGCGGGCGCCTCGTCAACGGTGACAAGCGAGATTGGACGTTGGATGCCGTCGGCCGCAATGACTGAGTACGCTTGAGCGAGTTGCAGCGCGGTGACGCTGAGTCCGTAGCCATAGGCGAGCGTGGCCTGTCCGACGGGCCGCCAGAACTCCGGATCGTTGAGCACGCCGGCGGATTCGCCCGGGAAGCCACTCTCGGTCAGGCTGCCGATGCCAAAACTCGAAAGCGTGCCCCAGAGCTGAAGCTGCTCCAGATCCAACGCGAGTTTGCCGACGCCGACGTTGCTCGAGCGCGCGAGGATCGTCGCAAGGTCGATCTCGCCGAGGTCGTTGTAGTCCTGCGTAATGATCTTGCCGTCGACACGTAGGTATCCCGGCGAAGTATCGATCGTCGAGCTAGCCTCGTAGCGGCCGGTCTCGAGCGCTGCTGCGACGACGAACGGCTTGAAGCTCGACCCGGGCTCGAAAATGTCCGTCACGGCGCGATTACGATAGCGTGCGACGTCGAGCTGGCTGCGATCGTTCGGGTTGAACGAAGGCTGATTGACCATCGCGAGCACTTCGCCGGTCTCGACGTCGAGTACGACGACCGAGCCGGACAGTGCGCCGTTCTCGGTAACGGCGCGCTTGAGCTCGCGATACGCGAGATACTGGACGCGTAAATCGAGGCTCGTCGTCAGCGTGCGACCGGGTCGGGCTGGGGCGAGCAACTCGACATCCTCGATGATGCGCCCGAGTCGGTCCTGAACGACGCGTTTGTTTCCCGTTTCCCCGCGCAGCCAATAATCGTAGGCAAGCTCGAGACCTTCCTGACCCTGATCGTCGATGTTCGTGAAGCCGAGCATGTGGCCGGAAACCTCACCGCTCGGGTAGTAGCGCCGGTATTCCCTGAGCGTACCGACACCGGGTAGGCCGAGCTGCAACGCGGAGGCGGCATCGTCGGGACGTAAGTGGCGCCGTAGATAGACGAACTCGCGATCGAGATTGCTCGTGACGCGGCGCACGAGCCAGTCTTCCTCGACATCGATGATCTCGGCAAGCTCACCGACACGCTCGATCGCAGGCATTAGATCGTTAGGATTCGCCCAGATCGTATCGACGGGCGTGCTGACCGCCAGCGGCTCTCCGTTGCGATCGACGATTGGCCCGCGATGCGCGGAGATCTGCACGGTCCGGATGTGCCGATCATCGCCTTGGGCGGCCAAGAACTCTCGATCGACGAGCTGCAGATAAATGAGACGCGCCTCGAGCGCACCGCCCGCGACCGCGAAGCCAGCCAGTAGAAAAAGGCTGCGCCAGCGCCGCCAAAAGATCTGCTGTGATTTCTTGCGCCTGCTCATTGGTCCGCCTCCGTTACGAGGACGACGTTGCGCTGATCGGGCAGATCAAGACCGATATCGTCGCGCGCGAGCGACTCCACCCGCGGATGCGCGGCCCAGGCACTTTGCTCGAGCTGCAGACGACCCCAGTCGACCTGCAAGCGGTCGCGCTCACGGTTCAACGCTTCGAGCTCGATGAACAGCTGGCGCGCCTGATGCCGCGTGCTCGCGACCCAAGCCGCGGATGCGACGACAAGCACGGCGAGTACGACGCAGGCCAAAAGCTCGTGCCGGCGAAACATCATGGCGTTGCTGCCTCGAGCTTTTCGGCCACGCGCAAGCGCGCGCTACGCGCGCGCGGGTTCGCAGCCTCCTCATCCGCACTTGGGCGGACGAGCCGGCCAACTTTTGCGAGCCGCGGTTGAGCCTCCGGCGGGATACTCGGCAGACCGGCGTACATGGGATCGACGCGCGAGTGTTTGGCGATGAAGCGTTTGACGATGCGGTCTTCGAGTGAGTGAAAGCTGATGACGCACAGACGCCCGCGGGGTGCGAGCAACTCGAGCGCTTGCTCCAGCGCCGCAGCAAGGGATTCGAGCTCTGCGTTGATACGAATTCGCAGCGCCTGAAAAACTCGTGTCGCAGGATGTAGACGTTGTGGGCGCTTCGGCGAGTGCTTTTCTATGAGCTCAGCGAGCTGGCGCGTGGTCGTAATCGGGCGTTGCTTGCGCTCGCGAATGATCACCGCGGCGAGTTGGCGCGCACGCGGCTCCTCGCCAAGCCTGGCCAGAACACGCGTAAGCTCAGCCTGGCTGACATCCGCCAGCCATTCGGCTGCCGTCACGCCGTGCTCTGTGTTCATGCGCATATCCAACGGCCCATCCTTGGCGAAGCTGAAACCACGCTCGGCCGAGTCGAGCTGCGGCGAGGAGACGCCGACGTCGAGCAGCACGCCCGCGAGCCGGCGCCCTTCCAGCCACGGCTCCACGTGTGTACTGAGTTGCTCGAAGCCGCCGTGCTCGATCGAGAAACGCGGATCGTCACCGAAACGTTCGCGCGCGTGCGCGACCGCCTCGGGGTCCTTATCCAATGCAAGCAACCGCCCCTGCTCACCAAGCTGCGCGAGAATCCCAGCGCTGTGTCCCCCTCGTCCGTACGTGCCGTCGACGTAGCAGGCGTCTTCTCGGATCGCCAGGCCCGCGAGCGCCTCGCGTAACAGCACCGGCTCATGACCCGATCGGTCGGTCACACGCTGGTGCGCTCAGACTCGCAGTTCTGCAAGATCCGGATCCAGCGGCTCGTCGCTGGCTGCCCACTCACTCAGGCGTTTGCTCCACCTTTCCTCGTCCCAAAGCTCGAATTTCTTACCCTGGCCTACGAGCATGGCCTGCTTGTCTAGTTCGGCGTAATCGCGGAGCGCGCGAGATATCAGCACGCGGCTTTGACCATCCATCTCAAGGTCTGTCGCGTTCCCCAGCACAACGCGCTGAAATTCACGCACCTGCGGTTTCATGCCCGGCAGGGCGTTGAGCCGACGCGCGAAGTCCTCCCATTCCGGTTGTGGGTAAATGAGCAGGCATCCGGCACGATCGACCGTGGCCACGAGGCGGCCATCAGCTCGGGTCAGTAAGTGCTCTCTGAAGCGACTCGGAATCGCGAGTCGCCCTTTTGCATCGAGCGTGACTTTGGAGGCCCCGCGAAACATCGCGATCCCATTTTTCCCCACTTTTTACCACTGCGCGACACTATAGGGAGCGTGGGGCTGGGCTGTCAACCAAAAACAACAGATTTTTTTTTGTTTGACAGGGAGTTAGGCGAAAG
>JABAOE010005352.1_pt3 | contig 15063 bp, 13 predicted proteins | sample 7062141 | NCBI WGS metagenome assembly JABAOE01 (sample SAMN14538627, study PRJNA623070) | marine sediment metagenome | biome: marine biome [ENVO:00000428]; feature: marine pelagic biome [ENVO:01000023]; material: deep marine sediment [ENVO:00002113] | place: India: Gulf of Khambhat ... | reverse complement strand
GAATCGGTGCCCACGAGGGAATCCGGGTAGGCCACGCGGCGATCGCCTTGCTCGACGTCGAACACGACGCGCGCCAGATACTCGAGGTTGACCTGATGGACGATACCCGTGTTCGGCGGCACGACCCGGAAATTACGAAACGCGTTCTGGCCCCAGCGCAGAAAAGAGTAGCGTTCCTGATTGCGCTGAAATTCGATCGCCGTGTTCTGCGCCAGCGCCTGCGGCGTGCCGTACCGATCGATCTGGACCGAATGATCGATGACCAGTTCGGCGGGGGAGAGCGGGTTGATCCGGTCCGGATGGCCGCCGAGCGCCACCATGGCGTCGCGCATCGCCGCGAGGTCCACGACGGCCGGTACGCCGGTGAAGTCCTGCATGACCACGCGGGCCGGCGTGAATGCGATTTCCTGGCTCGGCGTTGCGGCCGGATCCCAGTTCGCCAGGGCACGGATATCATCGAACGCGACGTCACCGCCGTCGGCATGGCGCAGCAGGTTTTCGAGCAGGATCTTCAGCGAGAACGGCAGTCGCTCGACGTGACCGCCTGCGGCCTGCAGTTCGTGAATCTCGTAGTCGGCACCGCCGACGGACAGGACTGTCTTTGCGTCAATTGCTTGCGCCATGGCGGATCTCCGTGTGACTGGCCGCTGGCGGGCGGCCGGCCGGCCCAGATGAGGCGCGCGATTATAACGGAGCCTTCACGGGCGCGCATTCGATCGGGCCGCCGCCGAGGCATTCGTCTCCGGTGTAAAACACCGCGTACTGACCGGGGGTCACGGCCCACTGGGGTGTCGCGAACCGGGCCTCCACGCCGGAGCCGCGCCGACGGGCACGGCACGCGACGTCGGGCTGGCGGTAGCGAGTCTTGACGGCGCAGGTCAACTCGCCCTCCGCGAGGCGCGAGGGCGGGCCCGCGATCCAGTGCACCGCCCCCGTCACGAGAGTGTTAGACGACAGCGACGGGTGGTTCCGGCCCTGGACGACGACCAGGACGTTCCGCGCCGGATCCTTATGCGCGACGAACCATGGGTCGTTGCGGTCGCCGGGCTGACCGCCGATGCCGAGTCCCTGGCGCTGTCCGAGAGTGTAATAGGCGAGGCCGCAATGCCGGCCGACCACGCGTCCCTGCGGGTCCTCGATATCGCCCGGCTCCTCGGGCAGGAAGCGACTCAGGAAATCGCGAAACGGGCGTTCGCCGATAAAGCAGATGCCCGTGCTGTCGGGCTTGTCGTGGACCGCCAGGCCAGCCTCGTTGGCGAGCCGACGCACCTCGCACTTGACCATCGAGCCCAGGGGAAACAGCGTCTTCCTGAGCGCGGCGCGCCGCACCTGGTGCAGGAAGTAGCTCTGGTCCTTGCCCGGATCGACGCCTTTCAGCAGCCGGGCGTCGGCCGACACACGGGCATAGTGCCCGGTCGCAATCCGATCACCACCCAGGCGCATGGCGTGCTCGAGCAGCACGCCGAACTTGATCTCCCGATTGCACCGCACGTCGGGATTCGGCGTGCGCCCCGCCCGGTGGTCCGCCAGGAACTGGGCGAAGACCCGCTCGCGATACTCGCGGCTGAAGTTGACATGGTGCAGCGGAATGCCGAGATCTCCGCAGATTTGCCGCGCATCGCGCAGATCGCGTGCGGCTGAGCAGTGCCCGTCGTCGTCCTGCCAGTTCGTCATGTGCAGGCCTTCGACGCGATAACCCTCGCGCAACAGCGTCAGCGCTGCGACGGCGGAATCGACCCCTCCGGATATCGCGCAGATGATTTTCTCGTTCGCTCGCATACCGGACAGTTTAACTCGCGGAGACACTCCGCCTCGGGCCGGATGCTAGCCGGTCGTGCAGACAATGCAGAATCTCATCCGAAAAAAAAGCCCTCGCCCGCAATAATGCGACCAAGGGCGTCTATCGTGGTCGGGCGAAGGGGTACACCCGACTCGGGGGAGATAGCACGAGTCATCTTAGCGGCTGGAATACCGCGGCCAATACGTAATTACCGCAATGCGGGCGATCGGTCAGACACGCAGTTCCCGCAGCTCCTGCTGGACCTTGGACGCGTCCCAGATTTCGTCGAACAGCCCGAGGTAGCGCTTTGCGACGGCCGGCTCGTGGGTGTCCGCGATGCCTTCCCAGCGCCGCGCATCGACCCGGTACATCAGCGCCTGCTTGTCGGCGATCAGGAAGGCCTCGCGGTGGTCACGATAATCCTCGTGGACATTGCGGAATTCGATATACGTATTCAGGCGTCGGCCGAGTGTGACGAACTTGTGGCCGCTGCGCACCAGGCGATGCGGTTCGGAAATCAGGACGCGGATGCGCGCGTAGCGCTTGGCCAGCACCAGTCGCTTCGCGACATTCAGGAAGACGTCCTGGTCGTAAATCCCTTCCTCGAGGTCCGGCGTGAAGATCGAGATCCAGCGATTCGCGATCCCGGCCACCTGGACCACCGCCTCGAGCGTATCCGCCTTCGAGGATATGACCCATCGCCGGCCTTGTGTGCGCGATACTTCCATCGGCGGAAGATTCCTCCCGGGACAAATGCCCTTCGCGGTCGGCCGCCCGCTGCGCCCGGACAGCCTTGTCGGTCGATGAATTTTAGGCAGGAAGGGGCAGGCGCTGACGCGCACTGTGTCACGATATGGGAAATTTACGTGATCTAGCGGGGGCGCCCCGGGGCGGCGACTTTCGCGGCCAGCTCGGCTGCGAGCCCTGTATACGCGGCCGGGTGCAGGGCCGCCAGGCGTCGGCGCGCCTCGGCGGGAATATCCAGGGTCTCGATAAACGCCCGCAAGGCTTCGCCGTCGACGTGTTCGCCGCGGGTCAATTCCTTCAGTCGCTCGTAGGCGTCGCCATGGCCATAGCGACGCATGACGGTCTGGATTGCCTCCGCGAGCACCGCCATGTTTGCGTCGAGGTCTTCGGCCATACGCTGCACATTCGGCTGCAGTTTTCCGAGACCGATCAGCAGCGAGTCGTAGGCCAGCATGCCGTGGCCGATGGCGACGCCGAGATTGCGCAACACGGTCGAATCGGTCAGATCGCGCTGCCAGCGGGAGACGGGCAGTTTCGACGCGAAATGGCCCAGCAGCGCGTTCGCGACGCCGAGGTTTCCTTCGCAATTCTCGAAGTCGATCGGGTTCACCTTGTGCGGCATCGTCGACGACCCGACCTCTGTCCCGACCCGCTTCTGGCCGAAGTAACCGATGGAGATATACGCCCAGATGTCACGGCACGCGTCCAGCAGGACCGTATTCACTCGCGTCAGCGCCTGGCAGTACTCGGCGATCCAGTCGTGTGGTTCTATCTGGGTGGTGAATTCACTCCACGCGAGGCCGAGCGACTCGATGAAGGCCTGGCTCAAACGTGACCAGTCGGCTTCGGGATAGGCGACGACGTGAGCGTTGTAGTTGCCCACTGCGCCGTTGATCTTGGCGAGCGTCGGCACGTTCTCGAACAGGGCCAGCTGTCGCTCCAGCCGCACGACGAAGTTGGCGAGTTCCTTGCCCATCGTAGTCGGGCTCGCGCTCTGCCCGTGCGTCCGAGACAGCATCGGCTGGTCTGCCGTCGCGCCCACCAGCGCGCGGAACCGCTCGATCAGCTGCCTGAGGGCCGGTCGTATGACGGCTTCGCGAGCCTCGCGAAGCATCAGTGCATAGGCGATATTGTTGATGTCCTCCGACGTGCAGGCGAAGTGGACGAACGGACGCACTCGCTCCAGGTCGATATCGTCCTCGAGTTGCTCGGCGATCAGGTACTCGACGGCCTTGACGTCATGATTCGTCGTCGCCTCGATCTCCTTGACGCGACGCGCGTGCCCGGCGTCGAACTCGTCCGCCAGCTTGTCGAGGTAGCTGCTGACGACCGGGGACAGGGGCCCGAAATCGTCGATTTCGGGCCGACCCGCGAGGAACTGCACCCAGCGGACCTCGGCGAAGGTGCGCAGCCGAATCAGCCCGAACTCGCTGAACAGCTCCCGGTAGCGATCGGCGCGAGCCGCGTAGCGGCCGTCGAGCGGGGAGATGGCGGTGAGCGGAGAGAGATCCATGATTGCGCTAACGCAAGCGGTTCCTGACGAAGTGCGAAGTAACACCGTATCGAGGAAACAAGCGTAAATTACTGTTTAAAGATTAATTATACCTAAAAGTCTATCGTTCGCTGTCGGTCCGCGCGGGCCGCTACTGTACACCGAAACGGACGCCATCGTCAGACGCCGGGCGCCGGGGATGGCGATGATCCGCACAATGATTCCGGGGCCCAGGCTGACCGGTGCCGACATCAGGGCCCGGGTTTCTCTCGGCCCGGTGCAGACTCGGGCTAGAATGGCGCGCTGACTTTGGCCGGCGTGGATTCGGGAGCACGGGATGGCGGACGGATATCGCATTGAAAGAGACAGCATGGGTGAACTGAAGGTCCCGGAGGATGCGCTGTGGGGCGCTCAGACTCAGCGGGCCGTGGAGAATTTCCCGATCAGCGGCTTGACGATGCCGCGGTCGTTCATCCGTGCCCTTGGGCTGATCAAATGGGCCGCAGCGGGCGCCAATGGTGAACTGGGCCTGCTGAATACCGGCAAGGCCGTTGCTATCCAGGCGGCTGCCACCGAAGTCGCCGACGGCAAGCACGACGCGCAATTTCCGATCGACGTGTTCCAGACCGGCTCCGGCACGAGTTCGAACATGAACGCGAACGAGGTCATCGCGAAGCTCGCCGCCGATCATCTGGGCGCTGCGGTGCATCCGAACGACGACGTCAACATGGGCCAGAGCAGCAACGACGTGATTCCGACAGCGGTCCACGTCAGCGCGGCCGTGCTGATCGGAGAAGAGCTGCTCCCGGCGCTGCGTCACCTGCAGGCGACTTTGGAGGCGAAATCTGCCGAGGCGCAGGATGTCATCAAGACGGGCCGGACGCACCTGATGGATGCGATGCCGGTCAGCCTCGGCCAGGAGCTGGGTGGATGGGCCAGTCAGATTGCCCACGGGATCGCGCGTCTGGAGGGCTCGATGCCACGGCTATGCGGACTCGCGCAAGGCGGCACAGCAGTCGGCACCGGCATCAACGCGCACCCGAGCTTCGGCGCGAAAGTCGCCGTGCTCCTCAGCGAAGCGACCGATCTGTCGTTCACGCCGGCGGACAACTACTTCGAGTCGCTGAGTACCCAGGACACGGCCGTCGAGATCTCCGGCCAGCTGAAAACCCTCGCGGTGTCGCTGATGAAGATCGCGAACGATTTGCGCTGGATGAACAGCGGGCCCCTCGCCGGGCTCGGTGAAATCACGCTGCCGGCGCTGCAACCGGGCAGCAGCATCATGCCCGGCAAGATCAATCCCGTCATCCCCGAGTCGGTCGCCATGGTTGCTGCGCAGGTGATCGGCAACGATGCGGCCATCACGGTCGCCGGACAGTCGGGCAATTTTCAGTTAAACGTGATGCTGCCACTGGTCGCCTTTAACCTGACGCAGAGCGTGCACATTCTCGCGACGGCATCGCGCCAGCTCGCCGATCAGGCGATCGCCGGTTTCACGGTCAATCAGGCGAACCTCAGTGCCACCCTCGATCGCAACCCGATCCTGGTGACGGCGATGAACGCGGTGATCGGCTACGACAAGGGTGCGGCGATCGCCAAGAGGGCTTACGCCGAAGGGCGTTCGGTGCGCGACGTGGCGAAAGAGATGACGGACCTGACCGACGAGGAGCTGGACCGATTGCTCGATCCCGCCGACCTGACTCGAGGCGGCATCAAGGCCTGACCGGGGGCTGCACTGCGCGAACGGATCGAAAAACGACTGCTGCACTCGACGCTGGCCGCGGACCCGATCGCGGCGGCTCTCGCCGCGCTGCCGGAAGGAGTCCCGAGGGCCTGGTTCCAGATGCCGCTCACACCGGCCGCGGTACTCATGCCATTCGTCACGCGCGGTGACGACCTGTCAGTATTGCTGACGCAGCGCACGGCCCATCTGAAGGATCACCCGGGCCAGGTCAGCTTCCCCGGCGGGCGCGCCGACCCGGGGGACGCCGACGCCGTCGATACGGCCCTGCGGGAACTCCACGAGGAACTCGGTATCGCGCGCGACAGCGTGCGCGTGATCGGCTCGCTGGCCCCGATGCCGGTCATCACCGGCTTCGCCGTGACGCCGGTCGTGGGCTTCCTGGCGGGCGGCTATACGCTCGAGCTCGACACGTTCGAGGTGGAGGAGGCGTTCGAGGTGCCGCTGGATTTCCTGCTGGATGAGCGCAACCTGCGACCGACCCGGCGGCATGTCCGCGGGGTGGAGGCGCGCCTGTACGAGTACCGCTACGAGGGTCGGCGGATCTGGGGCGCGACGGCGCTGATCATCCAGCGGTTTATAAAGTTAATTGAGTAAAAACAATTGGGTACAGAGAATATCAATAATCTGCTTGAAATCATGGCCGCGCTGCGGGACCCGGAGACCGGATGCCCGTGGGACCTCGAGCAGGACTTTGCGACGATCGCGCCGTACACGATCGAGGAGGCCTACGAGGTCGCCGATGCGATCGACCGCGGCGACCTGGACGACCTGCGCGACGAACTGGGCGACCTGCTGCTGCAGGTCGTGTTCCATGCGCGAATGGCGGCCGAGCAGGGCGCATTCGGCTTTGGCGACGTCGTCACGGCCATCAGCGACAAGCTGTTACGTCGACACCCGCACGTGTTCGCCGACGAGGAGATCCGGGATGCGCGGGCGCAGGCGCACGCCTGGGAACAGCACAAGCAGCGGGAGCGCCGGGATCGGGCGGCGAGCGCACTCGACGGCGTCAGCATCGGTTTGCCCGCGTTGATCAGGTCGGCCAAGCTCGGGAAGCGCGCGGCGGGGGTCGGCTTCGACTGGGCCGACGCGGCCGGCGTGCGCGCCAAGGTCGCCGAGGAACTCGCGGAATTCGACTCGGCCGCCGCCGCCGACGACGAGGCGGCGATCGAGGAGGAACTGGGCGATCTGCTGTTCGCCGTCGCGCAACTGGCGCGCCACTGCGGGGTGAACCCGGAGGAGGCGCTGCGCGGGGCGAACGCGAAATTCTCGACGCGCTTCGGCCGGCTGGAGGCCGGACTCGTCGCCGACGGCGAGGCGTGGGACGATCAGACGCCGGCAGATCTCGAGTCGCGCTGGCAGCGCAGCAAGCGCGAGGCCTGACTAATCGGGACCGCGGGTGGGCTGCTGCGGGCCGCCCGCCTCGAGAAACGGGGCCACCAGGTCCATCGGCAGCGGGAATACGATCGTATTCGTCCCTTCGGTGGCGACCTCGGTCAGCGTTTGCAGATAGCGGAGCTGCAGCGCCTGGCGCTGCTTGCCGAGGGTCGTGGCCGCCTCGGCGAGCATCGTCGCCGCCTGCTTCTCACCCTCCGCGTGGATGACCTTCGCGCGCCGCGCGCGCTCCGCCTCGGCCTGCGCCGCGATCGCCCGGATCATGCTCTCGTCCAGGTCGACGTGCTTGATCTCGACGTTCGACACCTTGATGCCCCAGGCGTCGGTGTGCTGGTCGAGAATCAACTGGATGTCCTGGTTCAGCTTGTCGCGTTCCGACAGCATTTCGTCCAGTTCGTGCTGACCCAGCACCGAGCGCAGCGTCGTCTGCGCGAGCTGGCTGGTCGCCTCGAAGACGTTCGCGACCTGGATGATCGCCTTCTCCGGATCGACGACCCGGAAGTAGACGACGGCGTTCACCTTGACCGAGACGTTGTCCCGCGAGATCACGTCCTGGGTCGGCACGTCCATCACGATCACGCGCAAGTCGACGCGGACCATCTGCTGGATCAGCGGCACCACGATGATGATGCCGGGGCCCTTGACCTTCTGGAAGCGGCCCAGCAGGAAGATGACGCCGCGTTCGTATTCCTTCAGGATCTTGAAGATCGATAGGATAACGAAGACGACAAAGGCAACGCCGATTAATGCGGGAAACATCTTTCTTTCTCCTGAGTACCGAGTTCTTCCGTTACGGCCGCGCCGGCTCGTCGACCGGCGTGACTTGAAGCTGCAGTCCTTCGATTTTCTCAATCCGCACCCGATCGCCCTTTCGGACCGGCGCCGTCGTGTTCGCCTGCCAGCGCTCGCCGTGGACGAAGACATCGCCGTGCTGGTCGAAGTCGTCCAGAACCTCGGCGACTTCTCCGAGCATGCCCTCGGCACCGCTGACCGGCTGCTGCCGGCGCATACGCATCAGGACGAAAACGAGCGCGAGCAGCAACGAGCTTGCGACCAGCGCGACACCGACGATCAGTGAACGGGCAATCTCCATCCCCGGCACGTCCGTGTCCAGCAGGATGATCGAGCCGAACACGAACGCGGCGACGCCTCCCAGGCCGAGTGCGCCGAAACTCGGGACGAACGCCTCCGCGATGATCAGCATCACGCCGAGCAGGATGAGCGCCAGGCCGGCATAGTTCACCGGCAGCACCTGGAAAGCAAACAGCGCCAGCAACAGGCAGATGGCACCGACCACGCCGGGCACGATCGCACCGGGGTTATAACCCTCAAACAGCAACCCGTAGATGCCGGCCAGCATCAGCAGGTAGGCGATATTCGGATCCGTCAGTGTCGCGAGCAGTTTCGTTCGCCAATCAGGCTCGAAACTCTCGACCTCGAGATCGGCCGTATCGAGTTCCTGCATCGCGTCCAGCACCTTGACGCTGCGGCCGTCGATCAGTTCCAGCAGCTCGTCGACCGATTCAGCGATCACGTCGATGACATTCTGCGCCAGTGCTTCCTCGGCGCTGAGACTCGCCGCCTCGCGGACCGCCTTCTCCGCCCAGTCGGCGTTGCGGCCGCGCAGTTCCGCGAGGCCCCGGATGTATGCGACGGCGTCGTTAATCGCCTTGCGTTCCATCGCCGTGCCGCCGGGCGATGCGGCCGGTTCGCGGGCGCCCTCCGCATCGTCGGCCTGCCGGGGGTCATCATCGGCGGGCTCGTCGTCCTGGCGCGGGTCGCGCGGCTGCGGGAAAGGGGAGGCCGGCTCGTCGCCGCCGATCTGTACCGGGGTCGCGGCGCCCAGGTTGGTCGCGGGTGCCATCGCGGCGATGTGGCTCGCATACAGCAGGTAGGTGCCGGCGCTCGCCGCCCGCGAGCCGCTCGGCGAGACGTAGGTCACGACGGGAATGTCCGAATTCAGGACCGCCTTGATCATGTCCCGCATCGCCGAGTCGAGGCCTCCGGGCGTGTCCATCTCGACGATCACGACCCGGGCGCCGACCTCGTCGGCATGTTCGATCCCTTTCTGCAGGTAGTCGCTGGTCGCGGGCCCGATCGCGCCCTTGATCTGCAGCAGCACGGCGATGCCCTCATCGGCGGCCAGCGCCGGTGCGAATGCCGCCAGCCAACTGGCCATGAGCAGGGCGCGGAGATTTCCGAACGGGGACGTCATGCCGTGTTCAACCTTGATACCGTACGGCCCTTATCATAGCAGCACCCGGCGCGTCCGAACGTCACCCGCGGGCGGCAGTTGTGCCCGGAAACCTGCCATAATTGCACGAATGACTCACCGCCGACCGAAGATCTCGACGACTGGGCGCGCATGCCTGGCGCTGTTGGCCTCGGCGGCCGCGATAGGGGCGCCGGGGCAGGCGCCTGCCCAAGGGCAGATTGACGTCAATGTCGAGGCCGTGCCTGTGGCGGACGGTATTCACATGCTGGTCGGCCGGGGCGGCAACATCGGCGCCTGTGCCGGGGATGACGGCGTGCTCTTGATCGACGATCAGTACAGCGAACTCGTACCGAAGCTCCGGGAGGCCGTAGCCGAACTCGGCGGTCGGGAGGTCAGGATGGTGCTGAACACGCACTGGCATCGTGACCACACCGGCGGCAACGAACCGCTGACACGGACCGGCGCACTGATCGTCGCGCATGACAACGTCCGGACCCGGATGAGCGCCAGGCACTTCTCGACGTTCTTTAACTCGACGACGGAGCCGTCACCGCGCGAGGCGCTGCCGGTCGTGACCTTCGGCGGGGCCGTCACGTTCCACCTCAACGGACACACGATTCGTGCAGAGCATGTACCGACGGCGCACACCGACGGCGACACAATCGTGTACTTCGAGGAAGCGAATGTTGTGCACATGGGCGACAATTTCTTCAACGGCATGTACCCATTTATCGATGGCGACAGCGGAGGTTCCGTGAAGGGCATGGTCGCGGCCGTCAACCACGTGCTCGCCCGGATCGATGACGAGACGAAGGTCATTCCGGGTCATGGAGCCTTGAGCGACAGGCAGGGACTCGCCGAGTTCGGCGCGATGCTGCAAACGGTCGAGCAACGCATACGCGAGTCCATTGATGCAGGACGCGGCCTTGAAGAGGTGGTCGCCAGCAAGCCGACGGCCGAGTTCGACGCGCGATGGGGTCAGGGCTTCATCAAGCCGGACGACTGGGTCGCGCTGGTCTATGCCCTGATGACCCGAGAGTCGCCGCAATGAATCCGGACCGATGGCCATGAACAGCGTCAATCCCGAGCCAGTCTGGACCCCCGACAGCTGGCAGTCCCGCGAGGCAATCCAGCAACCGATCTATAAGGACGCGGAAGCGGTGCGACTGGCCGTCGCGCGCCTGAGTCAGAATCCACCTCTCGTTACGAGCTGGGAAATCGAGGCGCTGCGGGAACAGTTTGCGGCCGCACAACGAGGCGAGGCATTCGTCCTGCAGGGTGGCGACTGCTCGGAGAACTTCGACGAGTGCACGTCGGACAAAATCGTCGGGAAGCTGAAGATCCTGCTGCAAATGAGCGTCGTGCTGACCGCCGGCCTCAAGCGGCCGGTGGTTCGCGTGGGCCGGATGGCGGGCCAGTACGCCAAACCGCGCTCGGCCGACACGGAGACGCGCGACGGCGTGACCTTGCCGAGTTACCGGGGCGACCTCGTGAATCGCCTGACATTCGAGGCGGAGGCGCGCGAACCCGACCCGCAGCTGATGCTCCGCGGGTACGAGCGCGCCGCTATGACTCTGAATTTCATCCGTTCGCTGATCGACGGCGGCTTCGCGGACCTGCACCACCCGGAAGCCTGGGACCTGAAGTTCGTCAGTCATTCGGACTCGTCGAAGCAGTATCACGAAATCGTCAGGCGTATCGCGGACAGCCTCGATTTTTTCGAATGGATCACCGGCAGCCAGATATCCGCCGCCAAGCGAGTCGATTTTTATACCTCCCACGAGGGCCTGCACCTGCTGTACGAGCAGGCGCAGACACGCTTCCTCGAACACCGCAAGCGATGGTACAACCTGTCGACGCATGCGCCATGGATCGGCATGCGCACCGCCGCGCCCGACGGCGCGCACGTCGAGTATTTTCGCGGTATCCGTAACCCCGTCGGCGTGAAGGTGGGCGGGGAACTCGCACCCGACGAGCTGCAGGCGGTCGTCACGACGCTGAACCCGCGTCGCGAGTGGGGCCGGCTCGCCCTGATCCACCGATTCGGTGCGGCCGCCATCGAGCGAAAGCTGCCGCCGCTCATCGAAGCGGTGCAACGACTGGACACGCCGGTGCTGTGGATATGCGACCCGATGCATGGCAATACCGAGTCCACGCAGAGCGGTTACAAGACGCGCCGTCTGGATAACATCATCGCGGAAGTCGAGGCGGCGTTTCGCGTGCACGAGGCGATGGGTTCGACGCTCGGCGGCGTGCACCTGGAACTGACCGGCGAGCATGTCACAGAGTGTCTCGGCGGTGCACGTGGACTCTCCGAGGATGATCTGAAACAGGCGTACCTGACGCAGGTCGACCCGCGGCTGAACTACGAACAAGCCATGGAGATCGCTCTGCGCATCGCCAATCAGCGTATCGTCCATGCCGGCAGGTGAAGTCCGCACGGACGGGCCTATGGTCGGTGAGCCATTCGACGCCAACTGCAGTCGCTGCGAGCGCCTGGTCGAATTTCTCGCCGACGTGCGCGCACGGCATCCCGACTACCACGCGCGGCCGGTACCGGCGTTTGGCGCCGACACCGCCCGCCTGCTGATCGTCGGGCTCGCGCCGGGGATGCATGGGGCCAACGCCACGGGCAGGCCGTTTACGGGAGACTACGCGGGGATTCTCCTCTACCGAACCTTGCACCGATATGGCTTTGCTTCGCGGCCGGTGAGTGTCGCGCGGGACGACGGCCTCGAATTGCGAGGGTGTCGCATCACCAATGCGGTACGTTGCGTGCCGCCGGCAAACAAGCCGGCCACTGCCGAAGTCAATGCCTGCAACTCTTACCTGGCGCACGAACTGGCGGACGTTCCTCGCCCGGGAGTGGTGGTGGCACTCGGCACGGTGGCGCACCGGGCCGTGCTGATGGCGATGGGCCTTCGACCGTCACGTCACGCGTTCTCGCACGGCGCGAGGTTCGATCTCGATTCGGGACTCACGCTGATCGATTCGTATCACTGCAGCCGCTATAACACGCAGACGAGACGCCTGACCGACGACATGTTCCGCGACGTCATTCGCGCAGCCCGCGGTGAACTCGATGCCGCGAATGACTGAGTCCCGCCCGGAGATGAGCGATACGTTCGACCCGCAGGGCTTCGTGGAGACGCTGAGCCATCGCCCCGGCTGCTACCGGATGCTCGACAAGGAGGGCAAGGTCGTCTACGTGGGCAAGGCGCGCAACCTCAAGAAGCGCGTCGCGACCTACTTCGGCAGCAAGGCGCACCATCCGAAGACGCAGGCGCTGATGAATCGGACCGCGCGCATCGAGGTCACGGTGACGCGGACGGAGCACGAGGCGCTGCTGCTCGAGTACAACCTGATCAAGGCCCATAAGCCGCGCTTCAATGTGCTGCTCCGTGACGACAAGAGCTACCCATACATCCACGTGACGACGGAGCAGCCGTTCCCTCGCTTCGAGTTTCACCGCGGCGCCCGCCGAAAGGGCACGCGCTATTTCGGCCCGTACCCGTCCGCGGGCGCCGTGAGGCAGACACTGGGCCAGCTGCAGAAGCTGTTCCGCGTGCGGCAGTGTCGAGACTCGTATTTCGCCAACCGCAGCCGGCCCTGCCTGCAGTACCAGATCAAGCGATGCACCGCACCATGTGTCGGGCTCGTCGACGAGGCCGCGTATCGTCGCGACGTCGATAACGCGATCCGTTTTCTGAACGGTCGGAATGATGCCGTCCTCGAGGATCTTCAGGGACGCATGGACGAGGCGGCGAGGGCCCTCAACTACGAATCGGCCGCCCAGTATCGTGACCAAATCAAAGCGATCAAATCCGTCCAGGCGAAGCAGTTCGTGTCCGGAACCCGGACCCGCGACGCCGACGCTCTTGCGGTCGAGCGCGAAGGCGGAACGTACTGCGTCGGCGCCATCATGATTCGCGGCTCGCGCATGCTCGGCGGGCGAAACTTTTTTCCGCGCGCGGCCGCCGGTACCGAACCGGCGGAAGTCCTGTCTGCGTTCCTGGTGCAGCACTATCTCGTCCACGCACCACCGCCGGAGATCATCGTAGGCACCCCCATCGAGGAGGCGGCGCTGCTCGGGGAGGTGCTGGGAGATCGCGTCGGCCAGCGGGTCGTGATTCGGTCGAACGTGCGCGGCACGCGCCGGCGATGGCTCGATATGGCCGCGACAAACGCGCGCCAGGCAGTGCAGACGCACCTCGCCGCGAGCGCGAGCGCGGCAATGCAGCTGGCGGACCTCGCCGGCGAATTAGGGCTCGACGCACCGCCGGACCGAATTGAGTGCTTTGATATCAGTCATACGGCCGGTGACGAGACCGTCGCGTCCTGCGTCGTATTCGGGTCGGACGGACCGATCAAGTCGGCCTACCGGCGGTTCAACATCCGCGACATCGAGCCTGGCGACGACTATGCCGCCATCGAGCAAGCGGTGCGACGTCGCTACACGCGGCTGCGTGCCGATGCCGCGCGGCTGCCGGGCATCGTCATGATCGACGGCGGTCGCGGACAACTGGGCAAAGCCCGCGAGGTCTTCGCTGACCTCGGCATCGACGATGTGACGCTGGTAGCGGTCGCGAAGGGTCAGGGGCGCAAACCGGGTCGCGAAAAGATCTACCTGGCCGAGCTCGGCGAACCGTTGGCGATGCGGGCGGACTCCGCCGCACTGCTCCTGATCCAGCAGATCCGCGACGAGGCGCACCGGTTCGCGATCACCGCTCATCGACAGCGCCGCGGCAAGGCGCGGCAGACATCGGATCTCGAGGCGATCCCGGGCCTGGGGCCGGCCAGACGCAAGGCATTGCTGCGCCAGTTTGGGGGGCTGCAAGGCGTGCGAAAATCGGGCGTCGACGACCTGGAGAAGGTGCCCGGTATCAGCCGCGCGCTGGCACAGCGCATCTATGACCGGCTGCACGGGGGTTGAATTGCGACAGGTCCGGCGCGCTAAAATGCGCGCGCTGCCTTTATCTTCATAACGATCAGCTGATGGGGCCGGCATGAGCCAATTCAATCTCGCGACCATGCTGACATGGATGCGCATCGCGGCGATCCCGCTGATCGTGGTGGCGTTCTACCTGCCCCCGAGCGAGATAATGCGGCCGGTTGCCTGCCTGCTTTTCACGATCGCAGGCGTCACCGACGCGCTCGACGGCTACATCGCCCGGCGGCTGAATCTGCAGTCGGCGTTCGGCGCGTTCCTCGATCCGGTCGCCGATAAGCTAATTGTCACGACGACCCTCGTCATCATTGTGCAGGCTGATCCCCGCATCGTGGTGGCAGCGATCGCAGCAATCATCATTGGCCGAGAGCTGACGATATCGGCGCTCCGGGAATGGATGGCCGAAGTAGGAGCGCGCAGGGTGGTCGCGGTATCCGCTTACGGCAAGCTCAAGACGATCATGCAGATGGTCGGCCTCGGCTGCATGTTGTGGACCTACCCTGTGCTTGGCATCCCGGTCTATACGATCGGCCTGGTGCTGCTGATTGTCGCGGCCGGCCTGACGCTGTGGTCGATGGCCGCCTACATTCGCGCGGCATGGCCCATGCTGGTGCAAAGCGACAGCGTTTCTTGACAGGGTTCCGACACGTCGTATCATTCGCGTCCGGGTCGGTTTTTCGACCCTCGCCGAGACACCCGAGGCGGGCATAGCTCAGTTGGTAGAGCGCAACCTTGCCAAGGTTGA
>JABAOE010014391.1_pt2 | contig 15068 bp, 16 predicted proteins | sample 7062141 | NCBI WGS metagenome assembly JABAOE01 (sample SAMN14538627, study PRJNA623070) | marine sediment metagenome | biome: marine biome [ENVO:00000428]; feature: marine pelagic biome [ENVO:01000023]; material: deep marine sediment [ENVO:00002113] | place: India: Gulf of Khambhat ... | reverse complement strand
GCAAGGGGGACACTTCCGACTTGACGGCTTCTCAAAATTTGGGCTATTAATTATAATCCTGTGCCAAAATATGTCGTGGTATTCACTTGCGAATTCCCGGCAGGACCAACAGCGGTGTCAAGCAAGCAAAACAGCCAGCCATCTCCTCTCGTAACGGTCCTTTTTTCAATCGGGTTTCAGAAAACATGCTCAGGTGTCAGGGACATCCGGGCACTGCTGTAATCAATCTTTATTAGGAAGTTAAATAATGCATCAGAACGCTTCACAGGTAATCCAGATACGATGGCATGGTCGCGGCGGACAAGGCGCTATCACGGCAGCAAAAGTTGTCGCAGAAGCGGCTTTTCAATCCGGCTTTGGGGGCGTTGTCATGGCCCCTACCTTCGGCACGGAACGCAGGGGGGCGCCTGTCTCCACCTCGCTGAAAATTTCCCGGGAGAAGATCTACGATCTTTCCCCTATCGTGACCCCTGACATCGTCGTGGTCCTCGACCACCTGATCCTCAACGAAGTCGATGTGACGGCCGGGTTGAAGCCGGGTGGCCTGCTGGTGATCAACAGCCCCCATCCGGCGGAGAAGCATCAACTGCCAGGTTACCGCGTGGCCGTGGCCAACGTCACCAAGCTGGGCATCGAATCGGGTCTGCGCAAAGGGATTGTCAACAGCGGCATCATTGGAACGCTCGGCAGAGCAGCCGACCTGATCGATCTGGACACGCTGCTAAGCTGCATTGCCGATGAGTTTGTCGGTCGCAAACCTGCAGAGAACGCGAAATCTGCTCAGTTATCCTATGCCGCCACACAAATCTGTGAGCCGAGAACAGGAGAATCTCATGCCTGATCCACGTTTTAAAGTTTTAACCTCGGCCAGCACCGCAGGCCCGGGCGATGCCGGCCGGACCGGCTCCTGGCGCGTTGAACGCCCGGTAATCGACTACAGCCGCTGCATACCGGCCAAGAGTGGCAAACCATCGTGTCACCTCTGCTGGCTTCTCTGCCCGGACAACGTCGTCAGCAAAGAGCTTGAGCCCTCTATAGACATGGAATATTGCAAGGGCTGCGGCATCTGCGCGGAAGAATGTCCGGCCGAGGCGATCGCAATGGTTGCCGAAGAAGAATTCTCTGCAGGGGGCAACGATGAGTAAGAAACTGATTGAGTCAGGCAACGTCGCAGCGGCCCTCGCAGTTCAACTGGCCGCAGCCGAGGTGATTGCCGCTTACCCGATAACACCGCAAACGCCCGTCACGGAAAAACTGTCCGAGCTGATTACTGCCGGCGAAATGGATGCCGAATACATCGCTGTCGAGAGCGAGCACAGTGCCCTCGGCGTCTGTATCGGTGCCGCCAGCGCTGGTGTGCGCCCTTTCACCGCCACGTCATCAAACGGCCTGCTCTATATGAGCGAGCAGCTGCACTGGGCGGCCGGCGCCCGCCTGCCGATGGTCATGTGCGTGGTCAACCGCGGTGTCGGTGCCCCATGGTCTGTCTGGAATGACCATCAGGATGCCATCAGTCAGCGTGACGCCGGCTGGATTCAGATCTTCGCCAAGGACCACCAGGAAATCGTTGACATGACCCTGAAAGCGTTTCGCCTGGCCGAACTGGTCCACATCCCGGTCATGGTCAATTACGACGGCTATTACCTCTCCCACACCTACATGCCGTTTGAGCTTCCGGAGGCAAAAGCAGTCAGGGATTTCCTGCCTGCCTACGAATACAAGCACGCCCTGTCACCGGAACGCCCGGAAAGCCTGAACACCGTGACCTTGCCCGACGCGCGCAACGATATCCACGGCGTCAAGCAGGGCGGCTACATGGACATTCGCCACAACCTGCACCAGGAAATGCGCCTGGCAATGGACGTCTGGGAGGAAATTGACGCCGACTTCCAGCAGCGCTTTGGCCGCGGCGGTTCTCCGATCCTCGATCCCTATTGTTGCGATGACGCAGATTACGTTGTCGTTGCCATGGGCACGATCGCCAACCAGCTGCGAGATGTCGCTGATCGCCTGCGAAACGATGACGGCCTGAAAATGGGCGTGATGGCCCTGCAGATGTACCGCCCCTTCCCGACCGCAAAAATTGCCGCAGCACTGCAATCGACCAAGGCGGTCATGGTTTGCGAAAAAGGTTTGAGCTATGGCAACCAGGGGGCCCTCTTTGCCGACCTGAAATCGGCGCTCTACCCCTACCCGGCAAGACCGCGGCTGCATAACTTCATCACCGGCCTTGGCGGGCGTGAAATCCGGACCAGCGATCTCTACGAAGAGTTAAAGAGCGCCTGTCTGCAAGAGGAAACCGTCATACCGGAACACATTGATACTCCGCAATGGATTGGATTACAGCTATGAGCCAGGCAAAAAAGACCAACGTGATCAATCTGACCGCAGAGGAGTTTGTTTATCCCGGCAACCGCGCCTGCAGCGGCTGCACCTTGAGCATCCTCTACCGCATCGGCCTCAAAGCCCTGGGCCGTGACTGCATTTTCGTTGTCCCGCCCAGCTGTCTGACTGTCATGCAGGGCCTCTTTCCGGTCTCTGCTACCCAGATGCCTGTATTGAACGGCACCTTCGCCTCTACGGCAGCCATGGCAACAGGCGTTCGCGCAGCGATGAAGCGCTTGGGGAAAAAGACCCAGGTGGTGGCCTGGGCCGGAGACGGCGGCACCTCTGATATCGGCATCCAGGCCCTGTCCGGAGCCCTGGAACGCCAGGAGGATATCATCTATATCTGCTACGACAACGAAGCCTATATGAACACCGGCGTACAACGTTCCGGGACGACACCACAGGGCGGCCTGACAACCACCACACCCTACTCAGGCAAAAAAGAGAACAGCAAGAACATACCCGACATCATCGCCGCTCATAATCCGGCCTACATTGCGACCTGCTCGGCCAGCTATCCGCTGGACTTTCATGACAAGCTGCTCAAGGCCAAGCAGATCAGCGGCCTGAAATACATCCATATCCAGACCCCCTGCCCACCCGGATGGGGCTGTGATGAGCGCATGACGGTGAAGATCGGCAGAATGGCCGTCGAAAGCGGCCTGTTCGAACTCTACGAGATCGAAAACGGCATCAAGCAACTGTCCGAGCCTTCAAAGAAACTGCTCAAAAAGAGCAATCAACGCCCTGTAACCGATTACCTGGGCGTACAGACGCGCTTTAAAGCCCTCACCGAGGAACATGTGGCTGCCATGCAGGCACGGGTTGATCAAAAATGGGAAGCTTATCGGCAGGCATATAGTATCGAATAGATTTTTTTTAAGAACGCACAAGGATAATAGCAATACTTGATCTAGGCATTTCAGATCGATCCCGAAATATCCTTAGGTAATGTAAGAAGAGCTTGCGAGGGTATTAATAGAAAAGCCCTAACCCACTTTTTGGGTCTGGGCTTTTTTTATTTTATATTGTGGTTTTCGAGAACTTAAATTTATTTGCTACTGACTCTCAATTATGTTACTTGCTGTCCCGTTATGATGATTGTTGCTTTCTCAGCCCCACTGTTTTTTCTTTGTTCTTACCTAGCAGTTCTCTGCTTTCTTAAAGCCCGCTACCATCACTCAGCAGTTTTAGCTTTAGTCGCCACTTTCATGCTCCTTCTTACTGTGAGTGTGCTTTGTGGTGTCTATTTCCTCGGGGTTCAAATGTCCTTGGAAGCCTCCTAAATACCTTTATCAAGAATAAGCAGATTTACCTCTTACAAGTTGTGAATAAACAAAAAAAAGGTTGAGACAGTAATAATCTCAACCCAAAGTTCGCCCGAATCTAATGATTTTAAACGCTTTGAATAACCTCTGTGACTTGAGCTTCAAGTTTCTGGCAAGGAGTCACTACGATGTCTTTGCCTGAAAGGGTAATTTTGTAACGATCTGAATCCTGGCTCTGCCTGTATGCATCTCCCAGCTTATCAATAAGAGCGAGAATTGTTGGATCTCCCAGACCCTTTTCTTTTGCCAATGCAACAAAATTTTTAAAACTGCCTTCATCAAGCAAGGCAACACCAAATTTTTTAGGAGGCTTTCCTATAAAAACATATGCATGGTTATCTGCCGGAACCACTTCTAAGGGGTCAGAGACCTGCCCTGCGAGCTCTTTTAACGGGGCCTCTATACTTTGTATCTGACCCGTTGCGTGGTGTCCTTCATTTAATTCAGGATAAGTAACTTTTTTACTAAATAATCCCATGATTGACTCCTTTTTTTGCTGGGCGAATGAAAAATATTCTCAAAAACAGTCAAGATATTGTGTTTTACGATATATCCTAAAAAAGCTATTAAGTTGAGGCTTTTGGAAAACACCAACAGGCTTCTTCTATTACTTGATGTCGCAATTAACCAACTGAAGGAAATAAAATATTTAGTTTTTACTGAGTGGACCATCTGCACCTGAAATGAAGCGGAACTCTTCATTCTGGCGCTGTCCAGAGATGAGAGGCCGCCCATTTAAGAAGTAGGCAGGACATGGTCAACCTCTCTGCGAGTCTTTGGTCGGTCCGTTCGGGAGGAAAACGTCGCCAAGACATTGAAGGTTCTTTAACGTAACATCTCAAAAAACTGATGTCAAAGTTAGATAGCAAGGATTAATATTCAGGCAAAGATATTAATGAATTCTAGACTTCAAGAATTTTGCTACCTCTGTAGCAAAATCAATTTCTTTATAAATTTCTTCCATTTCCAAAAGATATTCTATGTCGTCATCATTAACGAGACAAAGGCAAGCATAATCAACTCCCACCTGGACACTTAAAGCATTTCCAAGAAGAACCTCCCCGTCTATATATCTGGGGTTCTTTGACTCTTCGTAACTAATCACTTTGATCCCAAAATGCTGTAGAGCCTTGACCATTTTTTCCGCAGAGAGCATTTAATTCATCCTTTACTAATAAATAGTTTTCGCTGAGCGATTTAACAATTAAGTCTATTTTGCTGAATTGAGCAAGGTTACGGCAGGGACAAAAATGCTTTTGAAGCAAAGCTACCATTAGGCATAAGGTCGCATGGCAGGTCTTTGAACCCTTGCTTTTCGTAAGTTTCGTAACGTGTGCACTTTGTTGCTCCTGTGCAATAGCTTGCAATCATTGACGTCCAGACCAAACTCTCTCTTTGCTTAAACTTTTTGTAAAAGCTACATACACCTTCATATTTACACATGGTTTTACCTTTTTGAGATAATTAAAGGGCGATTACAACTACAGCCATTGCGAAAACTACCAAGAGCACCAGAAGACTTATCAGTCCCCATAGGGAGCCATGGGCTTCCGGATCTTCTTTTTGCAGCAGTATCCACAAATCCCCTGAGTCCTCCACATGTTGAATTTTTTTCAACATTGCCTGCAATCTCAGTGGTTGCTTGACCACTGATTCATCACCGTATGTCAACCTTAGAGAGGTAGTGTCTTGCTCGACAAATATCTCATCAGCACAACGAAGACGGAAGAGCTCAGTACGAACCTTAAATGTGTGTTCTTCTGCTATCCGATATTGTTCTGATATAGCAAGAGCAGTTGCTGGGCCCCACATAATTACCTCTATAGGCGATCAAATGCTGATGGCAGTAGTTTGTACCAAACATTCATGCTTTCCAAATTGCCTGAGATTTGCGTGTTATTGGTCAAAGTCCCACAGTAGAGATATCCATTCTTTGCAAATGTAATGTTCATTCCATAAGAATAGGCTCGTGCGATAGTGTACAAAGTTGCTATCTGCCGATCCTTCATGTCCGTTTCCATCCGAGCGAGAAGAAAACTGGCAAGCCCCTTTCCCTGACAGTCGGGATGAGTCGCAAAATCTGTCATTTCTGCATTTGAATTTTCAAAATCAATTTCAGCAGAAGAGAGCGCAACCAACTGTTCATCTGACCAAACACCATAGTAGGCAATGTGATCCATAGTGCTTCTCAAATATTCTGGATCATGTATGGGAAAAGGATAGCTTGCAAAGACAAGACGATAAAGGCTGGCGGCTTGATCCATGTCTTCTGCAAATAGTGGGCGACAGGTGCCGTCGCTTAGACTTATTCCAGAAGCCAACCCCTGCTTAGCTTCGGCCTTTTCGAGGATATCCTTAATAAGATCTTCTTGTTTTTCGACCGCCCTGTCACCAATTGGGTATTTCCCCAAGAAAAAACCCTGTTCTTGGCCATTAAACAGACCGTAAATGGAGGCCTCCAAATGATAACCATTTTTCAAGAACAGGTCTTTTTGCGACAAGGGAACTTTGGCAAAGATTTTCGAATAGTTGTTTGTTTCTGCCAATTCATCCAGCCTGTTTATAAGCATAGGCAAATCCTCAGCAGAGGACTTCATCAAATATATTCGCTGATTATTTCGACCATGCTGTATTATTGACTTGCCAATTATTTCGACAGTGTCAGTCATCACTGCGCCTCTCAAGCCTCTCGTTATCGATCGGTGTAAGAGAGATCGTTTCATCATAATCAGCCAGAAGCTTTTCTATGCCTGTCGAGCAGAACTCGTCAGCGTCATCTAGCTTTAATTGCAAATGACAGTCAGAACATTTTCGATCGCAAAAGCTGGATTCATACTTTTCCGGTTCTTGATACGTAGTGATGACACCCTCATAGTTTCTAAGCACGACCTTATTTGTGCTTAACGAAATGAGATAGTTCGGATTCAATGGAATCTTGCCCCCGCCTCCAGGAGCGTCTATGACATAAGTAGGAATAGAGAAGCCACTGGTGTGCCCAATCAGGCTTTCCATGATCTCAACACCTTTGCCAACTGGGGTACGGAAATGTGACAGACCTTCTGATAGGTCACATTGATAAAGGTAATAAGGCCTCACTCGATTCTCTACAAGTTTGTGAACCAAAGATTTCATGATACGAGGGCAATCATTGACACCTGCAAGAAGAACTGATTGGTTACCAAGTGGAATACCGCTGTCTGCTAAGATACGTAAGGCTTCACGAGAAGAAGCTGTAATCTCTCTAGGGTGGTTAAAGTGCGTATTGAGCCAGAGAGGTTGATGCTTTTTCAGCATATTTACTAGGTCTTCAGTAATACGGTAGGGCAAGACGACCGGCATCCTGGAACCTATACGGACAACCTGAACATGCTCTATCTGGCGCAATTCAGTCAAAATCCAATCAAGGTAGTGGTCCGGGAGCATTAATGGATCTCCGCCGGAGAGGAGGACATCACGGATAACTGGATTTTTGCGTATATATTCGAGGCCCTCTCTTATCTGATTCTGGTCTGGGATAAAATCAATGTCCCCCACTTTACGCTTGCGCGTACAATGACGACAATACATCGAACAAACATTACTCACATGAAAAAGAACCCGGTCCGGATAGCGGTGTGTAATGCCTTTGGCTGGGCTGTCCTTGTCCTCTGCAAGTGGGTCAGCCATATCTTTCTTGCCTATTTCAAGCTCCGCAGGAGAAGGAAAAGCCTGGAGAAAAACGGGATCGTTCCGGAAGTCATTTACATCAATCAGGGACAGGTAGTAAGGGGTAATTGAGAGTGGAAACTTTTTAAGGGTTAAATTAATTTTTTTGCGCTCTTTGTCGTTGAGCGTTATCCCAAGGAGGTTTTCAAAGGTCTCAACTTTTTGAATTGAGTTTTTTAGCTGCCAACGCCAATCTCTCCAGTTGGAAATTGAAACTGGATTTTCTGACATTAGTTCGGCAATATTTTGTTGTTTACTGCTGTATATGGGCATTTTGAAATCCTTTTTTTAGACAAAACGTTTGAGTTTTCTCAACCGTTTGCGTTCTCGCCTTATAGATTCTTCTTTCTTTCTCTTCTTCCTGGCACTCGGCTTTTCATGAAAGCGTCGTTTTTTAAGCTCGCGGAACATTCCTTCTTGTTGCAGCTTGCGTTTCATTTGCCGCATTGCTTTGTTAATGTCGTTGTTAAAGACTTTTATTTCCATTTGACCTCCTTCTTGATAATGATTTTTCTCTTAAGGATTATGTTTGTTTTTTTAACTCTTTAATCGAGTAAATAGGGTGAAGGGTTTGCTCTTTTCCACTCAGCATATTGAAACATTGCAGGTTAAAAACGAGCGGAAGCAGGCTAAATCCTGAACAGATAGCGTCTTCAGCAAAGGCACATGCCATGGGAAAGGCAAAAAGAAGCATCAACAGAAAGAGTTTCTATTGCGCTTAAGAACAGGCCAGGCATCAACGTGCCTGAAGATAGTGATTATTGGTTTTTTGTCGGGCAGAGCCACCCGCACCCGGTATCAAGACGGAGCGTCAAGATCCAGTGCTGCTCTGATGAGAGAGGGTTCGTCCCTTTTATGCCTGGGGCAAAAATGGTCCACCTCATTTGCGGGTCTATGGTCGGACGTTCGGAAGGAGAACGCCGCCATGAACGTTCAGACCATAACATAACGATTAAGGAATATCAAATTGACAAGTTCATCCTCGAAAAAACGCATTATTTGTCCCCTCAGATTTATTCAAAATTGTTTAACTGTTAGAAAAACAGAGCTTTTAACTTTTAAAAAGCTTGCTGGTTGTGGCTATCCTGTCAAGCTGAGAGAACGAACTGTGCAGGGGAGATCCTTTGAGAAGTGGCTGTTTGTTGATGACCCATTTCATAATACTTGTATGATGAAGTAAATTCGTTAGTCTTTATATATAGATAGAAATTCCATCAATAATAAGAACGTCGAGGCTCAAAAGTCTATTATCAATAATTTCCTGGTTCTATTAAATTTTAAAGGATTTACCTAAGTGACTGATGAGTTTGGACCCTGCAATACAAGATCATTATGTTTTACTCGTTGCATATTATGTTACTGACAATACTCTCTTTGCGATGAGTGGCTCTTAATAGAGCAAAAGAAGAAGCATCATGACTTACATTAAATTCTGGACTGCTATGGCCAAAGCAAAACAAGCTGCTCTCTTGCTTGATTACGACGGCACACTTGCACCTTTTCGTGTCGAGCGGGACCAGGCGACTCCATATCCAGGTGTCAGGGAAAAGCTGACCGACATTAGGAAGGACACAGAAACCCGGCTGGTGATCATCAGCGGGCGATCGGTTAATGACCTGCTGCCGTTATTGGGTTTGGAACCTCCTCCCGAGGTATGGGGTTGTCACGGTTGGGAGCACTTCACTGCTGAGGGCATCTTTGAAGAGGTTAACGTGCCTGAGAAGGCGCAAGTCGGGCTAAAAAAGGCACAGCTCTGGATCGAGGAGAAGAGTTTGACTGAAAGCAGTGAAATAAAGCCCGCTTCGGTAACGATTCACTGGCGTGGGCAAACCGTCGGACGCATCAATACACTGCGTGAGCAGGTTCTGTCCAGTTGGCAACCAATTGCTGACAAACACCAACTGGAGATTCATCCTTTCAATGGCGGTTTAGAGCTACGTTGCCCTGGGCGAAGCAAAGGGTCCGCTATCAACACCATCCTGGCGGAGCTTGGATCCAATGAACCTGTCGCTTTTCTGGGTGATGATCTGACCGACGAGGATGGCTTTGAAGCGATCAAGGGCCGTGGGCTAGGAATCCTAGTCCATAACGAGCGACGGCGAACCCTTGCTGATGTGCAGATTTCTCCGCCATCTGAATTACTTGATTTCCTTGTCAAATGGCACATAAATGCCCCGCGCAGACAGGAAAGAGGATTATCATGAAAAAAAGATTGGTTGTTGTTTCCAACCGACTGCCGATTGCCATCAGCCAGGCTGGCGGCAAGTGGCAGATAAAACCCGGTGCAGGCGGTCTGGTAACAGCTCTGGAACCTTTAATGAAAGCCAAGCAAGGGGTCTGGATCGGCTGGCCCGGCTGTGGCCCGGAAGCTCCGATCGATGACCTAGTTAAAAGCTTTGCCAAGCAGCAGGGCTACCAGCTTTGTCCGGTTCCGCTATCAGAGAATGAAGTCGAAAAATATTATCGCGGGTTTTCAAATGAAGCACTGTGGCCACTGTTCCACGATTTACTCGGCCACTGTATCTTCAGCCTCGATAACTACCGTGTGTATGATACGGTTAATCGCCGTTTCGCAGAGGTGACGGCCGAGGTCAGTACCAATGACGACCTGGTCTGGATTCATGATTACCAGCTTATCTTGAGCGGCTGGTACCTGCGACAACTTCACCCTGCCAGGACGCTAGCGTTTTTCTTGCACATTCCTTTTCCTTCTCCTGACCTATTTCGGCGCCTTCCCTGGAGTCAGCAGCTTCTTGTCAGCCTGCTTGCTTACGACCTGGTCGGTTTTCAGACTTTGCGTGATCATCGTAATTTCATCCACTGCGTCACCTCGCTAATCGACGGCGTTGAGGTGCGCAGTCGCCACCGCAACCATACTGTGCTGCGCTACGGTGATCGCTTTATAAAAGCCGGTCACTTTCCAATCAGCATCGATTTCAATGATTTTGCTGAACAAGCTGAGACTGAAGAGGTCGCTGAGGCGGCATGGTATCTTCATGAAAAATATGAACAACGGCAGCTGATGTTGGGAATCGATCGTCTTGATTACACCAAGGGGATTCCGGAACGCTTTCTTGCCTTTGAACGTGCCCTGGAGAAATATCCGGACATGCGGGAGCAGGTTTCCTTACTGCAGGTCGTTGTTCCGAGCCGTACCATGGTTCCTGATTATATTGATTTGAAAAGCTCTCTTGAGCAGCTTGCTGGCCGGATTAACGGTCGGTTTTCTGAGCATGGCTGGGTGCCGCTGCATTATCATTACCGCAGCCTTGATTTCGTGCAATTGCTGGCCCATTACCGAACCGCCGAGATCGCCTTTATTACGCCATTGCGTGACGGCATGAACCTGGTCGCTAAAGAGTACTGCACCTCCTCCATCGACAACAAGGGCGTCCTGATCCTGAGCAAGTTTGCCGGGGCTGCCGACCAGCTTGGCAAACACTCCCTGCTTGTCAACCCTTATGATATTGAGAAAACCGCTGATACTATCTACCAGGCATTCAGCATGACCCAGGCAGAGAGGCGAAGACGCATGCAGTTGTTGCGGAACCAGATTAAGCGTAATGACGTGCATCGCTGGCTGGAGACGTTTATGACCGCATTAAGCAGTAAACCTCGTGACCTGGATAAAAACTGAAAGGAATTGTTGCTCTTTAATATCCTGACGCAAACCTGATAAGGAGATAACTTGTTGATCTCAGAAAAAAAATACAGTGCCGTACTCTTTGACATGGATGGTGTCTTGACGATGACCATGAAAATTCATGCGGCCTGCTGGAAAAGGATGTTTGATGATTATTTCAGGCAGCGCAGACATAGAGTTGGAGAAGAGCACCACTCCTTCGAGATCGCTACCGATTACAAGGCTTATGTTGACGGCAAGTTGCGTTATGATGGTGTACAGGCTTTTCTCGCTTCACGCGGGATAGAACTTCCCTATGGTCATCCTGATGATGACCCCTCACTGGAAACGATATGTGGTCTCGGCAACCGGAAGGACCGTATGGTCAACGAATTAATCCGTGAGGACGGGGTGGAACTCCTTGATGGCGCGTTAGATCTGGTTCGTCGCGTCCGTGAAGCCGGCATCAAGACGGCGGTGGTCTCCGCGAGCAAGAACTGTCCGCTGATACTTGATGCTGCCGGCATCAAGGAGCTCTTCGACTGTGTCGTTGACGGGCACGTCGCGACGCAACGCTCTCTTGCCGGTAAACCGGCTCCGGACACCTTTCTTGCGGCGGCCCGTGAGTTGGGCGTGTCGCCGTCACAAGCGGTAGTTATTGAAGATGCCATTTCGGGCGTCGCAGCCGCTCGTGCAGGAGGTTTTGCCCTGGTTATCGGTATTGATCATCATGGTGACAAGACAGCCCTACAAGAGAATGGTGCCGATGTTGTTGTAGAAAGCCTGCGGGAATTACTTTAATCGTTGCAGATGGCATTGTCTCTGCTTTGCGACAGGATAACGAAATGATTCGACACGAAACCCTGAATCCACCGATTCATATTTATCCGATCAACGAATGGAAAATTATCGAGACGCAATTCTATGCCCGTTTTCTTTCACAGACAGAGACATTGTTTGCAATCGGCAACGGTTATCTGGGCATGCGTGGCAACCACGATGAAGGGATTCCCCACAACCAGGCCGGCACCTTCATCAACGGGTTCCATGAGACCTGGCCGATCACCTACAGCGAAGGTGCTTTCGGTTTCGCCAAAACCGGCCAGACCATGCTCAATGTCACTGATGCCAAGGTGTTCAAACTCTATATCGATGACGAACCGTTCTACCTGCCCACAGCCAGCCTACAGCTGTTTGAACGAACCTTGGATATGCAGGAAGGTACCTTGGAGAGACGCGTTCTTTGGGAGACAGCGGTTGGCAAGCAGGTCTTGATCGAATCGAAACGATTGATCTCTTTTCAGCACCGCCATGTCGCCGCCATCTCCTACCAGGTGACAATTCTCAATGCCGATGCTCCGGTGGTCATTTCTTCAGAAGTAGTCGGTGACCAAGCAAACCAGGCTGGCATCAATGACCCCCGACAGGCTAAAGGCTTTCAACACAAGGTGTTGCTACCGCAGGAACACTCTGCAGAAGAAATGCGACTGATGATGACTCATCGTGCCCGCAATAGCGGGATGACTATAGCCTGCGGTGTCGATCACATTATCGAGACGGAAGCACGACACTCATTTATCAGCGAATGTGATGGTGACTATGGAAAGGTCGTTTATTCAATCAACGCCAGGCGCGGAAAACCGATCAACATCTGCAAACTCATTACTTATCACTCATCCCGGCATGCGACAACCACGGAACTTGCGACCCGTGCTGAACGGACTCTAGACAGGGTGAAGGCAGAAGGTTTTGACAGCCTGCTCTCAGGGCAAAAAGCCTTCATGGATGATTTTTGGGAGCGAAGTGATATCTATATCCGTGGCAATTCATCTATGGCCGGGCGACACAAACGCGAAATCCAACAGGCCATGCGCTGGAACCTGTTCCAGATTCTGCAGGCCTCCGCAAGGGCTGAAGGCACCGGGATCCCAGCCAAGGGCTTGACCGGTCAAACATACGAGGGCCATTATTTCTGGGATACAGAAATTTACATGCCGTTTCTGATCTACACGGCTCCCGAGATTGCGCGGAACCTGTTGCGTTTTCGCTACAGCATGCTGGAACAGGCACGGGCACGGGCACTCGAAATGAACCAGAAAGGAGCCCTTTTCCCGTGGCGCACGATCAACGGTGAAGAAGCATCAGCATATTATGCAGCCGGTACAGCACAATATCATATTAACGCCGACATCATGTATGCGCTGAAGAAATATGTGGATATTACCAACGACAAATCTCTGCTTTACAACGAGGGGGCAGAGATGCTGGTAGAAACCGCGCGGATGTGGGAAGACCTGGGCTTTTACTCTGAGCGCAAAGGGGGCAAGTTCTGCATTAATGGTGTCACCGGTCCGGACGAATATACGACAGTGGTCAACAATAATGCCTACACCAATATGATGGCCAGAGAGAATCTCTGGTTTGCGGTCAAAACAGTTAAGGAAATGATGGATGCCTACCCGGAACAGTATGAAACCCTCAAGCACAGGACAAATCTGGATACTTCTGAAATCGTGGCGTGGCAAAAAGCCGCTGACAACATGTTCGTTCCTTTTGATCGCAAGCTCGGCATTCATCCTCAGGATGAAGACTTCCTTGATTTGGAGAAATGGGACATTAAGAATACACCACGCGATCAGTTCCCCTTATTGCTTTATCATCACCCGCTGGTCATCTATCGTCATCAGGTAATCAAGCAGGCCGATGTAGTTCTGGCAATGTTCCTGCTTGGCAACATGTTCACTGAAAAACAAAAACAACGTAATTTCGATTATTACGACTCCTTGACGACCGGCGATTCATCTCTTTCCGCCTGCATTCAGAGCATTATGGCTGCCGAAGTCGGTGCGAACGAAAAAGCGATGGGCTACGCTCGTTATGCCGTTCTGATGGATCTTGCCGATGTCGGCGGGAACATGGCTGACGGATGCCATATTGCCTCAATGGGCGGCACCTGGATGGTCGGGGTTTACGGTTTTGCCGGCATGCGTGATTATGACGGTCGCATAACCTTTGAACCCCGCTTGCCACAGTATATCGATGAGCTACGTTTTTCTCTACTGATCCGAGGGCAGAAACTGAAAGTCGAGCTAACCACCGATAAAGCAGTCTATCTGCTGAAGAAAGGGGTCCAGTTGGAGATTTCCCATCAGGGAGAAAGCATTCACCTCAAAGAAGGGGAACCAGTGGTCTTTAAGATGAAAAAGAAGATGGCGAGAAAAAGAAAACCGGTCAAATACCCACAAGGGCAATAATTCAAATACCTCTAACCCACTAAAAATATGTCGCCGGCAGCGTTAATGATGGTTATAAGCATTGTTCAATATACCCCCTTGATTCTTAGGAACACTTGGTAATATCCGCCAATCAGTGCAAAATATCAAAGTTGGACATTTTTAAAAGTCCTGTCAGTAGGTCATTACGTCAACAAAAGAACTGTTGTGGACAATTTTTAGAAGCCCTGCAAAATAAGAAAAGGCGACCCGTCACCAGGTAGCCTTTTTCAGTTCATCCCCATAAAAATTCCCGACAGCAGACAACTATTCCAGAATTTTGATGCTGACAGCGTCAACTGAGACCCGTTGGCCGCTGGCTTTGACTTTGCCTTGGATTCGGGCTTTTTTACCAGAAGACTCCTTCGGGATTCTGAAATCATAGGGTTTGAGATCAACCATGACTTCGCCGCTATCATCCTTGAGATTGAGCCAGCACCCATCGCCCTTACATAGTGCAGAGATGACACCCGCAAGTGTCACGGTCTGCCCATTCTTGTCGGAGGTTAGTGAGCTGACTTTACTTGTCGTGACTGAGTCGTCAAAATGACCACCGTATACATCGGCATAGGCGTTAATGGATAAGCCAATAAGCATCATTATGGAGACGGCTATTACTATTTGTTTTTGAATTTTGTGCATGCTTTCCTCATTTTAGTTAAGTGACAGATACGTTTCATATCATTATGACACACCGGCTCGCTCATATGAATAACTGTACACTTTTCTCTAGTTTAATTACTCGTCATAATT
>JABAOE010020381.1_pt1 | contig 15077 bp, 12 predicted proteins | sample 7062141 | NCBI WGS metagenome assembly JABAOE01 (sample SAMN14538627, study PRJNA623070) | marine sediment metagenome | biome: marine biome [ENVO:00000428]; feature: marine pelagic biome [ENVO:01000023]; material: deep marine sediment [ENVO:00002113] | place: India: Gulf of Khambhat ... | reverse complement strand
TGCGTGCGGCATGCCGTGCATCCAGCCGCGATACCGGCCCGCTTCGAGGTCGAAATCGGCCAACTCGGCCTCGGCGAGCAAGCTATCGGCATCGCGTAGACTGATAATCGCGTTGTAAGTGGGGTTGTAGCGAGCGATTCGCGACAGGTAGGCCTGCATGACCTCCCGGCAGCTCACATGGCGCTGCCGAATGGCTGCCGACAGCGCCGAGGCGCTCATGCTGGTCGGATCGCTGGGCAATTCCATCGCCCGTAGGCTTGGCTCGCGCAGCTCGGGCAGAGCGCCGATAAGCCCCAGGCCGGATGCTCCACCAATAAAATCGCGTCTGTTCAAATGCCTGCTCCGTGATCGACGCCGCACTCAAAAGCAAGGACCGGCGGCTCGCACAGAAAGCCCCGCCGGTGCGGCGGCTCCCTGGTATATAATCGATCGCGCTATTATTTGCCAATAACAAGAGGACGCCCCATGCGTACCACGACCCTTAAAAATGCCGTTATTTTGGCCGCCGCTCTGATGCTCGCGGGCCCGGCCTTGGCAGGCGGACATGCAACGATGTCACTGGCCGAAATCACGATGAACCTCAATCACATGCCGAGCGATGCCGACAAGGAGAAGCTTGCCGCAATCGCGGGAAGCGAGGACAGCTCGGCAGCTGAAGCAGCCGTTGCGAGCGCGATCGCTAATTTGCAGCACCGGCTTACCGATGCGGACAAGGAAGCGCTTGGCGCTATCGCTGCCGACGAGTCGGCATCTGCCGAACTGCGGGAAATCGTCAACGTGCTGCTGAACCTGAACCATCGTCCGAGCGAGGACGAAAAGGTAGCGCTGGCCAAAATCGCCGCCGGTTCGTAAGTAAAAAGCAGTAGAAAGGCTCTGGCCCCGCGGGCTACTCGGAAAGCTCGCGGGCCTTGGACCTCTCTGTTTTGTCGTAGGCGAGTAAGGCGCTCCAGGCTCCGAGTGCGAGATCCGGTTGGAGATCGTCCGCCAGGCGATAGATCTGTTCGTACCACCAGCCAATCTTTGCAAACCCGTTCATCAGCTTGACGAGCGCAAGCGGCGAATCCGGGCCAAGCAGTCCCGGGCCTAGGCGCAGGTGTTTCTCGACATCAGGCGCCACGGCAACCTCCCCGCTCAGAATTTTTGCCGGAAACGACGGATCGACGCATAGGGGCCTTGCCAGGCCGATCACATCGACATCGCCATTGGCGAGCGCCTCATTCATGCCGACCGCCGATCTGAACCCGCCCGTGATCATCAGCGGCATGTGTGCCACGGCCCGCGCATGCACAGCGTAATCGAAAAAATATGCCTCCCGGGCGCGCGTACTCGCTCTCACTTTTTGCTCGAAAACGGGTTCGAGGCCATTAATACCCAGCAATCGTGGCTGTTCATAGGTGCCACCCGAAATTTCGAGGAGATCGAGGCCTTCGTCATTGAGCATCTCGATGACGCGCAGGCAGTCATCAAAGGAAAACCCGCCCTGCTGGAAATCGGCCGAATTGAGTTTGACCGCCACGGGAAAGTCGGAACCGACTTCGCCGCGCACGGCCCTGACGCACTCGAGCAGCAAGCGGGCCCGATTTTCGAGGCTGCCACCCCACTCGTCGTCGCGCCGGTTAACGCGCGGCGACAAGAATTCACTGAGCAGGTAGCCGTGCGCTGCATGGATTTGCACACCCGTAAAGCCGGTTTTGCGGGCGATTCCCGCAGCGTACGCAAAGCGTGTCACGACGTCACGAATTTCATCGCCCGCCAGGGCGCGCGGCCGGCCGAATCGCCCGCCGGGCAACGCGAGGGCGATGCTGGATGGCCCGACCGGCTCGGCGGCGATGGCCTTCGGGGTCTGGCGCCCGGCGTGACTGAGCTGCATCCAAAGCTGCGTCTCTTCAACCGTGCCGGCCTCGGCCATCGCTTCTAGCGCGTGCAGCCGGGAATTGTCCTGGGGACCGTCGATTACGATGTTGCCAGCGCGTTCGAGATAACGGCGATCAACCTGCACGTTGCCGGTTAGCAGCATTCCGGCGCCGCCTTGGGCCCAGCGTCGGTAGAGCGCTACATGACGTCCTGTCGCCCGATTCCCCGCATCGGCGAGACCCTCGGTCATCGCGGCCTTCGCCAGCCGGTTCTTCAGTCGCGTACCACAGGGCAGGATCAGCGGTGCCGCAACAGGGTCAGCGGCCAATTGGCCGCTGGCATCAAAGCTAAGCACTAGTCGTTGGCACCAACCGTTCCACCGTCGTGATCGATGCTGGTCTGCCGGCCGAGAAAGTTCGAGTAGGCATCCGGTACGTTCATGTCTGCACGGGTAATCGGGCTGGCGCCGAGCTCGAGCAACAGGGCTGCCGTCGTCTCATGATAGCCATACTCGCCCCGACCCTGCAGGGACGGGCTGATGCCCGAGGCCATGCTCCAGGGAGTCTCACCGCTCACGTTGCGATCATCGATGCGAGCGCCATTGCTGGCTAGGTAACGCACCACGGCATCGGCTCCTGCGAAGGCCGCCCTGTGCATGGCCGTATCGCCTTTTTCATTTGCCACATTGACATCGACCCCCATCGCGACGATGGCCCGGACCGCGTCGAGCGACAGCTCGCGCTTGGCTTGCATGCGGTTGTCCTGCTGTCCCTGGGCCGTGCAGGCAGAGCGCGCCGCATGCATCAGGGGCGTCGTGCCGTCCTTCGTGGCAATCTCGGGGTCGGCACCGAAGTCTTTGAGCAATTCGAGCAATGCCGAGTCTGCCGAGACAGCGGCGAGCATGAATGGCGTGGCACCGATCATTTCCTCGGCACTCTCACAACTGCTGCGGATGGCCGGACCGATTCGATAGGTTTTGGCGATCTGCGCATTGACGTCGGCACCGGCCTCGAGTAACGCCCTGGCAAGCCTCGGCATGTTACTCGGGCGGAGCCGGTATGCGGCGTCGTAGGTGATCCCGTGCATCGTCGAAAGCCCGCTCTGGAGTGCATGATGCAGGGCCGTCACCCCATTTTCATCGGCAATTCCCGGCGCGGCACCGGCCTCGAGCAAANNGCGGGCTACCATATTCGGCCGTTGCCCGATCGATATCAGCGCCGGCATCGAGCAGGGAACTGACGGTCTCGATATCCCCGGCTCGCGCTGCAAACATCAGTGCAGTGAACCCGCCCGGCGATGGCTTCCAAGCACATATGCGGCAGGTGTTGGGCACCCGATCAGCCGATGGCAAGGTTGCCGCGCCGACGTCTGCGCCATGCTCGATCAGAAGCTGAACGATATCCGCGTAGCCGCCTGCCGCGGCCCACATCAGTGCCGTCTGCCCCTTGACCGTCTCGGCAGTATCGGGGTCGGCACCCGCCGCCAGCAGCGCCGCCACTGCCTCACTCGCACCGGTTCGCGCACAGCTCATCAAAGGCGACTCCTCGGTCCAGAGGGGCGCATCGGGATTCGCCCCGGCCGCGAGCAGACCCGTAACGATGGCGGCATTGCGGTTCATGCACGCGAGGATAAGCGGCGTCACGCCATAGACATTTGCGGCATTCGCATCCGCACCTGCATCAAGCAAAGTCCGGACCATCTCGAGATCGTCATGATGCGCTGCATGGTGCAGAGCCGTCGTACCGTCGGCAGTTGCTGCGGCCACATCGATCTTCGAGTCGAGCAGCATGCGCACGGCGCCCCAATCCTGCAGCCGGGTCGCATCGATGAGCCGGGTATCCTCACCGGCAGCGACTGCCAGCGGCAGCAAGAGCAAAAAACCAAGTCCGAACAACGGCAGTATTTGCTTCATCATGGTTTCCTCCCTCCGGGTAGCCGCGGCTCGATTGACTCAGGCGACGGACAGCAGATCGAGTTTGCCGCTGCTGTCGCCGAAACGCTCGATCGGGATGCCGAGTTTGTCGAGTATCGTCAGATACAGGTTGGCGATTGGCGTGTCCTCGGCGAAACGGAGATGCCGGCCGCCACGCAGAGCGCCGGATCCACCGCCAAGCAGCAGGATCGGCAGATCCTGCAGCAGATGATCATTGCCATCGCTCATTGAACAGCCATACATCAATATCAGGTTATCGAGTAGCGACCCGTCGCCGTCGGGGGTCGATTTCAGCCGGTCGAGGTAATACGCGAGAAGCTCGGAATGGTAGAGATTGATTTTTGCGAGTTTCTCCAGGCTGATCGGATTGCCCTGATGATGCGAGAGCGAGTGGTGCACGTCGGGCACGCCGATCTCGGGATACGTCCGGTTGCTCTGCTCGGGTCCCGTCATTAAGGTCACCATGCGGGTCATGTCGGTCTGGAAGGCCAGCACGTTCAGATCGAACATGAGCTTGAGATGCTCGGCGAAATCCGCCGGGATGCCCGTTGGCGTCTCCATCGTCGGCACGTCCCTCCCGGACTGGCGCTCGGCAATCTGAATCCGGCGTTCGATCTCGCGGATGCCGTCGAGATACTCGCGGATCCGGATCCGGTCCTCATGGCCCACTTCACGCATCAGGTTACCGGCTGCCTCGGTCACCGAGTCGAGAATGCTTTTCTCGGCTTGCATACGCATCTTGCGCAGCTCAGGGTCGCTGCTGTCCCCAAACAGACGCTCGAAAACCGCGCGCGGCCGATTTTCGATCGGCAACGGCGTCGTCGGTGTGCGCCAGGACAGTGTGTTGATGTATGCGCAGCTCCAGCCTTTCTCACACTGGCCGACAGAGTCCGTACCGTGTAGGCCCAGTTCCAGCGATGCAAGCTGGGTTTTCCGCTGAATTCTCGCGCGACAATCTGATCGACCGATATGCCCGTTTCGCCCTCCCGCTTGGGGTGAACGCCGGTCAAAAAGACTCCGCCGGCGCGCTCGTGCGGCGCGGACTCTCCCTCGCCTGGCAGTGGATAGCCGGACTTGTTGGCCAGGCCACTGAGGACAAGCATCTGCTCGCGAAACCCAGCCAAAGGCTCAAGCGTCGACGTCAGGGCAAAACCCGAGCCCTCGCCGGCCGGCGTCCAATGCTGCATGTTCATGCCGTTCGGCGCATATACAATCGAGAATCGTTTTGGCGTCTCGCCGCCGAGCTTAGTGGCGGCAAGCGCCGGGAACATCGCGTCGATCAACGGCAATGCGATCGCCGCCCCGGCGGCCCTGAGAAATGTTCTACGGGGCAGCGCTTTCTGCAAAATAATCACCCTCGGATACCCTCCGCATTTGAAATGGAGTGCTGTTCGCAACAGCCATAATGAGTGCCGGCAAGCTGTGCCCCAACGGCGCCGTCTCACGGATGACCGCTCTGACAAACGGTGCATCGTGGTGCGTGATTTCGCGGCCGAGCGCGTAGGTCATGAGCTTTTCGACAACGGTGTGAATGAAATCGTCGCGACGCCTTGCGCTCAGAACTGAACGCAGTTCGACAGGTCCCTCGAATGCCGTGCCATCGGGAAGCGTCCCCGCGGCGTCGATAGGTGCACCCGAAGAACCGTCGACCGTGCGCCAGGTCCCGATCGCGTCGTAGTTTTCGAGTGCGAATCCGAGCGGATCCATGACTTTATGGCAGCTCGCGCAGACCGGGTTAGAACGGTGCTGCTCCATGCGCTCGCGCATACTCAGAATCAGACCCTCGGCATTGGTTTCCCGGAGCCCCGGCACATTCGGTGGCGGTGGTGGTGGCGGTGAACTCAGGACATTCTCGAGTATCCACTTGCCGCGAATGGTCGGCGCAGTCCGATTCGCATACGAGGTCACGGTCAGGATACTGCCGTGACCGAGCAGACCGCCGCGCTTTGCATCCGCAAGCGTGACCTTGCGAAAGTGGCTGCCATGGACGTCGGGGATGCCGTAATGCCTCGCAAGCCGGTCATTGATGAAACTGTAATCCGCCGTAAGCAGCTCGAGAAGCGGCCGATCCTCACGCATCACGTGCTCAATGAAGAGTTCGGTCTCCTTGCGGAAAGCACGACGAAGGTTTTCATCGAAATATGGAAAAATCTCGATGTCCGGCGCCGCGACATTGAGTTTGCCTAGGGTCAGCCACTGGGCCGCAAAGTTTTCGATGAGCGAGCCAGAGCGTGGATCGTCGAGCATGCGCCGGACCTGCTGGCTAAAGACATCGGGCTCCGAGAGTTGTCCAGCCTCTGCCAGCGTCAATAGCTCATTGTCCGGTATCTGGCTCCAGATAAAAAAGGACAGGCCGCTCGCGAGCTCGAGGTCGGATATGCGATACAGCTCACCGGCCCCGGTGCCGGCGGGTATGCGCTCGGCGATAAACAGAAATTCAGGTCCCGCCAGCAACCTCTCGAGTGCGCGACCGATACCCGCCTCGAATCCGCCTGTCGCTTCGGCATCCCGGTAAAATTCGAGCAGGACTTCGAGTTCGTCATCGCGTGGCGGCCGCCGATACGCCTGCCGCGCGAGCCGCGTGAGAATCTCCCGGGCGCACAGCTCATCCCTCAGCGCCAACGGTTGGCAAGTCAGTATGCGCTGGCGGCTTTCCGTCTGACCTGCTCCGAGCGACTCGAAGGGACCGCCGATTGCGAGTGTTCGCAGGGCGGGATTACCCCCCTTGTACTGCGTGTAGTCATAACGCGTCTGACGGGGCACGAGCGGTCCTTCCGCTATCACGTTCTCTTGCAGAAATGCTGCGGTGACCAGCTGCGGTCCGGCGTCGGCCATGAAGCGCACTTCCAGCGTTTGATCGGCATAGCGCTCGTACTGCTCCTGTGCGACGTCACCCTGAGCCGAGGTCGAGTAAAGACCCGAAGACCGCCCGTGTTTTTCGCCGCCAAAGGTAAACAGGCGGACTCTCTCGCCGTCGATACGCACATCGAGGCGATGTTCCCTGTTGACGAGACCACGGATGTAATCGCGATAGTTACGCTGCAGGCGAAGCTGTATGACGTACTCACCGTCGGCCGGAAAGTGATGCTTGACCGCGATGCCGCCGCGCGAGCCATAGGGTAGCTCCTCGCTCATGCGATCATCCTGTAGCAGAGTCTCCGGTAGCTCGTAGTAAGTAAATCTGGCTGCGATATCCGGATCGCCCAGCGCCTGTTGCCGGACTTCGCGTGCCGCCGCGACGTAGCGTTCGATCAACAGGGGTGACAGCGTCAAGACACTGCCGATGTTATCGAAGCCGAACATGGCGTCGTCCGGCGGCAGCAACCTCTCGCCATCGATGTCGATAGCGACGAGCTCACGGATCGAATTGACGTATTCGGTTCGATTGAGACGCCGTAGCGATGGCCTTCCCGGCCACGGCAGCCGCTTCGCGGTATCGTCGAGTTCCGTCTCGATATAAGCCGCCATGCTGGCATAAACCGGATCTTCGGGACGTGGAATGCCCGCTGGCGGCATGGCACGCGCCTTGAGTTTGCGTAGCACGCGTTCCCAAGTTTTCGCATTGGTGGCGACATCATCGAAAGCAAGATGTTGCAGAGAAAGGCCGGCGACCTGCAGGGCCTCGTTGTGGCAGGTGACGCAATATTGATCGAGCGTCAGCCGATGCGCGCCAAAGTCCGCAGCTGGGGTAGCAGCGGATATTACCAGCGCGAGGCCGGCCAAAAATCGTAAGGCTCTAGTCATCTGCAACTCTTATGACTCGGTTGTCATTAAACGTGGCGATGCAGCTTCACCGTCCGGCGCGACAACGACTCATCGCGTCAAAGATAACGGCTGAAACCATTCCGCGAGCCACATCAGTTTACCACGGAGCCGCCACCGCTCGGGCTTCCTCACTGCCCGTCAGGGTCGACGCCGAGACGTTCATGCATGATGGGGCTCGTCGTGGTGTATTGCAGGTGTACCTTTTTGTCTGGCTCGATGCGCTGCTTGATGGCGAAGGCGGCCAGAGCTGCCTCGTGGAAACCGCAGAGAATCAGTTTCTTCTTACCGGGGTAGAAACTAATATCGCCTATCGCGTAGATACCGGGTGTCGATGTCTCGAACCTCTCGGTGTCGACATTGATTGTCTTGCGGTTGATATCGAGCCCCCAGTCTGCGATCGGTCCCAGCTTCGGGGCGAGACCGAAAAAGACTAATGCGTGCTCCGCCGCGACCGCGATACGCTCCCCGCTTTTGGTTTCGACGATCACTTCCTCGAGTCGCTTGTCGCTGCCGCGCAACTCACTGGCCTTGGCATTTTCGATCAGATCCATCTTCGCCGTCGCGACTAGCTCACGCATGGCAGCAACGGATGCGTCGACGGCCCGGTAAGCATCGCGACGGTGCACGAGCGTGATGCGCTCGGCGATACCGGCGAGTTCGAGGACCCAGTCCAGCGCCGAGTCGCCGCCGCCAAGGATGCAAAGCTTCTTCCCGGCGAACTGCTGGGGATCCCGGATACGGTAGTGGACACAGCGCTCGGCAAAGTCTTCCACGCCCTTCGCGCGTAACGGCCGTGGCTGAAATGAGCCGACTCCCGCTGCGATGACAACAGCGCTGGCCTCGAATTCGTTGCCAAGGCTCGTCTTGACAAAGAAACCGCCGTTAATCGGCCGGACTTCGGCAGCTTCCTGACCCAGATGCATTCCGCAACCGAAGGGCTTTATCTGCTTGAGCAATCGCTCGGTCAACTCCTCGCCGGTGCAGACCGGGATACCCGGAATATCGTAGATCGGCTTGTCAGGATACAGCTCGGCGCACTGCCCGCCGGGCTGACGGATGGAGTCAACGACCTCGGCCTTCAGCCCCAAGAGGCCGAGTTCGAATACCTGGAACAGACCGCAGGGCCCGGCGCCAATTATGACGACATCAGTCTTTATCATGCTCACGTTTCCCATTCGCCCAGAGCAGGCAGAACATTACCGGCAGGCAATACGCAGACGAACGACCTGCTGCCTGCGCCACGAATTCTCGCATAGACTCGCCTTCAAGTGGCGCAAGGCCCGGCCAAATGATTTCAGGCGATGCTATCTGCTGAGTTTTGCCCGCACGTCGGCTAAGCTTACTCAGCGCAATAAGGCTGCGCATGGTCCCGGATGGGTCAGCGGCGAGAGCATGCCCGGCCAATAAAAATCCCGCTTGGAGGTGAAATCATGCGCGATCCGGGACCCTTGTCTCGCCCGTCGGTGCGGGCACCGCTCTGGCTCGGTGGCTTGATCCTCTGCAGCCTACTGGCCGTATCCGAATCGGGCACCGCGCAGCAAACCGGTGCCGTGCGAGCGATTGCGGGCGCGACGATCGTCGATGGCGTATCGCCCGATGCGCTCGAGGGACACACGATCCTGATCGAGGGCAATACGATACTTTCAATCCTGCCACCGGGGGTCGCCGTGCCGGATGAGGCCGAGCGGATCGATCTGAGCGGCCAATTCGTCATTCCTGGACTCATCGACTCCCACGTGCATTGGCTCGACTGGATGGGTGAGCTGTTTATCAATCATGGCGTCACCTCGATTGTCGCTATGGGCAACCTGCCCCGCGAACAACGAGTCGACAGCCACACGTCGCTTTCAGGGCCGAGGCTCTACCACAGCGGCAACCGGCCGCCTTTCAGAAACGACGATTCGCCGGAGAAAATCCGCGAAGTGATCGCAACCTGGCTCGAGAATGAGCCTGACATCGGACACTTTCCGACCCATAACGAAGGCTCGGCGCGCGCTTATGCAATCGCGGCACGGGCCGTGCACGAGGCCGGCTTTTTGATCTTCGGTCACGCAGAGAATGCGATGGAGAGTATCGATTCCGGCCATGATGTCATCGAACACGTATGGGCATTCTCGCAGGCAGCGATGTCGCGGCGCGAACTCGAGGCATTTCAGGCAGGCGAGCATCTGACCTGGGCGACTTTCATGACCGAGGACTGGAAGTCTCTCGAGAAAATGATCAATGAAGCGGCAGACCGCGGCATTTATCTCAATCCGACCGTTCTCTATGAATGGGGCGGTCTGAGCCGGGATGCCGGCGATCGTGAGCTCGCAGACTATCGTCTGCTCAGCAATCCGGATCTCGTCTACTTTCCTGAAAACATCGCCAAGTCGCTGCTGGCCAAGCACCGGCAGATCAAGAACTTCTCACGGCGTTACGGCAACATGCCCTATCTCGACTATCTCCCTGCTGCCGACCGGGCCGAGTTCGAGGCCGGATTCGAAAACGTGCTCGAATTTATCCGCCGCTTCGTCGCCGCCGGCGGCAAGATTCAGGCCGGCACGGATACGATCACCGGTGGCATGCCCGGCCTTGGCCTCCACCAGGAAATGCAGATGCTGGTCGAGTCGGGCCTCTCCCCGATGCAGGCCATTCAATCGGCGACACGCTGGTCAGCCGAACTGCTCGAGGGCAAGAACGGGGCCCGCGGACCGGCTGTGATCGGCTCGCTCGAGCCCGGCAAACGTGCCGATCTCGTCGTGCTCGAGGCAGACCCGCTCGAGAGCATCCACAATACCGAGCGCATCGCCGCCATCATGAAAAACGGCCAGTGGGTCACTTTCGGTTACACGCCGGAACACTACACATTCACGTCGCCGTCGCGCTCGGTAGCGGCCTCGACCTTCGCCCCGGTCATCAGCGCCGTGACTCCGGCAAGCGTCAGCGCCGGTCAGGGGCCGACGCGGGTCGTCCTCGACGGTAGCGGCTTTCAGATGACATCGCTGGTGCGGATCGACGGGATTTCCGTCAAAACAACCTTTGTGAGTCCGCGGCGCGTCGAATTCGATTTGCCTGCAGCACTCATGGCGAACCCCCGGCCGGATCCCTACCGGGCTCCAGGCCCGTACCAGGAAACCGGGATCGTCGGCTACCGCTCCATCGAAATTCACGCTTTCAACCCGCCGCCTGAGGGCGGCACATCGAACAGCGTGCATCTGATGGTCCGGCCGGCCGGGCGAGACCGCTAGATGGCTGCGCTCACCCGACTCGTAGCCATCATATTCGCAATCTGCACACCGGTTGCCCACGGGCAAGATGAACTGCCGGAGGGTAACGGGCGCGACGTCGTCGAGTACGCGTGTTCGCAGTGCCATGACCTGATGCGGGTGACGCAAGCGGCAAAGACGTCAAGCCAATGGCGATACCTGGTCACACAAATGATCAACCAGGGAGCGCCGATCGAGGACTATGAAGTGGAGACCGTGATCGCTTACCTGTCGGCACATTTTGGGGAGAAGTAGCATGTCAAAAATAGCGTTGGGCCGGCTCACGGTTTTTGCAGCCATGGCATTGGCGTCCATCGCCCATGCCGAACTGGATGAGTTCACGCCGGTTCTCGATTCATTGCTGAATGAGCCTGACCCGTCCGACTGGCTGCGCTGGCGCGGCAATCACAACGCCAACGGTTTCAGTCCACTGGATGAAATCACGCCTGCCAACGTCGGCGAGCTGCGACTCGCCTGGTCCTGGAACATGGAGGCCGGTGAATCCGAACAGGAACCGATCGTCTATGCAGGCGTGATGTTCCTGCCGCACACCAATGGCAAGGTCCAGGCCCTCGACGCCCGTGACGGCACGCTGCTCTGGGAATACAAGCGCCGCCTGCCCCGTGGCAGCGCTAACGCGTCGACGCGAGGACTTGCGATCTACGAAGACAAAATCTACGTCACGACCGATGACGCTTATCTGGTCGCGCTCGATGCGCAATCCGGCACCTTGATCTGGGAGATCAAGACCGGCAACCCGGAAGAGCGTGTCAACTATTCCTCGGCGCCGATCGCCGCCAACGGCAAAGTCTTTGCTGGTCAGACCTGTGGGACCGGCACCCCGCGCGCGTGCGCCTTGATCGCCCACGACGCCGAGACCGGCAAAATCTTGTGGCGGCGCGAATCCGTCGCCGGGCCGCAGGACCCGGCTGAGCACGAAGCCTCCTGGGGCAAAGTGCCCTACGGCATGCGCCGCAAAGCCTCCTTCTGGCTGAGCGGCAGCTATGACCCCGAACTCAATCGCCTGTACTGGACGACGGCCAGCCCGTATCCCTACCCGGAGATTCTCAAGGGGGATACCGAGGGCGGCGACATGCTGTACACGAATTCGATTCTCGCGCTCGACGCCGACACCGGCGAGATCGATTGGTATTTCCAGATGCAACCTCGAGACAATTTCGACATGGATCACCAGGACAACCCGATACTGGCTGACATCGAAGTCCGGGGGCAAAAACGCAAAGTCGTCTTCGTGCTGGGCAAACCCGGAGTGCAATGGGCCTTCGACCGGGAAACGGGTGACTATCTCTGGCACCGGCTTCTCGTCCCTTACCAGAACCTCTACGATCATATCGACCCCGAGACCGGTGCAATCCGGATGAATACATCGCTTATCCCGAAGGAAATCGGCGAGAACCAGATCGTCTGTCCGGGCATGCGCGGCGGCAAGCTTTTTCAGACAGATGCCTTCAATCCCAACACCGGCACTCTTTACAGCCCGGTCAGCAATGAATGCACGAACTACGAGATAGTACCGCTCGACGTCAATGTGTCCGGGGTGGACTACAGCAAGATCTTCCACATGGAAGGATCGGACGGAAACGTGGGCCGCCTGGCCGCGGTCGAGGCCTCGACCGGCGAAGTGGTCTGGAACCATGATCAGCGTGCCGCGCTGGGTTNNGGTTCAGTATTGACCACCGCCGGTAGCCTCGTCTTCGTCGGTGACCTGCATCGGTATTTCATGGCACTGGATGCCGAGACTGGCAAAATTGCCTGGCGCATTCCGCTGGGCTCGCCGGTTACCGGCTATCCGGTGAGCTATGCCGTCGAAGGCAAACAATACATCGCGATCGGCGTTGGCGGTGGCTCTGCCGGAACCCGGCATCTCGCCCAGCTGTATCCGGAAATCAAGGTGCAACACGGCAACAGCATGCTCTACGTATTCACGTTACCGGACTGAGGACTAGCGATGATCAAGCGGACCTTATTCAGCCTGAACCTGTTGCTGCTCAGCGCTCTGCCACCGGCGGCTACGGGAGACTCGCACTTCGACTCGAAAGAGGTTGAATACCGCACTGACGACGGCTGGACGATCAGCGCTACGCTGAGACTGCCGCCCGGCGCGAGTCGCAACAACGAGTTCGCCGCGATGCTCTTGCTGCACGAGCGGGAGCACGAACGCCTCGATGTCGGTGACAATGACGAGGAGCTTGCACATCGATTACCCATCGAAGCGGGGATTGCGACGCTCGCAATCGATTGGCGCGGCCGTGAAAAAAGCATGGGCCCGCAGCAGCCGATACCTGACGAGCTGCACGACTTTTCGAGCAAGGCTCGCGAACAGATGTATCTCGACGTCAAAGGGGGGCTCGAATACCTCGCCGCCTACCCGGGTGTGGATCGACTGCGCATCGGCGTGCTGGCCTCGCAGTTCAGTGCCGAACCGGCAATCCGCGGCATTCGCGAAACGGCATCGCATCCAACGCGTGCGATCGTGCTGCTCGGTGGCGAAGGACTGAGCCAGGACTCGAAAACCTATCTCGCTTCCATCGATACACCGATCTACGTCGGGGCAAGCATCCTCGATAAGCCGATCTTCCTCGACATGGCCGAGGTCTATGCTCATGCAAAAAATCCCGACAGCCATCTTTTTGCCCCGTACTCTGCCGGGCGTGGCTTCAACCTCGTGCGCCGCGGCACCCGACCACAGTACGAGCTCGACCACCTGATCCATTGGTTGTCCGTCCAGGTCAGGAATCTCGGTCGCATCAAGGCCGTGTCGTTCGAGACCGAGGACGGCTGGGAGATCCACGCCAATCTTCGCTACCCGGATGACCTCGGCAAAAGCGACCGTCTCGTGCCGGCCGTCGTCCAGGTATCGGGTGCGCGATCGAACCGTTACTCGATGTACCGATTCGAGGAAGAATTTTCACGCCGCGGCTTTGCCGTGCTCAGCATCGAATTGCGTGGCCGCGGCCAGAGTATGCAGGGCCAGTTATTCGATTCCGAAGAGGTCTTCGAGGTGCGCGAAAACCTGCTTGCTAGCCCGTTCGAGCTGGACACCGAAGGGGCGATCGACTTCCTCGCCGCTCTCGACGGCATCGATGTGAACCGCATCGCGATCGTCGGCGAGGCCCGCGGCACGCGATCGGCTCTGCTCGCCGCCGAGGACGATCCGCGAATCAAGGCGATGGTACTGATCTCGGCTTACGAGGCAGACGAGCGCATGGAACTGGCCGCCAGGTCGCTCGATGTGCCGATGCTGCTCATCGATACCGAAACGAACTGGGCACGACCGGGCACCGAGGCCGTCCATGGCTGGGCCAGGCGCAGCCAGCTGATGATTTATCCCGGGCTCGGGCATTCCCACCACATACGGTACTTCCATCCGCAGATGGTGGGCTTGATGGGCGACTTTCTCGAACGCGAACTCGCTGGCAAGAAAGATTAAGCGATTCCCCACCCGGGATGGCTGATACTCGCCATTCGATGTGCGTCATCGATGTCGATAATCGTGTCGGCATACTCGGGCATCGATTCGAGCATATGCCGGGTCAGGCGCTCGTAGTGCATAACGAAGCGCGCGAGCTCCGCATCCGTCTGTCCCGCTATCGACGCCCCGGCCGGGTTGTCGGCGCGGCGCCGGTTCAGGCTTTTCTGCTCCTGCCGTCGCCGCCAGCTAATAACGCGCTCGAAACGCGCGACCCGCAGCATGATCAAGGCATCGATACGGGCGAAAAGCGCCTGATAGTCCGTGGCCAATCGCTCGTTGACGTGCCGGCGCCAGACGCCGTTCGGGTCGGCCGTTGCCTCCAATTCATTGACCGGCGCATCGAGGGCATCGGCAGACTGGGAGTGTGCTCCGACACACCAGCCCTCGAACAGCACGACATCCACCGGGGTTTGTACCCGCCGGCAACGAGACTCGGGCAGTCGATCATCACTCAGCTTGTCGAATGCCGGCAGTGCAACGTTGTCCCGAGAGCTTGAGTCCGTCAGCGCATCGAGCAGGCGTTTACCAAGACCGACATCATGCGTACCGGGTACACCGCGAGTGGCAAACATCGGGTGCAGGGTCTCGGCAACCATCAGCCTTATGCTCTTTGCGAGATAGAGGTCATCGAGTGACAGACAGGCACAGGAAAGTCCCCGCTCACGACTCAACCAACGCTCGAGAAACAGGGCCATCGTGGTCTTGCCAGTGCCCTGCGCGCCGCTGATGCCGATGACCACCGGCCGGCCGAGCTGCCCCCGAAATCCGGCTATGCGTTCGGCCA